>Ga0315287_10004417_pt1 | contig 13727 bp, 9 predicted proteins | sample YL17G11_0_MG_FD_205037 | JGI IMG/M metagenome (GOLD analysis project Ga0315287, IMG submission 205037) | Sediment microbial communities from Yellowstone Lake, YNP, Wyoming, USA - YL17G11_0 | ecosystem: Environmental > Aquatic > Freshwater > Lake > Sediment | place: USA: Wyoming | collected... | reverse complement strand
AGGAGGAAGGGGGAGCGGAACGTACCTTTCCCATCGCCATGTTCTCGGCCATGAGCCGGAACCACTTCAAAGTTGGGCGGATTCCTGTTCGGGGGGGGGGGACGCCTCCTTGCCCCGGCCTCCGGAAAAGCATAAAATGATAGGGTTATGCTCCAGGAAATCGTCGTTAAGAAGGCCGCCCAGCACAATTTGAAGCGGATCGACGTCCGCTTGCCGCGCAACCGCTTCATCGTCGTCACCGGCCCGTCCGGCTCGGGCAAATCCTCCCTGGCCTTCGACACCCTCTTTGCCGAGGGCCAGCGCCGTTACATCGAGTGCATGTCGGCTTACGCCCGTCAATACATGGAAATGATGGAGAAGCCCGATGTCGAGTCGATCGAGGGGCTCTCCCCGGCCATCTCCATCGACCAGAAGACGATCTCCTCCAACCCGCGCTCGACGGTCGGGACCGTGACCGAAATGTACGACCTCCTCCGCCTGCTGTTCGCCCGCGTCGGTACGCCCCACTGTCCCTCGTGCGGGCGTTCGGTCAGTTCTCAGTCGCCGGAGCAGATCGTTAACCGCATCCTCGATGCGGCCAAGGGCCGGATTAAAGTTTTGGCCCCGGTCATCAAAGGCCGCAAGGGCGAGTATCACCGGCTGTTCGACCGGCTCCGGAAAAAAGGGTATCTTCGCCTCCGGCTCGACGGCGTGTTCCGCGATCTCGAAGAGGAAATCATCCTGGCCAAAACCAAGGCCCATACCGGCGAGGTTCTGGTCGACGAATTCCGCCCTTCGGCCGCGGCGAAGGTCCGCCTTCAAGAGGCCGTCGAACGGTCTCTCGACCTGGCCGAGGGGGAAGTCCTGGTCCTCGCTGAAGACGGCCGGGAAGACTATTATTCCCGGAAGCTCCTTTGCCCGGCCTGCGACGTCAGCCTGCCCGAACTCGAGCCCCGCAATTTCTCCTTCAACAGTCCCTACGGGGCCTGTCCGCGCTGCCACGGGCTGGGGGCCGACTCGGTGACGAACGAGGACGGAGAATTCGAGTTGACCGATGATCTCTGTCCGGCTTGTCACGGAGCCCGCCTCAAGCCCGAAAGCCTGGCCGTCCGGATCGACGGCCAAAACATCCAGGAGATGAGCGGGCTGGCGATCGACCGCTTGACCGCGGCCCTGGAGAAGATCGAATTTCCCTCGACGCAGGAGCCGGTGGCCGCCAAAATCCGCAAGGAGCTTCTCGGCCGCCTGGCGGTGATGGCCGAGCTCGGCTTGGCGTATCTCTCCCTCAGCCGGACGACCGCGACCCTCTCGGGCGGAGAAGCCCAACGCGTCCGCCTGGCGGCTCAAGTCGGGGCCCGTTTGCGCGGCATCCTGTACGTTCTCGACGAACCGACGATCGGTTTGCACCAGCGCGACAACGGCCGATTGATCGAACTTCTCCGGAGAATCCGGGACGACGGGAACACCGTTCTCGTCGTCGAACACGACGAGCAGACCATCCGGTCGGCCGACTTCATCCTCGACCTTGGCCCGGGGGCGGGCGAACATGGCGGCCGGGTCGTGGCGATAGGGCCGCTGGCCGAAATCCTCGGCTCTCCGGACTCCCTGACGGCGAAATATCTCCGCGGCGAGGCGGTTGTGCCGGTTCCGGCCGAGCGGCGCAAGGCCCAAGGCCGGTTGCTGATCCGCAAGGCTCGGGAGCATAACCTAAAGAACATCGACGTCCCGATCCCGTTGGGATGCATGACGGCCGTCACCGGCGTCTCGGGATCGGGGAAGAGTACGCTCGTCTACGACATCCTTTTTCGCAGCCTCCAGAATACATTCTATGACACGAAGCTTCGGATCGGCCGGCACGACAAGATCGAGGGCGCTCAGCTTCTGGACAAGGTCATCTCCGTGGATCAGAAGCCGATTGGCCGGACGCCGCGGTCCAACCCGGCTACTTATGCCGGAATGTTCACCGACCTCCGCCAGCTCTTCGCCCGGTCTTCCGAGGCCCAGTCCCGCGGATACGGTCCCGGCCGATTCAGTTTCAACGTTTCGGGCGGGCGGTGCGAGGAGTGTCAGGGCGCCGGCATGAAACGGGTGGAAATGCATTTTCTCCCTGACGTCTTCGTGACCTGCGACCGCTGCGGCGGATCGCGATACAACAAGGAAACGCTGGCGGTCCGTTATAAAGGCCGGTCGATCGCCGATTTTCTGGCGATGACTGTGGACGAGGCCTTCGAGCTTCTGAAGGCCCAGCCTCAACTCAAGCGAAAACTGGCGACTCTGCGGCGCGTCGGTCTCGGCTACCTTCGCCTCGGCCAGCCCGCTCCGTCACTTTCGGGCGGAGAGGCCCAACGGATCAAGCTGACCAAGGAATTGGGAAAAAGGGCCACCGGCCGAACCCTCTATATCCTCGACGAGCCGACCACCGGCCTTCATTTCGATGACGTCCGGAAGCTCCTCGACCTGCTGTCGGAGCTCGTCCGACTCGGGAACACCGTCGTCATCATCGAACACAACCTTGAAGTGATCCGGTCTTGCGACTATATTATTGACTTGGGACCCGAAGGCGGAGAGGCCGGAGGCCGTGTCGTCGCCTTCGGGACGCCGGAAGCCGTGGCGATGGCCGATTCCCATACCGCCCGGTTTCTGAAGGCCGCCCTCGCGCCCGTCGGACGATCCGGCGAGGCGGACCGTTTCGGACAAGCTCAGGAGAGTTGATTTCTTTGACTCGAATATTTGACCTGCCGGATCGTCGCCGCGCCTCGGAGGGGCGGGAGGAATGCCGCGCGGACGGGAAACGACATGGCCTTCGATAAAATACCTGGAAACGCCCGGATCAAGTCGATCCTCCGTTCGGCCCTTCGCCGGAAACGCGTGCCGCCGACGCTGTTGTTTGCCGGACCCCCGGGCGTCGGCCAGCGGGAAACCGCCCTGGAATTGGCCAAAGCCCTCAATTGCCTCCAGCGCGACGATGACGCCTGCGACGCCTGTTCGTCCTGCCGGACGATCGAGGCCGGCCGTCATCCGGATGTCATCGATGTGAAGACGCTTCCGGTCAAAAACGAACGGAGCAAAATTACCGAGTCGGACGACGAGACCAAGGAAGTCACCGTCATCAAAATCGACCAGATCCGGGAAGCGATCGGCCTCGCCGTTATGAAGCCGATGACCGCTAGGAAGCGGGTCTTTCTCATCGACGACGCGACCGAGATGCTCGAGGCGTCGGCCAATTCCTCCCTGAAAATCCTCGAGGAGCCGCCCTCCCATGTGCAGTTCATCCTGATCACCTCGAATCCGGACCCTCTCCTGCCGACGATCAAATCCCGGTGCCAAACCCTGGTCTTCGGGCCGATCCCGACCGAGGAAATCGTTGCCGCCCTCCTTCGGCGGGGATTCATGGAAGACCAGGCCCGGACCATGGCTTTGGTCGTCCAGGGCAATTACGAACGGGCGATGACGATGGACTGGGACGACGTCCAAGCGGAGCGGGCGGCGGCTTGGGGTTTGTTACGCTCGATTCTCCGGGACGATGAAGGGTCGGCCTTTCTTCGGCGCTTCGCCTTCGGCCGGAAGACGGCCTCCCGCGAGGAACTGAAGGATACCCTCGATCTGTTCGGCGGATTCCTCCGGGATCTGCTCCTTCTCGGGGAGACGGACGGTTCGGGACGACTCCTCAATCCTGATTTCAAGGACGCCCTTGGCGAAGTCGCTCCCTCTCTCGGACCCGAACGGGCTCTTCGGATGATCTCGGCGGTCGACGAGGCGATCTACTTTTTGGACCGAAAAATGAACGCCGGCTTGCTGGCCGGCACGTTTTATGCTCGAATGACAGGATCATAACCATGAGCGATTTGATTTGTCTGGTTTCCCGCAGTACCGGAAAAACGATGCGGGCGCGGCGGGGCGATCTGAATCTGGTCCGGGGCGACCTCTGTCTCGTCGAATCCGAATTTGGCGGAGATCTGGCCCAAGTCTCGGACCTGGACGGCCCGGTCTGCCGGCATCCGAAAAGGGCCCTGGAAGCGCCGAAGATCCTCCGGAAAGCGGACAGCGAGGACGAACGCCGGTTCGAATGGCTTCTGGAGCGGGAACAGCAGGCCTTCAAGTTCTGCCTCGACCGGATCAAATTCCGGAATCTGCCGATGAAATTAACCGCGGTCCGCTATTATTACACCGAGAAAAAAGGGGTCTTTTTCTACACCGCCGACGGACGCATCGATTTCCGCCAGCTCGTCAAGGATCTGGCCAAGGAGCTGCGGATGAGGATCGAAATGAGGCAGGTCGGCGTCCGCGACGAGGCCAAGATGATCGGCGGCCTCGGCGTCTGCGGCCGGCCTCTCTGCTGCGCGTCCTTCATGCAGACCTTCGAGCCGGTGACGATCCAGAAGGCCCGCAAGCAGCAGATCGCCATCAATCCGACGAAGATCTCGGGCCTTTGCGGGCGGTTGATGTGTTGTCTGGCTTTCGAGGAAGAGAGCCGGGGCCGGATGTATTACGACGAAGAAGTCCAGAACGAAGACTGAGGCTCCTCGGAATTTCTCAGCAGATATCCGAATGCGCGGGTCCTGCCGCGGAGCGCCCCTGCTCGGGCCACCCATCCCCCCGTGGGGAACCCCTGGCCCTGCGCGGGGGCATCTCCGCGTCACCCGCGCATCCGGGATCCCTGATGAAGTGTCCGAGTCCGCACAGATCTAATTTTGGGAGAGAGGCGAAAACTCTGAAACCGGCACCCGTCAGCGGTTGATGTGGAAGGCGGTTTTGACCGAAGTCGCGAGCCTGATGCCCTGGGTGGTAAAGGCTTTCACCTGCCAGGCGTAAGATTTCCCCGGGACAAACCTGGCCTCATTCTCCCCGGAAACTTCGATGAACAGATCCCGGGTCGTGACCGTCCAGGTCGGGTCGACCCCTTCCACCACGATCGTATATTCGGCCGCGCCGGCGACCGGATTCCAGGCGAACTTTCCGGGGGCTTTGGGAATAGCCCCCAGAGGGGTAATGAGAGTCAACGATTCTCCGCGGATAACGTCGCTCCCGTTCCGGGTGAGGACCACAGGTTCCGGCCCGGGCCGGGGCCAAAAAAGGACGACGGCGGCCAGTCCGAGGACCATAGCCCCCGCCGCCGCCCAACGAAAAGGATTCTGAGCGAACCGTGTTTTGGAGCGGTCCCTGCGGGCCTCAACGGCCGAGCCGGGCGAAGTGATCGCCGGTCCGGCGGACTTGACGGCTGCCTGGAGAGCGGCCCGCTCGGCCGTCAAGCGGAAGCATTCCGGACAGTCGAAATAGTGATTCTCGAACCGACCGGCGTCCTCCTCGTCCAAGCGGCCGAGAAGATAATCGTCGATTTTGGCCTCGAATTCGGGATGACGCATCGATCTTGATCCTTTCACCTTCTTTAGTCGTCGGAACCGGGCAAAAATGGAAATCCTGCCTGACGGAGGTTTTTCCGGAGGAGTTTTTGGGCATAATGGACCCGCTCGCTGACCTGGGCCGGGGTGAGGCCGATTCGGCGGGCGGTTTCTTCGCGGGAGAGTTCCCGGTAATAATATAAATCGAGAACTTCGCGATATTTGGGGGGAAGCCCGATGACCGCCGCGGTCAGTTCGGCCAGTCGCTCTTCCTCCGCGAACCGGTCGGAAATCAAGGGGGCGTCGGTCCCGGACGGGAATGGATAGGGAGTTTTGGCTTTATCCCGGATATAATCGACGATGCGCCGGCTGGTGATGGTGTAAATATAAGTCCCGATCGAGGAGTCGCCCCGGAATTCCCCCCCCCGAATTTTCGCGATCGCCTGGGCCAGGACTTCATTTGTCACGTCTTCCCAATCCGGACAACGCCAGCCCAAGGCCCGCCGGACCTTGAGCCCGATGATGGGCCGAAAACGGACGGCGATCTCGTCCAAGTCGAGGTCTCCGGGGGGGCGGGTCATGGGAAACCGATCAGTCGTCCGAGCCGGCTTTTCTCGTCGAGGTTTCCATATATGTTTTTATGTCGACCAGGATCTCGCGCGGTTTGCTGCCTTCCGACGGACCGAGGATGCCCTCCTGCTCCATTTGATCGATGAGGCGCGAGGCCCGGGCGTAGCCGAGCTTGAGCCGCCTCTGCAGATAGGAGGCGGACGCCTGGCCGGTGTGGAGAATCAGTTTCACCGCTTCGCCGAACATTTCGTCTTTTTCATCCGGGTCGCCCCAAGCCTGCTCGCCGGTCCGTTGGAGGACGTCGACGATGTGATCGTCGTACTCGGGCACGCCCTGTTTTTTCACATAATTGACCAACCGGCGGACCTCGGGGATGGAGACGTAGGAGCAGTGGAGACGCACCAGCCGGGGATAATTGGGGGGGATGAACAGCATGTCGCCCATCCCAAGAAGTTTTTCGGCCCCGTTGGAGTCGAGGATGACGCGCGAGTCGACCTTCGTGGGAACGCGGAAGGCGATCCGGCTGGGGAAATTGTTTTTGATCGTTCCGGTGATGATGTCGGTGGAGGGACGCTGGGTGGCCAGGACGAGATGGATGCCGACCGCCCGGGCGAGCTGGGCCAGACGGCCGATGGCGAAATCGACATCCTGACCGCTGACCATGATGAGGTCGGCCAGCTCGTCGATGATGATGACGATATACGGCATGGGCTTCAGCCGGGCCTTATCCTCCTCGGTGAGCTTGCCTTTTTTCTCCTGGATCAGCTCGGCGATATGATGGTTGTATTGGTCGATGTTCCGGACCTTGAACTGCTGCATCAGGTAATAGCGTTCCTCCATCTTTTTGACCGTGTCCATCAGGACGACGGCCGCTTTTTTGGCGTCGTTGATGACCGGGCTGAGAAGATGGGGAATGCCGTCGTAAAGGGAGAACTCGAGCCGCTTGGGATCGATGAGCAGAAGCTTGACCTCGCTCGGGGAAGCTTTATAGAGGATGCTGGCGATCAAGGCGTTGAGACAGACACTTTTTCCGGTTCCCGTCGCCCCGGCCACGAGGAGGTGGGGCATGATGCCCAGGTCGGTGACAAAGACTTCGTCGTGAACGGTTTTTCCGAGGGCCAAAGTCAGCTTGGACGGCGACTTGACGAACGGCTCGGATTCGAGGATGTCCCGGAGCTTGATGATTTCGCGCTTGTTGTTGGGGATTTCGATGCCCAGCGACGATTTTCCGGGAATTCTTTGGATGCGGACGGACTCGGCCCCGAGGGCCAAGGCCAGGTCGTCGGCCAGGTTCGTGACCTGGTTGATTTTGATGCCCGGCCTCGGGCAGTATTCGAAGGTCGTGATGACCGGGCCGGGATGATACTCCCGGACTTCGCCCTCGACTTTGAACTCGGCCAGTTTTTCCTCGATCAGCCGGCGTTTCTCCTGAAGTTCCGCTTTGTCGATCTGCTCGGTCGGAGCGCCCGGGTCGAGAAGGGTCAGCGGAGGCATGGCGTAAGCCGGCCGGTCGTCGAACTGGGGAAAGGCGAATTGCTCGGCCTTGACCGCCGGCGGAAGCGGCGGCTTGACCGCGCCCTTCCGCAATTCGCGGCGGGCGGCCTTGGGCGGTTCCCGCCGGCTCGGCCCGGGCTTGGCGGGAAGATCGTCCTTCTCGTCCGGTTCGATGGATTCCGGCCGGAGAGCGGCCTTGGCGGCGGGGGCCGTCCGGGCGGGCTTCGGCGGCCGGGGAGGCGGATTGGCGATTTTGATTTTGACCCCGTCGAAAGCGAATCGGGACATCCGGCCGACGGCCAGAAACAAACGTTTGAACGAGAATCCGCCGGCCGCGATGGCGAACAGCGAAGCCGCGGCCAGCAGGAAAATCAATGTTCCGGTGCTGTTGAGAATGCCATGAAGGAACGAGACGATCAAGTCGCCGAGAAGGCCGCCCATCAGAATCCGTTTCCCCCGCCAGGCGACGCTCTGAAAAAAGAGGATGAGAAGGGGACAGAGGATGAGAAGGAGGAGAAAGAACTGGCCGGCTTTCCGAAAAATGAATTTTCGGTTCCCATGAAGAACCGCCCGGATGCCCAGGAATCCGGCCATGAACGGGAGCAGGAAGGAGGCCAGGCCCATGGCCGCGAAAACCGTTTCCGACGTTTCCGCGCCGATGCGGCCGCCCCAATTCTGGATGCGGGTTCCCGGCGGATTCGCGCTTGCCCAGGAGGGATCGCGGGAATCGTAACTCAGGAGGGCGGCCAGAAGAAAAAGAGAGGCGAACACGAGGAGGATGCCGACGGCTTCGGACAAGGGAAACTTGCGCCGGGCCTCCGCTTTCTTCGCGGCCGGAGCGGGTTTTTTACGGCGCTTGGTTTGGCTCATGGGATGATCGGAAATTATATCATAATCCCGAACGCGCTCCGGTTGATCCGGGGAGGGCGGGGAGTTCGAGACGGAACGGACCCGTGACGACGCCCGGCCGGTTTTTGTCGGCGCCGTTTTCGTGGCCGATCGAAAGGCGATAATTCTCGGGAAGCCGGGGAATGACGGACTGACGTTGGATCGGGCCCGCCTGATCGGAATCGAAGGCGCCGAGACGGCCCGGATAAAGCACCACTTTTTTAACGTCGTTCCCGGCCGCGTCCTGGATCAAGGCATAGGGAGCGGTGATGCGGCTGCCCCCATATCGGAGGGCCGGGCCGAAGACGCGGCTTTGCAGAAAAGCTCCTTGGCCTTTGGGAACGAGCGTCGTGATTTGAAAATGATCTCCGCCCGGAGCGGGGACGGCGGCGAACCAGAATCCGCAGGACCAGCGTCCGGAGTCCCGGGATCCGCGGTCCACGGCAGCCGGCAATCGGAATTCCTTGAGGAGAGGCTCCTCGGGTTCAAACGTGATCGGATTGGGGGCGAGGATGTACTCATATCCGAGGGCCACGACCGCCCCTTCCGGGACGTCGGGGAGGATGCCCGTCGCTTCCGCGGACCAGGCGCCGTCCGTCGGGACATCGCCCGATCGAAGCACGACTCGGGACAACTCGCGTCCGTCCGCGGCCGACACCCGGACATACGGATTCGCCACTCGTTCCTGGACGCCCAATCCTCCGGCGACGAGAAGCGCGGTCCGGATCTCCCAATCCCCTTCGCTCCTCCGGGTCATCGTCACGTTTTGGACATAAGAGCGGAAATTGACCGGAAAGCCGGGAGCGGGAGCTCGGCTGAGCCGATAGATCTTGATCTGGACGGAATGCATCTCGAGAAGAGGTTCTTTGAAGAGGGGTTCGATCGTCTTCACCAAAGTCCCCTCGCGATCCAAAGCCTGATAGAACGCGGCTTGTTGGGGATAATCCTCGGGGTGGCGGATGAATCGGGCGGACATCTGGTCGGAGATCACGGCGTATTCGATGCCCTGGAAGGCGAAGAATTCGAGGTCCGTATCGCTGAGCTCATGGCGGTTGAGGATGGAATAGTTTTCCCGGGAAATCGGAGGACCATAGGATTCCAGGACGATCCGCGTGCTCTTCGGGATGTTGTAATCGATCCATTCCTTGGCCCGGGTCCGCGAATCCGTCCCGGCCAAGGCTGCGTCGAATTTGGCGAGGCGAAGGGCGGAAGGCGCGAGGATTCCGGCGACCAGAAAAACGGCCACCCCGGCGAAGGCGATTCGCCGTTTTCGAGCGGCTCCGGCCGGGGCGATTTTGCGGCCGATCCCGGCCACGACGGCGTCGAGGAAAACGGCGCCGATCAGAATGAAAAAAGGAGCCATGGGAAAAAGATAGCGAGTGGCTCTGGCCTTCCACGCGGCGATCAGGATGAACATGACCACGGGATAAGAGTAGAGAATGAAGTCCCGTTTTTGACGGCGGACGAATCCGAGGGCGAGCCCGCCGAGGATTAAAAACTGGGATAGGACGCCGACGTTTTCCTTGAAACCATACTGAAGATAAAAAAGCAGAGGCGCCTGTTCGGTCGAACTGCCGAAGTGTCCCACGGTGGCCAGGTGGCCGCTTTGCCACTTGAAATCCTTGATGAACTTCGGGAAATTCAGGACGACATAGGGACTGCCGAGGACGAAGACGGCCAGAAAGATAAGGCCGGCGCCGATAAGGCGGGGGCTGAAGAGGATCTCCCAAAGAGAGCGCTTCGTTTCGCGGACCCGATAAATGTGGGCGAGAAAGAGGGGGAGGAACATCGCCAGGCCGCCGTATTTCGTGGTCATCGCCAACCCGGCGGCAACCCCGGCCCCGAGATAATCCCGGGTTCGCCCTTTCTCGGCGACATTCCAGATGCAGAGATAAGACAGGACGAGAAAGAACACCATGGGGACGTCGGGCAGCATATCGTGGGATATGCGGGCGTGATCGAGGGCGAAGACGAGCATCAGGGCGGCGATTGCCCCGGCCCGGGGCCCGTACATGCGTTTCCCCAAAAGATAAAGAAGAAGGATCGTGCCTACGCCCATCAGCGCCGACAACGCCCGGCCGATCAAATAAAATACGGACGGTTTTCGGATGTACGTGTCGATGAATTCCGGCGTCGAGCGGACACCTCCGGCCGCTTTTTCGAACCCATAATAAATTTTCCACATCCCGGCCAGGGTGTACATATGGAGGGTTGGGACGTCGAAAAAGCGGGGGTTGAAATCGCCCTCGAGAAATCGAATCGCCTTTCCGGCGAACCAGTTTTCATCGACATGATAGGTATGGGGCAATCCCCATCCGAGACCCCAAAACCGGGTGGCGAAGGACAAGACGAGAATGAGGAGAAACACCGCCAGTCTCGGAACCTTCGCGGGGGAGGACATGATGACCAGTAATATAACGGAAGAGTTCCGAAAACGTCAATCCGGCGGCAGAGCGCGGGGTTATTTCCCGAGAAGGGAAAAGGCGTTGGCTACGAGTCCCCGAAAATCCCGGGGCGAGCGGACTCCGGCCAATTTCCCGAAGAGATACGACGGCCGAAGGTAAAAGGACCGAACGGCCTTCTTTCGAATCTTCCAGATTTCCGACGGAGAGAGGCCGCCTGTTTCCAAAATCGGATATTCGGTGCTGTCCCAAGCCAGAAGGTCCGAAGAAATCCAGCCCTTTTCGAGGGCTTCCGCCCGGAGACGCGTTCCGATATCGGGGGTGGCGACGGCGAAGGAAGCGAGGTCGAGCTTCAGGCTTTTGGCCAAACGAATCGTCGATTCGGCCGACGCGTGCGTCTCCCCCGGGAGCCCGAGGATAAAATAGCCCAGCACTTTGATGTGATGACGGTTGAGAAGCGCGGTTTTCGCCCGGATCTCGTCCGTGGTGATCATTTTCGAATATGTCTTCAGCATTTCGTCGTCGCCGCTTTCGATCCCGACGGACAGGGTATGACAGCCGGCCTTTTTCATCCAGACGAGTTTTTCTTCGTCGAGGGCATGGAGGTCGGCGTTGGCGCTCCAGGTGAAATCGAGGCCCTCCTCGATCATCCGCCGACAGATGTCGACGACCCGGGCGGTCTTGATCGTAAACGTCGGGTCCTGGAACAGGATCTCGCGGACGCCGAGCTTCGACAGCCCCTTCAACTCTTCGATGACGTTTTCAACCGGGCGGGTCCGATAACCGAACGCCCCGGCGGTGCAGAAACCGCACCGGTAGGGACAGCCGAGGGAGGTGACGACGACGGTGAAGGGATAGCGCTTGGCGATCGGGAGCTTATATCGCCTGAAATCGAACAGATCATGGCGGGGCATCGGGACCGAATAGGTCCGGGAGATCGGAGCCTCGGAAACGACGAGACGGCCGTTTTCGCGGGCGAGAAGGCTTTTCCAAGGACCGGGGGCGCCGCGGAGATAAGCGGAGAGGTCGTTCTCCCCGAAATCGAGAAGGAGAGCATCGATGGCGGGCTGCGCTTCGAGGATTTCTTTCCCGACGAACTTCAAGATCCCGGCGCTGGCGACGATGCGGATCGCCGGCCGAGCCGATTTGAGCCGGGCCATCAGGGCCGCGTCCGTTTTGATCGTCGCCGTTCCGGTCGTGAAAACGACGGCCGCGGGATCGAGAGCGAGGATGTCCTCGAACACCGACGCGGCGCTTTGCCGGGCGGCGATGGCGTCCAGGTCGCGGACATCGAACCGCTCATTCAGAAGGCCGCTCAAATAGATCAAATCCTGCGGCGGCCAGTAGTAATCGGCTTTCGACGAAAAGCTGCAGTAGTAATCGCGGATGTAAAGCTTATCTCCCGGAGGATTGAGCAGCAGGACGATGGGTTTATCGGCCAAGGACGATCTCTTTGGTCAATAGATAATGATCCCCGCGCAATTCCAGAAGGTAGAGCCCCGGGACGAGTTTTCGTCCCGACGCGCTTCGTCCATCCCAGACAGCGTCGTAATATCCCGGCAGTTTAGCTTCGCGGACGAGGGTTCGGACTTTTCGGCCTTCCTGGTTGTAGATCGTCAGGGTGACATTGCTGATCCAGGGGGTGAAATAAGCCAGCTTGACCTCTTCGCCGGACATGGACAGGACGGACAACTCCATCTGATCCTGGTTGACGCCGTTCGGAAAAGCCGTTGTCACGGTGTCGGGGAAATCGGCCCGCCGGACGCGGAAGGCCAGTCCGACTTGGGACTTGAGGGTGTAATCCCGTCCGGTGAACCACATCCGGTCGACGACGAACTTATGCGGGTCCGGGGCGCTTTGACCGGGGAACACCCGGGCTCGATAGATCTGAAAGTTGTCCCAAATGCCTCCGGTTGAAGCCGTGACCAGGACGGGATTTGCCGGATCTCGGTCCCAAACGATCCCGTCTCTGGAGGTGGCGTGGCCGATCCACGAAATCCCGCTCCGCTTCCGCCAGCCGCGATAATACATATGGTAAAGGGTCCCGTCGTGGGTGACGTCGGGCGTGTCGACGCTGTAGCCGTCCCAAGGCCTTGGATCCCGGATGTCCGGGGAGATGATCGGATTGCCGGCGTATTTGGTCCAGTGGATGCCGTCGAGGGACTCGGCATAACCGATATAGGAAATATCCGATCCGAGCGCGAGGCCGCCGTACCACATTTTATAGACCCCGTTCATTTTCAGAAGCGTCTGGCCTTCGATCAGGGTCCCTTCCCAAGGCTCGGTATTGTCCATGACGGGATTATCGGCGTATTTCGTCCAATGGATGCCGTCCGCGGCCGTGGCATATCCGATCGCGAGCTCCCCTTTGGTGTTTCCGCCGACGTACCACATTTCATACAGCTTCCGGTCCTTATCGAAGAGAATGTGCTGACAAATCAGGATCGAATCGTCCCAGGTTCCGGATGGTCCGAGCCGAAGAATCGGATTTTCGGGATGGCGGGTCCAGTTGACGCCGTCCGCGGATGTGGCCAGGCCGATCTGGCACTGGAGGTTCTTCGGCGTCCCGACATACCACATCCAATACTTATTGTCGTAGTAGCCGATCGTGAAACAGTCGGCGCTGATTTCCTCCCAGGAACCTTTCTCGCCCGGCTTGAAAACCGGATTGTCGTAGTATTTGATCCAGGACGAGGCTCCGGGAATGGCCTCCAAAGCCGGCCGGGTCGCCCGTTGTTTGGCCAAGTCGGCCTGCACTTTGGCGAATTGGACCCGGGCCTGTTCGATGGGCATGAACCGCAGGGACAGCGCCCCGTGACAGGAAAAGAGATCGGGGGCGGCTGTCATCAAGGCCAGACCCAGCCCGAGCAGCCCCAGCGTGAGAATTTTATGAAGAGGGCGCATCGCTATTTTCTCCTGAATTCGACCCACAGGCCGCACAAGCAACCGGCGTCAGGGGCGAGGCGGAATTCGTTGATTCCGGCTTCCCGAAGGATCCGTCCCATCTCGTCGTAACTCACTTCGAGCTCGGCCGGCGGGCCGATCTTCCGGGCGT
>Ga0315287_10004416_pt1 | contig 13729 bp, 11 predicted proteins | sample YL17G11_0_MG_FD_205037 | JGI IMG/M metagenome (GOLD analysis project Ga0315287, IMG submission 205037) | Sediment microbial communities from Yellowstone Lake, YNP, Wyoming, USA - YL17G11_0 | ecosystem: Environmental > Aquatic > Freshwater > Lake > Sediment | place: USA: Wyoming | collected... | reverse complement strand
GTGGTACGTGGACAACCGGCTCAAGCTCGTGTCCCCAATGGGCGACCGCGCCCGTTTCGGCCTGCAACTCGACCAGGTCGAGAGCGACCTGACCACCTACGAGAATCTCGAGTTGTGGTTCCTGTTTCCGCAGCGCGCGGGCACGCTGGGTGTGATGTTCCGGCCCTACTACGACAAGTCGCGCCAGGACTTAGCACTCACCTGGGAGCTGGGCGCCGACACCACCCGCAATCAGTTGAGGCTGGTCTACGGATTCGAGGACCTCTTCAACAACCTGTGGGTCTGGCGCCAGACGCGGCTGGGCGAGAGCAACGCCCCGTACGACCAGCATCCCTGGGAGCCGGCCTTCAAGGCCGCGCTGCGCCGGCCACGCTGGCGTCTGGAGACCGAGGGTAAGTGGCTCACGCTCGCCCGCCAACGAGTGGACCTTCACGGCGACCCGGAATCCGGGCGGGAGCAGTCGTTGTGGGGCACCTGGGGCTCCGCCGCGTTCGAAGCGCGCGCCCTGGGCACCACCTGGATTGCGCGCACCGAAAACCGGCAGGCCAGCAGCACCAACCAACTCCTCGACCTCTCCAGCGGGGACGAGCGCAAGTCGCGCCGCATCTGGCAGGTCGAACTGGCGGTGCGCCGCGCGGCGTGGCGGGACGTCCTGATCGAGGGGCGCTGGCTCTACGTGGACCGCCTGCAGAGTTACGGGCCACCGCCCACCAATGCCCGCTTCCACGCGATCGACCGGACGCTCCAGCTCGAGACTCGCTGGGCGGCACGGACGGACCTCACCGTGCGGCTGGGAGGTCTTTTCGACCGCGCGAGCGTCAGCAAGTCCGGCAAGACCGGCGTCTTCACTTACGGCACCCGCAACGAATCGCGCGCCTACTTCGGCTTCGTGGCGCGCTTCGGCCGCGTTTCGCTGTGCGGTGTCGAGGGCGTCGAACTCGACCGCGAGCGCTACGAGGTCTGGCATCACCACGACAAAGGTTTCCTGTCGCTACAGACGACATTCTGATCGGGCGGGCGAAGACCGCGCCGTGCCCCCTCTCACCGGCCGGCCGCGTGCTTGCCAGAGCCCATTCCGCTCGGTATCGTCACCAAGTCTGTGCAAGTCTGTACGTCCGAGTGCGGAGCCACCGCGCTCCGGGCGGCCCCTTCATCCAAGGAGTGTTCGATGCGCGCGCGTTTCTGGCCCGTTCTGCTGGCCGTCATCGCCCTGCTCGCGGCGCAGGCAGCCACGGCAGATCCCGTCGGGCGTTACCCCTACGTCACCCCCATGGGGGGCTTCACGACCTTCGACGGCGATTTCAACTGGCCTGCCGGGCGCCCTCTGACAGACAAGCCCTACACCGGCGGCCGGTTCGGCTACCAGCGCGGCCCCCTGTGGGCCCTCGAGTTGGCGAGCGGCGTGACCCCAACCAACGAGGACACGACGGGCGGCGCAAGCGTCTCGTTCGCTCACGTCACTGTCAACGTCGTCGCGACCCCGTGGGCGACCGGCATCGGCGGTCCCTACTTCTTCGTCGGTGTGGGCGCCGGCCGCCTGAGCACCAGCCGGACCGCGACGCTCTCGAGCTACGCGGCCCGTCTCAACCAGGGCCTGCTGGAAGCGGGGGCCGGCCTGCGGCTGTGGCTGACCGACGGCATCGGTGTGAGGCTCGAGGCGCGCGAGGCCCGCTGGCTGCCCGATACGCCCAAGGGCGCGCCCAGGCCCAGAGCGAACTACGTCACGCTGAGCGCCGGTCTGACGTTCGCCCTCGGCGCGAAGGGCCGTGACACCGACGGCGACGGAGTGCCCGACAGCCGGGACAAGTGCCCGGACACCCCGCGTGGCGCCACGGTGGACGCGAGGGGTTGCCCGATCGACACCGATGGCGACGCCATCTTCGACGGGCTCGACAAGTGCCCCGAGACGCCCAAGGGCTGCACGGTGGGCAAGACCGGCTGCCAGTCGGACGAGGACGGCGATTTCGTGTGCGATGGGCTGGACCAGTGCGCGGACACGCCGAAGGGCGCCACCGTGGACGCGAAGGGCTGCCCCTCGGACGCGGATGGTGACGGCATCCTGGATGGCATCGACCAGTGCGCGAACTCGATCAAGGGCTGCACCATCGACGCGAAGGGCTGCACGTCCGATTCCGACGGTGACGGCGTCTGCGACGGCCTGGACAGGTGCCCGGGCACCCCGGCCACCCTCAAGGTGGACGAGACCGGCTGTGTCTTCGGGTTGGTCGAACGAGAGAACGAAATGATGGACACCGGCAGGATCCGGCTGATGAACATCCCCTTCGACAGCGACAAAGCCGGCCTGAAGCCCGAGGCCCTCCAGACCCTCGACGTGGTTGGGGCCGTTCTGATGCAGTGGCCACATCTGAAGATCGAGGTCGGGGGCCACACGGACAACAGCGGCGGCGCGACGCTGAACAAGAAACTCTCGTTCCTGCGGGCGGAGTCGGTGCTGTCGTACCTGACGGGCAGGTACGTGGCGCTCGACGGTGCGCGGTTCACCGTGAAGGGCTACGGCAAGGACAAGCCGTTGGTCCCAAACATCAGCGCCGAGAACAAGGCGCAGAACCGCCGGGTCGAGTTCGTTGTGCTCAACCGGGAGGAGCTGAAGAAGGAAGTGGAGCGCCGGCGCCTGCTGAGGCTGGGCGAGACGGCCCCCGCGGACACCACGACCACGCCGTAGGGCGCGGTGGGCAGAGACATCGTGCGGGCCGGGGAACCATTCCCGGCCCGCGCTCATTCCGGTCGCGGTGGCACCCCCCGGAGTCCCGGCGCTACTATGCGGGCCGCACGCGGGCACGCGCGGTCCACCCCCGGACCGCGCGGCCCCATGGAGGGGGTCCCCTTGAGCACTCCGAGCCGCATCCTCAGCGTCGCCGACGTCCACGAACTGATCGAGTTCCGCCGCGACCTGCACGCGCACCCCGAGATCGCCTTCGAGGAGACGCGCACCGCAGCGTTCGTCGCCGAACGACTCCGCGCGCTGGGCCTCGAGCCGCGCACCGGCGTGGGCCGCACTGGCGTGGTGGCCACCATCCGCGGCGCGCGCCCCGGCAGAACGGTCCTGCTCCGCGCCGACCTGGACGCGCTCCCGATGCAGGAAGAGAACGAGGTCCCCTACCGTTCGCAGATCCCGAACCGGATGCACGCCTGTGGCCACGACTGCCACGTCGCCGGGTTGCTCGGCGTCGCGAAGCAACTCGTGCGGCAGGCGCCGTCGCTGCCCGGCGCGGTGAAACTCTGCTTCCAACCCGCCGAGGAGCAGGGCGGCGGCGCGATCGGCATGATCGCCGACGGCGTGCTGCGCGATCCGCAGGTGGACGCGGCCTTCGGCGTGCACGTCTGGCAGGACCTCGCGGTCGGCAAGGTCGGGGTGACGCGCGGCGGCTGGATGGCCTCGGTGGACGACTTCGCGGTGACCGTCACCGGCCGCGGCGCGCACGCGGCCGCGCCTCATCAGGGCATCGATCCCGTGGTGGCGCTGGCCCACATCATCACCGCCCTGCAGACCATCGCCAGCCGCACCACCGACCCGTTGCTCGAGGTGGTGGTGAGCGTGACCCAACTGCGCGCCGGCACGGCCTTCAACATCATCCCCGGGAGCGCGTGGATGAACGGCACGGTCCGCGCCTTCGACACCGCCCTGTGGCAGGAGTTGCCCGGGCGCTTCGAACGCATCGTGCAGGGCGTGGCCGGGGCGCTGGGCTGCACGGCCGAGATCGTCTTCACGCGCCACAACCGGCCGGTCGTGAACGATCCGGGCATGGCCGAACTGGCCCATGCGGCCGCGGCCGAGGTGGTGGGCCGCGAGAACGTGGTCACCCACATCCGGACCATGGGCGGCGAGGACTTCTCGGTCTTCCTGCACGAGGTCCCGGGCGCATTCCTCGCCGTCGGCTCCCGCAACGAGCAGAAGGGCCTGACCCACATGCACCATCATCCGCGTTTCGACGTGGACGAAGACTGCATCGCGATCGGCGCGGAGGTGCTGCTGCGCGTGGCCCGCCGCTTCCTGGAGGCATGATGCGCAACCAGCCATTCACGTTCGTCCCGGGTCTTGCGCTCGCCGCAGTGCTGGTGCTGGCTTCCGGCCTGCCGGCGCCGGCCCGCGCCGACTGGCTTCAGCCCGACCCATCGTTCCGCGACGCCCAACTGACCCTGCGGCTTGCCGTGCGTGACACGGCAGGCCAGCCACTCACGGCGTTGCGGCTGGATTCGCTGGCGGTGGCACATCTGAGGCTCGGGAACCTCGACGAGGCGCTGCGGTTGTTCACGCGGGTCGTCGTCCTCGCGCCCACCGACGAAGCCGCCGCGGCCGGACTCGGCAAGATCGCCCTCTTCCGCGGATCACCCGCGCTCGCCGAGAGCCTGCTCGCTCCCGTCGCGGGCCGGGTGGACGGTGCTGCGGAGGATCTGCTCGCCGCGCTCCTGCGCCTCGGCCGCTGGGAGACGGCCGCCGCGCACGCCGAGGAGTTGGGACAAGCCGGCCGCGCGGCTTTGCTGCGCCGGCTCGCCGAACCCGAGGGCGCCTGGAGGATCCAGGGGACTGGGCCGGTCCAGATTCCGTGGATCCGCTGCTGGCCCGTGCCGATCGTGAAGGCGAAGCTCAACGGGCAGAACGTGCTACTCGCAATCGACACGGGCGTGGCCGATCTGATCCTCGATCCCTCGGCGGCGCGACGCTGCGGCGTGACGCTCATGCCTGAGCAGATGCCGGTCCTCTGGAACGGCACGCGCGTCGCTGCGCGCGTCGCACTGGTGGAGCACCTGGAGTTGGGCAAGCTGCGGATCGAGCGTGTCCCCGCCGCCGCCACGACGCTCCGGCGCTGGAGTCTCGAGGCCAATCCGGGCGGCGAGCGCGTGGATGGCGTGATCGGGACCAACCTGCTCGCGCGCTTCACGCCCACCCTCGACTACCGGAAGTGCGCGCTCGTCCTGCAGCCCGCTGGCGCGGCCATCACCGCGGGCGCCGGGGCGCTGCGCATCTCCTTCGAGCTCTGGGGCGAGCGCGAACTCACCGTCTACGGCTCGCTCAACGGCGGGCGCCGCATGGCCATGGTGCTCCAGAGCGGCGTGCCCGGCTGCGGCGTGGGCGCCCCGCTCGAGGTCTTCGAGGAGATCGGCGTGCGGCCCGGACCGATCGCGCGCGCCATGCGATCGGCAGGCACCAGGCTCCAGGGACGCTCGTGGGCCAGCGTGCAGGTGGCCACGGTCGCGGTGGGCCCGGTCGTGAAGGACAAGGTGAACGGCTGGTCCGGCGCGTTCGACTCCGCCGAGCTGTGGCGGCACGGCGTGCGCCGCGATGCGCTGCTCTCGAGCGACTTCCTGAGCGGCCGGCGCATGACGATCGACTGGGAGAAACAGGAGTTGGTGATCGAGTGATCGTCAGGGCCCGCGCACCGACGGCGCCTCCCCATCCCGGCCCCGTGCCGGTTCCCATGCGCCGCCGCCGCTTGGCTCTCCGCTCCAGCCTCCGCTATGCTGCCGGCGTGAAACTCGCCTACCATGTCATGGCCTCGCCCCTCGGCCTGCTCTTCCTGGCCCGCGCCGAGCGCGGCCTGCGCTTCGTGGATTTCCTGGAGCGCAAGAGCCTCAAGCGGGCCTTCGCCTCCCACGCCGAAGCGGTCCCCGACGCGAAGTGGGAGCCCTCGCTCCTGCAGCTCAAGCCGGTCGTGGACCAACTCGACAGTTACTTCTGCGGGAACCTGACCAGGTTCGACCTCCCGTTGGACCTCGCCGGGACCGAGTTCCAGCTCAAGGTCTGGCGGGCGCTGCGCAGCATCCCCTACGGCGAGACCCGCGCCTACGGGCAGATCGCCAAGGGGCTCGGTCAGCCCGGGGCGGCGCGCGCGGTCGGACTGGCGAACAACCACAACCCCGTCCCCATCATCGTGCCGTGCCACCGCGTCATCGGTGCGGACGGGAGTCTCACGGGCTACGGCGGGGGCCTCCCCCGCAAGCGCAAGCTGCTGGACCTCGAGGCCCGCTTCGCGCACCCCGTCAGCCGGGCTGGGAGCCCCTTCAGAGCATCCTGAGCCCGCGCGGCCTGGAGTGCCGTCGCTCATACGGCAACTGCGCGACGCCGGCGTTCTGCGAGTTCATCCAGCCGCGCACCCGCTGAACCGTCAGCCCGTGTCCCCGAAGTGGTCGTGCCCCGCACCACCGAGCGGTCGCGTCGCACCGTCCGTTTCGCGCAGGGTCAGCAGCCCAGGCGCCGCGGTGAAGCGCCCCGCGAAGGCCAGTGGCACGCCGGCGGCCGCGGCCGCCCGCTCGCAGCCGGCGCGCCCGGCCGGGTCCACGGCGAGCAGCAACTCGTAGTCATCGCTCGCCCCGAAGCGCAGCGCCGCGGCCGCCACCCCGAGAACAGCCGCGGCGCCGGCGAGCAGCGCGTCTTCCGGCCAGGCGCTCTCGTCCACCTCGGCGCCCGCGCCGCTCGACTCGCACAGGTGGCCGAGGTCGCCGGCGAAACCGTCCGAAAGGTCGATCGCCGCCGTCACCGCCCCGGTCTCGCGCAGTGCACGGGCCAGCGTCACGCGCGCCAGCGGCGCGCGCCACGCTTCGAGCAGCGGAGCCCATTGCGGCGCGCGCGCCGCTTCGCCCAGCGCGCGGACGAGTCCGAGACCGGCACCCGCACGGCCCGGATGGCCACTCACCGCGATCAGGTCGCCGGGGCGCGCCCCGCTGCGCGTCCACTCGCGTCCGCGCTCGCACTCGCCCAGCAGCGTCAGCGAATACCATTCGGTGCCCATCACCGCAGTCAGGTTCCCGCCCACCAGCACCGCACCCGCGGCTTCCAGCGCCTGCGACAGCCCGGACTGGAAGGCGACCAGGTCGGCGACCTCGCTCTCCCGGCGCACGCCGATTGAGAGCAGCGCCCAGCGCGGGATCGCGGCCATGGCCGCCAGGTCGCTCAGGTTGGCCTGCGCCAGGCGCGCCCCGGCCACGCGGGGAGAACACCACTCGCGCAGGAAGTGCCCGCCCTCGACGAAGGCGTCGGTGGTCGCGACCAGGTCCGAGCCCGGCGCCGGGCGCAGCACCGCGGCGTCATCGCCGCTGCCGACCACCACGCCCGCGCGCGGGTCGGCGGCGCAGGACTGCTCGCGCCCCGCGCCCCCGCGCGCGGCGGTCAGGCGGCGGATGACCTCGAACTCCCCCAGCTCACCCAGTGTGGACATGGCGGTCACTGTACTCGCGGCGCGACGGCAGGAGAACCGCGAAGAGAAGCGCGGCCAGGAAAGCTATCGCCCCGCCCACTGCGAACATCGAGCGCGGTCCCAGGCGGTCCCAGAGCGCGCCGGCGATCACACTCGCCGGCAGCAGCGCCACGCCGACCACCGCGTAGTAGAGCCCGTACGCGGTGCCGCGGCGCGCCGGCTCGACCAGGTCGCCGAGCATGCTGCGCTGGGAAGCCTCGAGCATCGCGCTGTGCAGGCCGAGGACGACGAAGCCCCCGACGACGAAGGCGCTCCCCGCGCGCCAGGCGAGCAGCGCGTAGAGCGCGGCGAAGAGCAGGTAGGCGCCCAGCAGGATGGAGCGGCGCCCGATCCGGTCGGAGAGCTCGCCCACCGGCCACGAGAGCAGCGCGTAAACCAGGTTGTAGAGCAGGTAGACCAGCGCGACCTGCGCACTCGTGAAGCCCGCACCGTGCGACCGGTCGGCGGCGAGCAGCAGCAGGAAGGCGGTGCTCGAGTTGGCGAGCGAGAACAGCCCGGCCACCAGCAGGAAGCGGTGGAACGGACCGCCCATGGCCCGGGCCTCGGCGAAGAGCGGCGCCGTGATGCGCACGGCCTGGTGGCGCTTCGCCCGCACAAACACCGCGAGCACCACCAGCGAGAGCGCGGCCGGCACCACCGACAGCAGGAAGATGCGGCGGAACCCGCCGGGGAAGGCACGCAGCATGGCGAAGGCGACCAGCGGCCCGATGGCCGCGCCCAGCGTGTCGAGCCCGCGATGAAAGCCGAAGGCGCGCCCCAGGTAACGCGGCTCCACCGAGTCGGCGATGAGCGCGTCGCGCGGTGGACTGCGCAGCCCCTTGCCGACGCGGTCGCCAAAACGCAGCGCCAGCACCATGGGCCAGGAAAGCGCAACCGCCAGCGCGGCCTTGGTCATTGCCGAGATGCCGTAGCCGAAGAAGAGGAACGGCTTGCGGTGCCCGCTGCGGTCCGAGAGCCAGCCCGAGCCGAGCCGCATGAGCGCGGCCGTGCTCTCGGCCACGCCCTCGATGACGCCGACGCTCGCCATCGAGGCCCCGAGCACGCCGACCACGAAGAGCGGCAGCACCGGGACGATCATCTCGGTCGAGACGTCGGTCAGCAGCGAGACGAAGCCCAGGGCGACGACGTTGCGCGGCAGGCCCGGGAGCCCGCGCGGGCCGGGCGCTGCACAGGGCCCAGGGGGTTGGGCGGGCGTCGGTGGATTGGGCGGGCTCATACGCGCAACGCTAACACAGGACACGCCAGGACCGAGTCGGGCGGAGTCGAAACCGTGCCGGACAAGACATTGAGAGCGAACATGGTCACTCAACCAAATGCGTCAGACTGGTCTGAAATGACACCTGGCACTCAGGCCATGGCAGACCCAAAGACCACACCGGCTCTCAACTCATGGCTGACATTATTTCCACATCTGGTAATCAAATCTCCAAATGGTCTAGTATGCGGCCCATGAACCCGGTCGATCCCCCCCGCCGCGGCCGTCCGCCCAAGCCGACCGAGCACCCCGTCGGGGGCCACATGCGGCAGCGCCGCGAAGCGCTGGGATTCACCGTGCGCGCGGTCGCGCTCAAGGTCGGGCTCAAGCCGAGCTCGGCGTCCTACCTCTCCCAGATCGAGAGCGGAGCGAAGACCCCGCACCCCGCGCTGGCGTTGCGCCTGGCCGATGCACTGCTCGACGATCCGCGCATCTATCTCGCCTGGGCGGCGACGGGTAAGCGCTCGGACCCCGTCGAGACGGCCCGCGCCGTGCAACTCCTCGCCGGGACGCTGGGGCATCCGAGGTACGCGGGGTTGGCCGCGGAGGGAGGGCCCGGGCCGTGGCCGTCGCTGCGCAAGCCGAAAGCGGCCGATACGGCGCTCGCGACCATCGGCCCGGAGCCGGGCAACCCCGTACAGGCCCAGCCGCTCCCCGGCGCGCGGGAATACCACCACAATGCGCGCGCGAACGAGTTGCCCGGGATCCCCCCGGCCCCATCGGCAACGGAGGTGCCACAGGCGAAGCTCCTGGTGCCTGAGATCACAGCGGGCGCCGACCCCGGCGCCGACTCGCATGCCGGCCCGCGCATCCTCGGCACGCATCGCATCGCCGCCGACTCGCTCGCCGGGATCGAGCCGCTCGTGCGACCGTTCGCGTTCCGCCTCTCGAGCGCGGGCGCGCGGCGCGTGGACGACGTGCTTGCGGCCGGAGACCTGGCCATCGTCAGCCGGAGGATCTGGCCGCTGGAGCGCTTCGCCCCGTACGCGGTGCGGCTCTCGGGGCACCTGATCCTGAGCCGCGCCCTCTGGAGCGGGCGGCAGTTGCTCCTGCTCCCGGGCCGCGACCAGAGCGACTTCATCGTGCTGGATGCGCCCGACCGCACGGCACTGGAACGCCTGATCGCCGGCAAGGTCGTGGCCCGGATCCGCGGCGGGGAGTAGCGCCCACCGCCATGCCGCTCGCCCCCGCCCTCGAGCGCCTCGCCCGCGATTGTGAGATCACGCCTTACAAATCGTCGGGGCCCGGCGGGCAGAAGAAGAACAAGACCGAGTCCAGCGTGCGCGTGCGTCACCTGCCGAGCGGCATCGTGCGCATCGGCACCGAGAGCCGCTCGCAGGCGCGCAACCGCGAGGCGGCACTCGTGCGCGTGCTCGAGGAGCTGAAGCGCCGCGCCCGCAAGCCGAAGCCCCGCCGGCCGACCAGACCGACGCGCACCGCGGTCGAGAAGCGCCTCGCCGGCAAACGGCTCGAGGCCAAGAAGAAGCTCGGGCGGGGGAGGAGCGCCGCGGAGGAGGAGTGAGGCGGGTGCGGTTGTCCGCCGCACCCCCGCGGGCTAGATTGCCTTCGTGCGGGCAGACCGGCCGCGCGAGGGAATCCCATGTCCCAGCACCCCGACTCTGCCGCGGTCACCGTCGAGCGGGCCGGCTACCCCGAGATGCTCGAGGTCTTCGGCTGGCTCGATCGCGACCCGGTCTTGAATGCCTACCTCGTGGCCCTGGTGCTGCGCGACGGGCTGGCCGCTCCACGCGACGAGTACTGGGTGGCCCGCCGCCGTGGCGCACTCGCGGGCCTCGTCTGCCTGGGCGGTTCTTCCGGGGCCGTCCTGCCCGTGGGCGAAGATCCCGCGGCGCTGGCCGCCCTCGCCGGGTGCGTCGCGGAGCGGCTCTCCATCGTCCCGTGCCACTTCCAGGTCGTCGGCCCGCGGGCGGCGGTCGCGACCCTGGTGGCCCGCCTGCGCGAAACGGGACTCGCGCCCCGGCTCGAGTTGCCACAGACCTACATGGTGGTCGAGCGCGGCGGCGTGCCGCCTTTCGAGCGACTCGCCGAGTTGCGGCCGGCTCGCCCTGAGGACTACGACCTCGTCCACCGCACCGGCGCGGAGTTGCGGGCGGAGGAGCTCGAGGAGGATCCGCGCCGGGCGGACCCGGAGAACTATGCGCGTCGCGTCGAGGAGGAGTGCCGCCAGGGCTACACCTACCTCTGGCTGGCGGATGGCGCGCTGCGCTTCCGGGCCAGCCTGAGCGCGCTCACCGCGGACGCCGTGCAGATCTCGGGCGTCTTCGTGCCGCCCGAGCACCGGAACCGCGGGCTCGCGCGGCGCGGCCTCGCGGAGATGTGCACGCGCCTGTTCGCGCGCACCCGGGCGGCCTGCCTGTTCGTGAACGATTCCAACGCTCCCGCGATCGCGGTCTACCTGCGCCTCGGCTTCCACCCGTGCGCGCGGTGGGCTTCGGTCTTTTTCGACACGGCGCGGGACGGCTGATCCCGCCGGCCCACCGGGGTCGGCGCGAGGGCGCTTCTGCTTGAGTTGTGGAGCGCAGAATGTTGATGGCCTTCCCAGACACGCCAAGTCATTGCAGCGCAGTGGCGGATCGGCCCCATGACACCTCCGGAGGCCGGATCAACATTCTGCGCTCCACAACCTTCTGCTTGACCCCGGCTTCATGGATTTGCGACTTTGCGCTGGTACGTAAAGGCTGGCACCCCACGACCCTTCCGACCCGGAGGCTGAACGTGAAGAAACTCCTGCTGCTCGCGCTGTTCGTCGCGCGCCTCGCGCCCGCGCCCGCGGCCCACGCCCAGGTGTTCGGGCAGTACACACCCGCCGAGATCCTGCCCGTGAACGCGCGGCTGGGCGGCGCCTACGTGAACTTCAGCGAGGACGTCGTCGGCGCGCTGGGTCAGTTGCGGCTGAGCTTCTATCCGAACGTGGACTTCGGCTTCCAGGGCGGACTCGCGCGGCTCGGCCTGGGAACGACCTCCAAGACCGCGCTGCGGCTGGGCTCCGACGTGCGCTTCGGGGTGGCGAAGGCGGCTGCGGGCCACCTGCTGGACATCGCGGTGGGTGCGGGGCTCGGAGTGGAGACGAGCGACCAGTACTCGGTGTTCAGGATCGGCCCGTCGGTCGTGGCCAGCCACACCTTCCCCTTCTCGAGCAACTCTTCGGTCGTACCCTTCGTGGGGACGATGCTCTGCTTCACGAGTCTCGACGCGGGCGCAGCGACCAGGACCGACTTCTCCGTGCCCGTCCGGCTGGGAGCCGAACTGCGCGCCATCCCCGGCGTGCGCGTCACGGCCGAGTTCCAGCTGCGCCTCAGTGACGATTTCCAAGACCGCACCGCTTTTTCGACGGGGATTGACTTCCCATTTTGAGCCGGTGACGACGCGGCACCAGAAGCGACGTCACTGCGCCGGCGTTTCGTCAGCCGCAACGCATTCAATCGCAGCATGTTGAGGCGGCACGCCTGACGTCAAAATGGGCCTTGTCGGGCCACGCCGGCGGTGCTAGCCTCCCTGACCCCGCGCGGAGTCCCGTCTTGGTCGCCGCTCGCGGGGATTGGCAATCCATTCCAAACCAAAGCAACGAAAAGCGTTCAGCCTGCAGGGGCGGAGCGCCGCACGGTTCGCTTCGCACCCTCGCCGGGGCCCGCTGGCGAGATGTGGAAAACGTGTGGACGAAAGGAGGCACGAAAGAACCCAACACTATTCTGCCAAATGAGATAGAACCACCGCCCTCGGTGTTGATAAGTCCTTTCCACATTCTCCACAAACCGTCGCACCACGGGGCTCCGGGCCCCGGCTGGCTGAGGCCGCCTCAACCCGGCCCCCTGTGGACAACTTTCGCGACCTTTCAGCAAGGACCGTTGAAATGGCCGTCCAGTCGTTGCATCCGGAGGAGACGAGCCAGATCTGGGCTCAAGTCCTCGACTCCGTGCGCGGCAGGCTCGGCAGCCCCCAGGCTCTGGAAACCTGGTTCAAGCCGATCATCCCCCGCGCCATCAGCACCCAGCTCGTTGAGTTGGAAGTCCCCAACGCATTTTTCGTGGACTGGATCCACGAGCATCACCTGACCGCACTGCGCCAGAGCCTGGCGGAGGTGCTGGGCGCGGCGCCCGAGGTCCGCTTCTCGGCCCTCGAGCCCGTGGCCCCCGCGCTGCCCGCCAAACCCCACCCCAGCCCTGCGGCGACCGCGACCGTCGAGCCGCGCGCCGCGCGCCTGTGGCTCGACAGCCAACTGAGCCCCCGGCACACGTTCGAGAGTTTCGTCGTCGGCAGCAGCAATCGCTTCACGCACGCCGCCTGCATGGCTGTGGCACAGAACCCCGGGCACTCCTACAACCCGCTCTTCATCTTCGGCGGCTCGGGCCTGGGCAAGACCCACCTGCTGCACGCCATCGGCCACCAGGTGACCTGCAGCAGGCCGGGCCTGCGCGTCTACTACGTGCCGGCCGAGCGTTTCACCAACGAGATGATCTACGCGATCCAGCACGCCCAGACGCTGGCGTTCCGCAACAAGTATCGGAACGTGGACCTGCTCCTGATCGACGACATCCAGTTCTTGGCGGGGAAGGAGAGCACGCAGGAGGAGTTCTTCTACACCTTCAACGCGCTGCGCGACGCCCACAAGCAGATCGTGGTGACCGCGGACAAACCGCCCAAGGACATCCCGATGCTCGAGGCGCGCCTCACCTCGCGTTTCAACCAGGGGCTCGTCACCGATATCAAGCAACCCGACCTCGAGACCCGCATCGCCATCCTGCGCAATCGCTGCGACCAGGAGGGCTCCGACGTGCGCCTCTCGGAGGACGTGCTGCTCCTCATCGCGGACCGCGTCCGCACGAACATCCGCGACCTCGAAGGCTGTCTGGTGCGGCTGATGGCGGTGGCCGCCCTGACCGGCCAGGAGACATCGCTCGAACTGGCCGAGGACGTGCTCCAGCACTACGTCCACCCGGAGGCCGACCAACTCACGCCCGAGCGCATCGTGGCGCTGGTGTCCGAACAGTTCAGCATCAAAGTCGAGGCTCTCTTCGGCCAGCGACGGACGCGTTCGGTGGCGCTGCCCCGGCAGGTCGCGATGTACCTGCTGCGGCAACTCACGGAACTCTCGCTGGTGGACATCGGCCGCATCTTTGGCGGCCGGGATCACTCCACCGTCATCTACGCCTGCGAGAAGGTGGGCACGATGGTGGCGACGGATAACGAGTTTGCAGAACGCATCAACGGCCTCATCTCCACCCTGGCCGCTGGATGAGTT
>Ga0315287_10004413_pt1 | contig 13733 bp, 11 predicted proteins | sample YL17G11_0_MG_FD_205037 | JGI IMG/M metagenome (GOLD analysis project Ga0315287, IMG submission 205037) | Sediment microbial communities from Yellowstone Lake, YNP, Wyoming, USA - YL17G11_0 | ecosystem: Environmental > Aquatic > Freshwater > Lake > Sediment | place: USA: Wyoming | collected... | reverse complement strand
GAATACATTCGCGAAGTTTTGAGTAAACACGTGCTCGTTGAACCGGAGCGTCGATGCGATATTCGAAAATTAAGTGAATTACTTTTGAACCTGGCATTCATGTAGTAAATGATGTGCCGCTGCGCTCACATTTGAGTTTTTACTCTGTCAAAGAAAGAGTAATGGCATTCTCGTGTTGGCTTTTTCCGCTGCTTTCTGTCTCGGCGATGGTGTCAATAACCGATGTGGTGTCCAAAGATGATTGCGAATCTGAAGCGGCAACTGGAACAACTGGAACAACTGGAACAGCCGAATCAGCCGAATAAGCCAGATCAGCATCTTCTTTATTGTCCTTATTATCCAATATTGCTGTTGCTGTTTTGGGTTTGGGTGCATATTTTTTCAACGTTCCTGAATTAGCATCCGCGATATTTTTGGAAAACCGGACCTTTTTAACAATTTCTCTCTTTGTATTCTGGCGCTGAAGCGTTTTCATGCAAAGCTTGGGAAGTATGGCAATTGTGTTCATGTAGGTGCGATACTTGAACGTGCAAACAGTAGTCAGCGGCTCCAGAAATTTGATACTGTACCACCAGTATGCAGGAATGTAGACAATCTTGCCTGGAATCAATTCGATTTCAAGCGTTTTTATTTTATCAAAGTCGGCTTTATACTGGCGCTGTATTTCCCATGGATTCAAAGGTGACCTAAATTCAAAATTCTCATAATCGTCTGTTGAATACAAGTAACGAGCCGACTTGGGAGGAATTAATTTAATTTTAATTTTTCCATGTGTTACTAAATAGAAGTTTCTATAATTTACATTGTATTGAAGCGGCGTCTCTGTATTTTGAGATGCGGACACCATGTCATAAAAACAATTTGACACCATGTGCGGACGTAGAAATGCATCATTGTATTTGAAATTCTTTATTAAGCCGGTTTCTTCTAAAAAATCATTATTTTTTTCAATTATATATTTAGAATCTTTATCATTGTTAAATAATGATATCGCAACTTTTAATGTAACAGGAATGTGCAAGTCTGTGTTGTCATCCAACTCTTTCACGTTTCGCAATTTTACATCAAAAGCGCTATAATGTTCTGCAACCATATTTATTTTGCAACTTTCAAGCAAAGAGTCATTTTGGTAATCAAATATAACCGGTTGTCTTAAATCGCATATTTCTTCCAGTTTATCCTTTGACGGCTGTTCTATTTCATATACTTCTAAATCATTTGATGTTTTCAATTGAAAATAAATGTGCAAATATAAAAAAAGAACAATGCAAAATATAAGTATTGTAATAAATTGTTGCATTTAAATATATTATTTTATTTGTGTTTTGTAATCTACTATTAAAAAACACAAATAATCTGATTTTTTTACTAATTGTTTTACACTTTTGTATACTTTTTATACATTTATATGTTTTTCTTCACACAGTAATATGAGTAAGTCTCAATACAACATAAATACAACTCACTACAAATAATAACTAAAAAAATAATGATAACCGAGAGAAGCGACGCCAATGATATTAGTAATAATGATAAACAACAAAATCCTTTATTCATTCATCCTGATCCTCATCCTTCTAACGATAAAAAATATTACGTGTACATTTTAGAATCTAGCGATAAAGCGTCCACTTATGTCGGCGCAACCATAAATTTGGACCACCGACTGAGACAGCACAATAAAGAGTTGGCGGGCGGCGCGCACGCAACAAGTGTCAAAGTTGCGCAAGGGTCTTCTTGGCGTCGCGTGTGCCACGTTAAAGGGTTTCCGGATTGGTCGGCTGCTCTTCAATTTGAATGGCGTCTTAAACAACTGTCTCGAAAACTTTGTCAAACAAAAAATGCAAAACCAATTGACCGACGAATTCAGGCACTGCATCAACTATTGGCGTTGGAACGTCCAACTAGTAAAGCAAAAGCGTATACAGAATGGCCTACCCCCCCTGAAATTGTTTGGGAAAATGTGTAGATTTATACTTTTATTTGAATTATTTATAACAATTTAATTTTTATAAATATAATAATTTAATTTTTATATTTATAATAGTTATATCTCTCTTCTCTCTTTTTGAATGGATAACTTTGTAAATATATTGAATGTTTTATTCTTGGTTTTAATTTTTTTACTTGGAGGAGTAAATAAAATTATTAATTTTGAAAATACAACTAAATTTTTAGAAGATAAAGTAAATTCCATTCACCTTGATTTTATTTTTTATGCCTCTGTTTTTTTGGTGATTCTATTTTTTTATTTTAATATTTATAATAATAATAATAATACTTTGACCGAAGATAATAAGAATTATCTTTTTGGTTTAATAAGTTTTTCATTATGTTTCATTTTATTTTTATCTTATTTTAATAGTAAACAATTCAAGTATATTCGTTTATTTTATAATTGCGTTATTATTGGAGTGATTACTTTATTGATATCGAGCAGTTTGATTATATTGTATTCGCTTTTTTCAGGAAAATATAAACCGTATGCATATGTTGCAACTACCGGGTTGGCAGTGTTTACTGCGATGACAATTCTAATATTTCATTTTCCAACAAATAAATCGGAAGTAATATCATTCACAAAAAATCTTTCAATCGTTGGCGGTTTAATGGTGTTGTCAAATCAATTTATGTGATGATTTTCATTGAATTTTTATTTCAACTCCGTTTATTTAATTCGTCAAGTAATTAACGAATTAAAATATTATAATTTCATAAATAAAACAACTGTAAAATTATATAAATATAAAAATATAATAACAATATTAAATATACAAGTACATTAATTAATATTAATACCATCGATCAATTTAATAAAATAAAATGTCAACAACAACTCAAGCAACAATAAAATGGTCGCAGGCGTATGCAACTTCAACTTATCCGATTATTTCATATGAATTACAGCAGAATTCGTGTGACTACGAGATGTGTTCAACCACATGGGTTCCGTGTATCAACCCCACATTGCCTTATACTTCGGCAAATATTCCGTTTAATGTAACATCTTACACTGCATACGGTCTTGCACCCATTACACAATATTTTTTCAGGATTCGTGCAAAAACTAGCGCGGGAGATGGTCCGTGGTCGGCAATTAAATCATCTACAATTTGGGGGCAGACGGGACCAACCGGTCCTCATGGCGGACCGGTAGGTCCAATTGGTCCAACTGGTCGAACTGGTCCAACCGGTCGAATCGGCTTAACCGGTCCAACCGGCGCTGTAAGCACTGCTCCAAGCACTGTACCAGGACCCACCGGTCCAACCGGCGCTGCAAGCACTGCTCCAAGCACTGTTTCAGGACCCACCGGTCCAACCGGACGAATCGGTCCAACCGGACTCGGCGGACAAGCCGGACAACCTGGACCTACTGGACAACCTGGACAACCTGGACAACCTGGACAATCTGGACAATCTGGGTCAACTGGTTCAACTGGTCCAACCGGTCGTACTGGACCAACTGGTTTAGCTGGAGTCAATGGCGTAACTGGACCCACCGGCTCCATATATAAAGCAGGCTTATATATTTCTACTGGTTATGACGTAACAAATGTTAACGCTTGTTGTCTTATATTTGATGTTGTTTCAGAGATTAATCCCAGCGCACCCCCTCCTTATTTATTAAGCAATATTTGTTATTCTTTCAGTCAAGGTGATACTGTAACTGTAAGCCAAGCAACATCAACTGCATTCCCAGTTGACCTTACGGGAAGTTCTACCAATTATTTTGTGGCAACAGTATCTAGTTACACATGTTCTACGTCGTGTTCACCATCATGCATTGTAAATCAAATAATACTGAATCCAACAGGTATATTCTCAGGCACAACTAATCTACCTTTACCCACAAATTTTGTTATTAACTTGGCGGGAAGTATAGGTCCAACAGGTGTAACCGGTTCAACTGGTTCAACTGGACATACTGGACATACTGGACATACTGGTTTAGCTGGAGTAAACGGAGTAACAGGTACAACAGGTACAACAGGTACAACTGGTCCAACTGGTGGACCTGGACCAACTGGTTCAACTGGTCAAGGTGGTGCTGCAAGCACTGTTACAGGACCTACTGGACCCACCGGGTCTGCCTATGAATCCGTTGCACAATATTCCACCGGTTGGGATATAACTAATATTACACCAGCATCCTTTACTCTTACTACACCAAACCTTTCTTACAAAGGTGGTGAATATGTAACTCTAGTCAGGCAAATCATCCCTCCTCCCGGCGGCCTAATTGTTGGAGACTATAATAATTATTTCGTTGCACAGGTTATAGGATACTTTATAAATGTTAATACTATTAGTTTACAGCCAGTTTCATATAAAGGTACTGGTAGTTATGTTAATTTTATTCTTAATTTGTCAGGCGCGGTAGGACCGACTGGTGCGAACGGCGCTGCAAGCACTGTTACAGGACCAACTGGAATAACCGGTCCAACTGGCGCTACAGGACCAACCGGTAACACTGGGCCAACTGGACAATCGGCGATTTATGTACCATACACACCCACCACGAACATCACTTTAGGAACTGGTGGAACAATTGTGGGGATGTATGCACAGCAAGGCGAATTAACAAATGTTTATGTTCATATCACTCTGGGAAGCAGTGCGTTTACTGTGGTGACAGGTCCAACTGTTTCTCTGCCCGTGACAGCCAACAATATGACTATCAATTCAAATACAGGCATCGCCTTGAATGGTATAGCAACATTTGTGGACACAAGTGTGCCACAATCGGTGTATGGTATTATCACATATAATACCACACTTGATGTGGAGATACGTCCCTACTTATCGTCAGGCAATTATCAGGTGCTCGGGCAATTGACCCAGTTCGTACCTTTCACTTGGGGGTCAGGCGACGAATTTTTCATAATATTTTCATATCATTCAGTTCCTCCTCCTTAAGAAATTATTTTCTACACGCATTATATATAGGCGTTTATAAAATGGCGAATTATAATTTGAATATGAATGGTCAGTTTATTAATAATTGCTTAGACCCCGCACAAGCACAAGATGTAGCCACAAGGAGTTATGTCGACAAGAGGGCAGTAGCGTATACCGCTGAAGGACAAATTCAGTATGCGGGACCAAGCCCTTTTTTACCTACAACTTTGTCAGTAGGTGCAAATGGAGAGGTGCTTACATTAGCTGGTACTCCACTTGCGCCAACATGGGCACCCCCAACTGGTGGTGGTGGGGCGAACACCGCAACTTATCTATTTTATGTAGGCGACCCTAGTCCTAGTGGTAGTAGTACATTTAACCTGAACACCGGTGCAGCTAATTATGATCCTCTTGGCACGTTCTATCCCATATCTCCTGTTACTCCAGTTCTTGTTGCGGACCCAACAATCACCTTTGATTCTTCTACAGGAACTCAATTAGAGTATACTGGACCGGGAACAATTCAAGTTAGCATGTCCGTAAACTCGCTCCCTCTTGAATATCAAATTCAAGATGCGACCTCAACTCCAGTCAAATTTACAGATACATACACTAATCCTTATTATCAAGCAGGAATACAATTTCTGGCAATAAAAAATGGTGTAGAAATTGTAGGCTCAAGTCCTATGATGAATCAAGGTGCAGTAGTAACCGATTCCTTATATATTGGAAGTTTTTCTTGTTCTTTTACTCTTACAAATAATTCACCTTCCCCTAATGATATGGTGACATTTACACCAATAACTAACGCTTATTTCAATCGCACATCAACACCAGCACCTGGAGTCCCTGAATGGTTAACTACAGCCGGTATCGTCCCCCCTAGCACTTATAAATTCGTTTTGACTCTTTGTATGATAAGAATAAACTGCGTGCGAATGAACTAAACTTCTTCGTCGGAGTACCGCAACCATTTTCACCGAGTATATTAAAAAAACTGAATCTTTTTTTTTAATATTGTTTATTACTTGAACATAATGCCCTCTGTTCCGTCGCGCAAAACTTTCAAATATGATTTGAGTTCGCGCGTAGAAGGGTGACAGTTGTCATATCCGAAAAGTTCTGACCGAAATTTAGACCGGCAGTTGTGAATGCTGTGAAAATTCGGAATCGCATTGGGCGTTGAAAGAATATGAAGCACGTTGCGAGAAATGGAATACATTGTAATGCTCAAATCATGTCGCCACGCACACATGGATTTTCGCAAATAAAATGCTAGCGAGCTTTTCGACGCGAATGTCATGCGAATATCGGGATGAGCCGTTTTTGATTCGCCACTGCGCCTGCGCGTTCCATTCAAAACATAGCATTTGCTAGTTGCATCATAAAAAATATATGCTCGCCAATCGGTCGTGGTGTATCGAGACCATGTTTGCGGCGGAACAAACTCCTCAATAAATAAAATGGGCATTGTTGACATTGGAGGTTCTACTCCATAAGGATACAAGTGGTAATTATTTTTATTTTTGTCAGTCTTGACAACACTAAACCAAGCGTCGCTTGCGTGGGTCTTCATCGCTTCTAATTCCGCCGCTAGTGCATTTTCTTCCGCTAGTGCCTTTTGCGATTGTGCCTGTACCGACTGCGCTAGCGCATAAGCCTTCTCGTACAACGCCTCGTCAAAATAAAACTGAGCGTCGTATGATTGTTGCTTTGGTTGTGCAGAGGCGCCGGCATCAGCATCGGCAACAACTTCTTCCTGTTGAACAGTAACAACATCGGCAACAACTTCTTCCTGTTGAACAGTAACGCCATCGGCATTTGAAATGACAACTTCTTCATCATTACTATTGCTTGTATTAAAATACTTGTTGAAAAACATGGAATAATTTACTATTTGTTATATATGGTATATTGTTATATATTATTAATAAAAACTCTCTCTAAATATTTATTTATTAATAATATTATTTAAAATAAAAATTGATTAAATAATATCAAGTAATATACTTAGAAACATTGATTTGTAAATAAGTAATCAACATTACTTTTGTTTATCCCTTTAAATGAAAATACAGCAGCAGCAGCGACAAAATAATAAAGACGCCGGCACCGGAAAAACAAAAACATCAAAATCTAAATCATTGTATCCTGCTAATAACATTGACGACGAATGGAATGATTTTTTAATGTTTCGAGGAGAAAACTGGGAATCGGCGACGGAAAACAATTCAAATGCTAATGCTTCAATAAATAATGGGGAAAAAAATAATCATGATAATTATGACAATGGAAACAATGGAAACACTTGTTCAAAGAAACAAGACCATAGTCAAAAACAAAATCAATCACCTCAACTCGATTCAAGTTTAAACTCAGATGACGGCGGCAACAACGACGACGACGACGACAACGCCGGAGCTCATCCGCATAACCAAAATGAGCACCAGCATTGCGAATCTGAAGAAATTCCAGTATGTTCACCCATATACATTTCAACAAAAACTAAAATATCGTATTTGAATACTGAAATTGATATTAAAAAAGTATTTTGGAACATTCCGGTTATGCCATATTCGAACCAGTGTCAAGGAGTTGTAAAAAAACAGATCAAATTTTCATCCATAACAAAAGAGGAACTTGCTGAAATTGAGGCATGTGTGAAAATTGAAGCTGATAAAAAAACCGGATTTGTCGAAACGCAAATTATCGAACACATTGATAATCCTGATGGAAGAATAAAATTCAAAGACCAGCGGAAAATAAATATTGGTCTTTGTAAAAAGGATATATTAAACTGCAGGTGCAAAAAAAAACGCGCATTTTTCAATTGTTTTGTTTTGATAATGAGAGTCGAAGACGAAATGTCGCCGCAAGATGCGCGCACATTCAAAGAAATGCATATTAAAGTTTTCAACACGGGAAAGTTGGAAGTTCCGGGAATACAAAATGATGCTTCCCTTCAAAATGTCATTGACATTCTAATAAGTATGCTAAAAAATATTATTGGAGAACACGTTGACTATCAAAGAAACAAATGCGAAACCGTTTTGATTAATTCGAATTTTAATTGCGGTTACTTTATTGACCGCGATAAATTGTACGACATTCTTAAATACAAGTACCGAATTAATAGCAATTACGATTCTTGTTCATATCCGGGAATTCAATGTAAATTCTTCTACTGCGTCGATGAAATGAGTTTGGTGGTTCAAACTGGACAACAGCCCACGCCTGCATCCGCACCTGCATCCGCACCTGCATCGACGCTTGTAAAAACAAAGTTAGAGTTGGAAAATGGCGACGATTCAAAAAAATACATTGAAATATCATTCATGGTATTTCGAACTGGAAGCGTTCTCATTGTTGGGAAATGCGAAGACTACGTTTTGCACGACATTTACGCATTCATTAAAGAATTATTGCGCGTCGAATTTACAAACGTGGGTTCTCATATTATTAACCACGAAGATGCTGTCAAAAAACATGTTCCTAAATTGAGAACGAGAGTTATTGTTAACAATATAAATAATATAAATAATATAAATAATATAAATACGACTATAAATACTTGTTAAGATTGTAATATCATAATAACATTATTACACAAATAAAATAATGTTATTTTTTTAATCGCGTTGTGGCAAAAAAATCCAATTTATGAATTTCAACGCGTTGCGCATTTTTATTCTCTCTTCAAACTCGTGTGAAAAATACTTTATTATAAATAATGAATTGAGAGATTCGAGTCGACTCGCATCAATCTGTCCCAACTTTCTGATTTTTTTGATAAAATACTCGATTGTTTTAATATAGTCTTTATAATTTTCACAATAATCGGTTGTTGTTTCACTGCCATGTGCGTGTGCAGTCTTTCTCGAAATAATAATATCACAAAATTGTTTTATATACATTAATTTATTATATAGCAATTCACGATTGTCTGTATGAGTTCCACCATTTGATTGTGCGGATTGTGCGGATTGTGCGGGTGTCTGCGAAGAATAATATAGTTTATATAACTTGTCATTTACGTGTGCCACGTTGGTGTGAATTTTATTAATAGTTGTTCCATTCTTTAGTTGAAGTTGTTCAGGCGTCAACTGAGTTAGTTCGGTTTCAATTATTTTATTGTACATTTCTATTAGCATTGAAACAATATTGTTTTTTATTTCCTCATTTTTTGTTTCATAATAATTTTTTTTATACTCTGGGTTAATGTCAAATATTGTCTTTTTATAAACGAAAAGTGCAGCATCTTTGGAATTCAACTGCAAATATGTTACGGCATCATCTCCAATTTGTCCAATAAACTCAATGTAATAAGAATATGACTTTTGACAATGATAATACGTTAAATCCAAATTTTGAGTGAATAATAATAACATTTTAAAAACATGTGAAATTGTAAATAGTCCTTTTATCAAAATATATTTTAAATATTCTGAATTTTTATTTTTTATGGTTTCAATTCCAAATAATAAATATTGATTAATTACATTCACATATTTCATGTATATATCCATTTCATTGTACAAAACCGCTGCATCACCCGAATCCTTTTTATAATTTTCAGTATTTTGTAATGAATTATCTTTCATATTTTATTTTTATTTTTATTTGCTAAATAAAAAATAAATGTTGGTAATAACAATATAATTATATACATTTTATATAATTATATATTTATACAAATTTAATTACCATGCATTTCGTCCTTTAACCCTACTTATTGTAAAGGTTCTCTTTATCCGAGAGCATTTTCAATGCCTGGTTGAGTATGCATTCTACCCACACCACCAGAACTTGCCTGGTTAACTTGAAAGATACCCCTCTGTTTCATGTAAAGCAAACCAGAAGTAAATCCATACGGCACGCAGCCGCAATAAGCACCACGCTGCTGAATTGCAATGGTTGCAAATTGACCTCTACCGACAAGCGGAGCTAAGCCACCCATTTTCAATCCATAGCTCTTAGCATTATTATTCGTTATGCTTTGTTGATACCTTGCGGCTTTTCCTGCATTCATTAACACCATTTTATTTGTTTATACATTGTCTAAATATTTTATTTTATATTTCTATTGAATAATTTAATCTAATTAAAATATTCAATTAATTATTAAAATACTTTATTTGTTAGTGGAGTAGCAGAGTATATTATTTGCTGAAACAACTTAGACTTATATTGCCATTTATATTCAAGTGCCCGACAAAAAAATGACTTCTAAACACGACGAAGACATCATGTACAATGAAAATGGCGGATTGGTCTTCAATCCGTATAACGAAAATAATGTGGAGATTACATTGAGCGAAGTTCAATCTATTCTCCAAAAATACGGTGTTCCTTGTCCAACTGTATTCAATATAGAACTTTACAAGCGAGCGTTTATACACAAATCATACACAAAACGCCCAATGGCTGAAAATGCTAGAGACAATATTACAATCGCTGAAAAACCGGATAATTGTTTGTCTCTTAAAACAAAATCAAATGAACGGCTAGAATTTTTAGGAGACGGAGTTTTGGAATGTATAACAAAGTACGTTTTGTACCGTCGTTTTCCTAAAGAGAATGAAGGATTCATGACGGAAAAAAAAATAGCAATTGTTAAGAATGAATCCATCGGAAGAATCGCTTATGAAATGGGACTGCATAAGTGGTTGGTTATTTCAAAGCATGCAGAAGAAAAACATACGCGAACAAACTTGAAAAAATTGGGTTGTTTATTTGAAGCATTCATCGGTGCGCTTTTTTTAGACTTTAATAAGATTTCTGTCAAAGATGAAGATGATTGGTTTAAGAACATTTTTATTACTGGTCCTGGTTTTCAAATGGCACAACTTTTCATTGAAAGTGTATTCAATACTCACATTGATTGGGTGAGTTTGATAAAGAATGATGATAATTATAAGAATATTCTTCAAGTGAAAATTCAGAAGGAATTCAAAACGACGCCTGATTATTTTGAGATTTCTCACACGTTGGAAACAGGATACACTATGGGTGTGTATTTGTGTCTCGGACAACAATTTTATGAAGCCGATTATAAAAATGCGTACTTGTATTCCGATTTGCAGTCTTTTTTAAAAATAAGGTCAATTGTTGATACCGAGTCGAAAATTGTGGTGTTTTTTGCTCAGGGAACACACAAGATCAAGAAAAAGGCAGAACAAATTGCCTGCGAGTTGGCTCTAAATGAACTTTTGAAATATCATTAATATTGTTTTAGTTATTTTGTTATTTGGTAAAAAAAATATATATAGTCATTATATATAAAAGTTTAAATCATAATGAAAGGTATGAAAGGTGGTAGACAGGTACCCCCCCCATCAAATAAAGAAAGAGCGCGTCTAGAACGTGAACGTCAATATGATATTCAAGAAGAATTTGAACGAGCAGAACGTGAACGCGAAGAACGCGAAGAACGTGAACGAGCAGAACTCGCCGAACTGCAGATGCGACTCGACCACACGCGCGCGCTCCGCGCCGAAGCTGAAGCGGATAACCGCAGACGTCAAGAAGAAGAACTTGCGCGTCAACTTGTAGCTCGCAGAGACCTTATGTCACAGGCGTACGCAGAAGCGGATAGTAGATCGGATAGTTTAGGAGGAAGAATCAAAAATATTCTTCGGAAAAAAAAGAAATCAAATAAAAACAAGTCAAAAAAAGTTAATAAACAAGTTAAAAATAAAAGATATTCAAGAAAATCATTAAAAAAATAAATTGAAATAATGAATAAGCAGAAATTGATTTAGCAAAATGTATAACTAATAATATATATAGTATTTAATATTATTAGTTATTAATATTTATTAGTTATAGTTAATAATGGAACCAGAATCATTCAATATTGACGATTACATAAAAGATGGAAAAATAAATTTGACAGAAAAAACATACCGAAAATACGACAAGGAATTCATTGCGACAAAAATTATTGATAAAATACAAAGTGGCGAGCTGAAATTCCCGCATCCGCCTGAATATTGCACTCCGAAATTTAAAGAGGATGCTTTTCAAATACTTAAAAATTATGAACCGGAAGTAGTAAACTCGCGACATTCGAACTATCAACAAAAACTAGGGCGAGAAGTGTGGCAAAAAATGAATTTACCTGTCGACGGTTACAAATTAGGATACACGTATATCAACACACAACCCGGTGACTACGAAGCGGATAAACTAATCGATTGTTTCACAGGACTGCAACGAATGAAATGCAAGCGCGAAGGCAAAGAGCTCTCTCCGTTTGCCGCGTGGAACAACAAGGACTACATGAAGCTGGTCATTGAAAAATATATGGAAGATAAAGAAGATTTGACAAGTTTTAATTTGAGAGAATCATTTTATAAATTAAGCAGTAAACTCCCTGAAAAATATAAAAATATGGAATGTAATTTTTTCAAAGCAACACTTGCAGCTTCCGTCTACGACTATTTTCTAGAAGGTAGCACAAAAACGCGTGTATTGGACATTAGCGCCGGCTGGGGCGACCGCTTACTTGCAGCGCTAGCAAAAAACCTGGATTCTTATTTGGCGTTTGACCCGAATGCGTCGCTGCAACCGGGATACAGGGCCATGATTGACGAGACGTTCTCTTCTGTACCCGGTATAAGCAGTAAAGGCTCACTCGTGTATCAACTCGTACCGCATGTGAGTCATGAACTCTCAAATAAAGACCGGTACAAAGTGATTGATGCACCATTTGAAAGCGCAGAGGCAATTTTGGAAGGACGCGAATTCGATTTGATATTTACAAGTCCGCCCTATTTTGATTTAGAAGTATTTACCACAGAAGGTGAGCAATCCATTATTACCCATTCAACATTTGACAAGTGGATGGTGCATTTTTTATTTAAATCTCTCTATATCGCCTGGAAATCGTTGGTATCCGACGGAAATATGGTAATACACATTGACGACTTCAGCAAAGGCACTGAAAAACATCGAATTATTGAACCGATGGTGCTATTTGTTTGTGGCTGGTGCTCAAGTGCGCGTTTTGACGGAGTGGTGGGTGCAAGCGGGTACAACAAAAAAAAGGATTACAAGTCGCCAATGTGGGTTTTTAAAAAAAAGTCATCAGGACAAGATGACATTCGTTTTTGCAAAGAAATGATGAGAGATAAATACCCGGCATTAAATGATTTAATTGCAAAAAATAAAGATTCGTTTGTTGCATCTGTTTCGGCAGCATCATCAGCAGCCGCAGACAAGCTTGACATCGTTCCCAATTTTGATGCAAAGGGTAAACTGTGCGTTATTCAAAATAACAAGTACAATATAAAAACGAAAAAAGGATTGACTCCGTTTTATATACATTTGGAACATGTTTTAAAACGCGCAGGGTTTACTGTAAAGTTGCTTGAAGATGATTACATTTCAAACATTGAAAAAATTCAAGGTGAAAAATACGAAGCAGAAATGGACGGAGGAGGAAAGAAAACTAAAGAGGAACGCGCACTGTTGATAAAAAAACGACTTGAAAAAGCGCGTTCAAAGGTTGCGCAGCCGATAGAGCGAGACATCTTGGGAACAGAATCAGATGCGGAATCAGAAGGCGAAGGCGAGGAGGGGTTACCTAGAATCTCATTTGCAGAAGCTGCTAAACAACAAAGAGAGAGAGAAGTAAAAGAACTCGAAGAAATAGAAAAACAACTTGAAAGTTCTGGAAAAGAAGAATTAGAAAATTTAAGTCCAAGTACTGACGACACCCCTCAAACAAGTAAAAGTGAACACAGCGAACGGGGCGAAATTGAAGAAATAAAGGAAACAACTCCACCACAATTAGAATTAACAAAGGAAACACACGTAAAACAAAAGGTTGA
>Ga0315287_10004408_pt1 | contig 13738 bp, 10 predicted proteins | sample YL17G11_0_MG_FD_205037 | JGI IMG/M metagenome (GOLD analysis project Ga0315287, IMG submission 205037) | Sediment microbial communities from Yellowstone Lake, YNP, Wyoming, USA - YL17G11_0 | ecosystem: Environmental > Aquatic > Freshwater > Lake > Sediment | place: USA: Wyoming | collected... | reverse complement strand
AAGGGGGGGGGGGGGGGGGGCGCGGGGCGGGGGGCGGGGGGGGGGGGGGGGGGGGGGGGGGGGGGGGGCCGCGGGGGGGGGCGGGGGGGCGCGCCCCGGCGGCGGGCGCGCGGCGGGCCCGGAGCTGTGATGAAAAAAATTGATGAAAAAAAATTGAGGGCGGGGCGGGCATCGAAAAAAAAAAAAAAAACGCATGCTTCTGCCTGTGCTTCGGCGCGCCGCCCCCCCCCCCCTCCAAAACGCACCGCCCGCCGCCCGATGACGCCGTCAAAAACATCCGCCCCATCGGCCGCCTCCTGGCGCCGCCACCGGAAGGCCTGGCCGGTGGGGAGGGTGTGAGCTAGGACAAGCTCGGTCGGGGGCAGGCCAAGCGGGGTGAAGGGTGTGTGGCGAGGTGCGGTGGTAGCCATGGCGGCGATCGAGGAGGGTGCGCGAGGGCGGCGGACGACAGCAGCAGGGGAGGTGAGGCGTAGGAGGCGGGCGGCGGCCATGTATGGGGGGGAAATACGTGAAGTCGGCCGGAGTGGGGGCGGGAGTGAAAAAAAAGGGGAGAGGCTAGCGCGAGGCACTGCAAGGGGGGGGGTGCGAGTACACTCGCTCTTTTCGGATAGCGCGCGCTTTCCTTTTTTTTGTGCCACGCCCCCCCCCCCGCCCCCGCGTGAGCAAACCTTGGAACGCCTTGAAAAGCCAACCATGGGCCTCTCTACCTGCCTCGGAGACCGACCCGCCCGGTCGCCCGGTGCCGGAGGCGGCGACCCGCCCACGGGCCCCGCGACTTGGAAGGCAATGGCGGGCCGCAGCACCCCCGCCGCCGCCGCCTCCTCCGCCCCCACCCCTCCCCCCGCCTGGACCGAGGTCGCCGCCTCCGCCCTCGCCGCCGACGACCCCCCGTACGAGGACGCCCCCTCTCACGCGGACTGGCTGAGCGAGGAGGAGGAGGAGGGAGGGGCGGGGGCAGGGGCAACGACCCCGGCGGGCCCTGCCCCCGCTCCTCTCTCTCCGTCCCCTCCATCCTCCCCGCCAACCGCGGCCGACCTGGCCGCCCACGCGGCCGCCTTCGCGGGCGACGTCGCCGGCACGCTGGCCGCCCTGCGGTCCTTGCCCCCGCACCTGCGGGCCGCCACCGACCCGGCCCACGGCAACACGGTCCTCCAAATCGCCGCCCTGCGCGGGCACGGCGGGCTGGTCGGAGCCCTCCTGGCCTCGGGCCTGGTCCGGGCCGGCGGCCGGGGCGCCCGCCGGTGGACGGCCCTGGACGAGGCCGCCCTGCGCGGCGACCAGGCCATCATCACCGCGCTCGCCACCGCGCAGGCGGCGGAGGCCAAGGCGGCCCGGGCGGCCGCCCGGGCCGCCCTGGCGGCCGCCCTGACGGGCGCCCCCGACTTTGCCGCCTCCCTCCGGTGGGAGTTTGGGTCGCCCGTCCTGGGCCCCCTGCTGCGGGCGGTCGCCCCGCACGACACGTACCGGGTGTGGAAGGTCGGGTCCGCGCTGCGGATAGATGGGACGCTGCGCGGCCTGGACGTGCCCGGCGGTGGCGGGAGTGGCGGCAGCGGCCCGGCCCTCCCGTCCTGGCGGCGCGGCCCGTTTAGCCTGGTATGGCACGCGCCCTCCACGCCCCCTCCTCCTCCTTCCTCCGCTGGCGCCCCCGAGGAGTCGCCTGCCACTGCCTGGCTGATTGACCGGGCAAAGAACTCGTACGTGGACCTAGCGGCCGAGCGGCGGGCCGTCCTGCGGGAGAGCGGGACGGGGGGCGGGGCGGCCGACGCGGCCGCGGTCGCCGCCAAAGTCGCGGCTAGGGCCGCGGGCGGCCGGGCGCGGCTGGTGCCCGGGCCCCTGACTTTCACGCCCGCCCGGGCCTGGATGGGGCTGGGCGGGCCCGCCCAGTCCGTCAGGCTGCCCGGCGGCTTCACCGCGGCGCCCTTTGAGGTCGCGCTGCCGCTCACCAGTGCCGAGGCGTCCCGGGGGCGGCTGGACGTGGAGGGCGGGTGGGGCGGCGCCACCTGGGCGCGTTACCTGGCCACCCCGCCCGCTCCCGACACCCTGACCGTCCGGGCCGTCGACCCGCTGGCCATGGCAGGCATGCCCGGGCGGGGCGGCGGCGGCGGCGGCGGCGGCGGCGGCGGCGGCGGCGGGGGCGGCAGCAGCAGCAGCAGCAGCAGCCGGCCCTGCCAGCCACTCACGGCCAAGGTGTGGCTCGCCGGCGCTGACTTCCCCCTCCCCGGCACCGCCCTCGCCGCGGTCCTGGAGGTCGCCGCCGCCGCCTCCCCCCACCTGGCGCCCCTGGGCCGGTTTGCGAGGAAGGCGGCGGTCGCGGCGGCGGACGCGGCGGCGGCCGCGGAGGCGGCCCGGCGCAAGAAGGGCGGCGGCAGCGGCGGCGGCGGCGGCGAGGGTGGGCGCGACGCGGGCGGCGCGGGCGTGGCCGTCCGGCTCCACCTACCCCTCGCCCTCACCGTCCACGCCTCCCTGTCCATCCAGGCCGCCAGCCGGCTGGGCCCGTGCGACGAGGCCGTCCGGGAGGCGGCCACCTGGTTCGGACTGCCGCGCGGCTGCCGGGTCAAGGCCGCGGCCGACCTGGCGTTGGGCAAGGTCGTCACCCACGCGGCGACCTCGGCCGCGGCCGCGCGCGCGGCGGGAGGCGCCGGCGGCGCCGGCGGCCGGGGCAGCACCGCCTCCGACGAGGGTGGTGGTGGTGGTGGTGGGTCGCCTCACCTGGCCCGCCTCATCGCGCGGCGGCCGCGGACGGAGTCGGTGTACAGCTCGACGGTGGGCGACGAGTATGATGAGCTGGAGTTTTGAAAAAAAAATCAAAGCGACGCGGCGCGACGCTCGCTAAAGTGAGAGGAAGGGATGTGTTGGTGGGAGGGGTGTTGGTGGGAGGGATGGAGATGGATGAAAAAGGGTGCAGAACCACAGAAAAAAAACAACAGTCCACCACGCCCCCTTTTTCCTCTCCCTCTCAGAGGTCGTCGTATGAGACCAGCTCCCGCCCTCCACCCTGCGGGCGCCCGCCGACGCCTCCGCCCCCCCCTCCCCCCTGGGCTAGGGCCGCGTCGGCCACCGCCCGGGCCGCCGCCCGGGCCGCGACTGCGCGCGGGTGGTCGAGGGCCGGGTCCGGGGCGCCCGCCCGCCCGCCCGCGCTCCCATCCCCAACCGCGCCCATCGCCGCGCGGGCCAGGCGGACGGGGCGCCCCCCGAGGAGGAGCGGGTTGCGGGTGGCCAGGTCGAGCACCGCGGCCACATCCTCCGCGCCCTCCAGCGCCACATAGCCAAAACCGCCGCCGCCCGCGCCGCCGCCGCCGCCGCCGCCCGGAGCGACGTGGGCCGACACGACGGAGGCGAGCTGGGAGATTAGGTCGGCCAGGTCGGCGGGGGTCGTGCCGGGCGGGAGGTCGCCGACGAAGAGCGAGTGCGGGGCGGCCGGGGTGGAGCCGGGGGGGGGCGCGGGCGGCGGCGCGTCCCTCTGCCTCCCAAGCCTGGCCGCCTTTGCTGGTCGCCCTCCCGCCCCCTCCCCCTCCCCCTCCTCCTCCTCCTCCTCCTCCTCGCCTGATGGGGGTGGTGGAGCCGGCCGCCGCACGGTGGGCCGCCTGATGGTGGGCGCCTTGCGGGTGGTGGGGGCCGGGGCTGGGGCGGGCGCCGGGGCGGGCGCCGGGGCGGGCCCGGCAGGCGCGCGCGCTGGGGGGGGGGGGGGCGCGGCCGCCGCCCTTTTGGGTGCCTCTTCCTTCGGCCCCGCCCCGCCACCACCCGCCCGCCGCTCCGCCAGGGCCCGCTTAGCAGCGGCCAGGGCGTCCGCGGCGGACGGCCTCGCGCCGCCGTCCGCCGCGGCCGCCGCCTTGGCCGACGCCACGGCTTTGGCAGCAGCCGCAGCCTCCCAGACGCGTTTCGCTCCGTCGGCTGCCGCTTCCTTGGCGGCCGCCGCGTCCGCTTCCGCCGCCGCTGCTGCGGCCAGCTTAAGTTTGGCGCGGTCTAGAGCGGACACAGGGGCGGCGGTGCTGGTCGGGGCAGGCTGCTTAGGCGCGGGCGCGGCCGCCGTGGGTTGGGGCGGCGCGGCTGGACAGAGGGGATGAGGGTTGATGAAGAGACTGGTCGCTTTTTTGAATCTCGTCTTCCTCTCTCTCTCTCTCGCCTTTCCTCATCACGCACCTGTCGCACCTGGTCCGCCGGCACCTGCTGCTGCGGCGGCCTGTATGGAAAGTGAATGTGTGCGTGTTGCGTAAGAGGACGAGGGCGAAAAAAAATGCATGGGTGGCGACCGTTTCGCTCTCCCATCATCATCCCACCTTCTTCTTGCGCAACAGCTCGAATTTGCGCTCCAAGGCCAGCTCGGCCGCGGTCTTGGGGGGCATGACGCGTGGGGAGGCGTGAGAGGCGCGCGGCGCGCTAAAAAATGAAAGGGGGAACAGAGGAGAGCCGGCGCCCCTCTCTCGCCGCACAGAGCGGTTCTGACGAGCAGAAAAAAAAAAGAAGAGACAAAAACAAATGTCCGCCCCACCCTCCACCATCCGCCACCTCTTCATCACCCTGCGCCGCGGCCTGGCGGGCGTGCGGGAGGATCACCGGTCTGTCATCGCCTCGCTAGGCCTGAGGAAGCGGGAGCAGACCGTGCGGCGGCGGAACGACGCGGCGTTGCGGGGGGCGGTCGATAAGGTAAAGATAGGGAGAGGCGCGGATTTTGGGGATAGAGAGATGGGATGGCAAAGCTACGGCCATGGCTTGAGCGCGCGTCTGTGCAGTGGGGGCGGGGAGTGTGAGGAGGAGGAGGACGTGGGCGTGAGCGCTGGGGGCTTTTTCTTTTTCTTCCTCTCCCGGAACCACGCTGCTTGGACCCAGCCCGCCGGCGGCTAGCCTCAAAAGGCTCCACCTCTCTCCTCTCTCATCATCGCCCCTCTTCCCTCTCTTGCTGCACAGGTCTCCCACCTCGTGACAGTCGAGACCGACACGGCCCGGATGGCCCGCCTGGCGGTGGAGGCCGCGGAAAAGGCGCCCCGGCCAGAGTGGCGGTTTATGCACTAAGAATGGTTTTTAGGATGGGGTAGGGGGGAGGCCTCCGTCATGCGTGTGGGCGCTGGGGCGGCCTGGCGGGCGGGGTGCCCAAATGGATGGAGTGAGAAGGACGTGCTTAGAGAGAGAGAAAAAGAGAGAGAGAGAGAGAGGGAGAGGCGATGGCGTGCTGTTAGAGAGGGCTTGCCAGGCGAAAAGAAGGAAAGGATTTGGGGAGGGAGAGAGCGCCGCTGGCCCCCCTTGCTAAAAAAAAAAAAAAAACCCCGAGGCGCGCGCGCGAGGTTGTGTTGTGTGTTCGCTCTCTCTCCGTTCCGCGCCCACGCTGCGTCGCACCCGCACCCGCCCACCCACCCACCCACCCAAGTGTCGAGCATCTGCCCACACAAGCGATGGACGGGAGCAGCGCCTGGGCGGCGGGCGGCTCGTGCCACGCCCTCCTCGGCCAGCAGCAGCCCGCTGGCGACAGCCCCGCTGCTCCACACGCCGCCCCCGCCTTTCCCGCCGCCTCCCCACCGCACGCCCCCGTCCCCGCCCACGCCCACGCCCAGCCCGGCCTGTCCACCCTCGTCTCCGGCCTCCTGGGCCGCCGCCTGAGCGGAGGAGGAGGGAGCAGGGTGGTGGGAAACGGAGCGGCGGGCGCCGCTCAGGCAGCGCTCACGTCCCCGCGCCCGCCCGCCACCGCCTCGTCCGCCATGATGGACCGCCCTCTGGGCACCGCCCTCATGATGGACCGCCCCCTGGGCACCGCCCTCATGTCCGCCGTCTTTGAGCGGCGGTCGTCGGGGGGCGGCGGCGCTGGGAGCTCCAGCAACAGCCGGGCGGCTAAAATGCATGCGCTGTACAAGGCGAGCAAAGAGAGCGCGGGATGCTTGGACGAGACACGGGCGAGAGGCGAGATAGGCGGGAGGGGCGTGCGCAACCGCGCGCGCGCAGAAAGAAAGTGCGCCGTTTTTTTAAAAACATTCTCCCCTCTCTCTCTCTCTCTCCTCCCCTTCAACAGACCGAGCTCTGCCGCACCTGGCTCGCGGGCGCAACCTGCATCTATGGCGACCGATGCAATTTTGCGCACGGCGTGTGCGAGCTGCGGGCTCCCCCCGCCGTCCGCCTCAACTCCCGCGGGAGTGGTGGGGCAGGGTCGGGCCGCCCGTCCGCGTCCGCCAACGACTGGGGCCTGGACGGCTTCACCCAGCAGCAGCAACGTCACCAAGCACGCGCCCTGCGCCGGGCCGTCACGGACACGGCCGGGTGGGGCGAGGACGGCGGCCACCACCCCTCCTCCCACCACCCCTCCTTGACCCGTTCCCCCCCGCCCGGCCTGGCCGTGGCAGCTCTGTTGCTGGCCGCCACCACCGCGGACGCGGCAGACGAGGATGACGGTGGTGGGGACGGCTTCTTGCTGCCGCCGGTGTCTGCCTTTGGCGGCGGCGGTGGCGGGCACGGGGACGGGATCGACGGGAGCGGCCCCAGCCCCGGCCCTGGCCACCACCCCGACCCGTCCACCCCCTTCCTACCCCCACCCTCCGCGCACGCGTGGCTGACCACCGCCGCCCACCCCGCACCTTCGAACGGCCTGATCCTACTGGAGGACGACCTGCTGGGGTTCCGGGCCTTCATCACGCCCCCACCGACGTCGGCGGACCACGGAGAGTGGAGGCAGACGAGAAAAGCGGATCGGCGACCGCGCACGCAAGGAAGCCAGCTGCCTCCATTGCCTCCTCCGCCGCCGCTCGCCCCTCCTGTCGCCACCTCCCTGGACGACTGGGCGGCCTCGCCTGCTGACGCCGACCTCCAGCCTCTCCGCCCCAGCCCCTCCGGGCGGCGCCTGCCCGTGTTTGTGGAGCTGGCGGGCGAAGAATGAGAGTGAATGATTAATGTGGGGGTGGGGGTGGGGGTTGGTGTGGGGGTCGAGCAGAGTTGACAAAAAGGCGTTCCGCGACATTCCACGCGCCCGAACAGAGGGTGTTGTGTGCGTGCGTGCGTGCGTGTGCGCAAAAATGGGAAATGACAATCAAAGCCGGGGCAAGTTCTCTCCTCCAGGCGGCAGCGTGCCCCATCTCCCCCTCTCAACCTCTCTCTCCTTATCTCCTCCAGGCGGCAGCGCCTCATCTCCCCCTTCCAACCTCTCCCTCCTCATCTCCCATCACACCCGCCCCGCAGTCACGTCCACATACCCGGTCGCGATCGCAATGCCCAGGATGACAAAGGGGAAGAAGATGGCCAGGATGCCGATGATGGCGGCCGGGTCGGACAACGGCGACTTGCCAGACCGCTCAATCTTGGACTGCCAGTACCTGTTTTGGGAGAGATGGTAAAAAAAGGAATATGGGACGGGAAAAATGAGGGACGGAGTGCTGTCGTCCGGCGATCGGGCGTGGGCGCGGTGACGATGGGCGGTGGAGGCGCTGTGCGCTGGGAACGGCCCCGGGTGGTGGTGGTGGCAACCCCAAAAGGGAACGAGGCCCCGCTGGGGAAAGAAAAGAGTCTCGAGTTGCTCTCCTTTCCCTCTCCCTGTCCTCTCGCAGACTCACTCTTCGGGTTCCTCCTCCCGTGTCAGGGTCTTCTTGGCGTCCTCGCCGCCTGGTATGTGTGTGTGTGTGTGAGAAGAGAAGGAAATGAGCGAGAGGGAGAGAATCAAAAGGAGAGGGGGGCGGGTTGTAGATGAGGACGCGAGCGCAGGCGCGTAGCGGCGGGGCCCCGCTCGCGGTCCCGGGCACTGCGCACCCGCGGGACCTGCGTTTCGACACCCTTCTCCACATTTGGGCTATCCAGACCATTCTCCGCCCGTGCCGACAATGCATCAAGGATGAAGGCACAGGCGCCCCCACCCCCACCCAATTCGCGTTTCCCTCGCCCTCTCAAAAAACGCACCACCCGAGCCGATTGCGGCAACGCGGCCCGCGGCCAGCCGGGGCTGGACGATCTTATGCCCGGCCAGGCTGCTGCTACTGCTCCGGCGCGCCCTGGTCAGAGACTGGGGTTTGGAGGAGGCGAGGGCGAGGGCGGGCATTGTGGTAGAGAGAGAAGACACGGTGAGGAAAAAATCAGGACACACGCACTTGTGGTGGATGTTTTGCGCCCGCCTCTCCCATCCATGTAATCTCCCATCCATGTAATCGTCCGTCCCCCCATCACACCACCCCCACCTCCCCGTCCTCCGCCCCCGAGTTGGGCGGGAAGGGCGAGGCCCGGCACCCCCACCACAGGCCGTCAAAGCGCACGCAGCGCGCGCCCGGGTCGAGGCAGCACAGTCCCGGCCAGGGCGCGTCGGCGCAGGTGGGGCCGCCCCCACAGAAGCCACCGCTCCCGCCGCACTGTTCGCCTGTCTCCACGCCGCCTAGGCAGGCCGGGGCGGAGCCCGGCCCGCTCCCCAGGCGCCCCGGGAGCAAGGCTGAGCTGTCATTGTCGGCTCGCGGCGGCGGCGGGAAGGTCGGCCCCGCGGGCCCCGGCCACCACCCCGCCTCCCAGGGCGGGTGGGTCGCCACCGTCGTCGGCGGTGTCGGCGGCGGCTGGTCAGGGGGCGGCGCGCCCAGCTGGGGCGGCGGGGCCGAGCCGTTGTTGCCGCCCACGCCCCCGCCCACCCCGCCCCAGCCGGGTGGCCAGGCGTTGAGGCCGTGCGGCCAGAGCGCGTCGCCGACGACGGCCTCCGCCTCCGCCGCCGCCGCCTCCGCCGCCACCGCCGCCGCCCGGGCGCTCGTCAGGGTGTATCCCAGGCCGGTGGGCAGGCCCTCCCCGCTGCGGCCGCCGGGGATGGGTGCGGCCCCCTCGTCCGGCCGGCCCGCGCTGGCCGCAGCAGCAAAAGCATCCCCACCCCCGTCGCCATCATCCGACGCCTTCCCACCCAGCGGCACCGTCTCCAGGTTCGACCGCCCCGGGAACTGCACTTTCCCCGTCACCCGGCCCACGGGCTTGGACATGGCGACCGTGTCGTAGACGACGTCCCCGAAAATGCTGACCAGGCGCACGCGGGCCGGGAAGGTCCAGGCCACGCCGTCGGGGGACTGGAGCCTGAAATAATTGTCGGTCGTCCGGCCCATCGGCCACCACTGGCCGCGCGCGTACCAGTGCGCCGTCCGGACGGGGACGCGCGTGTTGGCGACCTGGAGCTTGAGGAACCACTGGTGCGAGCCCTGGAAGGAGTAGACGAAGGGCGTGGCGGCCACCGCGCACTGGACGGGTGTCCACCCGGCCCGCCACCGCCCGTCGCCCGCCTTTTCCAGGTCCAGGTCGCCGCCCCTGCATTCCGGGCACTGGTTGCTGACGAGGACGTACCGGATCGCCTGGCCGACCGGGTTGGCGCCGGCCCCGGGCCCCAGGCCACGGAATTTCAGGCAGAGGCCGCACACCTCCGACCCGAAGAATTGGGGCGCGTTCATGGCGACCCGGTAGGCCGTCCCGCGCGCCCACGCCTCGTTCTGGACGCCGGCGTAGTTGAAGGCGCACGAGCCGGAGGCGCCGGCGTCGCCGTAGTAGGTGGCCTGAGACGGAGGGGGAAGAAGGGGAGGGAGGCACCAAGGCCCGCGCGGCGGGGGAGAGGAGGGGTGGGTTGAGGTTGAGGGGGAGCGGGAAAAGGAGGCGAGTTTTTTTTCTTTTTTTTTTTCTTTTTTTTTTTCTGCATGCACTCTCCCCTTGCGCGCGTGCCCCGCAGCCTTGCGCGCGCTCAATTCACCCCCACGGGCATGACTCACATCTCCTACGTAGACATTGCCGAACAAGGACGCGGCGCCCGAGGCTTTCGTGGTGAGCTCGTCCTCGGCCGCGGCGGCCTTGGCAGCGGCGGATGACTCTGCCGTGAGCAGCTCAGCCGCCTCGGCTGGTGACGCGAGAGGAGAGGAAGACGCGGGGACGACGGCGGGCTGGGCGAGGGCTGATGGGCACGCGGCCAGGGCCAAGAAAGCCAGGGCCGCCGCCAGGGCGGCGTGGCGGTGCGCACCCATCTTTCAACAATTTCTCTGCGGTGAGAGAGCAAAGCGCTTCCACCCCTCCTATTCTCATTTCTTCTCTTCTCTCTCTCATCCTCAACTCAGAACTGGCCACTCAACACGTCCCCACGACATTTCCCTCTCCCCTTTTTCTCATCACAGGGCCCCCTCATGACCCGGCCGCACCAGGTGAGTGGTGGTGGCGACGTTGGCCGCGGGCACGGCCGCGGGCTGGGCTGCCCCGGCCGCCGCGGCTCCACCCGCCGCCACGGCCGCAGGCACGACGGCCACGGGCTGGGCTGCCCCGACGGCCGCCGCGGCTCCACCCGCCGCCACGGCCGCGGGCACGACGGCCGCGGGCTGGGCTGCCCCGACGGCCGCCGCGGCTCCACCCGCCGCCACGGCCGCGGGCACGACGGCCGCGGGCTGGGCTGCCCCGACGGCCGCCGCGGCTCCACCCGCCGCCACGGCCGCGGGCACGACGGCCGCGGGCTGGGCTGCCCCGACGGCCGCGGCCGCCGCCTCTACCGCGGGCGGCGCCTTCCCAGACAGGCGGGCCAGGACGGCCGCCACCCCTGACCCCCCCATCTCGTTTGTGAGGCCCTCCACCGCGCCCGCGCCCAGGGGCTTGAGCGGGTGGGCCTCCGTGTTGAGCACCCACGCGCCCGGCCCCGACAGGGGCAGCGTGTCGGCGGGCGCGAACAGGAGGTAAAAGTATTTCAGGGTCTCGGCCAGCCAGAAGGATTCCTGGCGGTCGTTGAGCGTGACGGCCGGGGCGGCCGCGGGCGCGGCGGCGCCGCCAGGGGCAGCGACCGTGCCACCGCCACCGCCCACCGCCACCGTCACGTCCTGGACGCCCGAGTACCCGCCGCTCGGCACGCGGGCCACCCGCTCGAACGCGGTGAACAGCTCCCAGCCCCAGTCCTGGTACTTGGCCTCGCCCGTCAGGCGGTGGAGCATGACGAGGGCTTCCACGGTCTCGGGGCGCAACAGGTTGAAGCGGGCGGCCTGGCCGGGCGCCATCGGCGCGCCCGCCCCGAACGTCACGTGCTCCGGCGCCAGCCCCGTCGGCTGGGTGGAGTACATGCGGTAACACGTCTCGGTCAGGCCCACGGCGGCAGTGGTGTAGCGGGCGGCCCTGTCGCCCGTGACAGCGCCCTCCAGGACGCCCAGCGCCATGTTGCCTGGCAGGAAGCAGGCCAGGTGCTCCATCTTGCCGACCAGGGCGCCGCCACCCACGCGCTCGCCCACGTACACCCGCCCGTCGGCCGGGTGCGTGGCCACCAGCCTGTCCAGGGTGTCATCCATGGCGGCCACCCACATGTCCCGGTACACGGACGCCGACCGCTCGGACTTGCCCTTCAGGAGCCAGGCCTTGAGGAGGTACTCGTAATACGAGTCGCTCATGCCGCCCTGGGTGACGGGCCCCGACGCGGCCGCGTCGCCCAGCTTGACGTAGATGGGCAGCAGGCCGGCGCCCGGGTGGCGGGCGTGGAGCTCGGCGACAATGCGTTCGGCGGCGTCGGCGTAGGACCGCTTGCCCGTTGCTTCGGACAGTTTGAGGAGCTCCAGCTGGACGGTCCCGATCTCGGCCAGCAGGGCCGCCTGGCCGCCGCCGATCCAGCCGGGCGTGGTCGCCGCGCCCGTCTTCAAATTGATGGAAGAGCGCGGAAAGCCGAGCGGCGTGTCGTAGGCCTTCAACAGGCGGCCCGCCAGGGCTTCCGCGCGCGGGACGAGCACGGGCCGGGCGGCCGGGGCCAGGTCAGCCGCGGCCAACAGGCCGCCCACCACCCGGATGGTGGCCTCAAAGGCCGAGACCGAGCAGTCCCGGTCGAAGGCCAGGCCGCCGGCCTCCCCCGCCGCCACCCAGTCCTTCGCCCGCTCAAACTCGGCGTCGAAGCCCATCAGCTTCAAAGTGTCCAGCGAGTCGACGAGGGTCGCCCCAAGCGAGCAAAAGGTTTCATACCCGCGCTTGCTCACGGGCGCCAGCTCGTCCGCGCCCCAAGCGTACCGGACATACCCAGCCCAGGCGTGAGCCATGGCGGCCCGGACGGCGAGGCGGCGGCGTTCGGCGCGCGGGGCACCGGGCGGTGGGGGCCCGGTCGCCACCGCGTCGCGGAGGGTGGAGGCTATGAGGGCGACCGACTCGGCGGGCAGGGGCGGCCAGGCAGGGGTGTCGGCGGTGGCGGCGTCGCCACCTGCAGGCGCAACATCAGCAGCAACAACATCAGCAGCAGTGGCAGCAGCTATAGTAGCAGCCTCACCACCACTAGCTCCCGCAGCCGCGCTTTCCAGGCGGGCCCGGGCGTGTTCGACGATCCCGGCGAGGCGGGCCGGGTCGACCGCGGCCGCGTCTGCGGCGGCCGCGCCTCCCGCCACCGCCGCCACGCCGACGCTGCCGGGCTCCGGGTGGGCAACGGGGACGGGCGGGACGACAGCGGCGGTGGCAGCAGCTGCAGGAGTAGCCAGCGTGGGTTCCGCCGCGGCCGCGGGCGGCGGCGGCGGCGGCAGGGCGGCGTCCGCGCCCGCGGCTGCCTGGCGCGGCCCGCCTGCGGCGAGTGCGCGTGAGGCGACCAGGGACGCCCGCGCGGTGGCCGCTGTTGCCGTCGAGGCCGCCGCCGTGGGGTTGGACGCTGCCGCTGCATGCATGTATAGGCCCAGGAAGGCGGCGACGATGAGGAAGGGCAGGAGGAGGCGCGTCCGGCGGGAGCGGAGGGGCTTGCCCTTGGAGTCCTTGGAGAGAGTCAGGGTTGGGAGGGAGCGTTTGAGACGGGGGTCGGCCGGTGAGAGCCCTCTCTCTCTCTACTTTCTCTCTCTCTCCTCACCACGTCGCACTCACCTCCCACGAGTCTGGGGCTCTCAATCGGGTGCGGCGCATGGTGCGTGCGTGCGTGTGTGAGTGATGGCAGTGGCCTGTGTGTGTGTGTGAAGAGAGAAAGATATGAATTGAGAGGGCCGGCCATTTTTTTTTTCGAACGACAGACAGCCCGAAAGAAGCGACGCGAGGGAGGCCCGCCAGGGCGGCAACGGCGCGTTTACGCACGCACAGGAAGCGCACTCTGAATCCTGTCCACCTCGTGCTGTTTTCTGGAGGAGGCGTACCTGATGGAAATCGGGGCTGCGGGCAACGACAACGAAACGGCGATGGAAACGAATGTGGGCCGCTCTCTCTCGCGGGGCGAGGAGCAAGGGCTCTCTCTCTCACGCTTATTTATCGCCCGGCCGTGTGCACAGGGGGGGGCGTCAACAAGTGGGTGGCAAGACTACGGCGCGCACGCACGTTCGTGACGCGCGCAGGAATCGGAAAGCGAGAGGAGAGAGAGAGAGAGACTGAGGGAGTGGGGGCGAGTGATAGACTGAGATAGACTAGCGCCCTCTTCTTACTCACTCTGTCTCTCCCCCCTTGCTGGGGCGCGCAGTTTCCGCGCTCCCTCCCGCCACCTCCTGCCCACACCGCACGCCGCCCAGCCGGTGTGTCCATACCTCGCCCCGATCCCGGGCAGGCGAGGGCCGCTCAGCTGGTCGCCCGTGGAAGCCTAGTAAAAAACATAACAAAAAATGATGCCAGCCCGCATGCGGGCTGGCTTTCTCCTGCTCCTGGCTGCCCTGGCGTCGGCCAACGACGTCGGCTCCAAGGACTGGATCGATAGCCCAATCACGTCGGGCAACAAGAGCCCGCCGGGGAATGTGACGGTGAGAGAGAGAGGTGGAGGCGAGAGCGAGAGGCCGCTTGGGGGGGGGGGGGGGGGGGGGGGGGGGGGGGGGGGGGGGGCGGGGGGCGGCCCGCGCCCCCGCGCCCCCCCCGCCGCGCCCCCGCCCAC
>Ga0315287_10004407_pt1 | contig 13739 bp, 13 predicted proteins | sample YL17G11_0_MG_FD_205037 | JGI IMG/M metagenome (GOLD analysis project Ga0315287, IMG submission 205037) | Sediment microbial communities from Yellowstone Lake, YNP, Wyoming, USA - YL17G11_0 | ecosystem: Environmental > Aquatic > Freshwater > Lake > Sediment | place: USA: Wyoming | collected... | reverse complement strand
CTCTACGACATGGGGCATGGGCGCCAAGGAACTCGATGCTGAAGCCTGACGAAGGATGCGAAGAAAGGCGGCAAGTCCAATGAATACCTCATGCGGCGCAGGCTTCGCCAACCACTTTCCAGCCGGCCTTGCCACTGCCGCCTAGAAGACAAAGGAACGTGACACATGGTCGACAACTGTTGTGGTTCCGCTGGCTGAGCAATGGTGAGTACCACGAAGCCCTTTTCTGAACGAGGCGCTGATTTCGATTACTGGCTGCTCGATGTAGGTTGATTCAGACAGTTCCCTTATCTCGAACACAATCACGCCCTCCCCATTCTGGTCGTAACTCTGGCGCTGACCGAATCTGAATATCCTGCCATCTTCCAGGATCAGGCCCGCATTCCTTCCCCCATCTGAATCAATTCGCACGGGGTTCTTCGGATGGGCCTTCCAGTCCGTATCGAGGGGTGTATTGGATGAGAATAGATAGACCTCCGAGCAACCATCAGAAGTACCGGATCTATCGATATTGGTAAGCATCCACCACCTATCATTCATTTCGAAGAGCATGGTGTTGACTGCAGATACTCCCTCCATGATCACAGAGCATAGTTCCCACTTCAGGGGGAACTCCACGCACCGATAAACCCTGATCTGGGCCGCTTCGCCGGACTCCGGGCACATGTACAGGCTGTCGTTGTAGTTGAACAGAAAAGGGAAAGCAAGATGAAACGGCTCTTCAAGGCACCTGCCGATTTCGATCACGGCGTCGGCGGTAATTTCCAAAACAGTAATGTGGCCCCTTCTCGGCCTTCTCTTGAACACATCGTCCTCGACAAAGCAGTAAGTCTTGCCGCTATGTGCATATACGAATGGAGTGTTCCAGGACCGACCCGGAGGAAGTCTTACTTCGTTACTCTTCGTCAAATCTGCGTGTCTCCAGTCGGAGTGGACAAAAGACATGCCCCACTTGTCTTCAATGTTCATGGACTCCAGAAGCTTGCCTTCACAGTATCCATACACCAGCTTCGCGAAAGCCATCAGGGATTGATGGAACTTGGGAAAGTCGAGCATCGGCCCGGAACAGGGGAAAGAAGGTTCTGATTCGGGTAGCCGGCCGGTTTCGGCAATTCTGCTGAGCAATTCTTGAAGATGATGATTTGCCTTCTTGTACAAGCACGCCTGGTTCAACAGGAAGCGTTTTTGCGTCCTATAGAATCCTCTGACCAGGACCTCCCCGTCATCCGAGTCAGTCAATCGCTGGATAACAAACCCGGTTTTCGGCCACCTGTAGTACCACTCCCAGAATCCCACCGGCCCCTCGCGAATCCTCCTGTTATCGCCATGGTGAAAGGATATGACCCCGAGTGGGGCTACATTGAGAATGTCCCCCTTGAGGTTGTCCGTGCCGCACCTGATCAGTACATCGCACCGTAGCGACCTGATCCGTTCGATATCTTCCCTGGCGAACCGATACCCGAGGCCCGATTCACAATCGATGGGACTTACTTCCAGCATCCCATGGACCAACTCGCGCAGATCAAACAGTTGATTGTGGTCCTGATGCAGTGGAATCCGCATGAGGCGAGAGGACTCTATCCATGTCAGAAATCGAACGAGGACCTTTGCGAGTCGATCGAACGGCCTTCCCCCGCGAACCATGGGCGGGATCTCTCCTCCGCTCGAGTCTTGCCCGCGAGAGTGAACGATGAGATGCGAGATGCTGATATCGGGCTGGTCTCTTGCCCACAGTGCCAATTCGTACACATACTTGCTTGCATGCAACCCGTTAACCAACAGACCGACAGTGAGTACCTTCATTTTAGCCTTGCCGTTTGAATGATCCCGGCGAATGTGCACCAGACGCCGCGACCGTTCGAACGGGCCGGGACCTTGCCTTGTTGGCAAAAGTTTGCCAGAAATCTGTCGGTTTTACGTATGGTTCTCATCTCCCTGGTCGTGGCAAGCTCACTAATTGGTGGGCGCATTGCAGGTGGCTGAAGACGCTTTCTGGCTGATGTCGCTGCTCCGATCCGAGTTGCTGACTGGGGCGTGTCACGGCTATTGCCTCCACTCCAATGAACAGGCTGACAAAAGCGATCGGAAATTCGATCCTGCGCCTTATCGCGCGTCGGGTCGACGGCAGTGGTGTGCAGCACATTTGGCGGTGCCGGGAATCTGGTCCGCGGTATATCGAGCCTGCGCCAGACAGCAGGCAATGCGTGTCAGGTCGAAAGGCGCCAATTCCGAGCCGCATGGAACGACACGCGCAGTGCGAGGCGCGAGTGCGGCCGCACGGGTTCCTCGCAGTGCGCTGCGCGATGTCGGGCACCGGTTGATAGGTGATGGGGATGAGAGCGTTTCGCGGCCAGTCGGGCGCTTGCGTGGGGCGGGACCTCGCGCGGCGGGCTCGGACGCCCAGCGGCCGAGGTTGGTCTTCCTCGTATGCGAGCCGCCAACGCACCACGGGCGCTACGATTTCCCGAAGTCGGACCTGTCTTCGCGTGTGCGCGACATGGGATTCGATCTCGCGTTCAAGGGCGGGCTCGTGCGTTCGCCGCCTCCTGAGGCCGTTTCTTGAGTGCCACCCGCCCTGTATCGCCCGTCAATTCGGCGTAAGCGGAATTGCCCTCCTCCCTGAAGTCATCAAAGTCTTCATCCTTGCTGGGATAGTCCTTCAGGCTCGGATCCAGCTCCAGTGACTTCTTGAGAGGCGTCAATACATCGTTGGCGTCGAACTTCTTGAACGTCGCGACTGCTCGAATGCATGCGATGTTGTACCAGGCATCCGAGTTTCGGGAGTTGGACGCAACGAGCTCTTCCAGCAGCTTGAGCGCCTGTTCCTCGCCTGGCGCCCCCGTGTAGCTGAGCGAAAGCGCAAGATTCAGCTTCGCCGCCGAGTCGCTTGGATCGGAATCGACAATCTTCTGATAGATCTTCGCTGCTTGGGCATATTGTTTTGATGCGTAGAAGCGCACTGCGTCCGCCTTGAGGTTTGCGTTCTCGGCCTTCTTTTCGATAGCCGCAACTTTCCCCGCGAGGATCTTGTCCAGTGCCGCGTTCAGGATTCTGGTTCCCGCATAGCCGCAGGCAATGCCGAACCCGACCAACTTTACTGTGATTGTCTCCGCGCCACCTTGCGACGAAGTCAATACGTTGAAGAACGTGTAGCCCACGAGTGAAGTGCATCCACCGATAAGAACATCTCCAGCGAAGCCAAGGGCCACCTGCTTGTTCCAGAGGGGAATCGTGATGCAATTCTCCGTCCTGTCGTTCTCGACGATTGCGCGAACGACCCCGCCCAGGCTCCCTGCCAGGAATAGGACAGCCATGAAATCCCATGGAACATTGTTCATTTGCGCCCCCTGATCGTTGAAAGTAATTCGCCGTGTGAAACGCGTCAGGGCGATGTCACTTGGCCGCTTCTTCCAATGCCATTGCCGCCGTAACGATACCCACAGGACCTCCGGCAAAAAAGGCCCCTGCGAGCCCTATTGCCGCCGTCGCGACTGCAATGGCCTTCCGGGCATCCGCGATTTTCTTGATGAACGCGTTCATCGAGTCGAGGGCTCCGGCTACTGCTGCCTTCGAGTCATCGGCCAGATCGGCCAAACGCCCAACACCTTCCGCTCGAAGCCTCACGACCGCTTTCAGCAAATCATGTTCCGTCTGGCGCAGAGCGTCCCAATCGCCCTTGGACAGCGTGTCGTCGTGCGCCACGCGATATCCGAATAGCGCATTGGCGCATCCCGCCAGGTAATCGGCGAGATCGAATTCGGGTATGGCTTCTATCGGCATTTGCGTCCTCCCCGGTCGGTCAATAGGCAGCGGCTACTTTCTTGTACAAATCACGTACCTCTACGCTCAAGTCCCAGAGCGATCGCAATTCTTCCCGGGACTTCAGTTCCCCTCCCGATGCGGCGAGGGTCGCGAGCGCGACTTTCATCTTGTCTGTCGCCGATCGGTATACCGTGACCAATTGCTGCCGCTCCTTCAGCATCTCTGCGCGTTGGTACAGTTCTCTGCGCAGCAAATTCGCGCCATACGGATCCGAGCAAGGGGTGGCGATCGTGCACTGGGCCTCGCGAGCGGCGATGGCGCGCTGGGCTTCGTCGGCTTGCCGCAGTGCCTGTGTCGAGTAGGCACCATAGTTGCGCTCGACATACACCACAAGAATATCCGCGATGTCCCCGACTTCGCGATGAATCGATAGTGCGCCCGTGATTTCCCTATGCTGCCAATTCGCCAGCGCGACCTTGGTCACCCATGCTCCCACCGCCGCAATGGCATCGACTTTTGCGGCAGGAGCGACGGCGACTCCGTCGATCTTGAGGCCTTTGATCGAAGCGCCGAGTCTGGTGTAATCCCCGCCGAGCGAGCCTGCCACGTCACCTCCGGCGATCTTTATCAGGGCGTCGTGATAGTTCCCGACGAGGTTGGAGAGTTCAACCATGGCCTTGCTGGCGTCGACGTTCTGCTCGCACGCCGCCTTTCCCTCATCACTGCTCTTGCGCGGATCATAGCGACGTGATGCGATGTCCGAGTATTCGAAGATCTCGCGACACCTGAGCGTCGATTCCTCGACCAGCGGTGGAAAACTCGCTGCAACACCCTTTCCGAGCGCACCGTACTCGCGAACGGCTTTCAGGTCCGCACAACCGACCAGGAAGGTGACCAGAAACGCGAGAATCGCTCGTGCCATGTCTGATCCACCTTGATTGTGATCAAATCGAAACTCTCGCTCGAGAGTCGCGACTTGAAGGCCACGATGGCCGTTGCGGCCAGGTGATACCGGAGCACAATGCTCCCGACAAGTGTGGCAAGTCAATCGCAGAACGGCGACAAAAACTGCAACGAAAATGCGGAAAAAGTCGTATTTCGAGCGCCCCGCCACGGGGTATACAGTAGCTGCCGGTTTGAGGGCCAGGCAGGCAGGAAGTCACGAGTATCCGATGGTGTGTGCATCGGATCACAAGATAGGGACCCGCAACCACAGGAGCGATCGTCATGGATGACAAGATCATCGTCAGCAACAATAGCGCGCTGACTGCCAAGTACGGAAAGGATGGCCTTGCGAAGATCGAGGCCGCCGTGGCCGCGCTGGTTGCCGCGGATAAGGGACGGGGCATCAGCAGCCGTCTTGTCTATCTCGACATTGCGGCAGGCATGAAGAAAATGAAGGGCAAGGCGGTGACATTAGCCACCAGTCCGCAGCAGAACAAGCAGGCGATCGACGCCGTTGCCAAGGCGACCGATCCGGAATACCTGATGATCCTGGGCGCGCCGGACGTGGTCCCCCACCAGGACCTCAGGAACCTGATGTTCCAGAAGGAAGATGATGATGATCGCTTCGCGTACGGCGACCTGCCGTACGCCTGCGATGGTGCCTATTCCCAGGACACGACGAAATTCAAGGGGCCGACTCGCGTGGTGGGCCGGCTGCCCGACCTGAGGGGCGCGCGCGAACCCTCGTACCTGATCAAGCTGCTCAAGATCGCAAGCCAGTATCGGACGCGCGATGTCAAGGACTACGCCCGCTATTTCGGCATGTCCACGCAATCGTGGGAGCAGTCGACCGCCATGAGCCTGTTCAACATCTTCGGCAATTCCGACGAGTTGTTGCTGGCGCCGCCGACCGCGCCTCCGATTCCTGCAAAGAAGCTCGAACCCCTCTCGCATTTCATCAACTGCCACGGCGGTTCCTCGGATCCCGAATTTTTCGGCGAGACCAGGAACCTGAAGAGCCAGCCGGTTTCGATGACCAGCGATTCCATCAAGAACAAGATCAAGCCGGGCACCGTAGCGTCGATCGAATGCTGTTATGGCGCCGAGATGTACGACTCGGTGACGCTGTCGTTGCCCTTGCCGATCTGCCAGCGCTACCTCGAGGAGGGCGCGTACGGCTACTTTGGCAGCAGCACGATCGCTTACGGGCCTGCGGACAGCAACGGCGCCGCCGACCTGATCACGCAGTACTTCCTGCTTGCCATCCTGGAAGGCGCTTCGCTTGGGCGCGCGGCGCTCATGGCGCGGCAGCGCTTCGTCCAGGAAGTGGGCGAGCTCGATCCGGTGGACTTGAAGACGCTTGCCCAGTTCAGCCTTCTTGGCGATCCGTCCGTTCAACCGGCGCGGGTGGCCACGGCGACCGGCACGCCGAAGAGCGCCGACAGCGCGGACCTCTGGCGCATCCAGCGCCGGGAACGCCGGGCGAAACTGCGCGTCCAGGGCCGGTACCTGCAGGAAAGCAAGCCGACGGCCGCGCGCAAGGAGAAGGGAGTGCGGAAGTCGGCGAGCGTCCGCAAGGCCTTGACGAACATCGCCAGGAGCGCGGGTCTCGGTGGCAAGTGCGAGTTTGTCGCGTACAGCGTTAACAGGCCGGCCGCGGCCAGAGTGCGGGATACCAAGGCGACGCCCGTCGCGACGCGTTATTACATTGCGTTGAGCACGCCGAAGGGGCGCCGCGATACCTTGAATTTCGGCGTCGCGGCGGTGGCCAAGGAAGTAAGGGGGCGCATCGTGGGTTACCGCATCTATAATCAGCGGTGACATGAGCACAGATGACGTCGAGCCACGCAGGGTGGAGGGCATCGAGGGCACGGTCGAGCGCGGACCATTCGGCGTCGGCAGCAAGAGCGCGCGCAACGCGGTGTGGGTCAATACGCCGCAGGGCCGGTTCGTGCTCCGGCGCAAGGAGGGGCCCACTTTCGACGATGCCGCGCTCGATCGCTACGTCGGCAAGCGAGTGACCTGCAGCGGGTTCATTGTCGGCTATTCCTTGCTCGCGGAGCGCATCAGCGTGTTCAATGATTCCTGATGGTTCTACCGCGAGCTTCCCGTCCAGCCCAATCAGCGATAGGAAACTCAATCCTGCCTCTTTTCGCGCGTCGGGCGTTGGCAGTGGTTTGCAGCACATTTGGTGCAGCTGGGGATCTCGCCCACGGGATATCGAGCCTGCCCCCGATTGCAGGCAATGCGTGTCAGGTCGAAAGGCGCCAATTCCGAGCCGCGTGGGGCGACACGCCCGGTGCGAAGCCCTCGCGCGGGCCCCCGGCAGCGGGTAGCGTCAAGGACTGGATGCCCGCAAGCCCCTGCTGCCGCGAGCTGCGTCCTCCAGCATCCCCGGGAAGACGTCTATCGTCCGCGACCGATCAAGCGTGGCCGTACCGATTCCGTCGCGACCAGCGTTGCCTCCATCGTCCGGGAGTTCCGCGAGTTCCTGCTCAGGCCGCTGCAGCTCGAGCGGCTGCAGGATGGCCGGCAGATCCAGAAGCATTGGGAAGTGCTGCAGTCGCTTCCCGGCGGATCGGCCTGGTCCGAGGTCGAGGACGAGTTCACGGGCGACCCGAAGCAGTTCCAGGAGCGCCACTACCACGAGTTCGTGACCTTCCTGCCGGCGGTGCAGCGCTCCCTCTAGGGCGAAGGGCCGCACAAGGCCCCTCACGCCTGTTCTTCGGTAAAACGGTTCTTCTTCATGGGCTCCTCTCGGTGAAGCAGGAGCCATTCTCTCAAGTCATGATTGGCCTGAAAAACCCGGGCAGACCAAATGCGCGTCCTATGGCGGCGAAACACGCATGCTGGTCAATTGTGTGGGCTGTCGCGGCCTTTCGGGTACGCTGAAGGATACATTTCCCCAGTAGCTTTCCCAGTCTGCGTCTGCGTCGTTCTGGACATGCACCATGTGCACGACGCTGACCATCCAACCGCCAGCATAGGGGAGTTCAAACGTGGCACGGCCATCGGCGGAGGTGGTCGTCCGTATCATGAGGACTTGTCCGTTACGTCTGTGCCAGGCCTTTACCAGCGCACCAGCCAAGGGGGCAGCGTCAAATGCCACCTTCAAGTTCAGACGTTCACCTGAATTCAAGGTCAAGGGATCGCCAAGCGGCGTGATTTCCAGTCGTTGGCCAGTCTGCGTGGCGTATGTCAGGTCTGGCAGCGAACCGGCAGGCGGAGAAGGCCCTGCCTGCACCAGTGTCTTGACATTGCGGTGGTAGCGCTCCCGACCGGGTTGGTGGGCGGTACCCGACCCTTCTCGTAGCGCTTTGACGAAGTCCAATCCTTCGTCATGGAGATAGGCGTGAAACTTGTCGGCATTGAGGCTGAGCAACTGGGGTTCGCTGTCAAAGCTCAACAGATGCGTGCCGCTATCGTTCAAGACGAACAGCACCTCGGCCTCGGGTACGTCGGGGGCCAGAAGGGGCCTGAGGTCACGTTCGGTTCCGCCCGTGTAGTGGCGAAGTGACGCTGTCCTCGCAATGGAAAAACCTGCCGCCTCACCGCTGAAACCCTCGCCCACCTCCAGGCGCAACCGCACCGCCTGGCCTGCCGCCGGGGTCGCAGCAATTGGCGCAAACCAGAACTCGTGCGCGTGCACCGGCGCGAAAGCGGCCACGCAAAAAAACAGGGAAAATCCGAAATGAAGCTTGCAAGTTCGAGTGATGGCGCCGTTGAAGCCGGCCCCAGCTTTCTTCAATGCCACGGCGAGAGTCCTGGCCAAGGCAGCCACGGCGCAAGAAGCAGCGCCGCGGCACGCGCGGTCGCTGGATTTGAATTGCGATTGATCGTTTGTCTTCATCGTATCGAGAGTTGGCTATCAGGGGACAATTGGCATGGCGAAATTCTCCATGAAATCCCATATCCAGTCCGCAAACCGACGCCAACTGGATTCAACTCTCTGGCTACGAATGCAAACTCGAGATTTGATCGGCACCGACAAGGCAGGTACTTGGACCCATCACCGGCTCAGTTCGGCCGCAAAACGCAATGGCGGGCGTACTTCCCGGACGCTAAAAAACGCCGGAACACGCCTTGAGAAATGAGTTGTTGCCTGTGCGTCGTGCCTGCGTCTAAAACCGATGCACCTGCACCTGCGGCTGACTGGCGCTGCGTATGAGCAGCAAGCAACCCAGCGGGCTTGAGATGGTGGAATGCCGTGAGCCCGCTCGCGACATCTGGAAGTCGCCGCGCCCTACTACGACATCGTCGCACTCGTACGATCCCTCGATGACAAAACACTCTTCATCGGCCGCGTGATCGTGTGCCGGGAAAACCGCGCCGGGATGCATTCGGACCAGGTAAGTCTCCATGAGGTCGTCGCGGAAGAGAGGTTGCGTTTCAACCTGTGGTGCAAGCGGCAGCCACGCACATGTCGCGCCACGCACTGTCGCTATCGCCATGGCGGTACCGGCAGAGAGTTGTTCGCGGCGAACCCGGGCCAGCACCTCTTCGCGCAGCGTGGCCGCGCGCTTTTCTGGTGGAGCTTGAGGTGGAAGTGCAGCGAGCAGTTCGCCAACCAGCGACGCGGGCAACACTTCGTTGCTTGAATCTGATTTGTTGGATTTAGCGGGTTCCAAGGTACTTCCCCTAAAAGTGGCCGACGGCTTCGTCACCCAGCAGTTCACGCAATTTCGTCAGAGCACGGCGGATGCATGTCTTGATCGTTCCGAGCGCGAGGCCCGAATGTTCCTGTATCTCCGAGTGCGAAAGACCGCGGAAAAACGCGAGAGCGAGCAATTGGCGCTGTAAAGGCGTCAATTGCCTTATCGCATCGTTCAACGCGGCATTCGATCTCGATTGGGCCAGCAGGTCATGAGGCCCGTCAATCGCAAAGCTGCCTTCCGGTGCCAGTTCATGAGGATCAGGATGGCTGAACGCCTCGTCTTTCCGACGTAACGAATCGAGGGCCCGGCTGCGCGTAATGACCATCAACCAGGCGACTACAGACCCTCGCGTAGCATCAAAGCGCGAAGCCTCGCGCCAAACCTGCATGTACACATCCGAAACGATTTCCTCTGCTGCTTCCGGCGTCCTGGCAATACGTAACGCCACACCGTACACACGGCTTACCGTTGCGTCGTAAAGGCGTGCCAGGGCAGGCTCACTTCGGTCAATGATGCCTTCAAGGTCCGCCGCCAGCGCCCTTGCGATGTTCTCGTCGCGACCGCTTGCCTTCTCCAAAACCTGGCTGACGCTCGAAATGTCAGTTGGGTTTGAAAGCTTGTGCGTGGGTGGGCGCCCCAATCGGGGTGATGGTGCGGGAGAGTTGGCCATACGGGCCAGTATAGCGATGGCAGTTTGCATTGGCAAAAACGGTTGTGTACCGAGACTCCGATGTCGGTTGTTCAGGCGATGCTCGAACCAAAAAAGCCCGCGAAAATTGCCCGGGTATCGCACTACGCAGAACAAGCCCAACTGGATTCAAACGCAAAAAAGAAGGCCGGGCCTTTCGGCGCGGCCCCGGTATCCGGCTTGAGCGCTGGACCGACAAACGCTGCTCAACGCAACCACTCATTCGATGACCTCCGGCTCCGCTGCTTCATCCTTCGCCAACATGCCCTCGAACAGGGCCAAGGGCTCTTGTGATTCGTCTTGCAAGGCGGCAGCGACGACCAGGTTTGCGCCACTCTTGGTTGCAGCAGCATTGGTGGCTATTTTCACGATTGCGGCAACTTCTTGAGCGCTGCCCATCGCAAAGTTCGCACCGGCTGGCGCGGCGCCCGACGGCGTGACGGCAGGTGCTGCCGTCACGCCGCGATTGCCGCCTTCACTACTGCCGCCACCGCTGCGGCCGTCGCTGGCTAGATAGACGGTCAACAGCAGTGCGGCAAAGACGTAGTGCTTCAGGCTGATTGGTTTCATTGCCAGGTGCTTACGCGCCAGGCATCGGCGTGAACAGGTATGGGAAGCCCGGCAGCAGCGGGACCGTCGCCTGATCGACAGCATCATGCAGTTTGAGGGCAGTTGCGCCCAGCGGCACGCTGTCAGGTTTGCAGTTCACGCCAAAGCCCAAGGCGTCGGTGTTGCCGTTGGCCACGCAGAGACCGCCCATCACCGCAACCAGGGAAACGTCGACGACATCGTCCTTGGGCCGGCGACCATTCGGAAAGCCTGCGTTGTCGGTACCACCGGCGAGGATGTTGCCGACGATGCCGAGGCGGTTCTGTTGCGCCTCGGGTGTCGCGGGAATGCTGGTGTTCAGCCGCAGCATTTCCGAAGGCACCACGTTGGCCGGCTGGTTCAAGCCCTTGATGCCGGTAAGGAACGTGGTAACGAGGTCCGTGCGTGGCAGATTCGTGGGCGCCGTGTTCGGGCCGGTGAGTACCAACTCGATCAATGCGGGCAACGTCGGGTTGGTGACATAGTCGGCGAACTGCCCATCATCCACGGGCTTCGATCCATTGAACCTGTTCTTGTCGGGCAAGCCGATGACCACTTCGTTGACCAGCGGCATGCCAAGGCGCGACACTTGCGTCCAGGCACCACCGGCGAGTTCGGTCGTCTGCAGGCCCTTCCTGGGATTCGGATCAAGGATGCGTACCTGGGGCAGGCTGGCGGTTGTCCACGCGCCGATCACCGGTTCATTGCCTTGCGTCAGGCAACTCTTGTGTACTTCAAGCGCCAACGAGGTCACATTGGCGTCGTCGATGGTGTTCGGCGCGGCACCGATCAGGGCCGGATTGGTGATTACCGCCGCCGGCGCATTGACGAGATCGAAAATCACGCCGAGGTTCACCGCAAATGCGTCCTTGCGCTGGCCGACAAACACTTTGCCCGGCATCGCGCAGCCGGGAATATTGACGTTATAGATGTGCTTGGCCGCATAGCCTGCGTAATCGGGTATGGTCTTGCTGCCGATGTTGTCGGCAGGCTTGTCAAAAATGGCGCTGCCGCCAGATGCATTGGTGATGCTGGTACGGTTGGCACGGGAGAAGCGGCGGTCACCGCGGATCAGGTCGACTGTGTAGGTCTCATTGACATTGAGCGCGGCGGCCCTGACATCATTGACCACGCCGGATTGGATCAGCGGAATCGCCACGGTCTTGCCGCCGATGGTCAAGGCGGTGCTCTTGAGTGAATTTGTGAAGCGAAACTGGAACGTCAAGTCTTCCTTCGCATCGCCATTGTTATCGATGTGAATTTCGTAGATGGCGTTCGGGTCAAGCTGGAAATAGTTTGGCCCGCCGTACGCTGCCTGCAGCGGAAGATAGTTGGCGATCAGCGTTACGTAGCCAGCACGACCGGGCTCATAGCTATTGAACATGTAGAGGTCGCTCGCATCGACTCTGGGCATGGACGCAATGAACGGCGCTTCGCGATGGCTGGAGGCGTGTGCCTGCATGCCGGACATGCCGGTCGCAGCAGCACACAGGGCGGCCAGGATTGACCGGATTGGTTTCGAATTGTTGCGTTGGAATTTCATGAGTTGCTCCATTGTGGGTTGGTAGTTGTGCCGCGCATTCCCGGGGCTGTTCAATACACAACTCTTGATCAAGGAGCGGTGTCTGGCCGCCCGAAGGACACAAGGGAAATTGCTTCGGTCCCTTCTGTTCTGCAGGCTGCTAGGCGTCATTACGCGGACTTTTCGAAACTGGATGTCCAAGGGTTTGCGATTGGAGACTTTTCTTTGGTCGACCGGCAACAATCGATGGCTTCATGCCGGTGCAGATGAAGGGAGAGATCGACCAAGGACGAAGCAGGCAGTTGCAACAATTCTCCATTAACATGGGGCGGCCCATTCCGGAGGCCGTCCCATGACCGATTCCGTCGCGACCAGCGTTGCCGCTCCCATCGTCCGGGAGTTCCGCGAGATCCTGCTCTGGCCGCTGCAACTCGAGCGGCTCCAGGATGGCCGGCAGATCCAGAAGCATTGGGAGGTGCTGCAGTCGCTTCCCGGCGGATCGGCCTGGTCCGAGGTCGAGGATGAATTCACGGGCGACCCGAAGCAGTTCCAGGAACGCCACTACCACGAGTTCGTGACCTTCCTGCCGGCGGTGCAGCGCTTCCTCTACGGCGAGGGCCCGCACAAGGCCGCGCACGCCCGGCCGGTCGAGTCCTCCCTGAAGGTGTTCCGTCGCTGCGATATCGCCGCGGTGCGCATCGTCCCGAGCGATGGCGACGAGCCTGTCGTCCTGAAGATCGCCCACATCGACCTGTATTTCTTCTACGACCTGGACGTGGTGATCCTTGTGGTCGAGGTGTTCGGCAACGACATTCCCCTCGACACGGTCCAGGACCTCCTGTTCCGCTTCGGCCGGGCCTATCCGCCCTACTGGGAGTCGGGCGTGCGCGGGGCCACCTGCGCCGCCCGCACCGAGTTCCTCGATGCCGCGGGCAACGTCCTCGCGGCCTCGGATTTCGGCGATCGGGCGAAGTACCTCGAGTTCGTCTGCGAGCACCGCGCGCCGCTCATCTCCTCGCACTGGGACTTCGTGATGCGCCCGCTCGTGCTGCACACTTCCGACGAGGCGGGGCCGCTGCGCTACCGGCAGCTCGAGTACTACCGCATGCCCGTGATGGCCTTTCTCGCGCTCGACGAGCCCGGGCGGCTCACGCGCGGCGATTACGTCCGCATCGGCCTGCTCTCGGGCCCGGGCAATCCCGGCGAGGTCCCGTTCTCGGAGGAGTACCTGCGGGGGTTCGAGCACCGCTACTGCTACGACCGGCACTTCGGGCTGGCGGGTGCGTCAGGCGTGAATGCGACGCGCATGCTCACGGGCGGCCACAACCTCATCGCGGTCGGCAACGCGGCGAGCGGGTTCTACGTCGATTCCGAGACGGGATTCCTGTCCCAGTTCCGGCACCAGTATTTCCTGCTCTTCCTGATCGCCCACCTGCACAAGGCGGCGCTGCTCATGCTCTCCAACCGGCTCGCGGTGGCGATCCAGGACCTCGACATCTACGACGTCGAGTCGGTCAAGCGCTTCAAGCGCACCATCCGCCAGTCGCACGAGACGTTCCTGCGCTTCACCCACCGCTAC
>Ga0315287_10004406_pt1 | contig 13742 bp, 8 predicted proteins | sample YL17G11_0_MG_FD_205037 | JGI IMG/M metagenome (GOLD analysis project Ga0315287, IMG submission 205037) | Sediment microbial communities from Yellowstone Lake, YNP, Wyoming, USA - YL17G11_0 | ecosystem: Environmental > Aquatic > Freshwater > Lake > Sediment | place: USA: Wyoming | collected... | reverse complement strand
AACAGTATCATCAAATTATGCGTCCAACGGAAAAACCTCCCGTTCAATTCCATTGACAGGATCCTTCTTGTTGGGGGAGCCACACGGATGCCCATGGTGACCCAACTCATCGGAAAATATTTCCCGCATTGTCCACAGGAGCAGACAAATCCGGATGAATGTGTCGCCCATGGGGCTGCCATTTATGCAGCCATGCTCTCCCGTTCCATTTCTGAACAGATCCGTGAAGAAAAATCCTACCATCCTTCGCAGCTCCCCTTTGCAGATATCAAAGCGGAAATGATATGTCCCCACAGCCTGGGCGTGGAAGCGATTCTCAATGACGGCAGGCACATCAATGCCATCCTGATCCCACGGGAAACGCCAATCCCGAACCAGAGCTCCCGGACTTTTTACACCTCCAGGGATGGACAGACATCGGTCAAGATCCAGGTGCTGGAAGGCGAAACCGAGGATCCGGAAGGATGTGTCCCTGTGGGATGCTGTGTGATCGAGGATCTGCCTCCTGCGCCGCAAAAAGAAAATGAAATCGAAGTCACCTTCCAGTACAATGAACAGGGGCGGGTGGAGATCACGGCCATTCATAAACGCACAGGCAAATCCGCCTCAACGCATATTGAACGCCATGCGGGGATCGCAGAAAAATCCCTCGACGAGGCTATCCGGATCTTTCAGGAGTTCAAAGTAGAATGAACCACCAGACTCTTCAAGCCTTGGGGATCGATCTGGGCACACGAAACACACTTGTGGCTGCATGGGGAGATCCTCCCTCCATCCTCCCCCTGGGGGAAGGAGAACCTGCTGTGCCCACGTGTCTGGCGCGGTATCAGGATGAATGGTTGTTCGGCACCCCGGCACGCCAGGCTTTGGAAGCAGGGGAAGGAGGGAATATCAATATCCGGTATGATCTTAATTCCCCCCTTTGCGATTCCAACTCTGACAAAGAGGCATGGGATATAGAAAACGCCCGGGAATGGCTTGTGTTCCTGCTGAAGGAAGCGGAATATCGTCTGCGCTATTCTGAATTCGCCCTTGCCATCACCGTGCCCTATCCTTATGTCAATCCTGCGCGAAAAAAACTGATGCAGGCAGCCCGGCAAACAGGCGTAAAACACATCCTCCTCGTGCATGAACCCCTTGCCTGCGCTGCCGGATGGCGCCTTCGAAACCCGATCCGGGAACTCCGGAAAGTTGTCATCCTCACCCTCGGAGCCGGGTTTACACAGGCTGCGGCTGCTCTCGTCTCTCCTGAAGAAATCCGAATTTTGACAGCCCTGAACGCCCCGGGCTGGGGCGGGGATCAATGCGACGTTTTGATTGGAGAGGAGGCGCTCGAGGCTCTGAGCAACCAGGGAGCGATCAAGAGCGCCCAGATCGATTATCAGGATCAGATCCCCTTTCTCTCCGCTGTTGAAAAGACCAGGTCCCTTCTGAGCAGAAGGCAGACCGTTCGCCTGGCCGCCTTCCTAAAGGGACAAAAGATCAATTTCGAGCTGTCGCGGGACAAAATGAATGGCTGGCTCTCCCCTTACATTGACCAGGTGGAAACCATCGCACAGAAGGCGCATCTTGCCCTGTCCTTAAAAGCCGATGCCCTGCTCGTTGCAGGACGGATGGCGGAAACGCCCCTTCTGATCGACCGACTCAGTTCCCTGTTCGGGAAACAACCCGTTCTTCTGCCCCAGGAGACGTCAGCCCTCGGCGCAGCCTGGTTCTCACACGCCTTTTTCACAGATGAGGAAAAGGCGTCATCCGCTGTGGTGGATGCTTTACCCTATGATATAAAGCTTGTGATTCCCAAGGGGGACAGGACCAGCTTGCATTCCATCATATCCATGAATACATCCATGGATTTATCCCATGAAACGTTCTTCAAACCCATTTTTCTCGCCTCAAGATCTGAACCTTTTGGAATAGAAATTCTCCAGGGGGAATCTCTGGAATCCTCCCACTATAGAACACGCTTTGAAATTTCTAACGTGCCATCCGATGCAAAAGGCGTCAAACATGTGGAATTGAACATCTCCATAGATCCGAACGGGATTTTCTCCTGTCAATTTACAGACAGGCTCACAAAAAAGTCGCTGCCCGCGATTGAAATCCTTCCGAAGACGGCGCTGGAGGAAAAGATCCTCGAACAAGGGACTCTGCCCAGCCCCGCCAGGGCCATGCCACTCGCTTCAGAGCAAACACCTCCCCCTTCAAAAGCGAGGAGGGAAGCGCCTTCTCCCATACCCATGAGAGCGCCGTCATGTCCCAAGGCTCTCCTCATTAAGAGAAGCTTTGCCTCTATAGAGGAAATACTGTATCAACATCAAATCGAAAAGGAAGCCATCCCCCCAAAAGGCGCGAGCCACGAAGATTTTTCCTGGGACGCATTTTCCCTTGTTGTCCTGACAAGCGCAAGCCAGTTTGACCGCTATATTGAGACAATAGGACAACGACTGGAATCCTTTGTAAAGGCCGGAGGGTCCGCCCTGATTCTTGATTGGGCTTCCATCTATATTGCCAAGGCGTTTCCAGGATACGTGCAGTTCCATGAGGAGCCTCATGGAGGCATGGCAGCCTATGTCCAGGCAACAGTGGTTGATCCGGATCTGGAGAAAATCACGGGAAACACCCTGGAGCTGGATTTAAGCGCAGGCGCATGGGATCCCATTAAGGATCTCCTGAGACCGGAAGATGTCCAGGTCTTTTTAACGGGATCCTACGCAATCCGGAATGGTTTCTACCAGGAAAATAAACCTCTGGCAGTTTTCTTCCCTTATCATCAAGGAAGGGTGGTATTTTCCGTATTGAATGAAGATACCTTCTCCACTCCCACGGGCCGGAAGGTGCTTGACTTTTTTCTCAATTATGCAATGTCACACATTTATTGATATGGGGAAATAATATATCACGAGCCATGCCCTTATCTTCGGAAATCTACATTCACGTCGGTGAAAAGCTGCGGACAAAACTGCATCTTGTCGAAGCGCCGGAGGAGATGGACTTTTACCATTTCCTCGGCATCTCAGAGAAGGAACAAAATTGTTCCGTCATTGAAGAGGTCGCATTCCAGCGGATCAGGGAACTGCAAGCCTGGATCTATTCTCCTCTCTTTGTGGCTGAAGCAGGGCAATTGCTTCAGAAGGTGGAATGGATTCGAACCACCCTGACGGATCCCAAGCGACGCTCCCTCTATGATCAAAAACTTCAGGAGACACGGGGCAGGGGACGTGACCAGGCAAAAAAAGATCTGGAACGCCTTGTGGAAAACGCCTTGAGCAAAAGCCCTCCCCCACAGCTACAAACTCCTGAATCCATAAGGAAAATCGGGAAGAAAGACAAACCACTCTTCATCGCTTTCTCCATTATCGGAGTATTCATCATTGCCTCCATCGCCCTTCTTCTGATCATGAAAAAATATTCTCAGCCACCCCTGGAAGACAAAACCATCCCAGGCAATCTCCCAGACACAAGGTCTTCGACTCCGATGCCTTCCCCCACTCCGGCTCTCACACCCATGCCCCGAGCCACTGCTACTCCCACACCGACCCCCACACCGACTCCCATACCCCGCATCGAGGGATTTAGCTATATTCCGCCTCAGCCGGGGAAAAGAGGGGGCTTCTACATTGCCGATCATCAGGTCACAGTGGAAGAATATTACCAATTCATGAAGGAAGAATGGTGGAGAAAACCCATCACATGGGAAAAGGACACGCCCCCTTTAGGGAGCGCCAAAAGACCTGTGAATGGAGTCAGTTTTTCCGATGGAGAAGGATACTGCAAATGGAGGGCAAAAGCCTACAACAAACCCCAAGGATATTTCGATATTCCCACACTGGAGGAATGGAAACAAGCCCTTGCTTCCGGGTGGAATCCCTATTCAGGCAAAGATGCCTCTTCTTCTGTGGGCGATTGGCGCAGGAATGTCTCCGACCGGGAAAAAGGACTTGTAATTCTTCCGGGGCAACCGCCGGAGAATGCCCGCCCCCTTCCGCTCTATTCCCGGGACGAGGCCACTGGCTTTCGTCTTGTGATCAAATCCTTGAACTGAAATACTGAAAGCTCTTGATTCTATGACGGGATTAACAAATGATCCCTTCTTCTTTACCCTGGAAGATAACGAAGTATCATAATCGAACGGCTGCAGGAGGTGGGATATGTCGGAAACTCAAGTCAGGGATAGCGTTCCTCAAAGCACGAAAAAAACAAGATGGGTATTGCTCGAGAGATATCTGATGGCTGTGGCCGCCTTGACGGCTGTGGGATTGACCGCGATCACCTATGCGTTGATGTTTGGAATATCGTTTCTGATGCAGAAATTCCCCGTTCCGACCATCAAGTTTATCACGGTTGTCTTCATTGACCGGGGATGGATTCCTTATGTTGAGGTTTACTGTTTCTGGGCAGGGATCATGGCGCTTCTCCTGAAGCTGCCCCTGATATCCCGTGAATTCAGGGCTTTCGGGCTGAAAATTTTCCCGGATGATCTGGGAACGCATTATGGAGTGGCGATGGGACGTCGGGTTCTGTCGAATATCCATCTCCTGCCCCCTGACAAACATAACCTCAAGCTTGTCAACAGGGTGAATAAAACCATCGGCCGGCTCGTGAATACGAGCGATACTTCCCAGATGGATGACGTTTTGAGGACCATTGGGGAAGTGGATCGGGATGTGGTGGACTCCAGTTATACCATGGTGCGTTACATCATCTGGCTGATCCCGACTTTGGGATTCCTGGGAACCCTCCTGGGCATCAGCCTTGCCATTGCGGAGTTTCCCAAACTCATCATTGCTGCTTCGAGCGTTGCCGGCATGGAAGTGATCAAGAGCGGACTCATGGAAATCTGCAAGGAGCTGGGTGTGGCGTTTGATACCACTCTCCTGGCTCTTGTCATGAGCGCGATTATCGCCTATGTCATGGGGCTTGTGAGAAATAAGGAAGAAGGACTTCTGACTGCCATTGACGAATATTGCATTGAGAATATTATATCCCGGGTTGTAAGTATCGACGCAGGTTCCAACGTGATTCTCGAAGGCATCAAGGAGGGTGTCAAAGAGATCCGCCTGGCTATTGATGAACATGGACAGGTATTCCAGGAAAAGATGGATGATCTTCGGATGCGCACAGGCACGGGCGGGGTGGAAAAATTGCTGGAACGTCTTGCGGTCAAGGCTGGGGAACCTGTTCCGACAATGGCTGGGCCGGCTTTGCCCTGGCCTTCGGAAGTGAAAGCATCCCTCACCCAGCTCCTCCGGGCGATGGAAGAATCGCAATCGGAAATGCTGAGGCGGGAAAAAATCCTCATCGAAAAAATAGAGCACCTCCTTTCCGCCGGACATCATGTCTCCCACATCATATCCGAAATGAAGGAATTCCAGAACTTCGCCGGGCTTGTGGAACGCCAGGCAAAAGCCCTGGGCGATATCCAGAAAACACTCAGCCTCCAGCTCGAAACCATGGAAAAGACCAACATCGCGCTTCGAGATGCCGTTTCCCTTCGCGATCAGATCGAGGAAATGAAAAGTGTGTTCTCCAAAACGCGGGAAATGATCTCCCAGCATCTCGAGACTGTCGGACGCCAGCAGGAAATCCTGGACAAAGCCCTCTCAGCCCATAGAAATCTCGCAACGCTCCAGGGAGTGCTGGAGAAAAATGACAAAACCCTCGGAAATGTGGCGCTGGTTCTGGAACGGATGGCTCAAGTGGAGGAAAAAATACTCTCCTTCCTGGAACAGGCGAAACCTCCGGCAGACAAGACGCAGCCCGAAGCTCCCGACTCCCTTGAAGGCGAGATCTTTCTGCCGGATAGATGAAACATTCGGTTCGGGAAAAGGACGACCGAGTTATGGCCCGACGAGATCCAGACAGACAGCAGGTGGATATCTTCAATTTCTCCTTTCTGGATATTATTGCGTGTACTGTCGGAGCGTTGATATTCGTTCTTCTCATGTTCATGATTCAGGCCTCCCGGGAGACTGCCAAAGCAACCTCTCCCCAGAGGGAGGAAGAGATCCTTTCTGCAATATCGGACCTGGACAAGCAAAAACCAGATCTGAAAGTCCTGGAAGAATCCCTGTCCGCAGCCCGGAATGGAATTGTGACACAAGGATTGGGTCCTGATTTCAAACCCGAAAAACTCAAGGCAGAAAAGGAATCCCTCGAAAACGAGATTGGCCGCATTTCCACCCAGTTAACCGAGCTCCGTCAAAAAAATTCCCAGACAAAGGATGCCCCTCTGGGGATCTGGATCGAAATCCTCAATCCGAACGATAGATTCAAACAAACACCCCATCTGGTGGAGTGCCGGCAAGACAGCATCTATATCTTTGAGGAGAAAATCAGCGAAACACTGGAACGCACCCGGGAACCGTCCAGCAGATGGAACGCCCTGCGGCAGAGGGTGGATAACAAAAGCGGAGGAGACTTCATTTTGTTCCTTGTCAGACCCGAGGGCATCAAAACCTTTTCCATGCTCCGCGCCCAGCTCAAGAGAGTCAACACTCCTCATGGGTATGAGCCGGTTCTGACGGACTGGAGGGTTCTGGGTCTCAAGAACGCAGAAGAGCATAATCCTTCGCCCTGAGTGTAAAGAGTATAGGAATGGCACGAAGATTAAAAACGGAAGGCACAGTCAATATCTTCAACTTTTCCTTTCTGGATATATTATCCTGCACACTTGGCGCCCTCATTTTCATCCTGGTGATGGAGATTATTTCCAACACCTTTACCGCCACCCAGAGCAACCGGGCACAGAAAATCAGGGAACTGGAGGCACAATATCGAACGACAAAAAGCGCAGGAGAGGAATTAATCAAAAGAAAGGCGCAAATCCAGACGGAACTCGTGAAGCTTGAAAATGCGATTCAGGCAAGTCATGAAATCGCCAAGCTCACAAGTGAACTCTCCATGAAGAAGAAAGATCTGGCACAGCTCCAGCAAAAGATCCAGCGAACGAATGAAAAAAGGATTCAGATCTGGGCGCCCCGGGAGTTTGAAACGGACAAAAAACCAATCCTTCCCCTTGTATTCCAAGACCAGCGGGTCGCCCCCCTCGATGAACCTTTCTTTGAAATCATCACCGATCGGATCGGCTTGCCCGGTTCCGCCAGACGGCTTAAACAGGGAGAGGATGTGGATACCGCTCTTTCCCCAAGAGCCAAAACCGCATCCATGATCGCCAAATACGATAAAAAATATAATTATATCCCCATGGTCGTGTATCCCAGCGGTTTTTCCGCATTCCTCAAAATCCGAAACTGGTTGATTGAGAATGAATGGGATTACTCCCTCATTCTTCTGTCCGAAGACGCACCCCTGGAATTCGGTCCGGGAGTCAGCACCATCCTCAGATGAAAGCCTGGAACATTTCTGAGGTTATTGCCTCCTCTGGATTCTTTTGAAAACCATTTTAAAAAACTCCATCACCCACAGGGGGAGCGACGAGATCGAAACGACCAACACCCAATCAGAAAATCCCAGCGCCTGGGTTTTGAACACTTTCTGTAAGAAGGGGGTATAGACAACCAGCATCTGAAGAACAAACGAGGTTAGATTGGCTGCAACCAGATTCTTGTTGGTAAATATGCCGATCCTGAAGAGAGATTCGCGCATGTGACGGCAATTGAATGAATGGAATAATTGGGAGCAGGACAGCACAATAAAGGCTGCGGTGCGCGCTCTATCAATGCCCCCTTTTTCTATAAACAGAACAAAGCAAAAAGCCAAAAGGCTGCAGAAGGCGATGAATCCTCCCTGGACCAGCATGAGAAAAACTCTTTTTTTCGTCACGACCGCTTCTTTTGCTTTTCGCGGCGGCCTCTTCATAATATTGGGATCAACAGGATCCATTCCCAAAGCCAGGGCCGGCAATCCGTCAGTGACGAGATTCACCCAGAGGATTTGAATGGGGAGCAAAGGAACGGGAAGACCGACAAGGGAAGACACAAACATGACCAGGATCTCCCCTGCGTTGCAGGATAGAAGGTAATGGACGAACTTCCTGATATTATCATAAATCCCCCGCCCCTCTTCCACAGCAGCGACAATCGAGGCGAAATTGTCGTCCGTCACAACCATTTCCGAAACTTCTTTGGTCACATCTGTTCCGGTGATCCCCATGGCAACGCCGATATCCGCCTCCTTCAAGGCAGGGGCGTCATTCACCCCGTCGCCGGTCATGGCGACGATGTCGCCTTTTTTGCGCCAGGCGCGGACAATTTTCAATTTGTGCTCCGGAGAAACACGCGCATAGACTACAGTCCGCTCCAGCTGTTGAGAAAACTTTTCCTCGTCAAGGGCATCCAGTTCCTCACCTGTCAAAGCCAGAGAATCCCGGGAAAGAAAACCGAGTTCCCTGGCAATAGCAACCGCGGTATTCTTATGATCTCCGGTAATCATGACCGTTTTGATCCCCGCCTGGCGGCATTGGAACACGGCCTCCTTGACTTCGGGGCGCGGCGGATCGATCATGGCGATAAGTCCCCCAAAGGTCAGATTGCATTCGATATCGCCGGGTTTATACATATCCGGCAAAGAATCAATCCGGCGATAACCGATCGCAAGCACACGCATCGCCTGATCCGCCATGAAACTATTGGTCTCGAGTATCGCTTCCTTATCCTGCTGGGTCATAGGCCGGGATGAGCCCTTTTCCTGAATGCTCGTGCACTGGTTAACAAAGACATCGGGCGCTCCCTTGACATAGGCCGTTTTGATCCCCTTATGCAGCCTCACGATCGTCATCATCTTACGTTCCGAGTCAAAAGGGATTTCCTCAAGGAATTCATATTCCTTTTCCATAGATTCCTTCCAGATATCCGCTTTTGCGGCGAGGGTCAAAAGAGAGCCTTCCGTCGGATCGCCAATGATCTTATAGCCCTTATTCTCTTTGACCAGATCTGCGCCGTTACATAAAACAGCGCAACGCAGGACACTGGTCAGATCCGGTTCCTGGTCCGGAGCAACTGGCTTTCCTTCCCTGATGAATTCTCCTTGAGGTTCATAGCCTGTCCCTGTCACTTGAAATAATCGCCCGCCGGCATACACAGCCTGGGCTGTCATTTCATTTTTGGTCAGTGTTCCGGTTTTATCGGAACAAATCACAGTGGCGCACCCCAGGGTTTCCACGGAGTGGAGTTTTCGGATCAGGGCATGGCGCTTGACCATCCTCTGGACTCCGAGCGCCAGGGCTATGGTGACCACCGCGGGCAAACCTTCGGGTATGGCAGCCACAGCCAGGCTCACGGACATCAAGAAGACTTCGATGATTTTTCTCTCGCGCCACCATTCCAAAAGGAAGACCAATCCCACCAAAATAAAACAGAGATACACAATCCACCTGCTGAATTCCTCCAACCTCTTCTGGAGGGGAGTGGATTCGTGCGCAATGCTCTGAATCATGCCGGCAATCTTCCCGAGTTCGGTGTTCATCCCGATATCAATCACGATGGCCCGGGCTTTCCCCGAAGCGACAGATGTGCCCATATAGACCATATTTGCCCGGTCTGCCAGGGGGATATCTTTTTCTTCCAGGGCATGGATTGTTTTCAAGACAGGCGTGGATTCCCCGGTCAGGCTTGCCTCCTGGACGCTCAAATTCGTTGTCAGCCAGACCAGGCGACAATCGGCAGGTATGTGTTCTCCAGCCTCCAGTTCAACCACATCTCCCGGAACGAGCTCGCTGGATGAAATAATCCGACGTTCTCTATCCCTGGTGACTTTGGACGTGGGAGAGGATAGTTTTTTTAAAGCTGCAAGGGATTTTTCCGCACGGTATTCCTGGATAAATCCCAAAATCGCATTGAGAATAACGATGGCAATAATGGCAAAGGAATCCACCCATTCCCTGAGGAATCCCGAGATCAGGGCAGCGGCTATTAAAATCCAAATGATCAAACCCCGGAACTGATCGAAAAACAAGGAGAGAGGAGAGCGGCCTTTTCCCTCCTTTAGCTGATTGGGTCCGTATAGTTTTTGTCTTTGCGCGACCTCGCCAGTCGAAAGGCCTTCGGTCAGACTTGTATTGAGAGACTTGATCGCCTCATCGACGGAAATATGCCAAACCTGTTTCATCATCTATCATTCAGTCCTTTATCATTTTTTTGAAAACAATCTCATCCTTTTCGATATTATTCTCATTTCTTTTCATCGCAGGGCTTATCGGAGAAAAAATAAGACAACGGACAATACGATGATAATGACGGTTGTTGACCAACCCACGGCATTTTGAAATTTATTGTTCGTGTATTTCCCCATGATTTTTTTATTATTCACCAGCAATATCATGGAAATAAGAACAACAGGAAGCAGAAAGGCGTTGAGCATCTGGGACCAGATCGTTATCTTAATAAGCGGCGCATGCGGTATTAAAATGATTCCAACGGCAATGATCATGATAAACGTGAAGAGAAAATAAAATTGAGGGGCTTCATTGATTTTTTTATTGATGCCGGCTTCAAAACCAAAGGCTTCGCAAACATAATACGCCGCAGCCAGGGGGAGGATGGTTGCGGAAAAAACAGAGGCCACAAACAGTCCAAAGGCAAAGACATGCGAGGCAAACGCCCCGGCAAAAGGCTTCAGGGAAACCGCAGCGTCTTTTGCCTCGTTGATCACGATATTATTTTTATGAAGGGTAGCGGCGCACGCAACCATGATAAAAAAAGCAACCACAACGGTTGCTGTGCATCCGATGATGACGTCCCAAAAGGCGAATTTATACTCTTCGATTTTGATTCTTTTTTCTATCACCGCGGACTGCATATAAAACTGCATCCAGGGGGCAACGGTTGTTCCTACAATGCCCAGAACCATGCTCAAGTAGCCTTTAGACAGATGCATTTCAGGTTTGATAAACGAGGACCCGATCTCCTTCCAATCCGGTTTTGCAAGGATTGCAGACACAATATAGGAAAGAAGGCACATACTGAAAAAGAGAAATATTCTTTCTGAAATCTTGTAATTTCCCTTTGTGACCAGCACCCAGACTCCTATGGCTGCCAGGGGAACGGAAACATATTTGCTGACCCCAAAGACCATCAGGCTTCCGGCAACGCCTGCGAACTCCGTGGCTGTATTCCCAATGTCCGCTGCGATAAGACCCAGGAAAATACACAGGGTGATTTTTACGCCGAAGTTTTCCCTGATCAGATCCGCAAGTCCCTTGCCGGTCACAATCCCCATCCTTGCATTCATTTCCTGCACAACAACCAGGATGAGAAAGGATGGTATCAGAGTCCAGAGAAGTTTATATCCGAAAATGGCTCCGGCAACGGAATATGTGGTGATGCCGCCGGCATCGTTATCCACGCTTCCCGTGATTATTCCGGGACCCAGAATGCTCAAAAAAAGAAGCAGGTTTCTTATGGAAGGATTTTCTTTCAACTTTTTGGAAAAAGTCATCTTTTTTTACCTTGAGAGTTATCAAATCTTAAAACAATTCTATGTTTCTGTTGCTTCATCCCTGATTTCCCTGAACACCGCCTCAAACGCGTCTTTCATGGTGATGATTCCCAGAATTTTTTTCTTCTCGTCAACCACAGGAACAACGTTAAAATCGTATTTGTAAAAAATTTCCGCAACGTCGTTGATTTTTGTATTTACAAAAACCTTCACAACTCTTTTTCGCATGAATTCATCAACATTCTTTTCCGGCGGCATGGTTAATAATTGCCTTAAGGTGATCACTCCGCAGACCGAATCGTCATTATCCAATATGTACGTATAATATATGGCTTCTTTTTTCCTGGACTCGATTTTCACTTTCTGCAAGACGTCCGAAACCGGCGTATTTTTTCTGACAGTAATGAATTCCGTGTTCATGATGCTTCCGGCTATTCGACTGGAATGTGATAATAGTTCCTTGATTTGAGAGATCTTTTCCCTGGGGAATTTGCTGATGAGAAAGTTGATCTTTTTTTGCGGCAGGGGCGATAATAAATCCACAACCTCATCAATGGGCATTTCATTGATGACATTTATGAGATGATCCTGGTTGATCGTCTCAGCGATTTGCAGCCGGATTTTTATAGGCAATTCCTGCAGGATATGCGCCGTGGTTGCGTTATCAAGACCGGAAAGAATGGCGATTCTCTCTTCATTTCCCAAGTCTATTAGAATATCGGCAAGCTCTGCAGGATGGAGTTCAACCAATTTGGAATGATGAACTTTCAATGAAAGAGCCTCGGTGCCGATGGAAGGGGTGACAGGTTGAACGAATTTCCATGAAATCAGCCTGTCCTGATATTCATAATCAGAAAGCCATCGGACAAGAGTTGTAACTGTTGTCAAACATCCGAGCCTTCTCAGGAGCCCTGTAAAGCCGACGTCCATGTGAACAAGCCACAATTTGAGGTTATCTTTTAATAAATGCAGGTCGTTGACCCGGACAACTTTTGAGCCGGCGATATCGACAATTTGCTTATCCCAGAACGTTTCTTTAAGATAAATACCCGAATCGGGTTTATGCAAACCCTGTTTGAGGATTTCAGATAGATTTTCAATATACAGCGCTTTCCCATCCTCTATTTTTTTGACCAGGGACCATGGGACATACACCGGTTTTTCACCCCATTTTGTCCGGAGGGTAAAAGCATTGACCCGCGGATACATCTCCCCAAGGCATGCAGCGATATCGACCGTATGCCCGACTTTTTTATTCTCAATGATATCAATGACGGGAATATGAATCAGCTGCGATAAAAAGATAAATGTTGTTTGCTGGGTATTCATGATTCAACAATTCCCATTTTCATGGAATATATCATTAAAAAACCTGTTGTTGATTCAGCTTTACAGGATTGAAAACACTTTTTTTATGGTTAGATATTCTTTGTCAATAGAATAAAATGGGAATATCAATATGGCCTCAACCCTATGAAGACCTCACAGGAATCCGGCTCGATCTCGCTGTGGACAAAGAAGATCGATTGTCCTTTGAATCCAACCTCTGAAATCAGTCGAAGCCACTCTTTGTGAGGAAATAAGCCGAGGATGTGTTTGTCTTGAACGCATCGGACGCTTTCTACGCCTTCACGAAGCACATAGACCATGAGGGAAAGATAAGAGGTATCGCGGGAATCCGGATCCCAGATCCATTCCAGATACCGCATGCTTCGGTTTCCCAGATCATGACCGCCATGTTTTATTCCGGATTTAAAGTTTTCCTTCGTGTGATCAGGCGTGAACAGGGCGATCCCCCCTGGCTTGCAATGCTCAAACGCTGTTTTCAGCGCACTGCGCAGATCTGCTTCGGATGTCATGTATCCGATCGCGTCATGAATAAACACGGCATCGAACATGCGCCCCAGCCGGACGGTGCGCATGTCGCCCTGGATATGTTCACATTCGGGATTCAAACCCCGGCTGACCTCAAGCATGCCTGGCGAGATGTCAACCAGCGTCATCTGGAAGTGCTTCTTCAGATGCGATGCGTTGTTCCCTCCGCCTGATCCCAACTCAAGAAGAATATGAGGACTTGAAGCGCTCGAGGAGACGATGGCTTTTCTGTAGAACTCTGCTTCTTCAGCATAATCCTCGGGCAAAGACAGAACAGGCCACCAGTCGGCCAATTCCCGATACAGCATCGGAAGGCTTTCAAGATTGTTCATATCGAAGGCAAATTGATAAAGATTCCCCATTTCATCCCTCATGAACTGTTTATCCTGCGATGTCGCCTGTCGAGCGTACGACTTCTCCGCGAGTTCGATAGAAAGTATTGGGGGAAAGTATTGGGGTCGGACTCTAGAATA
>Ga0315287_10004405_pt1 | contig 13742 bp, 10 predicted proteins | sample YL17G11_0_MG_FD_205037 | JGI IMG/M metagenome (GOLD analysis project Ga0315287, IMG submission 205037) | Sediment microbial communities from Yellowstone Lake, YNP, Wyoming, USA - YL17G11_0 | ecosystem: Environmental > Aquatic > Freshwater > Lake > Sediment | place: USA: Wyoming | collected... | reverse complement strand
CAGCGACGGTTCCCCGCGGACCATGTCTATGTCGGAATTGCTGAATATGACCGCGTTAAGCTGTCCCACGATATCGCCGACCTTGGGGTGTCTTACCTTGTTGATGCGAACTGTCTTCTTTTCCTGCCTGCTCAGGATGATCTCGAGGGTAGCATCGTTTCTCTGAGTTCGTATTACATGAGCACAGGTCCTTGCCAGGTTCTCGCCGATCCGAATAAGGTCCATGTCGCGAGAGGTGCGATGCGATTTACTTGTGGCCAGGAGATAGACGCCCTCAAGGATCGCGCTCTTGCCCTGAGCATTCGCGCCCACGAGGATATTCAACCCCTCCGCCGGCTCGAATTCCAGGTGCTCATAATTCCGAAAATTGGTCAGGCTGACAGTCCGGATATACATGACTATATAATTATATAGGAAATAGTGGTAGTAGTAATAGGCCCTGTGGGTACTGTGGAAAACACCTGAATGCGCGCTTGGCGCAAGCTTGGCTCTCGCTGTGGACAAAACAACGTGAGCTATGGCAGGCATACTTTCACTTGCGGGATAACTCCTGTGGATACCAACAGGCCCGCAATCCACAATTCCATTAACAGGATTTTCCACAGGTTGCTACCTGATAAGACTAACAGGTTTTTCCGGATGCCGGGGAAGAGCGGAAGGTGGAAGGCACAGGGCGGAAACCCCGGAACGGAGAGGGCTTGTGCCTATCCCTGCCCGCCCGCGATTCGCCGGGAAAGCTCGCCTATCTGAGAGGCGAACCCCTTATCCGACGCGATCTTTTGCTCGATCCTCTTACATGAATGCAGGACCGTCGTGTGGTCCTTGCCGCCGATAGCCTTGCCGATCGCGGGTAGCGAGTAATCGGTCAGCTCGCGCATCAAATACATGGCCACCTGCCGCGGCCCCACTATATCCTTGGTGCGGCACTTGCCCTTGAGGTCGGTGAGTTCCACGTTGAATTTCCTGGAGACTTCCTGCAGCACCTTCTGAGCGTCGACCACGGGCGGGGCGGACTCGCCGAAGTGCTTGGAGAGGACCTCCTCCGCCAAGCTCAGAGTGACAGACGTCTTCATCAGGGACGCGTATGCATGCAGCGTGATGAGTGCGCCTTCGAGCTGCCTGATATTGGACCGGATCAGCTTGGCGATGTAGAGTATGACGTCATCCGAAAGGGTCATGTTCTCGCACTGGGCCTTGCTCTGGAGAATGGCCATGCGGGTCTCGAGATCGGGAGGAGAGATGTCGGCGAGCATGCCGGCCTGGAACCGAGAAAGCAGCCTGGCGTCCAGCTCCAGGTCCTTCGGCGCGCGGTCACTGGTGAGCACTATCTGCTTGCCCATGTCGTGGATAGCGTTGTAGGTATGGAAGAACTCCTCCTCGGTGCGCTCCTTGCCTATCAGGAAGTGAATGTCGTCGACGAGCCACAAATCGATGCTGCGATACTGCCGCCTGAACTCCGCCGTACGATGCTCGCGCAGCGAGGTGATGTAGTGGTAAGTGAATGCTTCCCCCGACACATAAGCCACGCGCACATCGGGCATGGTTTGGGAGACCACATGGCCGATGGCGTGCATGAGATGGGTCTTGCCCAGCCCCGCGCCGCCATAGAGGAATAGAGGATTATACGTCTTGCCGGGACGTTCGGCTATGGCCATCGCGCAGGCGTGGGCAAGCCTGTTAGTCGGGCCGACGACGAAGTTATCGAAGTTATATTGGCTGTTTAGGGGCAGCGATATGGGCTCGTCGTCGGGCTTGGGCCGGGACTTGGGCTTGGCGGGAAGCTTGTCGGCCATTAAAGCGGGCTCGTCGTGGTCCCCCTCGGTCAGGTCCACCCGGACTCTTAGCGAGCGTTGGAGGTGCGTCTCCAGGATCTCCTTTATAAGCGGCAGATGCTTACTTTCGAGCCAGTGCTTGGCAAACCGGCTGTTGGTGACGATCCTGACGAGGTCGCCATCCAGTGAGACCGGTTTCGCGGTCCTAATCCAGCTCTCGAAACTGGGCTTGTTGATCTGCCCGGCAAGCACCTCGAGAGCGTGCTCCCAGGCCCTTTGGAGGGCTATTAAGGCGTCGTCTACCCCGAGTTGTAGCTGCTGATCGGACAACTTTTCGCACCTGCTCAAGAGTAATGCATGCAGAAGGACTATGATTATAGCACTCAGGCTTAGGAGGTTCAACACTGTAAGGGAATATTTTAGTGTCCAAAAATTACCCAGTTCCTTCCAGCCAGGCAAACGTCTACCGCAAACCAATTCTTCGCCCACCCGCCCGCGTTTAGGCATACGAACGTAAGGGAACAAGACAACGCAAGGCAGCCCCGTCGGCGCCATACGTAGGCGCGGGTGTTCATCGGACTACCAGGAGGGATGCAAGCATGGCTAGAGGTGTCTTATCCGCTGTTGCAGCGGCAACCGCATGCATCGCCGCGTGCGCGCCGGCATGGTGCGGGCGGCTATACGGCGAAGTGACGTCCGTCACGGAGAATGCCATCACGACGTCGTTTCCCGCAGCGGTGAAACCCGGCTCCGCGATGATCGTGATGAGCGGCGACGGCGAGTCCGTGGCCGGAATGGCGATATCACAACACTGCCGGGGGCGCGGCCCTTACGAGGTATCCGGCGCAATATCCTGGATCAGCGACCCCATGAACTTCAAGACCGGCAAGAAGGTCTATGTCAACTCACTCAATGCTTCCGCGATACCGGCCAAAAAGCCGGCCCCTCCGCGCGCCAGGCCCACACCACATGATCTGGGCATCTACTACTACAGCTCCGCCCAGAAAGTGGGATACGGCGCGTTGGGTCTGGGCCTGGAGAAGTCCCTGAACCTGGGTACCGGAGTCAGCCTGGAGCTGGACGGGGGCATCACCGGCCTCGCGGCGGTCGGCGCCGACAACGGGGGTTCATTCGAAACCAGCAGCCTTTTGAAGAGCCTTAATGGGCGCTTGAAACTCAACCTGACCCCCGGCTGCGCGTTTTACTCCGGCTACCGATGGAGTAAGGGCAAGGGCACCGACGACCACTGGGACATCATCACCAAGGACCTTCAGGGCAAGACATTCGCCGCGGCCTCCAGCGAAGACAGCGGAGTGGTGGCCCTCAGGGGGCTGGAGTACGGCCTGGCTCTGCACGTTTCGCCAACAGCAAGCCTGTCCGTCGGCTATATCCCCGCGCTGCGCACCGACTTCGGCGGGTTGGGTGTGATTAGCGAACCGGCGCGCACGGCTGAACTGCGGTTCGGCGATCCCAAAGGCGGCATAAGGATCAGAGGCCTGAGTGGGGAAGACTACTGGCTGGCCGATTTGGGGATTACGATTAGCAGGTAGATCCAAGCCCGGAGCAAATCCAGGGAAGGGAAAAAGCAGTTTCCTCACGTTCGTTCGGAATGACATACTTGGAGGCTTCGACTATCCCTCCAGGTATCCCTGCCTGGAGGTGACGAGGCTGTAATTCAGCTCTCCACCCTCTGCCCTCCGCCTCCCACTCTCCACCACTACCGCCCCCACCGGGCACACCCGCGCGCACGTGTCACACCGGATGCATTTCTCATCATCGACCTCGTGCCTCTCGAAAGGCGCCATGGCGATCGCGCCGGCGGGGCATTTCTGGGCGCACTTGGTGCAGCCGATGCAGTCGTCCGTCACGCTATACCTGATCAGCGCCTTGCACCTGCCGGCCGGGCAGCGGCCTTCGATATGAGCCTCGTATTCCTCCCGAAAGTAGCGCAGAGTCGACAGCACCGGGTTTGGAGCGGTCTGCCCGAGCCCGCACAGGCTGCCGCGCCTGATCATATCCGCCAGATGTTCGAGCTTCTCCAGATCGCTATGCTTGCCGTGGCCGGTGCAGAGCCGGTCGAGGATGTCGAGCATCCTTCGCGTGCCCACCCTGCAAAACGTGCACTTACCGCAGGATTCCCGCTGCGTGAACTTCAGGAAATACCGGGCGATGTCGACCATGCAATCACGGTCGTCGAGTACCACAAGTCCCCCGGAACCCATTATCGCGCCTGCGGATGCAAGGGCCTCGTAATCGACCGGTGTGTCCCCCAACTCAGCGGGAATACACCCACCCGACGGCCCGCCGATCTGCACCGCCTTGAACTTCCGCCCGCCGGACACCCCCCGCCGATCTCGAAAACGCGAAAGGGCGAAAGCACGAAAGGAGAAGAGAGAAAAGCAGATTCCTCGACTTCGCTCGGAATGACACATGCGAAAGCCATCGGACCACCGGCCGGTCCCTTCCCGGCTCTCCGCCCTCCACTCTCCGCTCATCACTTCCCACCTACGCAATAAACGTGCTTTGTCCCACGAATGTAAATGCGGCCGTTCACAAAGGCGGGGGTCGCGGCGGCTTCCTCGGAGAGAGCGCACGCGGCTTCTTCCTTGAACGTCCGCGCGGCGGCGATGATGTGCATGACCCCGTCCTGATCCAGCAAATACACCCGGCCGCCGACTATGGTTGGGGATGCCTTGAAAGCCGTCTCGAACGCGTGGTCCCAGACCTTCGCGCCGGTCTTGAGATCGACGCAGGTGACATTACCTCCGCTGTCGGCCAGGAACACAAAATCGTTGTTCGCGGCGGGGCTGGAGATATCCGGCAGGCCCTCGTTGGATTTCCACGCGACCTGGCTCGCGGTCACATCCCCGCTGCCGCCCGGCCTGATCGCCCCCAGCGCCGCGCCGCTGTTGCAGGCCAGCACCATCCCGCCGGCAAAAGTGGGGGATGGAGCGACATCCCCGCTCATCAGGTTCGCCCGCCAGAACTCGCGCCCGGTGATGGGGTTGTATGAAATCACCCACGGGTTCGCGGATGTGATCAATTCCAACCGACTGCCCGTGTTGATGATGATCGGTGTCGCCCAGGAGTTCGGGACCGCGCGCTGGGCATACCACACGCAAGCGCCCGTCCCGCCCTGCAGCGCCATCAGCAGCGACTTTGCCTCGGCCCCGTCGGAGCCCCGGTCGAAGAGGACCATCAGCAGGCTGCCATACATCGTCAGCGACGTCGCATAGCCGTAGGTATTCTCGGGGGCGCCGAGGCTCTTTTGCCATACGAGCTTGCCGTCGAAGTCCAGGCACGCCAGGTCGCCGTTCGGGAAGATGGCGAATACCCGCTTGCCATCGACAGCCAGCGTGGACGGCGCATAGCCCGCATCCTCCATCACGTCCACCTGTTTGGAGAGCATATCGAACGGCTTGGACCATAACACTTTGCCGGTCGCCGCATCCAGGCAATAGATTACGCGCTTGTCTTTGTCCGCGCCGGAGACGAAGACCCTGTCCCCCCACACGACCGGCGAGTTCCAGCCCGGCAGCGGGATCTCGGTCTTCCAGATAATGCCCTCTCCGGTCTGACCGTTCCACTTGACAGGGTAATCGCCGGACTCGATATAGCCCGTGCCGGACGGCCCGCGGAATACCGGCCAGTTGGCCGCCCAGTCCTGCGGGGTGGGCTTATAGTCGCTTTGGTCAAACGGCACGGTCGGTATCTTGATCGGAGCGGGCTTGGATGAGTTCGCCGTGGAATTCTTGCCGGGGGCATTGGGAAGACCTGGGATCGGAAGCGGTTTGATCTCCACGGGAGGGGTGGAGTTGGACGCCGCCGCCGCTGTCTGAGGCCCTGGTCCGGGCGCGCTTGGACCGGGCGCGGCCTGCGGGGCCGAACTCGACGCGTCCTCGGGCACGGCAATCGCCCTGTGATATCCGCGCGTGGCTTTGATATACTCGCCGGTCAGATCGCTGCCCGGCAGCACCGCCAGCGCCGCCAGGCCCAGAGCCGCGACCACGCCGAAAAACGCCACCGCCCGCCGCGCGAGCACAGCCGAGCGCCGGACTGCGTCCGAATCCTGCTCCTGCGGGCCCGGCATGGGCGCTTTTCTCTTGTAATGAACGGCCAACCCGCCAGCGATCAGAAAGAGCGAAATACCGACCAGCAGCACATACCCGCCCCGGTGCGAGAACGCCAGCCTGTGCTCGAATTCGCGCCTCAACTGCAAATCCAGCTTGCGGATGCCCTGCTTGAGCGGCTCGTTTCGCGGGTCCTTGGTCAGTTGAGCCATCCTGGCCGCAAGCTGCGGCGAGTGCAGTGGATCGACGCTCTTGAGAGCGCTGCGATTGCCAAGCATCAGCCCGAGAACCATCAGGCAGAAGATAGCCGCGACCCAAGCGCCTCGCACCGATGCCGCGTATGCAGCCTCCGCCTGCTCTTCCAGTGTTTTCTTTACGTCAGCGCCCGGCCGTATCATGAGAACTCCTCCAGAATCTTCTTCGCTTCGAGGTCACCGTGTCTTACCCGCTCGATGGCACGACCGGTAGCACCGGCCGCACGCGACGCACCCGGCGGAGTCGGCTTCATAATCGGTCCGTTTCCTGCAGATGGATAGTCCGATCAACTTCAGGCCGATCACCAGCCCTATCCACGCGCCGAATATCGGGCCGCCGATTTGGAACTTGCGGGTGACCGCGAGAGCGTCCAGATATACCTCCTCTTTGGGAGTATCGTGCCTGCGGACAGCCTCGATCTCCAGAAGCGGCTTGACGCCTTTGGCCTGCTCGGCTGCCCTCTGCTCGGAAGTCTTGTGATCCTCGACCCACACCATGCGCGCCAGTATGACCTTGGGGTCCAGCGTCGCGAGTCTGCCGCTGCCCAGATATCCCAGCCCTGCGCCGAGCGCGATCAACACCGGCAGCAGGACCTGCAGCGTTGCCAGGCGTCCCTTGCCCTCCTCGCGCTTGATCGAGAGGTCCTGCGGAGTTGGGTATCTGATCTCACCAAACGAGCAGGCGTCCTCGCACAGTCGGCACCGGACGCACTCGTCCGGGGTTATCGTCACCCGCCATTTGGCAAGCGGGGAAATCAGCCTCAGGAGCGCGCCGTAGGGGCATGCAAACCGGCAGTAGATACGCCCGATGAATACCGCCGCCAAGAGCGTGACCGCGCCGAATATGAGCAGGCCCGTGCTCCCGCCGAACCTGAAAAACGCCACGAACGGATCATAATGGCAGATCAGAAAAGTCGTCCCGGTGGCCGCGTAAAGCACCGCAGCGCCCAGATATACCCACGGAATCAGGCCCAGGCAATGCGCCAGCTGGCTCGGGACTTTGATCGGTCGGAGCAGCACCACATCCTGCGCCGCCCCCAGTGGGCAAACCGCCGCGCAGAAGACCCGCCCGGCAAAGAGCGCGAATATGAGAGGCAGCAGGAAAAACGCCCCGACTATCACCGGCAGCGCGTAGCTGCTGTCGGCGATGCTCAGCGAAACGTTCTGGATCGCTCCGATGGGGCAGACGCAGCCCTGCCGGTAAAAGCCGAAATATGCAAGCGAGAAGATCGCCAGCGCCGCTATGCCCCGGCGGGAGCGTTTCCACAGCACCAGATAGCTCGCCAGCAGCAGCGCCGCGACCAGCACGCCAACGTCGATATACGCAAACATATCCGCGCGAGGAGCCGGAGTGGCCGTCACCGGCAGCGTGTAGCCGGCGGTGAAGTCCGGCGGAGGGAAGCGCTCGGCCGCGCGCGCGGGCAGGGCCGCCAGAAGGCAGAAGACTGAAAGCAGAAGGCCCGGAAGGGATGCGCCAAGTATGTCATTCCGAACGAATGTGAGGAATCTGCTTTTCCTTGGGTGTTGGGCGGCTTCGGCTGCATGCAACCGAAGCAACCGACGTGTGTCATTCCGAGCGAAGCCCCCAAGTATGTCATTCCGAACGAATGTGAGGAATCTGCTTTTCCTTGGGTGTTGGGTTGCTTTGGCCTGCGAGCGTGCTCTGGGACGGAAAGCGTGTCCCGACATATCCGAAATCCCAAATCCGAAATCCCAAATCGCCATCAGGCCTCTTGCTCCTTGTTCTTCAGCAGATATGGCCTGCCAGCCGGCACGCGGCTGATGGCTCGGGACGGGCAGGCGCGGGCGATGGCGCAATCGTTGCAGTTGACGCATCGGTCGTGTCGAATCTGCAAATACAGCGAGCCGTTGCCGAACGCCGAGCAGCCCTTGACGCAAATCCCGCAGCCGATGCAGAGGTTTTCATCGATCGTATATTGGTAATATGGGTCCTCGATGTAAGTGCGTTTGATGGCGCCGGTCGGGCACTGCTGGTTTTCGGCGCCCTCGTTGAGTTCGACAGGAGATGGCACGAAGAACCCCAGGCACAGCTTGCAGTAGCCGCACATCGCGAACGAGTGGACGCACTTGCTCGCTGACGGCGTGAGCACGCACTCGGTGGCGCACTGGCCGCACTGTGTGCACTTGTTCGGGTCTATCTGCCAGACCTTGCCCTCGCGCGGATTGCCCGTAAGCCAGCCGAGCGAACCCCCGAGCCCGATCAGCCCAGCGTACCACACCCCATTCGACAGCAACTGCCGCCGCGTCAGTTTTTGGTTGTTATCCTCGTTCAATTGGGTTCTGCCTGTTCTTATCACGGAATCACTGAAACTGGGAAACACGGAAGGAACAATACAATCACGAAAACACGAAAGCAAGAAAGCACAAAATAGGTATTAGGGCTCAAGTCTTAGGGCATAGGAAGGGAAGGATGTAATCCTGCACCATCCGCTCCCTCGCCCTGGACAGGGAGAGGGTTTGGGGTGAGGGTGGAAACGCCGTAATCGAGAAAAGCAGACTTGGCTATGCTGCGGGAACGGCTGTGATAACTTGCTCGCCGAATTCGTACAGTCAAGAGTTCCCGCAGCCAGCTCGTACCGTGGTCCCGTTGTTTCGGGAAACCCTTTTCCCGAAACAAGCAATGACACACGCCGAAACCACCGGCCGGTCCCTTCCCTTTTCGCCCTTTCCCCTATTTCGTGCTTTCGTGATTGCTCCCTTCCATGCTTACGACTTCGCCTTGCTTATACGATAACGCCTGCGGCAGGCCGCAGTCTCCGAGGTCCCGGCAGTTCCGGCAAATGCTGTCGCTGATGCAGGTCTCGATGCGCCTGCCGGTCTCCTCGCGGCGAATCAGCGATCCGGCGCCTACGATCAGCCCGCCCACGAGCGCCACCCGACCAAGGCCGCGCAAAAACTCCCTGCGATCCTCGCTATAACCCTTGCCCATTTTACTTTCCCTTCGGGACATACACCCGCACCGACTTCGAAGCCGGGTCCAACACGAAAATGCGGCCCTGCGGGTCCACGGCCAGGTCCAGCCCGACGACGTTGGGCTTGAACGTCTCCCCGCCAGCGACAACTCCCTCGAACTTGCCGTCCGCGGCGTAGACTTTCACTCTGGGCAGGCCCTTCTCGCTTGTCACAAACTTGCCTCCCGGCAAGATCGCGAAATCGGTCGGGTTGCAGCACCCGCTGAAGCCGTCGATGGCGAACGACGCCTTGCCCCACGAACGGGTCATGGTCCCGTCAGCCGTGTATAGCTCCAACTCCCACCTGCCCGGGTTCGATATCCAGACACCCCCGCCGGCCGCCGCCGCGGCGTCCATGTGCGGGCTGGGGACTATGATCCCCGGTGAGCGCTTCGCGGGGTCCTTCTTGCCGATCAAAGCGACCACCTGGCCAGCCGGGTTATACCTGATAACCGCGCGATTCCCGGCGTCCGCCACCCACACATCGCTTTTCGTCGCGGCGATGGACGTGATGACTGCGTCAGGGCCGAGCGATCCCCACAGGCTCCTGAGCTTGCCCGATACGTCGTAGACCTCGACGTGGTCCCGCATTGCCGCGTAAATACCGCCTCCGGGGCACGACGCAAGCGCGCGCGGGGTGCCGGCGAGCTTGAACCCGCCCACACGAGTCCCGTTCAGCCGATCATAGACTTCAACCGCCCGCGCGCCCGATACGTATAGACGGCCATCGTCCCCGATGGTTATCGCGGTCGGCTTGTCCAAACCAAGCTTGATCCTGCGCAGTTCCTGGTACTTGACCAGCTTCGGGTCGGTCTTGGACAGCGCGGACATCCTGTCATCGAAGCTGTCGCCGCTGACCCCGCAGCCGGGTATGCCGCAGCTCCCGATGATGCCTATGATCCGCGTGCCCGCGAATATGGCCAGAACCACCCCCGCGATCTTGGCCGCCGTCACCAGCTTCGAAGCCTTATGATTACTCAAATCTACCGCCTCCCCACATCCACACATACCATGCGCGTGAGGTCGCGCGCGATGAGCCTGCCGCCCACCATCGCCATCGGGCCCCATGAGTCATGCCCGTTCAGAATCCTTGCCTGCGCGAGCTGCCTGTAGCCCGAGGGGCCGGCTGCGGCCAGCGTGAGCGCGCCGGTGTCGTTCATCGCATAGATCATCCCGCCCGCGATCATATACGGCCCCAGCCCGAACCTCGCCGTCCCGCTGTCCCAGACGGGCTTGCCATTGAGATCCATGCACACAAGCTGCCCGCCGGGCCGAACACCGTAAATGTACCCTTTATAATAGATCGGCGTCTGCTGGTCCGAGCTGAACACCTCGGGTTTCAGGGAATAAAGCGTCTCTACGTTGAATCCCCCGCCCGATTTGATTACTCTGATCATCATCGCGCCGGTGTTGTAGCCGCCTGTCAAGAGCACTCTCCCATCGCCGATCACGAGCGGCGATGGGATATTCGCGATCTTGACCTTCCAAGCGTCCGTCTTCCAGAGAATCTTGCCGTCATGGGCGTCCACACCGACCACCCCGCCGCTTGCGCAATAGACATACATGCGCTTGCCGCCGACTGTCATCGGCATTATCGATGAGTGTGTCATTGCCCAGCCGTCCGGGTTCGGCGTTTGCCAGACGATCTTGCCGGTCGCGCAATCCACGGCGATCATCAGCGCGCTTGCCCCGGGAGCGATTATCGCCTTATCGTTCTCGATCAATGGGCACTGACCGGCATACCATTCGGGCACGACCGTGCCAAACTGCCTGACGAGATCGATCGTCCAAAAGAGCTTGCCCGTCTTCGCATCGGCGCACAACACGTGGCACTTGGGCCCCAGCGTAACGACGTAATTGCCCGCTACTACCGGGACGGTGCGGGACATGCCGTGGTTGCGCTTAATGCTGACGGGATACGAATATCGCCACAGCTCGCGGCCATCGGCAAGCGCGAGGCATTTGAGCACGTCTGCCTGGCCCGCTCGATCGTAATCAAGCACATAGACCCGGCTGTTCGCTACCGCCGCGCCCGCGTAGCCCTCTCCCATGTCCAGCGACCAAAGGATTCTCGGCTGCCCGGCAGCCCATTTGGCGAGAAGCGGTGTGGTTTCGGGGCTGATGTTGTCCAGGCCAGGCCCTCTGAAACGCGGCCAGTAACCGGGCAGAGCGGGAGGCTCGGCGCCAGAGGCTGTCAATGATGTGCCAGCCGGCGCCGCCGTGCCGGGAGTGGGCTGCGCGCCTGGTGCCGCCGGCTGTCCTGCCTGAGGTTGGTTCGCGGATTGGGGCGGGACGGGCTGCGGGACGCGTTCGGACACATCCTCCGCCTGGCGACTGCTGCTGAACCAGTAGGCCAGGGAGAACACACACAACGCGAGGATGATGCCCGGTATTGCTTTGGCGAACGAGGAAGGCTTCATAATTCGCTCCGAGAGGTCCCGCCTCTACAACGCTATACTAGCCGCGCGGATACTGCTGTGTCAAGGCGGAGTAAGAGCTTAGAAACGGTGGGTACTCTCGGGAGTGCACAATCCAGCATCCTGGGGCAGTACAATCCAGCATCCTGAGCTCCGTCGAAGGGTGCGGTCAAATCTCCACCATTCTCTCTTCGGAGCCGCATGCTTCGACGCAGCTCAGCATGCTCACATTGTATCCGCCAAGACTGAACTCTCCCAGATAACGATGTCGGAGGGCCGGAGACCCTCCGACATCGTTGTCTATCCTACTTTAGTGCGAAGCAGGCCAATGCGGTCTTGTTGCGCACGATCAGCTTGCCGTCGGCGACGATGGCAGCGGTCCAGCTCTGGCTGCCAAGCGGCTTGAACCGGCCTATCTCCTGGTACTTCTCGGGCGTCAGCTTGACCAGTACCAGATCGCCGCCCTTGCCGTCGAATACCATCCCCACGCCGCTGCCTATGCCGGTTGCCGGTCCCCATTCAAAATTGGGCTGTTTCCATGCGACCTTGCCGGTCTTGGGGTCCATGCAGACCAGGTCGTTCGGGTCCTCGGTGCAGTAAACATAGCCGTTGAACAGCAGGGGAGTGCCGAACCGTGAGATCAGGTCCTTACTCTGCCACAGGATATTGGCATCGGTATACGTGAACTGCACGAGCGCGCAGCCGTGATTGTAGCCCGAAGTGATGAAAACGGTGTTGCCCATCACGATCGGCGTGGCGCCGTTGATGTCATAATCCGTCTTCCAGGGAACCCGCCACAACAGCTTGCCGGTCTTGGCATCGACGGCTATCAGGCTCACACCAGTGAACACGATATATATCTTCTTGCCGTCGGCCTGAGTTACGACAGGAGTCGCATAGCCGGGTATGTCTGAGCCGCCGCCCGCCCAAATGGTCTTGCCCGTCATCTTGTCGAGCGTAACTACCGAAGCGTCGGGCCCGCCGGGGCACACTATGAGCTGGTTGCCGTCCGTGGTCGGGGACCAGGCATAGTTCCACTGGGGGATCTTGCCGTTGAACGTGGTCTGGATGTTGGCGGTCCAGATCGGTTTACCGGTCTTTGCGTCCAGGCAGCAGACCATACCGAACCGCCCGACCGTGTAGACCCTGTTTCCCTCGACAAGCGGAGTCGACCGCGAGTAGCCGTAGTTCTCTCCCTTGCCGTCGGGATACTTGTATGTCCAGACATCCTTGCCGGTCTTGATGTCGATGGCGCGGACGACGTCGTCCTTGTCCGCGTGGTCGATGATGAAGACTTTTCCGCCCGCGGCGGACGGCCCGGCGAAGCCGCCATCGGTCATCGGCGTGCTCCAGAGCATCTTCGGGGCGGCCTGAGACCAGTTTGTCTTGATGCCGGTTTCCGATGAGAAACCGTTCGCGCTCGGGCCGAGGAACCGCGGCCAATCAGCGGCGCCCAGTGCCACGGGCAATAGCGCAAGCGCGGCCAGAATAACAGGCATGGTCAATCGACGCATTCGCATTCTCCTTACAATTCGCCGGCAATCCCAGCCGACATTAGTCGAGATAACACTACATTATTCAGGGCCCGTATGTCAAGAACGGACCGCAACCCTTGCGCAATCCGGCCCCTTCGCCCTATCATATCCATTGGCGGTCGATAAGCGCCGCTTGCGTCAGTCATAGACTCATGACACTAATCGATAGGACGGTTCACAAAAACATGAGACGAATAGCATTCGGTATTCTCGCCGTATTTGCCCTTGGGGCGATGGCATCTTCGGCGTGGGCGATGACTGCAAACGACATTCTCGCCCGTGTCAAGGCAATGGAAGCGGGGCTTGTCGACTTCAGAGCCGACATGGTCATCACCGAAGCCAACAAGCAGAACGTTTCCGGCATGGGCGAGGGCTACACGGACCTGCTCAAACTCCAGAAAGCCGTTGTTCAGTATAAGAAGCCCGACAAGATCAGATACGACGGCCTGGCAAAGGGCGGCATCAAGGCGGCTTACGTCCAGAACGGATACGACAAACTGATCCTGGCCGCAATGATCCGCAAGAAGGAAAACGTCAAGAACGCCCCCGGCAAGCGGCAGGATACCCTCGACCTCGGCTTCCTTTCCAGCAGGCTGTGGACGGACAACACGGTCACGGTAGTCTCGACGGGCAAGGACAGCGTCAAACTCAAGTTCGACCCCAAGTTCGGCGGCAGCGACAAGCGCCACGACATGGTCTGGGTCAACCCCGGCACCCTCAGG
>Ga0315287_10004404_pt1 | contig 13745 bp, 15 predicted proteins | sample YL17G11_0_MG_FD_205037 | JGI IMG/M metagenome (GOLD analysis project Ga0315287, IMG submission 205037) | Sediment microbial communities from Yellowstone Lake, YNP, Wyoming, USA - YL17G11_0 | ecosystem: Environmental > Aquatic > Freshwater > Lake > Sediment | place: USA: Wyoming | collected... | reverse complement strand
GGCCTGCCTTGCGATTTCTGCTCAGCAGCATTTGCGTGGCTTTCCCAGTGAAGGTCGCTCTCGTAAGAAGAGGTTGCAAGTGTGGCTCCCATTTTGCCGGATGTGGCCTATACTATAGTCATGCAACATGATGAACTTGAAGAATTAATTGATCTTTCGGGACTGCTCTGCCCGCTTCCTGTGCTCAAGGCGGGCAAGCGCCTGGCCGCCATGCAAACCGGGCATGTTCTAAAGGTGCTTGCAACCGACCCCATGGCCGCCATAGACATGCCGCACTTTTGCAACGAGCAAGGCCATGAACTGCTGGAAAGCGGCAGAAATGGCGATATTCTCATTTTCAGGATCAGGCGCACATGACCTATGATTTCGGCAGTTTCAACAATTGGGGGCCGCTCAAGAAAGTGGCGATCCGTACAGCGGCAGTGGCCTTTGACAGCGATGCGAGGATTGATGCCGAATGGCAGCAGTTAAATTTCCATTCCCGTCCTGACCTCGCAGGTGCCAATGCAGAATACGCCAAAGTGGAGGAACTGCTGGCTGCGACCGGCGCAGAGGTCATCAGGCTTCCCGCCGGAGTCGGGCTCACTCTCGATTCCCTTTATACCCATGATGCGCTCATCGTGACGCCACGCGGCCTGGTGCTCCCACATATGGGTAAGCCTGCCCGCAGGCTGGAACCCAAGGTGAATGGCGCCTACCTGGCAGGCCTCGGATTCCCCATCGCAGGTGAGGTCAGCGCTCCCGGCCTGCTCGAAGGCGGCGACCTCGTCTGGATTGACCGCAACACCTTGCTCGCCGGCATCGGCTATCGTACCAACCAGGAGGGCGCCGACCGGTTGGCAGAACTGGCGGGCCCAGATGTCGAGGTCCTCTGCTTCGACATGCCCCACTACAAAGGCAAGTCGGATGTGTTCCACCTGATGTCGGTGCTGAGCCCGCTGGATAGAGACCTCGCCGTGGTTTACTTGCCGCTCATGCCGGTCCGTCTGGTCGAGTTCCTCGAATCGCGCAGCATCTCTTTCATCCACGTACCCGTCAGCGAATTCGACACCATGGGATGCAATGTCCTCGCCCTGGGGCCACGCCACGCCATGATGGTGGAAGGAAATCCGGAGACGGAAAAACGCATGCGCGACGCTGGTGTGAAAGTCGAAGTCATCAAGGGCTATGAGATCTGCCGCAAGGGCGAAGGCGGCCCCACCTGCATGACGAGGCCGCTGGTGCGGGGCTGAGCACTACTTGTGCACCCCAAGCCGTCATTCCGGCGAACGCAGGGGCCCTATTCGGGATTTAATCTGAAGCCAGATTGCAGCCTTCGCCGGAATGACGGATTATGGCTGTCACGGTTTGAGCAGCGCGCGCGTCTTCGCAGAGAACCCTATGCTGATCGACCCATCCTTGTATTCAACCAGCGGCCGACGGATGAGCGAGGGATTCTTGACCGCCAGTGCGACCGCCTTGGTTTCGGTAAGATCGGCAGTTTCCTTGGCGGGCAACCCACGCCAGGTATAGCCGGCGCGGTTGATCATTTTCTCCCAGCCGCCGAGAGCCTTCGACCACTTGGCAACCTGTTTGGCATCAAGCGGTTGCTCCTTCACATCGTTGAACGTGTAGGCAACTTTTTCATCGTCAAGCCAGCCCAAGGCCTTCTGGCAGGTGGAACATTTTTTCAGACCGTAGATTTGCAAGCTCATCATTCACCTGTTGAGAGAAAGTGTTTTGTCCGTAAAGCTATCAGCGCCGCCCAACAGCTGGTCAGTGAACGCATTGAACAGCCCTTCGATCATGGGCTTTTCAATATTCCTTACGATGAACACCATGCGGGTGGATTGGTCATCGTCGGGCCAGCCTGCAAGACGCACCGGCGGATGGAAGACATGTTGCACGCCATGCAACACGATTGGCCGTGCGGGATCATCAGAAACCTTCACGATGGCCTTCATGCGCAGCATGTTTGCGCCATGGTAGGATTTCAGGAGTTCCATAAACAGCTCCAGCCCCTGCGGACTGATCGCCTGTTTTTCGGTGAAGCTGAAGGAGCGGATATGGGCATCATGGCGTGACACATCGTGATGATGCGGGTGGCCGTGATGGCGATGCCGCTTCTCAGAGGTTTCATAGGCCTCAGCCGCAAGCCATTTGCGCACGTCGATCGTTTTAGTAGCGGGATCGTAAAGCCCCATGTTGAACAGGCGCGGTGCGGTTGCCTCGTTGCGGTGGGTCGTTAGCAGACGGGCTGACGGGTTCAGCTTACGCAGCCTGCCGACGATTGCGAACATCATGTCCTCGCCTTCGCGGCCCGACAGCAGGTCGAGTTTGGTGAGCACGATGCGGTCAGCCACCGACACCTGTTTCACCGCTTCTGCATGGGTATCAAGGGTGGACCAGCCATTCACCGCATCAACCACGGTCACCACTCCCTCCAGCCGACAGCGCTCAAGCAAGGTGGGCTCGCTCATCACGGCATGCAGAACCGGTGCAGGATCGGCAAGGCCGGTGGTTTCGATGATGATGCGGTCAAAGGCCTTAACCTCACCCCGGTCTCGCTTTCCCAGCAGATCATGCATAGTATCGATGAGGTCACCTCGGATGGTGCAGCACAGGCAGCCTGAGGCCAGCTCGATGATGTTTTCATCGGACCGTTCAACCAGCAGGTGATCCAGCGACACATCGCCGAATTCGTTGATTATGACGGCCGCATTCGAAAGCATCTCATCCTTCAGCAGGGAGTTCAGTAGCGAGGTCTTGCCGGATCCGAGGAAGCCAGTGAGGACCGCAACGGGAATGGGTAAATTTCTCATGCCCCAGCTTCCTGAGAAGGCAGCAGGCTCGATATAACAAGAGCGGCAAGAACTATTCCGCCTCCGGCATATTGATTGATTGTGAGGCGTTCATCAAACAGGAGGCCGGCGAAAACCGTCGTCAGAATGGGTTCCAGATTGTAGAAAGGGGCAACCGTGGAGGCCGGCGCATAGCGCAAGGACAGCATCTGCAGCATGTATGCCACCACATAAACCGCAGCAACGCCCACGAGGAAGTACAGGCCAGGTACAGTCCCTGCGTTTCCCGGCAGCAACTGCAAGGTGCCATTGCCGACATACAGGGCCACCAGCAGCGTGGCAGGCCAGATAGCCAGGTGAACCAGGCTCCCGAAGACTGCCGGCCTCATGTAACGTGAAATCGAGCGTCCGGTGAAAAACTGCGCGGCCCCGCCCAGCGAGGCCAGAGTTGCAAGGCCCACTCCACGCAGGTCAAGCCCGGCAAAGCTAGGCCCGATGGCCACCGTGATGCCGATGAAGGCGAGGATAGCAATGAGGATGCGCCACATCCCGGGCGAGCGCCCTTCAACGAGTGGCGAGACGAGCATGATGAGCACCGGAAAGGTAAAGAAGATGATGACCGCAAGTCCAACCGGAATAAACTGCACCGATGCAAGGTAGGAGACGGAGACAATTAAGGTCGCTGCTGCCTGCCCGGAGAAAACCGCCAAGGCCTCGCGCGGGACGCGTAGACGCTCGCCCTGCAGCGTAGCAAGCAACGCGAAAGCCAGGGTAATCACCGTTGTACGAAACAGCGTTGCCTCAACCGGCGGTATGCCATTGTTGAAGGCCCCGCGCACGAAGTTGGGAACCAACCCATAAAGACCAGCAGCACAGAGGGCGCAGGCCACACCAAGCTGTACCTGGCTTTTCATGGCTGCAAAGGACTGCGTGTTCAATTGAGTTTTTTCTTAACGCGCTTCTTCTTGGCAGGCTTTGGATCGTCAGAACCCTGGGCCACGGGCTTCTTGCCTGTTTCCACAGGCTCGACTGAAAGCGCCGCGATCTGCGCGAAGGCTTCCGGTGTCATCACCTCACAGAGGGCATTCTGCGCGCGGTAATCCTTGCACAGCGCCAGGCTGGTGGACTGGTCGATATTCCACATCATTGCGGCAAAGCCTGTCTTGTTCGGCATGCGCACGATGCCTGCATCACCCGGCGCATCCATACCGGTAGGGCCAATCAGGCGGCCCCGCAACGCCATGTCGGCCATCTGGTAGGTATCATAATTTCCAAAGGAAATGCCCCAACCCGCAAGTTCATGAGACGGAACGGCACTGGGCGCCTGTTTCGTTTTGCACACGGTGCTTGTCATGTCGGCAGGAACAATGGCACCCAGGGGGTCATCGGATAACTGCGTGAGTTTCGGCCGCGTGACCGATGGGCTTTGCAGGAAACCGTCGTTCAGCAGCTCGCGGGCCACACGCGAACGGCCTTGTGAATTTTCAGCGCCCAGCACAACGGCAATGAGCCTACGGCCATCACGCGAAGCAGAGGCCACGAGATTATATCCTGAATTGCAGACGAATCCGGTCTTCATCCCGTCGGCGTCCGGCATCTCACGAATTAGGCTGTTGTGGTTCATCAGCTTGCGTTTGCCCATGGCCACGTAGCTTTGCGAGAAGTAGTGGCGGTATTCGGGAAACTCGCTTGAGACAACGGCAGCCAGCACGCCCATATCGCGCGCCGATGTGAGCTGGCGCGGATCGAACAACCCGTTGGGATTGACAAAATGGGTGGCCGCCAGCCCGAGCTTCAGAGCCGTGGCATTCATGTCTTGCACAAAATTGTGAACCGTGCCTCCAGCAGCCTCTGCCAGCACATAGGCCATGTCATTGGCGGAATAGACAAGCAGTGACTGCAGTGCAAGATCAACCGAAATAGTACCACCGGCGAGAATGCCTATCTTGCTGGGCTGCTGTGAAGCTGCCAGGGGTGAGACCAAAATTTTCTGGTCAAGCCGCAGGTTACCCGCCTTGATCTTCTTGAACACCACATAGGCCGTCATCAGCTTTGAGAGTGAGGCAGGATACCAGGGTTCACCAGCACGGTCGTGGCTGATTACTTCGCCGGTCGCAGCGTCAAACAGCAGGGTTGGACCCGCATGGGCCATGGGCGCAAACAGCAAGCCTGTGAGGCTCAATGCTATGACTGGTTTTCGTATCTTCACCGCCAAGATAGTTCCCTGCCAGAAGTTTGGAGATTTGCCGCACGACCCCAGAGCAAGCCCTGCATTCCCCCTTTTAACGCTCAAAATTGTGCAAAAAATACGACCATGTGATTTGGTGCCCTTGGAGGGACTTGAACCCCCACATCTTTCGATAGCGGATTTTGAGTCCGCCGCGTCTACCATTCCACCACAAGGGCGCACCAATGGGCATTTGTCTAATGCTTAGATGCTTGCGTCGTCAACCAGAAAGGCGCTTAAAGTCGAGAATCATGATTCACATCACGGGTTCCATCAGCATCGACGAAAGGGACATCGCAGAGTCATTCATCCGTGCCTCAGGCCCCGGCGGACAGAATGTGAACAAGGTATCCACCGCCGTTGAACTGCGCTTTGACGTGGCGGCAAGCAACTTGCCAGAGGACCTGAAGTACCGCCTCAGGACCGTGGCAGGACGGCAACTCACCCAGGACGGCCTCCTCATCGTCACAGCACAGGAACACCGTGCCCAGGAGCGCAACCGCTCCACGGCTCTGGAAAAGCTGGTGAGCCTGCTACGCAAGGCCTCGATCCGACCAATACGACGCATTGCCACGCGGCCCACAAAGGCTTCAAAGACGAGGCGTTTGGACTCAAAATCGAAGCGTGCGAAAACCAAGATCCTCAGAAGCACACGAAGAGACCTGGACTAGGAATGCTGCACAAGCTTTACGACTGGACCTTCTCACTGGCCGCCCGCAGGACAGCCGAAATCTGGCTCGCCGTGATTGCCTTCATTGAAAGCTCGGTCTTTCTCGTACCTGCCGATGTGCTGTTCATTCCCATGGCGCTGGCAAGACCAGGGCGCGCCTATCGCTTTGCCCTTGTTGCCACTGCTGCGTCCACTCTCGGTGGCATCGCGGGATATTTCTTAGGCTACCTCGCCTATGAAACACTGGCCAAGCCCGTTCTGGCTTTCTACGGCAAGCTTGCGGAGTTTGAATACCTGAAGAACTGTGCGGGCGAAAACACCATCATGCTGCTGCTCGTCACATCGGGCCTGGCCCACCTGCCGCCGATCAAGATCGTGACCATTCTCGCTGGCGTCATCCGCGTAAACTTTCTCTTCTTTGTAATTTCTTGCATCATCGCGCGCGGGCTTCGGTTCTTTGCCCTGGCCTGGGCCCTCAACCGGTTTGGCGAGTCCATACGTCACTTCATTGAAAGGCGCCTGGGACTTATCGCCATGACTGCAGCCGCCCTATTGATGGCACTGTATTTCATCCTCAAATTCTTCAGCACATCAGGAATGCCATCAACATGCTAGACACACTCACCCCGCAAAGATCACTGACACTCATTCTCATCGTGGCAAGTGCCACCATTGGGGGTGCCTGGATTTTCCAATTTGCAGGCTACGACCCTTGCCACCTCTGCCTCATGGAACGCTGGGCCTATTATGCGGCGATGATCATTTCCGCAGCGCTGCTGCTCACAAGATACAACGCAAGCCCAGGCCTGTATCTGCTGGCGCTCATCATGGTCGCCAGTACCATTTTCGGCATCTATCACTCCGGCGTGGAATGGAAGTGGTGGCCAGGTCCCACCACCTGCACCGGCGGGGCTGCGCTGGACGGCCTTCCCGACCTTACCAAACCAGTCGTCATGTGCGACGAGGCGGCCTTGCGAATACTCGGTCTCTCACTGGCAGGCTGGAATGCTGTGATCTCCGCAGGGCTGACCGTGATAGCCCTGCTAGGTGTGCGGTCTCAGGGATCAAGCTCCGTATCCCAGTAGAGATAGTCCTGCCAGCTGTGGTGCAGGTAGTTTGGCGGGAAATGACGCCCATTGCTGTGCAGCTGGTTGACGCTTGGGCAATGGGGTTTGTTGGCCGGGAACATGCGCACCTCATGGGGCAGGTATCCGCCCTTGGCGAGGTTGCAGGGCGAACACGCGGCCACCACATTGTCCCAGGATGTCTGCCCGCCCTTGGAGCGCGGCGTCACATGGTCGAAGGTCAGGTCCTCGTGGGAGCCACAATACTGGCAAGTGAAGCGGTCGCGCAGGAATACGTTGAACCGGGTGAAGGCCGGCGTGCGCGACGGCTTCACATAGGTCTTGAGGGACACCACGCTCGGCAAGCGGAATTGGAAGGTAGGGCTGCGCACCACCCGGTCATACTCGGAAACGATGTTCACCCGCTCGAGAAACACCGCCTTGATGGCGTCCTGCCAACCCCACAGGGACAGGGGATAGTAACTCAACGGCCGATAGTCGGCGTTGAGGACAAGAGCAGGGCAGGCTTCCGGTGCGACCGACGCGTGGTACAAGCTTAACCTCTTGATGCCTCAGATTCCAAGGATACTACATCTAGTGTAACACTCCTGTGAAGGGGTTCAATCTAGCCTTTGGCTGAGGCCTTTTAGCCCACGATAGTGGCTCCATAGCAGCCGTGCGGCGACCGATCGCCAGGGCCGCCAGGATTCCGCCAGTGCGAGGAACACCTTTGGGTTGGGCCTTTCGTCCAGTTCAAAAAGGTCCTGGGCCGCAACCTGCAGGGCAAGGTCGCCTGAAGGACACATGTCGGCACGTCCGAGGGCCGCCAGCGCATAAATATCCGCCGTCCACGGACCAATGCCGGTCAGTTTGCAAAGCGCTGTAAGCACGGCGTCGTCCGGCATGGCCTGAAGGCCAGCAAAGTCCAGTTCACCGGCATGAACCGCCCTGCAGATCGCATGGAAGCAGCGGGCCTTGGCGCCGGATAACCCAAGCTGCTTGAGGTCATCGGCGGCAATTCCCAGGATGGCGGCGGGTTCAAACGGATGCAGGCGGGCTTGAAGCCGCTGCCAGATGGCGGCAGCTGCCGGCAGGGAAATCAGTTGTTCGGTGATGATATTGAGCAGGCTCGGCAGGTTGTTGGCGACGAGGCGTAACGGCGGAATGCCATGGGTTTCAACCACCCGCGCATAACGCGGCTCGACGCCAAGCAGATAGTGCACGCCGCGGGCCACGTCTTCCTCGCACATAATGACCGCTGAAATGAGGTCGTCAGAAGTCGGAGGCAAGACCCTTGTGCTCCCAGTCACCATAGCGCGTAGGCTCCGGACCCTTGCACCCGTTGACTTCCCTGGGGCGCAGGTCTTCTGCGGCGGCAGCACGGCGAAGCTCTGCCTCCCTTAATGCCCGTTCTGCGACCGCACTCAACGTCGTTTTTTTCATCCTTGTCGAAACTCCTTGGCGTTACCATTTTACGTGGAAGAAAAGGAAATGTCTTGTCATGAATACACTGCGTACGGGTCTCCTATTGGCAGGTCTTACGGGCCTGTTTCTGGCCATCGGCTATCTGCTCGGCGGCCAGGGCGGCATGCTGGTGGCACTCATCTTTGCTGCCGGCACCAATCTATTTGCCTATTGGAATGGCGACAAGATGGTGCTCAGCATGCAGGGCGCACAGCAGATAGACAGGTCCATCGCACCTGAGTTCTACGACATCGTGGAGCGGCTGGCCCAGCGCGCCGGCCTGCCCATGCCCAAGGTGTACCTGATGGATAATCCACAGCCCAACGCCTTTGCCACCGGCCGTAATCCGGAAAATGCCGCAGTGGCTGCCACCACAGGCCTGCTGCGTCTCCTGAGCCCCACCGAGATCGCCGGCGTCATGGCCCATGAGCTTGCCCATATCAAGCATCGTGACACGTTGATGATGACCATCACCGCCACCCTTGCCGGCGCCATTTCCATGATTGCCAATCTTGGTTTCTTCTTTGGTGGACGTGACCGCAACAGTGGTCTTGGTCCCTTGGGCTCGATTGCCCTGATGATCCTCGCACCCCTGGCAGCCATGGTGGTGCAAATGGCAATCAGCCGCACCCGTGAATACGGGGCGGACAAGGGAGGCGCTGAAATTTCCGGTGCTCCCCTGGCGCTGGCCTCCGCCCTTTACAAGATTGAGGGGCTCGCCCACCGCACCGTGAATGAAGCTGCGGAGGCCAATCCGGCCATGGCGCATCTCTTCATCATCAATCCTTTGTCTGGACAGGGGATGGACAATCTGTTTTCTACCCATCCAGCAACCGAAAATCGCGTTGCAGCCCTGGAAAGCATGGCCGCCGGCATGAGGCAGACGACAGAGTATGCAAACCCGTCCACCCGGGGGCCCTGGGGCTAAACAATTGGCATGAGCGAAACTGACAAACCGGGTTTGGCGGCCAGGCGCGCCGCCATCAGCCTGTTGCAGGGCGTAACCCTTGACCAGTTGCCGCTCGACCAGTTGCTCGAAACCAATGCCGAGTTCACAAAGCTAGAAGGCCGCGACCGCTCCTTTGCCCATGCACTGGTCGCCTCGGCACTGCGCCACGGCGGCGAAATCGCAGGCGTCCTTGCAAAGTTCGTGAACAAGCCACTGCCCAAGTCATCCGGCATGGCGATTGATATTCTCACACTTGGAACCACCCAATTACTGTTCATGGATGTGAGCCCCCATGCGGCCCTTGACCTGTCGGTTGATCTTGCCAAGCAAGACCGCAAGGCACAGCATTTCTCAGGCTTCATCAATGCCGTGTTGCGCAAGGTCTCGCGCGAGGGAAGGGCGGTCCTGGAAACCCTCAACGGTCCGCGGCTGAACACGCCCGACTGGCTGTGGCAAGAGTGGGTCCGGGCCTATGGGGAAGCAACCGCGCAAGCCATTGCCGCAGCCCATCTGCACACAGCCCCCCTTGATATCTCTGCGAAAAGAGATGCCGCCCATTGGGCTGCCGCGTTGAGAGGCGAGCTTTTGCCCACCGGCAGCATCCGCTTGACGACAGCAGACGGTCCCTTGAACGACCTGCCGGGTTTCAGTTCTGGCGATTGGTGGGTGCAAGACGCAGCCTCGGCCCTGCCCGTGCAGCTTTTTCGTTCCATTGTCGGAAAAACGGTTCTCGACCTGTGTGCTGCTCCCGGCGGCAAAACTGCTCAGCTTGCCGCCGCAGGTGCAGTGGTGACAGCGGTCGATGATTCCGTTTCGCGCCTCAATCGAATGCGTGAAAACTTAAGCCGGCTCAATCTCAAGGTGGCGGTCACACTGGGTGATGTTCTGTCGCTCGCAGCCCATACACGCTATGATGCTGTGCTGCTCGATGCACCCTGTTCGGCTACCGGAACGATACGCAGGCATCCCGATCTCATCTATCTGAAAACACAAAGACAGCTCGCCGCCCTCGTCGAGCTTCAGGAAAAGATGCTGGCACATGCTGCCAGCTTCGTAAAGCCCGGCGGGGAGATGATTTACTGCACCTGTTCGCTGTCGCCCCTCGAGGGAGAACGTCAAGTATTCAACTTCCTGCGCGGCCACGAGAATTTCACCCTTTCCCCCATAAAGGCGGACGAGCTGGGAGGTGCAAGCCAGCTTGTAACGCCTGCCGGTCTCCTGCGTTGCCTGCCCTCCATGAAAATTGGGGAAAGTGCCGGTCTTGACGGCTTTTTTGCAGCCAGATTCACCCGCGATTCGCCCTAGAAATTATCCTTTCGTTAACCATCGCGGCGCCAAAATCAGGTTCCTGCTGGATCGTTGGATCAACCCCTTTTTGACGCGGCACAATATGCTCGATCGCGGACATTCGCTGCGCTTTCAAAACCTCGCATTCCTGCGGGACCTGCTGCCCCGCGGACTCGACCTTAGGGCGCGCAAGGCTGCCAGAATATCCGGCCTCGGGCTCAGGCTGATGTCGCTGAAGGAGGGCGAACCCCGGTTCGCCCAGGATATCGCCAGGGGCAAGTTTGTTTTCTCCGGGGTAATGACTACAGCCACGCCATTGCACCTCTTCAACCTCGCACCGCCTACGCAAGCTTGGGCGGCAGCACTGCATAGCCTAAACTGGCTCAACCATTTTGTAGCCAGTGGCCAAGAACTCAACAGGATCGTGGCCCGCCTGCTGGTCGAAAAATGGGCAAGCTACTGCGGTCCGAGATTCGGCATCGCCAGTGAATGCCATGCGCTCATGGCTCTATCCCAGGCGGCCCACTTCCTGGCAGGCGAAGGATCAGCCTTCAGTGAGCCCTTTTTTGCCATCGTTGAAAAGCAGATCAGGAGAGTTTCATCGCGGCGTGCGCGAGATCCCAACGACCGTTTGCTGCTGGCGTTAAGTCTTCTCTATGCCAGCGTGGCCTTTCGCACATCTGGTGTGCTGCGTGATGAAGCCTTAGCCAGGTTTTGCAGCACCATCAATCAAGTAATTCTGCCAGACGGCGGCCACATCACCCGCGACCCCCTGCAGCTCCTTGAAACCCTGCTCATCATCATTCCTGTCATGGACGCCATGCAGGCCCATCACCAGGCCGTGCCACGACCCATGTCGGCTGCTGTTGAGCGCATGGTGCCAATGCTCCGCATGCTGTGCCACGGCGACCAGGACCTCTGCAATTTTCAAGGAGCCGGTAGGCCACGGCCGCAGTGGGTGAAGTCCATACTTGATCGCGACAAGGTGGATGGCCGGCCCCTCATTCTGGCCCCCCATTCAGGCTATGGCCGGCTATCACATCGCAACGGACTCCTGATCGTTGACCTAGGAGCTGCCGCCACTTGCAACAGTCCCCTTGCCCTGGAGTTTTCCGATGGCCAGCACCGCATCTTCAGCAGTTGTGGCATGCCGCTTACTGCATCTGCGGCCTGGCGGGAAGCTGCTTCCAGCATCGCTGCCCATAATACGCTTGAGGTGAACGGCTTTTCAACGCCTTCCCAGAACCCGCGACGGACTGAAGTCATTACATCGCCCCACGGCTCGCTGCTGAAATGCGGAAACCACGTTTCAGCCAAGCAGGGTGGGATCATCCATGAACGTAGCCTTTTTCTGTCCCACACCGGCAAGGACCTCCGCGGAGAGGAGTCCCTCTCCACGCGCGATTACAGCTTCATCGTGCGCTTTCATCTGCACACCGCCGTGCGCGCTTCGTCCGTTCGCAACGGATCGAAGATCGTCCTCCTTTTGCCCAACCGGGCTGCCTGGATCTTTTCCAGCAGCGGGGGGGTTTTATCCCTAGAGGAAAGTGTATTTCTGGGAGAAGAGAACGGCCCCCGCAGGACCCGGCAGATCGTGATACGCAGCCTCCCCGGAAACCAAACACCAGTGAAGTGGGCACTGCGGCGCATCGACAAGGCGTCGGCCACCGCCGGCCAAAAGCAGGTTGCCGCGGAACTTCCTTTTTAGTGGCCACAGGCTGCCAACATGCTATGGGGCCGTGTTAATGCAACTGCCCAGGATCTTCTGCCATGAACCATCCCATTCGCCGCGCTCTGATTTCGGTTTCCGACAAGACCGGTCTGATCGAATTTGCGCGCAACCTGGCGATGCTTGGCATCGACATCATCTCAACCGGCGGCACCGCAAAGACCCTTGAGCTTGCCGGAATTAAGGTGAGCGATGTGGAAAGCGTCACTGGTTTTCCTGAAATCATGGATGGCCGCGTGAAGACCCTGCATCCCAAGATCCATGGTGGTCTTCTCAGCATCCGCGGCAACGCAGAGCACGAAGCCGCACGGATGACCCACGGCATTGCCAACATCGATCTCCTCGTGGTCAATCTTTATCCCTTCGAAAGGACTGTGGCGCGGAACGCTGACTGGGAGACCACGATCGAAAACATTGACGTGGGTGGCCCCGCCATGATCCGGGGTGCCGCCAAGAACCATGAAGGTGTGACCGTGGTGGTGGAACCTGAGGATTACGCCAAGGTGCTCGAGGAAATCAAAACGGGCGGCGGCAACACATCGCTTGCTACCAGGCGGACACTGGCCGCCAAGGCCTTTGCGCGCACTTCAGCCTATGACGCGGCAATATCCCAATGGCTTTTCGGCGAGCTGAAAATGCCGACGCCTGACTATTTCGCTACCGGGGGCAAGCGCATCCAAGCCCTGCGTTATGGCGAGAATCCGCACCAGACAGCTGCCCTGTATAGCAGCCCCGACCGGCGCAAGGGCCTCGCCGCTGCCATCCAAGTACAAGGTAAAGAACTCTCCTATAACAACATCAACGACAGCGATGCGGCCCTGGGTTGCCTAATTGAATTCGGTGCGAGCAACGAAGCAGTCTGCGTCATCGTCAAGCACGCCAATCCCTGCGGCGTAGCCATTGGCTCCTCGCTTGTCGAGGCCTATCGCAAGGCACTGGCCTGCGATCCAGTGAGCGCCTTCGGCGGCATCCTCGCTTTCAACCGCACCCTCGATGCCGACACTGCTGCGGAAATTTCAAAGCTCTTCACAGAGGTGATCCTGGCACCCGGTGCCGACGAGGCCGCAAAGAAAATCATGGCGACAAAGAAAAATCTTCGCTTGCTCCTGCTGCAGGACATGCCCGACGCTGAGGCACCATCATTGGCCGTGAAATCCATAATGGGTGGTCTTCTCGTGCAGACCAGTGACGCCTACGCCGTGGACAGGATGGAGTTGAAGGTCGTGACAAAGCGCGCGCCGACCCCGTCTGAGCTGAGCGACCTCAAATTTGCCTTCAGAGTTGCCAAGCATGTGAAGTCCAATGCCATAATCTATGTGAAGGATGGAGCCACCGTCGGCATTGGCGCTGGACAGATGTCACGCGTGGATTCCGCGCGCATAGCGTTCCGCAAGAGCGAGGATGCGGCCAGCGCCGCAGGGCTTGCCAAGCCGGCTGTGCAGGGATCAGTTGTCGCCTCAGACGCTTTCTTCCCCTTTGCCGATGGCCTGTTGCAGGCTGTCAAAGCAGGTGCGACCGCCGTCATCCAGCCCGGCGGCTCGATCAAGGACGACGACGTCATCCGCGCTGCCGACG
>Ga0315287_10004403_pt1 | contig 13747 bp, 15 predicted proteins | sample YL17G11_0_MG_FD_205037 | JGI IMG/M metagenome (GOLD analysis project Ga0315287, IMG submission 205037) | Sediment microbial communities from Yellowstone Lake, YNP, Wyoming, USA - YL17G11_0 | ecosystem: Environmental > Aquatic > Freshwater > Lake > Sediment | place: USA: Wyoming | collected... | reverse complement strand
CCGGGGCCTTTTCCAGAGCGCGTGTCTGCCTTTCCAAGCTCTGGGAAAGGCCCCGGACCGACCGCTCGCGATCACTACTTGCTCTTCCCGCGCACTCGAAGGAAGCAAAGTGCCCGGCAGCGACGAACAGACGCCACCGGACGCCGCCGGCGCTTGCCTCAGAGCTGCTGCCGCAGTCGCGAATGCCGGTAGCCGTAGCCAAAGTAGACCAGGAAGCCGATGGCAGTCCAGATTGCCAGTCGGATCCAGGTGTCGTGCGGCAGGAACAGCGTCATCCCCAGGCACACCACCACGCCGAGTACGCCGGTCATGGTCGCGAATGGAACCTTGAACGGCCGTGGTGTCTCGGGCTGCGTCCACCGTAGCACCACGACACCGGCGCATACGGCCGAGAACGCGATCAGGATGCCGATCGAAATCAGCTCACCGAGCACATCGAGCGGAAAGATGCCGGCGAAGAACGCCGCCACGATGCCGGTGATGATCGTCGCGACGTGCGGCGTGCGGTACTTCGGATGCACCTTCTGCATCGCCGGCGGCAGCAGGCCGTCGCGGGACATGGCCATGAATATGCGCGGCTGGCCGAGCAGCGACATGAGGATCACCGAGGTGAGGCCCACGATCGCGCCAATCTTCACCGGCAGCCCGAGCCACTTCAGTTCCGGATGCGCGTCGAGCGCAACGGCCACCGGCGCCGCGACGTTGAGTTCGGTGTACGACACCATGCCCGTCATCACCGCCGACATCAGCACATAGAGCGTGGTCGAGATGAGCAGCGCGGCGATGATGCTCCACGGCACGTCGCGCTGCGGATTACGAGCCTCCTGCGCCGTCGTCGCGGCCTGGTCGAAGCCGATGTAGGCGAAGAAGATGATCGCGGCGCCCTGCATGATGCCGCTGAAGCCGAAATGGCCCGAGGTGCCGGTGTTGGCGGGCAGGTAGGGCTGCCACAGGTCGGGCGTCACGAACTTGATGCCGACCGCGATGAACAGGATGATGATCAGGATCTTGATGATCACCATCACGTTGTTGATGCGCGTCGACTGCTTCACGCCGACGTAGCACACCCAGGTGAGCAGCGCGACGATGAGTACGGCCGGCACGTTCAACAGAGCGCCGGTCCTCATCAGGTGGTTGCTGGCGTCCTTGCCAAGTGGCGCATTGGTGAGCGCTTCGGGCAGATGCAGGCCGAACTCCGCGAGCAGGTTGACCACGTAACCCGACCATCCGACGGCGACGGCCGCGCCCGACATTACATATTCCAGTGCCAGGTTCCAGCCGACGAACCATGCAATGCCTTCGCCGAGCGTTGCGTAGGTGTAGCTGTAGGCGCTGCCCGAGACCGGGATCATCGCGGCGAGTTCGGCGTAGCACAGGGCGGCCAGGCCGCAACCGAAGGCGGCAACTAGAAAGGCGAGCGTGACGGCCGGGCCGGTGTGCTGGGCGGCCACCGTACCCGTCAGCACGAAAATGCCGCTGCCGATCATCGATCCCAGGCCGACGGAGGTCAGTGCGCGACGGCCCAGCACGCGGTTCAGCTTCGGGCCGGACTCGATCTCGAGATTGATCGCCGCCACGGACTTGCGGGCTGCCAGCTGTTTCAGCAACGGAGTTCTCCCCTGGGACGTTGTCCCAAGTCTCTCACAGCCGCCCCGGCGGTCGCACCCCGTTGCGGGGCGGCGTTGAATTATCATGGGTGGGTGAAGCAGCCGCCCGTCATCGAACCGAGCCTGGCCCCGTCGCTACCGGTCAAGGCGTCGTACTGGGTGGTGCCCGGCCGGTTGCTGGTCGGTGAGCATCCCGGCTCACGCTCGCGGGCCGATTCGATGGAGCGCCTGCGCCGGTTCCTCGAGGCGGGCATCACCTGCTTCATCGACCTGACGGCCGCGGAGGAGACGCCGGCATACGAGATGCTGCTGCCGTTCGAGACCCCGACCGGGCGTCGCGTCGAGTACCTGCGCGAGCCGATTGCGGACCACGGCATCCCGGCCGATCGCGAAACCATGGCACGCATCCTGGCGATGATCGACGGCGCGCTCGACGCGGGCCACAACGTCTATCTGCACTGTCGCGCCGGCATCGGCCGCAGCTCGATGGCGGCGGGCTGCTGGCTGGCCGAGCGCAACGCCAGGGGTGGCCCGGCGGCGCTCGAGGAACTGGCGGATCTGTGGCAGCAGTCGTCGCGCGCGGCGATGTGGCCCTGCGTGCCCGAAACCGAAGAGCAGACCGAGTATGTGCAGAACTGGACGCCGTTGCGGCTCGGTCTGGCGGTGCGGGCATCGGCTGCAGGGACGCAGGGCACTGCAGGGGCCACCGCGCCGGCCGCCGGGATCTCGCTCGAGGAACGTGTGCGCGGGGCATGGCTCGGCCTGGCGCTGGGTGATGCGCTGGGCGCCTCGTCTACCTCTGCGCCTGCCGCGGAAGCTGGCGCCAGTCTCGTGTGGACGCAGCATACGGCGCTGACGCTGGGGCTGGCAGCCAGCCTGTTCACCGTCGGCGGCGCCGACGAGCGTGACCAGATTGAGCGTTACTGGCGCTGGTTCAAAGATGGCGAGCTCGCGGCCAGCGGGGAGCCGGGCGAGGCCGCTGCCTCGGCCGACGTCGCCAGGGCGCTGGCCACTTATCGCTGGCGCGGCCTGCCGAGGGCCGGCTCGCACGACCCGCAGGACGCGTCGGGCACGAGTCTGCCCCGCGTGCTGGCCGCGGTGCTGTATGCCGCTGCGGACCCGACCGCCGCGATTGCCCTCGCCGCGGCAGGTTCGCGTACCACGCACCAGTCGCCGCTGATCCTCGATGCCTGTCGTCTTTACGCGGCCATGCTGCTCTGCGCGCTGCAGGGCCAGCCGGACCGGGACTGGCTGGAAGGCGTGCCGCAGCCAGCGCCGCGCTGCTGGGGCAGCCGGCCACTGCGCAAGGACGTGCGGGCGGCGGCCACCGATGACGCCGCGGCAGCGGCCAGGAGCGGGACCGGCAATGACGTGCTGCAGGTCCTGAGCCTGGCGCGGCGCATCGTGCGCGAGGCGGCCGACTTCGACTCGGCGATCGAGCAGGGCAGGCGCGGCGTCCGCGGCGACGCCGCGCCGCTCACCGCACTGGTAGGCACGATGTACGGCATGCGCCATGGCTTGCGCGCCCTGCCGGCCGTCACACTCGGCCGGCTTGCGGCACGCGACCGGCTGGAGGCCGTCGCGAGCCAGTGCCTGTCGCGCCTCGTGGCCACCGGAGCAGGCGCGTGAAGCCTCGCCGTGAGCCGGCCTGGACCCGGCTCGATGACGAAGCGCTGCTCGACCTGCGCTTCTGCGACCTGCGCCTGTCACTGGCGACATCGGGCCTCGACGTCGCGATACAACGCCTGTACGGGGAACTGCGGCTGAAGGACATCCGCTTCCGGCCGCACCTCTGGCTGTCGGAGGAATGGTTTTCCCCGGATGGCATTCCCGGCATCGCCATACCGTTCTACCTGGCGCATCCGCGCCTGAAGCGGCTCGAGCGCCGCTTCATGCACGAAGTGGAGGGCGGCAACGACAAGTGGCTGATGCGCATCCTGCGCCACGAGACGGGGCACGCAATCGACACCGCCTTCGGGCTGCGCCGGCGCAAGTCATGGCGCGAAACCTTCGGCATGGCGTCGCGCCCGTATCCGACACGCTATTCGCCGCGTCCTGGCAGCCGTCGCTTCGTGCTGCACCTCGGTCACTGGTACGCGCAGAGTCACCCGACCGAGGACTTCGCCGAGACTTTCGCGGTGTGGCTGCCGCGCAATTCGCGCTGGCGCAGCCAGTATGCGGACTGGCCTGCACTGCGCAAGCTCGAGTACGTCGACGCGACGATGCGTGGCCTGCACGGCCGGCGCGCCGCCTGCCTGAGTCGAGATGTCATCGAGCCGCTCGCCGAGAACACCCGCACGCTGCGCGAACACTACCGACGCAAGCAGCGTCGCTATGAGATCGACACGACCCGCTGGTACGACCGCCGGCTGCTGCGGGTGTTTGGAACCGCGGCGGACTATCCGGATGCGCCGCAGGCAAGCCGCTTCCTGCGCAAGGTGCGGCCGCAGGTCGAGCGACTGATGATCCGGCGTGCGAGAATGCACCCTTACCTGGTACGGCACGTACTCAGGACTGCGACCCAGCGTGCACGTCTGATGAACCTGCGACTGCGTCACAATCAGCGCGATTCCAAGCGTGAGGTGCTGGTCATGCTCGAGCGGATCCTGCTCGACATGCTGCTGCGCGACCGCGAGAACTACGCCCTATGACCAAAAAGCTGCTGCGCGTGCTCGTGCTGGTGCACGAAACGCTGGTGCCACCCGAAGACACGGCCGGCTACTCGCCGCAGCAGATCGACGAATGGCGCACCGAATACGACGTCGCGACTTCGCTGCGCGCGATCGGCCACGAGGTCAAGGTGCTTGGCATGGGGGACAACCTAGCCGAACTGCGCTCGACGATCATGGACTGGAAGCCCGATATCGCCTTCAACCTGCTCGAGGAATTCCAGGGCATCGTCACCTACGACCAGTACGTGGTCGCGTTCCTGGAACTGATGCGCCTGCCCTACACGGGCTGCAACCCGCGCGGCATGATGATCTCGCGCGACAAGGTGTTGTCCAAGCAGATCCTCGCCTACCACCGGATCCCGACCGCGCGTTACGCGCTGCTGCCGCGCAAGCGCCGCTACCGGCAGCCGGGAAAGCTCAAGTTCCCGCTGTTCGTGAAGTCCGCCACCGAGGACGCGTCGCTCGGGATCTCGCAGGCCTCGATCATCCATGACGGTCCGAAGCTGCGTGAGCGCGTCGAGTTCATCCACGAGCAGACCAACTCGGATGCCCTGGTCGAGGAGTACATCGAGGGCCGCGAGCTCTACATCGGCGTCCTGGGCAACGAGCGACTGACGACCTTGCCGGTCTGGGAACTCAGTTTCGGCACGCTGCCGGACGTGATGTCTATCGCGACCCGCAAGGTGAAGTGGGACCGCAAGTACCAGGCCAGGCACGGCATCGGCACCGGGCCGGCCCTCGACCTGCAGCCCGGCCTGCCGCTGCGGCTCGCGGCAATCGCAAGGCGCATCTACCGTGCGCTGTCACTGAGCGGCTACGCGCGCATCGACCTGCGGCTGAAGCCGGACGGCAGCCTGTATGTGCTCGAGGCGAACGCCAACCCGAACCTTGCGCAGATCGAGGACTTCGCCACCTCGGCGCTGGCGGCGGGGATGGGCTACGACACCGTGCTGCAGCGGATCATGCAGTACGGCCAGCACTACGACGCGGCGTGGCGCGAGACCTGACCGGCGACCGGCAGACAACCGCCGTGGCCGCTACAGCGTGTGACCGAAACGCTGGAAGTGCGTCCGCTCGTAGAGGGTCTGGCAGTCGATGCAGCGCGCGGCTTGCGGTGTGGCAAGCAGTCGCTGCAGGTCGATGGGCCGGTCGCAGACGTCGCAGGTGCCGTAGCTGCCATTGGCCACGCGCGACTGCGCGGCCTCGATCGCGCGCAGTTCCTGCAGGTCGCGATCGATCTCGGCGAGGCCCACGTCCACTATCAGGTCGGCGAAGGATTCGTCCTCGAGGTCGCGTACTGAATCGGCGATCTGCAGGTAATGCTCGGAATCGCTCCTGAGCAATGCCTGGCGGATTTCCTCGCGCAGCTGCACTGCGCGCTCGCGCAGTGCGGTGCGCAACGCGGCGAGCTGTTCCGCTGCGAGATGCGTGGTCATCACGGTCTTCCCTGAGTCACGTGCCAAGGATCGACCGCGCCCTGCGCAACATAAATAGGGAGCTTGCGCAATCGGCTGCGCCAAATGCAGCCGGGGCCGGTCGCGCCGGATCGACGCTCAGTCGGGCGGCAGGTCAGCGTGGTTCGGGAACAGTTCATCCTCGAAGCCGAACAGACGCATGTCCGCAATGCGCATCGGAAACAGGATGCCGTCGAGGTGGTCGACTTCGTGCTGCACGACCCGCGCGTGAAAGCCGGCGACGGTGCGGTCGATGGGCCGGCCCTGGGGGTCGAAGCCGCGGTATCGAAGCCGGGTGAATCGCTCCACGACCCCGCGCAGGCCAGGCACAGACAGGCAGCCTTCCCATGCTGCATCGCGTTCCGTGCCGATCGCCTCCAGCACCGGGTTGACCAGCACCGTGTAGGGCACGGGTTCCGCCTGCGGGTAACGCGGGTTATGCGTCACTTCGAACAGCACCACGCGCAGCGACACGCCGATCTGCGGCGCGGCGATGCCCGCGCCGTTGCGCGCGCGCATGGTCTGGTCCATGTCGGCCACAAGCTCGAGCAGTTCGGCCGTGCCGAAGCGCTCCACGGGCGCCGCGACCTGCTGCAGCAGCGGGTGACCCATGCGGAGAACGTTGCGAACGGACATCTGGGTTTCCAGGGGAAGGGGGCTGGCAAGCGTAAACGACTGCCGCGGATTGACAAGACGTGGACGGGGGCGTAGCTAGGGCGCGATCCTCAGCAGGAGCCTCGCTTGTATGGACCACGGTCTGCGTTGCTGGAAATGCGGGACCTCGCTGGCGGAGTACACGCTGCCGCTGCGGCGCCTGGAGGAATGCCGGGCCTGCCGCGCCGAACTGCACGCCTGCCGCATGTGCGAGTTCTACGACACCGGCAAGGCCAAGCACTGCCGTGAGACGATTGCGGACGAAGTAAAGGACAAGCAGGCGGCCAATTTCTGCGACTATTTCCGGCCGACACCGACGGCTTACCAGCCCGCGGTCCTGAGCGCGGCCGAACGAGCAAAAGCGGAGCTCGATGCATTGTTCGGGCGCAAGTAGATCTCCAGGAGACGACATGACGAATATTCGACGTGCGGCGCTGGCCGGCATCGCCGGCCTGACGGTCCTGGCCGGCGCAACCGGCGCGAGCGAAGCGACTGCGAGCGACGCGGCAGGCTCCATGCCGGCAGTGGTGCCCGCGCGGCCGGAAATCTACGCGCCTGTCACGCTCGGCGCCGACCTGTCCGGTCTCACCGACAAGGAACGCAGCATGCTCGGCCTGTTCATCGAGGCTGGCGAGATCATGGACGAGCTGTTCTGGCTGCAGACCTATGGCGACCGCGAGGCACTCCTGAAGGGCATCAGCGATCCGCGTGCTCGCGAGTTCGCCCTGCAGAACTACGGCCCATGGGACCGCCTGGCCGACAACGCGCCATTCCTGGCCGGCGTGGGCGTCAAGCCACCCGGCGCCCAGTTCTATCCTCGGGACATGACGCGCGAGGAGTTCGACAAGGCCAACCTGCCGCAGTCGCGCAGCGAGTACACCCTGTTGCGTCGCGACGCGCAGGGCGCGCTGCAGGTCGTGCCCTACCACGTTGCCTACCGCGATGCGCTCGCCAGGGCGGCCGCCAAGCTCGAGGCGGCGGCGGTCCTGGCGGATGACGCGAGCCTCAAGGCCTACCTGACCCTGCGTGCGCAGGCGCTGCGCACTGATGACTACCGCCCCAGCGATCGAGCCTGGCTGGACATGAAATCGAACCGCATCGACCTGGTGATCGGCCCGATCGAGACCTATGAAGATGCGCTGTTCGGCTACAAGGCGGCCTACGAAGCCTACGCGCTGATCAAGGACATGGAGTGGAGCAAGCGTCTCGAGCGCTACGCCGCCATGCTGCCCGACCTGCAGCGCGGCCTGCCTGTCCCGCAGGCCTACAAGGCCGAACAGCCCGGCACCGATTCCGACCTCAACGCCTACGACGCCGTCTATTACGCAGGGCACAGCAATTCGGCGTCCAAGACCATCGCCATCAATCTGCCGAACGACGAGCAGGTGCAGCTTGAGAAAGGCACGCGCCGACTGCAGCTCAAGAATGCGATGCGCGCCAAGTTCGACCGCATCATGGTGCCGATCGCGGCCGAGCTGATCGTGCCGGAGCAGCGCAAGCATGTGACCTTCGACGCCTTCTTCGCCGACACGATGTTCCACGAAGTCGCACACGGCCTCGGCATCAGGAACACGCTCGATGGCAAGGGTACGGTGCGCGACGCGCTCAAGGAGCAGGCCGGCTGGCTCGAGGAAGGCAAGGCTGACATCCTCGGTCTGTACATGATCACGAGGTTGCACGAGAAGGGCGAACTGGGCGGTGCGCTCGAGGACTACTACGTGACGTTCCTGACCGGGATCTTCCGCTCCGTACGCTGGGGTGCGGCCGAGGCCCACGGGCAGGCGAACATGGTGCGCTTCAACTACTTTGCCGACCGCGGCGCGTTCAGCCGCGACGCGAACGGCCACTACCGCGTCGAAATGCCGAAGATGCGCAGCGCAATGGACGAACTGTCGGCGGCGATCCTGAAGTTGCAGGGCGATGGTGACTACGCCGGCGTGCAGGCACTGCTGCGCGATCTTGGTGTGATCAGGCCGCAACTCGCCGCGGACCTGTTGCGCCTGGGCGCACTCAATATCCCGGTGGATGTGACCTTCAACCAGGGCAAGGCCGTGCTCGGCCTGCAGTAGCGCACGCTCGTGTCCAGCTCAATACAGTGCGTCATCGAGCCGCGGTCGCGCGACCTCGGCGATTTTTCCGTGCGTCGAGTGCTGCCCGCGCCGGAGCTGCAGGCGGTCGGTCCGTTCATCTTCTTCGACCACATGGGCCCGGCGGATTTCGGACCTGGACAGGGCGTCAACGTGCGGCCGCATCCGCACATCGGGCTCGCCACCGTGACCTACCTGTACGAAGGCGCGTTCATGCATCGGGACAGCCTCGGCACGGCCCAGCTGATCCGGCCGGGCGACGTCAACTGGATGGTGGCGGGTCGCGGCATCGTGCATTCGGAACGCACTCCGCCCGAAGTCCGCGACGCTGCGGGCCGCACGCGGGCGCACGGCATCCAGACCTGGGTTGCATTGCCGCGCGCGGACGAAGAACGTGAACCGAGCTTTGCGCATCACGGTGCCGCCAGCCTGCCGCGCCTCGAGCAAGGCGGCGTGAAGCTCACGGTCATTGCCGGCACGGCGTACGGCCAAGTTTCACCGGTGAAGGTGTTCTCCCCGACCCTGTACGTGGATGCGCTGCTGGAGGCGGGCAGCGGGTTCGAGGTCGAGGCCGAGCACGAACAGCGCGCCTGCTACGTGGCGCAGGGCCGGGTCGAGATCGACGGCAGGGATTTCGGCGGGGGCCAGTTCGTGGTGCTGGCTGCCGGGACCGGCGCGGTGCCGGTGCGGGCGGTTGGAGCCGCGCGCCTCATGCTGGCGGGCGGTGCGCCGCTCGATGGACCGCGCCACCTGTACTGGAACTTCGTTTCGAGTTCACGTGAACGTCTCGATGTCGCAAAGCGCGACTGGCGCGAGCGCCGCTTTGCGCCCGTGCCCGGTGATCCGGAACGCATCCCGCTGCCCGACGAGTGAGGCTGCGGTACGACGCAGCCCGCCGGGTTTGCACTATTTTGCGTTCAGTCGCGAGCCGCAGCCACGCAGCGTCTGCCCTGCGAATTCAACCGTCGCGACGTGGTCGAATTCGACTTCGCCGTCGTCGATGCAGCGTTCCGGCTTGAGGGTGGCCTTGATCGAGCCCGCAGCGTTCTGTGCGGTGTATACGACCGTACCATCGGCCAGCACGGCTTGTTGTGCCTGGTCGAAATCGTGGCGATCCTCACCCCAGTTAGTCGTCCAGCTCAGCTTGTCCGCCGGCCCAGCCTCGAGAGTCCAGCCCGGCTCGTTGCCCAGCGCGCGGAAGACCACCCCGCGCAGCCTGGCATCCTCGCGCAGCGACTCGGCGCGCCGTTCTTCACACGCCACCGCTGCCGCACCCTGGCGTTCGAGCGTGGCGGTGCCGCCCTTGGTCCAGAACACGACGACACTGTCGGCGTAGCGCGCACCGGAGGCGCTCACGGTCTGCTCCAGGCGGCGGGTGCCGTCGTGAAAGTCGATGGCGATGGCTCGCTCGCGGAACAGGTTGCGCGTGACGAGCCGCTGCCCGTCCTGGCACTGCCAGACGTTGGCGCGCAGTGCGCCTGCCGGCACGGAGTCCGTTGTGGAGGGCGGTGCGACCGCGGGGGTTGGCGATTGCGCGGCTGGCGTGGTACCCGGACCCGGCGCCACCTCCGCACCCGTCGCCGGCGGTTCCTTACGCTGGCAAGCGGTCGTGGCCAGCAGCGCGAAGCAGGCGAACGCGGCCAGGCGCAGCGTTGCGGGTAGCGTGGGCAGGGTATTCATGCGAGGACCACCTTGTTGCGCGTCTGACTCTTCACGATGCGCTTCGCGCGCGATTCTACACAAGGGCAGCAGCGGTCCTGCGCAAGTCCGTCAACAATCGGCTTCCCGCAGCCGGGACTTTGCCTCGCGCCAGCGGTCCCAGAGCCGTCCGGCTTCGCGCGCCGAGTAACCGGCACGCATGCGTGCATCGGCGGCATCGACCGCGGCCTGCAGCTTCCGGCAGGTCGCAGCGCGCTGCGCAGCCGCATCGTCGGGCTCAGCTGCGTCGGCGGCCCGCGGCCCGCTGTGCGTGGCCGGCGCCTGACCGCGCTTGCCGACGGACGGGGCTTCACCGCCCACCGCTGGCCGAGGTGCATCCAGCCGCAGTTCCCGCACGGCAGGAGCTGGTCCGCAGGGCCGGTCGGAGAACGTCACGAGCCCCGGCGAGACGCAACTGTAGACGCGCCGGCGGGTGGGTACGGCACGCTCCTGGACCGGTTCGAGCACCACCGAGCCACCACCGCCGGTCGGCGTGTCGACCGCGGGTAACGGCAGCACTCGAGCCGGCTGGGCCGGGAGTGCCCCGCATGCCAGCAGCGCTGGCGCAGCGAGCAGCAGCAAACGAATGCCTGGGTGAAGCACGACCAACCCTCCGCTACCGGGGGGTCATGTTCGCGCCGGTCAGTGCAAGCGTCGCGCGCTATTCGTCGCGGATACGCGCAGTTACGTCTCAGGCGCGCCCGACGTTCGAATCGGTCGGCGAGTGGAAGTACTGGCTCTCTGCCGAGAACTGCTCGATCAGGCGACGCAGCTCCTTTACGCGAGCCGCGGCGGTGCCGACGGCCAGGCAGTCTTCGCAGTCCGGGTCGCCGCAGGGTTGCCGCGTATACAGCCAGTACTGCACCGCGCCTGCGAGCAGGCCGTCGGCGATGTCCCACAGGTCGGCTCTGTCGTCGCCATCGGCGATCTGGTTGCCAAGATCTACGGCGCGGCTGAAAGCTTCGTCAAAATGCTGGGTGTCGTCAGTTTGCGTGTTGGCGGTCACGGTGGACGTAGGTCTGTGGATGAACGCCCATCATACCAGAGAGACTCGTGCAGTCGCCTCTCAAATTCCAGAAAACTGCCTATAAATCAGCTTGTTAAGCCGCTATCGACACTCAGATTCCGGCCTTGGCCAGGGCGTCAACCAGCGAGCGCAGGGCCCCGGCCAACGCCGGGTGTGCCGTTTCCAGCCGGACCGCGGCTCCCTCCAGCGCGTCGCCCGGTGCAGCGACCGGCTCGGGTTCGACCGAGCCTGCCTGAGCAAGCGCGGCCTGGATATCGCCGAGCGCCGCTTCCAGCAGCGCGCGGTCGCTGGGTTCGAGTTGCCGTGCGTCCGCGAGTTCGCGGTGCAGTTCACGCAGCGTCTGTTGCAGGTCGGTCATCGCATCCTCCACACCGCAGCCCGGCTTCCTGCACGAGTGTAGCAGCGACCGCCGGGGGTCCGGGCAGCGGAAAGAACCCACGACATGGCGTTGGCCCACACTAGAATGGCAGACCCGAAAAGACCTGCTGGAGACACCATGATCTCGAACATACGGCCTCTGCTGCTGTTGTTCCCGGCGATCGCGCTGCTGGCATCGTCCGTTGCAGCGCATGCCGAATCGCCGGCGTTCGAGATCACGCCCTTCGTCGGCGCGCGGATGGGAGGCGGTTTCGACCTCACCAATCCGGAAGGCAACGACAGCTCCGTCGATCTCGATTCGGGCATCAGTTACGGCATCGATCTAGGGATGTACCGCGACAGCCAGTCGTTCTACGAGTTGCTCTACTCGACGCAGCAAACCAGCCTCGACTCGGCAGACCCTGCACTCGACGGTGTCGACCTGCGCATTCACTACCTGCAGTTCGGCGGCACGGCGTTCTTCCCGCAGGACAACGATCGCTTCGTGCCTTACCTTTCGCTAACGCTGGGCGCCACGTTCATGGATCCGGATTACGGCGGTTACGATTCGGAGACCAAGTTCTCGGGCAGCCTCGGCGGGGGCTTCCGCATCCCCTTCAACGACAACGTCGCGCTGAACCTCGGCGTACGCGGCTACCTGACCTTGATCGAATCGGACACCAGCCTGTTCTGCGTCAGCGATGCCGAGCAGGCCGGCTGTCTGCTGCGCTCGTCGGGCAGCACGTTCTTCCAGGCGGAGGGCCAGCTCGGCCTCAGCGTGCGTTTCTAGCGCGCCTCGGCTGAGGAGCGGCAGTACGGCCGGAAACACGACTACAGCACGGGCACCGCGGCCGCATCCTGCAGTTCCGGCGGCGACTCCGTGAACAGGACGCGCAGCCGCAGCCCCACCTGTTCCTGCGGCGTGAGGCCATTGCGTTCGCGCATGACTCGAACCAGCGTGGCAGGATCGTCGGTGATGATGTTGTCGACGTCGCGCTCGATCATGCGCAGCATCACTTCAGGCCGGTTCACGGTCCAGACGTGGACCTGCTTCCGCGCGCCCTTGGCCTGGGTGACCAGAGCCGTGCTGGCCCGCGCGGAGTTAAGGCTGACGAAATCGCTGTCGGTCTTCAGCACGTTGCCGACGGCCGCGGTGACGATGAGTCCCGTCTCGATACCCGGCTCAATCCGCTCGACCTGGCGCAGCGCCCCGTGATCGAGCGAGGTGATCACGACCTGGTCGAGAAAATCCATCTCGCGCAGCAGGGCTACGACCGCTGCCGCCAGCGCCGGGTCTGGCACGTTGTACTTCAGTTCGACGTTGATGCGGAACCGGCCGCGCGCGTACTCGATGACCTGTGCCAGTGTCGGCACGCGCTCGCCGGTGTACTGCGGCGCTCGCTTCACGCCGATGTCGAGCCCCTGGATCTCCACGAGCGTCAGGTCCTTCACCTTGCGTGCGTCGCCGGCCATGCGCAGCAGGTCGCCGTCGTGGATCACCACGATGGCGCCGTCGCGCGTACGCTGCACGTCGAGCTCGATGAAATCAGTGCCGGCTTCGTAGGCCTCGCGGAACGCCGACATGGAATTCTCCGGCGCCCGCAGCGAGGCGCCGCGGTGCGCGGTGACCAGCACGTCTTCGCGCACGTCGAGCCGGCCGATCAGAAAATAGCCGATCGCCGCCATCAGGCCCGCGAGTGCAAGCAGACCCAGCACCAGCGGGCGGCCGAGGCGACGGCTCTGCGTTTGCGCGCTGGCCTGCGACTGCGGACCGAGCCAGAGCGGGCTTTCCCGGCGCTCCGCATACATGCGCGTGGCGAGAAACTGCTGGCCGGCGAACTGCAGCATCGAATACAGGAAGCCGACGCTGATCGTCACTGCCATGAACAGCGTGACCAGCGGCAGCACGCGCCTGGGATCGATGCCTGCCCAGCCAAAGGCCGCGTCGGTGAACTGGCGACCAACCCGGAAGCTAAGCCAGGCGCGAGCTCATGAAACATCGCGATCGGCATCACGAAGATCCAGCGGGCGAACTGCGCCAGCAGCACGAAGCCGAAGCCGGCACCGGCACCGGCAATCATGGCCGCCGTCATTGCGCGGCGCCATTGCGGCGGATGCTCGGCCAGGTAGTAATTGACATCGCTGCCGGCGAGGGTCGTGAACCAGACGATGGCGAGGATCGCGGCAAAGG
>Ga0315287_10004399_pt1 | contig 13751 bp, 11 predicted proteins | sample YL17G11_0_MG_FD_205037 | JGI IMG/M metagenome (GOLD analysis project Ga0315287, IMG submission 205037) | Sediment microbial communities from Yellowstone Lake, YNP, Wyoming, USA - YL17G11_0 | ecosystem: Environmental > Aquatic > Freshwater > Lake > Sediment | place: USA: Wyoming | collected... | reverse complement strand
CGTCGTCGATGAATGCAATTGGTCGAGCCTCGGCACTCATCGACATGGCCTGCGCAAGCCGTGCACCTGCGGCGCCCGCACCGTAGATCAAGACGTTGCTGGCCGCACTTGAACTCGGTGCCAGCAGCAGGCGAACGAGATACCGGCTGCCTCCCACGTACAACAACGCCAGGGACCAGTAGATTGCCAGCGACGACCGCGGAACCGAGCCAAAGCCCGGTGCGTAGGAGAGCAGGACCAGAATGACCGTGGATACGGTCACGCCCAGCAGCGCTGCGACCAGTGCTTTGCTGCTGATGAATCGGATGACTGCTCGATACAAGCCAAGCCGGACAAGTATCGGGACCGTGATGAAGGGCAGTGCGAAGTAGAGCATTCCGCCACCGGAATCGCCGTGATCGAAACTACCCAAACGCAGCGTGATCGCCATCCACAGGATGACCGGCAGCGCCAACAGATCCGCCGACACCATCAGCGCCTTCTTGGCTATGCGGGGCCAGAAAATGACCGATCGAGCGGCGTTGCGCGTGAAGTTGAGCATGGCTCCGTATGACATAACCTTCCTTGGGAATGACCATAATAACTCTTTTGGTTCATACGGACCACGAGCCGCCAAACTTCCCTGGCTTGAACAACGAACAGCCTAGGCCATCAATGCGCGCACGGTCGCAAGAATGATGGCGAGATCGCCGCTGAAACTGCGGTTGCGGACATAGGCCCGGTAGTACGCCAATTTGACCGGCAGGATTTCGTCGCGATAGGCGGTCTCGGGATCTCGGGCGCGACCCAGGATCGCGCTCTCGTCCCTGAACTCGATCGACGCCCTGTCGGTTATACCCGGTCTCACCGACATCACGAGGTCGCGGTCCTCGGGCGAGTAGTACGCCACGTATTGCGGAACCTCCGGTCGCGGACCGACGATGCTCATGTCGCCACTGAGCACGTTGATGAACTGCGGTAATTCATCGAGCTTGTAGCGTCGCAGGAACGCACCTGCTCTAGTGATTCTGCGGTCAGGGCCAATGGTCAGTCCTGGTCCGCAGGCTGCGGCATCCGGTCGCATCGTCCGAAACTTGAGGATACTGAAGGGTTTCCCATGCCTCCCCACGCGCGTCTGGCGAAAAAGGGCTGGGCCCCTGGAATCGATACGGACCCAGGCGCCAATGACGAGCATTGGCAGGCAAAGAACGACCAGCGCCAGCGACGCAAACGCGAAATCGAAAAGACGCTTAGCAAGCATCGACGGTTCCAGTACTGAGAATCAACGATCGCGAGCCCGAGGCTTCGAAATGGTGCACAGGATATGTGTCCGCAACATGGGGATGATATTCAGGAGCGGATACAGCCCCGGATGCCAGCGGGCCACGCGGCGTGCGATCGGCGGCGCCAGGGTGACGCGTTGGCAATGGCATCGTCCGTCGGGAAACAATTCCGTGACCCGTCGCCGTGGCACCCCCCGCACGTCCTTGTTGCCTGGATTATCGAAAACGAAGTCGTACCAGAGAATGAAACCGCCCGGCTTCACCCACCGCCACATGTTCGCTGCCAGTCGCGACTGGACATCGCGATCGAGAATTGACGAGAACACGACAGACTGGAACACGATGTCCTGTGACTCTTCGTCGACATGCGCCTGGCACGCGTCCTCGCACCGTAGATCCAGCGAGCCTGGCAGCCGATGCCTGGCCCGGGCCGCCCGTTCATCGAGCAGCTCGATACCCACCAGATTCTCCGGGCTGAATCCCATTCTGAGGAACTCAAGCAAGTTTCCACCCGCCCCGGCGCCGACTTCGAGCAGCTTTACGTCGGCGACCGGCGGCAGCTCGAGCCGACCGAACGCGCGGACGATCGCCCGCTGCCGTTCGTGGATCGTCATGAAAACGTCGGCACGACGAAAGTCGTAGGGGTCTACCGTGGCGTTCGCACGTCGCTGCTCATAACTTGCACGAATCCGTTCACTTTCAGTCACTGGCTGACCTGCTTCACTTTCCAACCGGCGTCAGCCGCGAACGAGGGATTCGCGGACCGCTGCGATCACGCGCCCCTGCTGTTCGTCCGTCAGCAACGTGTACAGTGGCAGACTGACCATTCGCTGAAACGCGTCCTCGCTGACAGGGAACATTTCCGGGGTCAATCGGTAGCGATCACGCCAGTAGGGATGCCGGTGCAGAGGCACGTAATGCACGCTGGTGCCTACACCCTTGTCCGCCAGCCGTTGCACCAGCGCATCCCTGTCGATGCCGGCGCTCCGGGCAAGCCGTACCACGAACAGATGCCATGCGTGCACATCGTGTTCGTTGCCCGCCGCCGGCAGTTCAAGTGGCAGATCCTTGAATTCCTCCAGGTAACGCGCCGCCAGCTGCTGGCGACGCGCGAGAAACCCCGGCAGTCGCTTCAGCTGCTCGACACCAAGGGCAGACGCGATGTCCGTAAGGTTGTACTTGAAGCCCGGGGCGACGATCTCGTAATACCAGGCCGGCACCTTGGAAACGAAGCGGTCGAACGCGTCTCGATTCATGCCGTGAAGGCGCATTATCCGCATGCGCTCGGCGGCTAATTTGTCCCGGGTGACGACCATGCCACCTTCGCCAGTGGTCATCGTCTTGTTCGCGTAAAAGCTGAAGACCGTCACGTCTGAATCAAGCGTACCGACCAACCTGCCCTTGTGGCGAGTTGGCAATGCGTGTGCCGCATCTTCTACCACCCTGAGCCCATGCTCGCCCGCAATTGCGAGGATCGGATCCATGTCGCACGCGAGACCCGCGTAATGCACGGGCATTATGACCTTGGTGCGCGGCGTGATCGCGCGCCGGACGCACTCAGGGTCCATCGTGAGCGTCACGGGATCGACGTCGACGAGCACAGGATCGGCTCCGAGGTAGCGCACGACCTCAACTGTCGCGGTGAACGTCAATGAAGGAGCGATGACTTCATCGCCAGTCCCGACCCCAAGCGACTCCAGCGCCAGGTGCAACCCTGAAGTAGCCGAATTTACCGCAATAGCATCCACGTCCGCGCCCAGGAATTGTACGAAAAGGTGTTCGAACTCCTTGGTCTTCGGACCGGTAGTCACCCATCCGGACCGGAGAGCGCTCGCCACGGCATCGATTTCGGCCTCACCGATGTCGGGCTTGGCGAAAGGAATAAAAGTGGTGTTCATGTCAGGGCAACCCGTTCATCTGCTTCTTGGAGGATCAGCCGCGCCGCACGCCTGCAGGAATCGCCGTGCGAGCACGGGATACGTATGATGTCGTCGGACGAATTCCCGGCCATGCATTCCCATCTGCTCTCGTTGCGCTGCAGTCATGGCTGCCAGCTTCCGCAAGCCGGCCGCGACTGCCTCGGCATCTCCCGGCAGGACGCTCAGCCCGCACCCCGACTCGACGACCGGGTCATTGCCGGCGTCGACGGAGTGCAGAACAGGGCAGCCTGCCATCATGTAATCCATGAGCTTGTTCGGTGCAATCCCGAACCGGTAAATGGAAACTCGCTGCCAGCCGATGTACGCAATATCGAGCTCGCGCAGAAACGCGGGAACCTGTCGTTTGGGAATGGGCGGGAACATCGCCAAGGATTCCAGTCCCGCGCCCGCGACCATCTGCAAAAGTCGCGGCCGTTCGTGGCCGTCGCCTACGAGCACGAATGCGACCGGCTCGTTCCGCATTATCGAAGCGGCGGACACCAGTGTATCGAGCGCATTCGGCAGTCCGTGTGATCCGGCATACCCAACTATCGAACACCCCGCCTTGCGTCTGGCGTCGATAAACGCGGCGATTGCAGGGTCCAGGGGTTCGGGTGCCTGCTCCCATTCCTCGGGAGATATGCCATTCGGCACAATGTGAAGCCGCCCGAGGTCTAGGCCGCGCCCAGACATGTAGTCCGCAACTTTCGGAAGCATGGAAACCACCGCGTCAGCGTGACGGTAGGCGGCGCTTTCCGCCGCACGGCACAGGACGATGAAGGGGTGCCAGGGAGACATGCCGTTGATCTCGATCGGTGACAACGGCCATAGGTCGTGAACCTCGAATATCAACTTCGCGCGCGCCAACCGCGCAACCCGCATGGCCACCCAGATATCCATCGGATAGGTGCTCGATGCGATTACGACTTCCGGTGCAAACTCGTCCACGATGCGTCGCGCGTCGGTCCAAACGGAGCGCAGGAATGCCAATATGTTCCTCACTCGTCCGACTCCGTTGCCACTGTACGCGGGCGTCGGATACCAGTGGTACTGGATGCCGTCGATCGATTCTTCGAACCGTCGGCTGCCGCCGCGGCGCATTCCTGTCGGCTGCGTGGACCTAACATGCGAGAAGGTTGCCGCGACGATGCGAACCGAATGCCCATCACGTACCCACTCGCGCGCCAGGTAGTAGGGACGGTATTCCATGCCATGTCGTGGCGAACCCGCATAGTGGTTGATTAACAGTATGTTCATCGCCGATTCAGTGCGAATTCGTCGTTCGCGACGACGCTGCGGTAGAGCGCGCATAGCTTGGCGCTGGATGCGTCCAGACTGAGTCCCTGCCGTTCCAGCACTTCTTTGCCGTTCGAGCGACCGCCGACGGTTAGTACATCGTGCATGCCCGTCGCAAGTGAATGCTCGCTACGGTCGACAATGGCCACCGGACGCACGCACTGCATCCTCTCCTGTACGTCACCGACCCGAACACTCACCACGGGCAGATTGCATGCCATGGCCTCCTTGACGATGTTCGGCGAACCCTCCGACTCACTCGCCAGCACGGCACAATCCGCGGCGTTCAGCAGCAGCATCATGTCATGGCGTGAGCGCTCTCCCCGAACGATCTCCAGTCGACAAGCCAGGCCGAGTTCGCCAAGGCGGGTAATCGCGCGCTCCACCAACGGCTGACCCTTTTGCGTCGGCGCGAGACCTGCATTGAACAGCACCACTCGCTCGTCGCTGCGCCATCCCAGCGCCTGCCGGGCTACCGCCTGCTCCATCGGATGAAAGAGCGCCATGTCGACGCCGGAAGGGATGACCACGCTCTTCCGACCGACACACCACAACTGTCGCTGGAGCGCTGCGCTGACGCATACGACAGCGTCGGACCGGATCGCCGCGGCGCGAGTCATCAATCGCGCCAACTGGTTGCGCAGTAGATTTTCAGAGGGCACCCGGTTCAGGTCAGAGCCGCGGACGTTGAGCACGAACTTGTGCCGGCCCGCGGCCAGGGCCGCCAGCAGGCCGGTGACTGCGCCGTACTGCGCGTGCACGACAACGATGCGATGCGATGCAATTGACGCTCGCAACGCGTGAAAGTCATGCCACAACTGGCGCGGCGACGACCGGGACTCGACGAAGAACTCGACCACGTCGACGCCGTGCAGGCGCAGGCGCGCAGCCATCTCGCGCGCGAAAACCATGTTGTGGCCCTCTGGCCGACCCGGCAGGACGTGCAGGACACGAACTGCAGCGGGCTCGGATTCCCCCAAAGCGCACAAGTCAGCCGGTTCGGCGTCAGAGTGAGACGTCATACGCCTCCATCCAGTACATCAGCATGAGCAGCCCATACACCCGGTTCACGCCTCCGACGTGACTTGCACCGAGCAGACTCCGCACTGTTGCGAAGTCGAAAAGGTCCGGGAACTTCGACTCGAATCGGTCGCAAGCGTCGGAACGAACCTTCGGGGTCAGCCAGTCTGTCAGCGGGATCGAGAACCCCTGCTTTCTGTCTGCGTCGAAGTCCGGCGGCAACAATCGCGCAGCCAGTCGTCGCGGCAGGATCTTGCGCTGTGACGAAGTCGTGCGAAGTTGATTGGGCACTTTCCCAAATGCGAATTCGATCAACCGGGCATCGAGAAATGGGGCTCGCACCTCGAGTGAATTTGCCATGCTCGCGCGATCGACCTTTACGAGAATGTCACCGGGCAAATAGCTTCTGAAGTCGGCTGCCATGTAGGTGCCAGGAACTCCCCGGGCCGGCTCGACGAGCGAGCGTTTCCAGTGCTCAACGGTCGGCCCATCCTGGCATGACTCCAATGCGGGCACGAGGCGGCGGCGCAGAGCACGATCAAACAGCACTCCCATCGCGGCCACCCCGTCCGACATCGAGCCACCGAACTGCACGAGCGCATTTCGACCACGAAATCCAACGGGCAACGATGCGCTCGCAACGGAACTGAGCGCCATTCGCAAGGGGCGTGGTACAAATCGCCGCAACGCCTCCAGTCGAACCGCCCCCTGGTACGACTTGTAACCGCCGAACAATTCGTCACCGCCGTCGCCGCCGAGCACGGCCTTGCCGTGCTGGACGACGAGCCTGCAGAGCAGGAATGTCGGGATCATCGACGAGTCGGCAATCGGCTCACAGTAATGACGTGCCAGCTCCGGGATCAATGCGACAGAGGATGCCTCGAGGTCGAGCTCCATGTGTTCAGTGCCGAAATAGGATGCAATCCGGCGCGCGTGCTTGCGCTCGTCGAACTCACCCTGCCCCGGGAATCCGACCGAGAATGTCCGGACCGGACGATCGGAAACCCTGGCCGCACATGCAGTCACCAGGCTCGAATCCATCCCACCACTTAACAGGACGGACACCGGCACGTCGGCCTGCAGTTGCTCCTTCACGGCCTCCTGCAGCAGTCGATCGAGTTCGTCCAGCAGATCCGATTCGTGGATCGCCGGTTGCGGTGAATCGTCGGGCAGAGTCCAGTAGGCATGGGTTGTAGTAGTGCCCGAACGTAGCGAGTACTCGAGGTAGTGAGCGGGCGGAAGCTTGTGGACGCCCTTGACGAGGCATTGATGCGCGGGCACATAACCTAGGGCCAGGTACGAATCCAGTCCCGGCAGGTCGAGCCGCCGGGCCAATGCAGGATTTGCAAGGAGCCCCTTGAGCTCTGACGCAAACAGCAGCCCGCTATTGACGTGTGTCCAGAACAGCGGTTTCTCGCCGGCTCGGTCGCGGGCGAGCAGGACTCGTTCTTGCTGTCGATCGTACGCGGCAAACGCGAACATTCCACGCAGTCGACTTAGGCACCGGGTGTCCCACTGCGCAAGCGCCGCCAACAGGACCTCGGTGTCGCTGTGGCCGCGAAAGGAATGCCCGAGCGCACGCAGTTCGCGCCGCAGCTCGTCGTGATTGTAGATCTCGCCGTTGAACGTGATGTGCCAGTTCCCGTTTGTCAACGACATCGGTTGAGCGCCGGCGTCGCTCAAGTCCACGATCGCTAGCCGGCGATGGCCGAACATGACACGGCCGTCTGCCGACGACCAAAGGCCAGCACCGTCCGGCCCGCGGTGCCGCAAGGCGTCTCGGCAGGCCAGCAATGTTTGCCGGTCCATTCCTCCGGCCTGGCCCGCAAATCCAACGATTCCACACATACTGTCAAACGCCCCTTGCGGCTGCGGGCAACGCGCTGGCGGACGCTGTTCCGCGACCTATCGCTGCAACTAGCACGACCAGAAAGGGAATCAGGAAACCCTCGAACAGCAGGGCTTTCAGGCTCTCGGGTCCGGCCCGCATATTGACGGGCAACAGTGCACAGAAATAGCAGTATGCAAGCATCGTCGGCATCACCAGTTTCGTCTCGCGGGCCGACCAGCGTGCCAATGCACGAACTCCCGCAAAAACCAGCGCGATCACACCGCCAGCAGCGACGACCGCCAGCGGACCGAAGTTCAGGTAGGCGCCGGCAGCGAAATGAATATTGAAGCCTTGTCCCGCCGGCGCGCCCACCGCCGCGGCATACACCGAATAGCTGTCGGGAACCCTGTCGACGCCGGGAATGAACGGCAGCAGGCTCTGCAGGAAATAAATGGCGCTTTCGCCCCAGGTCCAGCTGACCGGGGTCGAAATTATCCCATACATGGAAACGTGTGCTGCCAACGACTCTGAGCCTCCGGCCAGTGACGCTGGATTCCAGAATTTCGGATCAACCAAGGCTTCCAGCACCCGGTCGAACAACTCGGCCGGCGGCACGGCGCGGAAGGTCTCGATTGAGCGCAGGGCCAGGTAAACGAAGAAGACGCTGACGGCCAGCTTTCCCCACCGGATTCTGGCGCCGAGTCGCAGGAACAAAAGGAAACAAGCAACGATTGCCACGGCAATCTCGTTGCGGTTGCCAAGGGCGCCCAGGTAGCCCAACCACACCAGAGTCAGGACTACCAGGCACGAGCCCGTCAGGAATTTGCTCCCGGTCGGGCGCCGCATTTGGATTGGCCATGCGCACGCAAGCGTGATCAGCCCGACACGGTTGCACAATTGATGCACCGTAAACCATCCGCTGACCTCCGTTCGCGTGAACAGGTACAACGGAACCCCCTGCTCGATGGCGGCGCGAATCTCGCCGAAGAGCGCTGCCGCGCTGGCGACCAAGGCGACAAGGCAGATTGCGAGGAGCCGCCGCAGCGATGGCATACGCTCCATCGGCATCGTGCACTCTTCGTCGAACCAACGTTGACGACACAACAACCCTATTCCGGCGAGGATGCTCACGACGAAAAGCCCATATAGGAGCAAGGCCAGCAGGTAGTCGTCGTCGATGCTGACGCGGAAAAGCGACGCCTCCAGGTGATCGAGGGCTTCCGACGCCTCAAGCCCGCGCTTGACGGCCAGCACCGTCCACGCACCGTACAAGGAGTAGTAATACAAGCCCGCGCCGATGAACAGGTGCTCCAAGCCACCGCAGCGACGAAAATTGGCGATGCTCAGTACTGCAATTGCGACGGTGAACAGCAGGAGCGTGCCGTAGCACACGATGAGGAGCTCGTTCACCGGGCTGCCTCGCCCGGATACGAGCCGGAGGTCACGGCACGCCATTGCAGGATCATCGACAACACGCAAACGAGAGACTGCGCCACGACCAGGCTGGCAACCATGGTTCGCAACGAGCCCGGGTGCCAATAGCGGGCCAGGCAGAGCGCGGCGGCGATGCACGCAAGCTGCGCGGCCTGCCAAACCAGGAAACTCCGGGTCTTCTCATAGACGACCAGGACGTTGCTGGTGGGGTATGAAACAAACTGGAAAAACACCCAGACAACCAGCAGTTGCGCTATCGCTCCGGACGAACGCCACTCTGCTCCGAAAGCGAAAGCGAACAGCTCCTGTCCGAACACCATGATCACGAGACACGGCAACGCCGCAAGAAGCGCCAGTGTTCGCCACGTCGAGGCGAGCAGTGCATGCCCTGCCGCCGGGTCCCCGCGTCGATCGGCAATCTGCTTGTAGAAGACCTGCAGAACCGACGATCCGACCAAGGTTACGGGCATGCGCAGGACCCTGTCAGCCAGGGCGTAGATGCCTGCGTCGGCAACCGAGAGGACGATCGCCGCCGCCGTCACAGGCAACAGGTTGGATACGCCGTCCATGATGGAGCCCGGCGCAACGGCCCGCGGGAAATGGCTGTAGCTGCGCAGCATCGCCAGGACCCGAGTCTTTTCCGGCCGACCAATGCGACGCCGTCCTATCGCTGCAAGCAGGACCATCGCTCCGGCAAGCTGTCCGATTACGAAAGGAATGATCAATGACATGCTGGAGCGACCGATGAGCAACCCAGCCGCGATCTGACCGCCCGCAGTGACCAGTGCAATCGCTACCTTGGAGACCCCCACTGCCCGGAACTGACCGTGCCGGAGCGCCATGTAGCTTGCCGCGCTATACCAGGCCATGCAGGCCATGCCGGCGGCAACTGCTGGCCACAAGGACAGCAGCTGGGGAAAGCGCCCGATCAATGGGCTGTCCGCTGGCATCAGAACAAAGACCAGGCAGAATGCGACCGCAGCCAGCGCCGAAAGCAGAACGCATGCCCACAACAACGCCTGGCCATCCGTCTCCGCACGAGGCAAACCGATGGCGAACTCGTATCGCCCTGCCGCGACGATGGAAAACAGTACGACGAAGCCCGAATAAATCGAAAAGCCACCGAAATGTGCCGGTGAAAATATCCGCGGCAGCGCCAGCATCGCAATGACCGAGACGACTTGCGCAACGGCCGTCCATGACATCAGGACAAGAACGCTTTGCAGAGTCCCGGGCGATTGCTTCATTGGGGTGCCGGTCATCTTCCTGGCACGCACGAACGCATCACCGGCGCCCACGCGAAAAGTGGCGGCGCGCAGCTGCAAGCTGGGCATATATCGTGGCCGGAAGCAGCCGCGACGCCCCGTATTTTGCGAGTCCAGCGGCGTCCTCGCGAATCCGGACGGCGAGTCCCGCAGAATGGGTTGATTGACCGACTAGCGGCGACAAGGCGTCAAGCGGACCCTCGACGTACCCGATTCCGCAGCGCATGCCCCAGGAGCATGCGGAGTACCAGATTCGATATGTGCCATCACCACGTTTGATGAATGTGCTGCGGTAGATCATGCGGTTGTCCCAGCCGAATGAACTCCGGCTTAACAGGGGTCTCACGCGAGACAATCGCCAATCCAGACCGTCAGGGCTGTACGCATGGAATAGCCGACTCACCGATGGGTCTGCATTGCGAGGAAATGCGGTAACGAGTGCCTCGAAGCCGGCGCCAACCGCGACGACGTCGATGTGCCACACCCGGTGTCCCTCGATTTCGAGCGTGCAAGCTACGACGTCACCGAAGCGAAGCGGCGATTCTCCTGCGCGCCGCAACAGTTGCGATTCGGCGTGCGGATCCAGCGTATCGAGGTAGATGTACCACATGTCCCAGTGACCACGATCATCCACGACGACCGCAGGCGAAACGCCCCAGGCTGCACTGTAGATTTCACACGGTTCCGTCCAGCGACAGCCGTCTGTACTGGAAATAACGGAGAACGTGGTTCCAGCGCCTTCCGTCGCAGTCGAGATGTAGAACACATGCAATGAGCCATTGTGTAGCACCAGGTCGGTATCCGCGTGGTGCCAACCCGCCCGGCCTGGTTTACTTACCAATGGATCAGGGGCACCCGGGAAGGGTATCCAGTCGATTCCATCGTGACTCACGCGAATGATCGGGTTCTCTTCGGTGTCGATGCCGAACGGATAGGGCGTGCACGCCATCCAATAGGCGTACCCAAGGTGCCCATCCGGAACGTAGACGACGTCCGGGTGTACGGCTTGCCCACTGCCATCCGGCGTCGGCACCGACAAGCTGCAGGCGGCATTCACCGGAGATACCATCTAGAACGTATCGAGGTCGGCGCCGAAGATGTCCCAGTTCGCGTGCACGTGCACATTCGCACCCAGCGTACGAGGTGTTAACTTGCGGACGATCAGCGGCAGACAACCACGCTTCATGAAGCTCGCACGCCTGAAAACGGGGGCGAGCTGCGGCCTCGCACTGGCGGCCAGCATCAGCGGGCACTGTGCGATCAAGGCGTCGCGAAGCATTCTGGCCAGCGCCGCCGAGGCGGCAGCCGCATCATCGGACAGAAGTTCGGCCAGTACCGCATTGCCGGTCCTGAGATCAATGCCCCAGACCCCGAACGCCTTCAGCGCGTTATCCCGATAGACACTCGCCCAGCGATACTGCATGTCCGAGTCGCTGGAGAACCGCCAGGACAAGTACCTGGTCGTACGCTCGACACGACAGGCACCGCTCGTACGAGCGCACCGCTCGAGGAATGCATCGAGGATTACCGGTAGCGGCGCCATCGCGACAACTTCAAATCCGCCACGATCACCCTTAGGCAACAGGCGCGCGGCCGCGGTTGCGGTAGCGGCACCCCACGCAGGGACTCTCCGGTGCCGACCAATCGTCAGCGGCCGAAACCAAAGCGGAATATCGCCCGTATGATCCCAATCAAGCCGGCGCACGAATCCCGGAAAACTGTTTTCATTCGGGAATCCAAAGAGCGCTTCTATGCCTCGTTTGGCCGCATAACGCATGCATTCCTCGGCAAGCACCGTGAACATACCCTGCCCGCGGTAATCCGGGTGCGTCATCGTGTCCAGCGACTGAGCGCATGGCGTGACTTGCTGCCCGAGGCGTAGCGCCATCGGCCACAGTGCATATTGACCGACGAGCGTACCGTGATCGTCGGCAACCGCAATCACGGGGGGTCCATACGGATTGTCGTCGAATTTCCACCGATCGTGGCTCGCGGACCGGGCGAACTCAAAGACGACGCGAAACAACTCCGTCAGCTGGGGAGAATCCTCCGGCAGTGCCTGCCTGACCTCCCAAGTACGCTTCGAGGCCATCGTAGGTCCGTGTCAGGAGGCGTTGCGAATCTTCGCACGCAATCCTGCAAGCAGGTCGAGCGTCAATGCCGAGAATGCCGACAGCACCGCACCGAAGAAGAACGCCCAGATCAGCACTCGGACCGACCGCGGACTGGTGGGCCGCAAAGAAGGCCGGGCTTCGTCGATTATGCGGAACGAATACTCCCCGGTTCCGGCTGCCAGCATGCGCTTGTTCAGCTCCGATTCAAGAAGCTTTCCCGCGGATTGCTGCAGCGCCACGCTGTCGGTCTGGTCGACCTGCTGCCGAAGGTACGAAATGTTCCTGTCGGCCTCCCGCAGTGCTCGCAAACGCATCTCCTCATTCAACTGACCCACGATGGAATTGGCCCACTCGGCCGCCTTGGCGGCATCAGTCCATTCGATGCCTACGTAAACCAGCCCGGTCTTCTTGTCCTGACTGACACTGAGAATGTCCCGCATGAAGTGCTCGGCCGCCAAGTCGGCCTCGTTCACCGCATCGGTACCGAAGGTGAACAGCTGTTTTCTCTTTGCATCGGCTATCAAAGGCACGATCTTCCGTGCTTCAAGAAAACGCAGTGTGAAGCCCTTCGAACGAACGATCGCCAATGGCTCCTCCTTGCTGGTCTGTGCAAGGTTGATACCCACGGTGCTGGCGAGCCCGCTGAGTTGCCCGAGTTGCGCGGCCAGTCCTGAACCTGCATTTGATTCGCGCGGCAGAACCACGGCCTCGGCGCGAAACAATTTTGGAGTCAAAACGAGATATGCAGCCGCCAATGCAAGCGCGATCGAAACTCCCGTGAAAATCCAACGTCTCCGTCGCCACAGCCGGAGTACCGGCTCGATCGAGCTGGAATTGTCCGCATGCGGCGAGCTAGCCACGCCCGGCTGGAGTTCCCGCTCTGATTTTTCCACTACTCGACTCGTCTTTTCATCCATACATGCGGCACTCAGAACGAATTCACAGCCGCCACCGAGATGGCGATGTTGTAGAGAATCGTCGTCACGGCCGTCCACAACGGCAGTGGCCTCATGCGCTCCGCATCAATGGGCACGACTATAGTGTCTCCAGGCCGCATTTCACCGTTCGACTTGAACCAGCGGCTGCTGTTGCCGCCATCGACACTGCCACTGGCCCGCACGACGTAGGTGCGCCTGCCGTCCGCCCTCCTGGTGAGACCACCGCTCATGCTCAGATAGTCGTCACGCGTGAGACTAGGCATGTAGAGGTGGGACGTCGCGTTCTGCACCTCGCCGATGACGGTGACTTCCTGCGGCATCTTCGGGATGCGCAAACGATCGCCATCGCGCAGCACGAGATCGCCGACCCGGTCGGGCTGCGCTGCGAGAACCCTGTCCAGATCGATGACGAGCCGCCCCACCGGTTCGGCCGCTTGCAACTCCTTGAGCAGGGATTGCCCGATGTTGAGGGTTTCAGCAGCCTGCGACGCCATCTGACCACCCGACTGGGCCGATTGCAGCGCCAACGAGCTGAGGTCCTGTCGCATGCGGTCCGTGAGCACCCGGATCTGCTGGCGCTCGCGTTCTTTCAGGTATTCGCGTGTGAAGAGGCTGCCCTGCGGATAAGCCATAGTGGTCAAACCACCGGCCCGCGCGATGAGGGAACGCATC
>Ga0315287_10004396_pt1 | contig 13753 bp, 9 predicted proteins | sample YL17G11_0_MG_FD_205037 | JGI IMG/M metagenome (GOLD analysis project Ga0315287, IMG submission 205037) | Sediment microbial communities from Yellowstone Lake, YNP, Wyoming, USA - YL17G11_0 | ecosystem: Environmental > Aquatic > Freshwater > Lake > Sediment | place: USA: Wyoming | collected... | reverse complement strand
TGTGAGCGTGGGTGGGCGGGCAGGGGCGTGGGGGGCGCGAGCGGAGAAGAGCCGATCGTCGGCGCGCACTCGACGGCGGAGGGGGGGGGGGTTGTGAGCGCACGCGATCCACCCCCCCGCCTCCCCTCCCCTCGCTCACCTATGCAGAACGGTGTAGAATTGGGACACAAACTGGTTGCCGACCTGGGGGGGGGGGGGGGGGGTAGCGTGGGTGCGAGAAAGCTCTCGCACCTCTCTTTCCCTTTTTTTTTTTTTTTTTTTTTTTTCTTCTCTCTCTCTCTCCTCTTCTCTTCTGTCCCCTCGCGCTCGGCGCACCGTCAGGGCAGAGGCGGCCCGCGCGGCGGGCGTCGTCGCCGCCGGCACCGTCGTCGTCATCTTGTGCGGGTGCGTGTGGTGGGGTGCGTGGGAGATGGAGCGCAGTTGGGGCGTTGAGACAAAAAAATACGACAGTGGAGGTGGAGGGATGGGCGTGAGGGATGGGCGTTGCTCTCCTTCTTTCTCAGTCATCAAAACCTCCACGCCCCCGTCCCCGCTGGAGAATGAAGGGTGGCCGGCTCTTGTGAAGATGACTGTGGACGAATGGGCACGCACAGCCACACAGGGTCACCACCCCGCTCGTCTGCCCCCCCCACTTCCCCCCCCCCCCTCTCATTTCTTGCCCACTCCCCCCTCACCGCTCGTTCCCCCCCCCACCGCCTCGGTCCGCCCTCCCCGCGACCAGCCCCCTGGGCCCGCCCGCCGCGAGCGCGGCCGCGATGTGGCCCGCCGCCTCCTCCAGCCCCACCTCCACCTCTGTCCCGGCGCCCATGTCTCGCACCTTGACCACGCCCGCGGCCACCTCCGCCGCCCCCAGGACGCACACAAACGGCAGGCCGGCCGCGTCGGCGGCCCGCAGGGACTCCCCGAGGTTGGGGGCGGCCTTGTACCCGAACTCGGCCGCCACGCCCGCCGCCCACAGCCTGGCCGCCAGGGCCATGCGGGCGCCCTGCAGCCCTTTCCCCGCGGACGTGACCAGGACCGCCGTCTCCGCCTCCCGCACCCGGCCCGCCCCGCCCGGCAGCGCGGCCGCGGCCGCGCGCGTGCGGGCCTCGACCAGCGCGAACACGCGTTCAATGCCGATGCTGACGCCGACGGCGGGGACATCCGCGCCGGAGAACATGCCAACCAGGCCGTCGTACCGACCTGTAGAAGAAAAGGAAGGGAGAGAGAGACGGGACGTGAGCTTTGATGATTGGTTTGAAAGGCGCGCGCGCGCGCATTTTTTTTTTTCTCTCTCTCTCTCTCTCTGTCACTCCACCTCCCACTTTCTCACCTCCCGCCGCGATAGAGCCGACGGCCGACGGCCCCTCCAGCACCGCCTCGAAAATGACGCCCGTGTAATAGTCAAGGCCCCGGGCCAGGGACATGTCCAGGCAGATGGCGGCGGGCGGGACGGCGAGGCAGGCCAGGTGGGCGTCCAGGAGGGCGAGGTCGGCCAGGGCGGCCGCGGCGGCCGGGTCTTCCGTCCCCAGGGGTGACGCCTGGAGGGACGCGACCAGGCCCGCCAGGGAGCCTTTCTGGGCGACAAAGGCGCCCACCGCATCCGCGACGGCCGGGGAGATGCCTTTCCGCTCCACCAGCTCGGCCCGCACCGCGCCCCACGGCTCCTTGTCCAGCTTGTCGACGGACGAGCAGACCGTCTTGAACTTTGCGCCTGGCACGCCCGCCGCGCGCAGGCCCGCATCCAGCAAGCCCCGGTGGTTGAGCTTGACGGTCGCCGGCCCCAGCCCCAGCGCGGCCAGGACCTCCACCAGGACGGCGACCACTTCCGCGTCCGGCACCAACGGCGCGCCCGACCCGGCAATGTCAAAGTCGCACTGGAAGAATTCCCGGAACCGCCCCCGCGCCGCGGCTGGCTGGTCCCGCCGGTACACCTTGCCGACGTGGAACCGCTTGATGGCATTGATGCCGTGCAAGGCGGCGTACCGGGCAAAGGGGACGGTCAGGTCGTAGCGCAGGGACAGGGCCTCCCCGCCCTGGTCGGCCAGGTCGTAGATGAGCTTGGATTCCTCGCCGTACTTCCCCGTGAGCGTTTCCCGCAGCTCGAAGACGGGCGTGTCGATGGCGACCGCGCCGTGGCGCTCAAAGATGGCCGTGATGGTGGAGAAGGCCCACTTGCGGATGGCCATCTGGTCGGGCAGCATGTCGCGCGTGCCCTTTGGGAGTTTGGGGCGGCGCCGGACGGCGTTGGCTTCAGCGGCCGCGCGGAGGGCGGCCAGGGCGCCGGGGAGAGCCGGGTGGGAGGGGGTGAGGAGGGCCAAGGCGGCGGCCGCGGTGACTGCAGGCGTCGGGGCGGCGCCGCCGGAGGCAGGGCGGGCGGGCGGCGGCGGCCCGCCCCCCTCCCCACCATCCAGGCGCCCCTCCAGGAAGAGGGCGAGGAGGGCGGTCCCCCGGCCCAGGGCGAATGGGGGCGGGCCCTTGCCTTTCCCCTTGGCGGGTTGGGCGACAGCGTCAGGCGTCGCAGCGGGCGCGTCAGGCGTCACAGCGGGCGGTGCCGCCGCCTCGCCCTCCAGGCGGCGGGCGGTCGCCAGGGCGGCTGCCGCTTCCGCGGCGAGGGCGGCCGCGAGCGCGGTGCCCGCGGCCACGGCCGCGCGCGCGGCGCCCAGGGCGGGCGTGGCCGCCGGGTCGGCATCCAGGGACGCGCCGGCAGAGGCGGTGGCGGCCTTGGCGGCCGCAATGGCTGCTCCAGCCCCGGCCACGCCGTCCTCCCCGCCCAGGGCAGCAGTCCGGGCGGCAGACAGGGACGCGGCAGCCACCAGCGCGCGCGCGAGCGCGAGCTGTGTGGTCGCGAGCTCGAGCGCCGGCGCGTCCTGGCCGCCGCCCCTCCCACCGCTGCCCGCCGGCACGGCCAGCTCCGCCCGGGCCGCCGCCGCCGCGGGGCCCAGCGCCGCCGCCAGTGCGCCGTGCGCGGAGGGGACGGCGAGGAGGGCCGGCGGGGCGGGGCTTTTGGGGCCGCCACCCGCGGCCTTGGAACCGGTCGTCAAGCCCGCCAGCTCGGCACGCACCGCCGCCGCGGCCGGGTGGCCTCCAACCTCACCATCCGCATTCCCGCCCAGCGCTTTCCCTGCATCCACGCGCAGGGCTTCGGCGGCCAGGGCCGCGACCGCCGTGGCGAGCGGGGTGAGGCGGGCGGCCGCGCCGACGGCGAGCGCCGCCACGCCTGCGGGCGCGGCTTTGCCGGCGGCCAGGGCGGCGCGTTCCGCGGGCGACAGGCCGGTCGGGCCCGGGGCGCCCGGCGCGGAGGCCGCCAGGGCCCGGCCGACAGGGGTGGCGGACGCGGAGGCAGCGCCGCCGCCGCCGGCGAGCAGCACGAGGCCCGCGCCTGACGACACGGCCGCGGCCAGGGCTGCCAGGGGCGCCCCGTCGCCAGCCCCCTCGGGCAGGGCGGGCGTGACCCGCCCGTTGAGCAGCCCTTCGCCCAGCAGGCGCAGCACGTCCGCCCGGACGCGGGAGGACCCGTTGGCCAGGCTCAGGAGGCGGGCCAAGACGACGGCGCGGGCTTCAGGGCTGGTGAGGAGGGGCCCACCCACGCCCTCGGCGCCTTCCAGGCGGGTGTGGCTGCCGCCGCCCACCCCGCCCAGCGCGCCCGCGTCCGCCGCCCGCGCGGTCGCCTCGTCTTCCGGTGCAAACTTGTCGGGGGAGGGGGACTCCTTTTTGATGCGGGCCAGGGCGGCGGCGTCCAGGGTGATGGGGGCGTGGCCTGAGGACAGGGAGTGCGCAACGAAGCAAAGAGGAGAGGAGGTTGAGACGAGAGGGGGCCGATCGATGGAAAGCGCGCGGGCCCGACGCCCAGATCAGCGATGTGAGGCACGGCGCTCACACTAACACCAGTCAACACGGTCGTACCTGCCGCCACGTCCAGGACGTCTGTGGGGGAGAGGGCGGCCCCGATGCCGCCGACGTTGATGGCTGCCGACATTTATCTTTTTTTGCGAGGGTGAAGAAAGGCGCTTCCTTTTGTGAATGTGGCGCAGGAGAGCGCGTCCAAAGGTAACAGGCGTGTGCGGAGAGGAGTGGGAGTCACACACAGGTGCACCTTGGATCGAACGGCGGCGCGTAGAGGTGGGAGATCGGAAAAGAGAGAAGTGAAGAAAAAAAGAGGAGCGAGCGCACCCTTTTTTTCCCCCCTCGTCTCCTGGCTCATTCCGCTGACCTCGACCGCGAGGACGGGATAGAGTAACGCCCCCTCTCCGCGCGTCCGCCACGCCCATCCCACCCTCCGAAGTACCCTCCCACCCACCACCCTCCCTATGCCTAGCCCCGCCTCTCCTCGCCGCCCGGGGCCGAGGTGAGCTAGCGTAGGGGGTGGTCCTCGTTTTTAGAGAATGCTTGCGCCTCTCTTTCTTCTCAACCTCCCCCACTCCTCCAAAATCACACAGCCGCCCAATCCCCTCCGTCCGCCGCCCCACCCTCGCCACCGCGACCGCCCTCGCCCTCCTCGGCGCGGCCGCCGCCTGGGGCCTCACCCAGAGCGTGCCCGCGCCCTTCCCGCCGCCCCCCCCGCTCACCCTGCGGTGGCTGGCCCCGCGGCGGGCCGGAGGGGCGGCAGCGGGCGCGGCAGCGGCCCGCCGCCTCCCTAGCCCAGCCCTGCCCGCCGTCGCCATCTGCGCCATCGTGCGGGACCAGGCCCTGGACCTCCCCGAATGGCTGGCCTGGCATGCGGGCGTGGGCGTGGCGCACGCCTTCCTGTACGACCACGCCTCTAGCCCGCCGCTGGGGCCGGCCACCACGCCGGGGTTGGCCCCCTTTTTCAGGGCGGGCTTTCTCACCCTCGTCACCGCGCCACCCGGTGCGGGGGCCGCCCACCACTCGGGGCGGGCCCAGCTGTGGGCGTACGATGACTGCCTCAATGTGTTTGGGCGGGGTCAGGCCCGCAGCGCCCCGCCGGCGGGCGTGGAGGCGGGGGCCTGGGCGCGCGTGGTGGGTGGCCTCAAGACGACGCCCCCGCCCCAGCCCCGCCGCACCGCGCCCCTGCCGACCTGGCTGGCGTTCATCGATGTGGACGAGTTCATCATGCCGACGGGGTCCGAGGCGACAAATGTGAGCGCGGGTGGTCCGCCGGCCGACGCGGTGCCGTCCGCGGTGGCCTCCTTTGCAGCAAAGCACCCGGCTGCTGGCGCCTGGGCGCTCAACTGGGTCCTCTTCGGCTCGTCCGGCCACGCCGCCCGCCCGCCCGCCGGCACCCTGGCCTCCTACACCGCCTGCTTGCCGCCGACCGACCCGGAGAACACGCATGTCAAGACCCTGGCCCGCGTGGACGCCACCCTGCGCGTGGGGATGGACCCGCACCACTTTCTGTTTGACAAGAATGCCTCGGCCGGCGCCCTCAACGGGCGGGGGCAGGTCGTCCCGGGTGGAGTCGCCGCCGCGTTGGGGCCCGCATCCTATGATGGTCTTGCCCTGCACCACTACGCGACGAAGAGCCGGGCGGAGTTTGGCGCGAAAGTGGAGCGCGGGTCGGCCATGGGCAACCACAAGGCGTGGGGCTGGTTTGAGAGCGTCAACGACCGCACGGTGGCTGCATGCGGGGTGGGGAGGGCGCTAGGGGCGGTGGTCTTAGAGCGGGTCGCGGGCGCGTGGGGTGTGTGAGAATTAGTGTGTTTAGGGCGTGGGCAGGGTGCTGGACGTGTGAACCGTGAGAGATGAGAGAGAAAAATGGAGGAGCACAGCCAGGTTAGCGCTGCCCCTCATTGTTTTTTTGTCTCCGGCGCGTGTGCCCTGCCTGCCCGCCTCGACACACTAGCCCACCTCACACCGCCACCTCCTGCTCCATGACCGCCGGCGACATCCGGCGGGGTGGGAAGCGCCCCCAGGTCGGGAGCGCGTTGTCTCAAGTTGTCTTAAAGAAGCGCAAGAATGGGGCGCAGCCGTCGGGCTCGCCCGCCCGCCCGCCCGCCCAGACTGACGACGCCGAGGGCGACGACTTTGCCGGCGATGCCTTTGACGCGCCCGCCCCGGCTGGCCAACCGTCCGACGACGACGATGACGCAGGCCTGGCACCCCTGCCTGTGCTGGGAGAAGAGGAAGAAGGGGCGGGCCCTCAACCACTGCAGCCGAAGAAGAAAAGGGAGCACCCCAAAAAGAAAAAGGCGGCCTCGGCCTGGGCGGCCGCGTCCGCGGCGGTCGCCACCCTCGCCGACGCGGCCGCGCCCACCCAGGCGGCCTTCCTGTGGGCCGCGTACGGTGAGGCGATCGGAGATGATGGCGGGCAAGACCCTGAGCTGGCCGGCCTGCGCGCGGCTGGCGGGCGGGGCGTCCTCGCCCTCCCACCCGCGCCCACAGGGGCTGGGGGGAGGGGGCTGGGTGCCCGCCTCCGGTCGGCCGACCCCGCCCTGGCGGCCGCCGCGTCTGCGTCCACCTCCGCGCCCCCTCCTGCCATCGCATCGCCCATCGTGCTGGCCCTGTCCGCGTCCGCCAACCACTGCCTGGACGTGCGGCGGTCCGGCCTGCCGCGCGCGGTGAAACTGTTTGCGCGTCACATTAAAGTTTCCGAGCAAGCCGCCCTGCTGTCCTCCCCGGCCGGGCGGGCGACGACAACCACCGCCATCGGCACGCCCGCCCGGGTGCTGGCCTTGCTGGACGCGGGCGCCCTGTCCCTGGACCGGCTGCGCCTGTTGATCCTGGACGTGCGGCGGGACGCAAAACAGCGCACGCTGTTGGACCTGCCGGAGACGAAAGGGGAGGTGTGGGCCCTCGTCCGGCGGGGGGGGGTGGGGGGCCGGGTAGTGGGGGGACAGGCGAGGGTGGCCGTGTTTGATAGTGGGGGTGGGTGCGACGGTGGCGGGGCATGGTGAGAAGAGAGCACGTGAACAAATGTGAGAGAGGAGGAGGTCAAGGTTGAGAAAGAGACAGAGACCCACTTCTCTCTTCGCCCCGAAACATGCTCAAGCGCCGGGACTGGCTCCACCTGCACGGAGAAGACGGGTCCGGGACGTCGTCCGGCTCGTCCGGGCGGTCCTCCACGTCCGGGACCAGGTCCTCGTCGGAGGAAGGTGAGAAGGCGGAGCGGGGGCGACGCAATTGGCTAGCCGCCGCGCTCATTTTTTTTTTCTCACGCGACCCCCCTTCCCAACCACACACAGCCACGAGCGACGACGCCTCGTCCGGCGCGGACAGCGACCTGGCCGCCACACGTGGGCGCCTGCAGGACCTGTCGGAAAGCGATTATGAGGGCAGGAGCTCAGACAGTGGCAGTGGCAGCGAAGAGGAGGAAGCAGCAGCGCCGCCGCCGCCACTGCCGGGCCGCCCGCCCCTGCCCGCTGCTGCGCTGCCACCTTCTCAAAAGCGGCGCCCGCCCCCGCCCGACCCGGCCGCCCTGGCCGCCCAGCTGACCGCCTGGCTGGCCACCCCGCCGTCCACGGTCCCGGACGCCCGCCCCCTGCGCTGCAAGGCCTGCCCGGGCGTGCTGCTGGCGGGCGCGGCGGCGGCGGCCCAGCATGCGGACAGCGCGCGGCACGCCAAGAAGTGCGGGGCCGCGGGCCTGGACCCGGCGGGGCCGGCGGCCGCGCTCTTTGAGTTTGCGGTCGGCAAGGCAGGCGACTGCGATTCTGACGAGGAAGACCAGGTTGAGACACACACGGAGCGGGCGGCCCGGGCGGTGGCGGCCGCGGCGGGCGTGCGGGCGGCCGTGGCGGCAAAGGCCGCGGCGGCTGCCGGGCGGGTGCGGGAAAAAAAGAAAGCCAAACATGCGAGAAAGGCGGCGGCTGCTGGTGCGCCGCCGCCAGCTTCCGCCCCGGCCACCCCGGCCGACCCCAATAAGCGGCGGCCGGGCGGGCGGCCGGGCAAGCGGCAGCGGGCGGCGTGGAAGGAGGAGAAGGAGGAGAAGGAGGCGGGGAAGGAGGGGCGGGCGGGCGGGCGCGGCCCCGCCGCACGGGTGAACAAGGCGTGATTTTTTGTTTTGTTTCATTCCCCCCCGCGCTCTCTCCCCATCCATCCACCACATCCCTCCAACTTTTCCCCCCCCCCCCCCCCCCCCCCCCCCCCACACACACCGCCCCTTTGCTGATATCAGGCGAGCTTGGGCGCGGCCGGCTTGGAGCGGGACACGGCCTCCGTGTACAGGTAGGTGCCCAGGATCGCGACGGCCGTCCCGACCTTGGCGTTGAGGGACAGGGACGTCCCGAAGAAGACGACCGACGTCCCGATGATGACGATGCGCTTGACCACGTTGCACACGCCGTGTGAGACGGGCGAGACCCGGGAGAGCGTGTTGAAGGCGAACTGGTTGTACAGGTGGTACAGCAGCCCCACGCCGCCGAGCGCCCACCAAAAGTTGGGGTTGGCCGCCAGCGCCTTCTCCACGCCCGCCTTGAGGGCCGGCCCCTCGAAGATGGCGGCTGCGGGCACGCAGATCGCGACCGAGATGAGCGTCGTCCACGCGTAGATGGCCGTCGAGTCCAAATCCTTGATGGAGCTCATCGCTTTTTTAGACCAGACTGCCCGGAAGCCAAAGGTCAGGTTGGACACCATCGCCCCGATGAAGCCCGTCCAGTTGAAGGACAGGTCCGACGCGGACGCCAGGGCCACCCCGCCCATGATGGGCAGGAGCGTGGCCATGACGGCCGGCGGGGTGGCCGTCCCCAGGATGAGCTTGGAGAGGAGGACGTTGAATGCGGGCTCCAGCGTCTTGATTGTGTGCGTGAGCGAGATGGCGACGGCCGCAAAGGACAGGTTGGCCGCGATGTGGCCGACCGCGTGCATGGAGGCCGGCCCGGCGAGCGTCTTGAACTCTTCCTTCGTGATGGCCCGCCCAAAGGACGCCTTCTTCGCGCCCAGGGCGTAGGCGGCCGTGCAGTAGGCGAGGCCGACGACGACGTGCACTGCCGACACGGTCCAGGGGAAGGGGAAGTAACCAAAGATCGTCTTGTTCAGCAGGTTGAACCCCACGTTCAGCGCGTACCAGGCGGTGACGTAGACCAGGGTGACGACCTTGGGGGCGGAGGCGGGGCCGACGAGCTTGGCGACGACGCTGTGGGGAGAGGGGGGGGGAGGGGAGGGGAGAGAGATAGAGAACCGTTGGTGTGCGTGTGCGTGTGCGAGTGTTTGAGGGCGGCAGCGGAGAGGAGAGATCGAAGAAAAAAAACGACGAGAGGGTCGGACGGTGGGGGTGCATGCCCCTCCGCGTTGGCGCTCCATCCCCTGGTGTGTACCTCCAATTGCGTGCAACGTACACCAGCACGGCGTACCCTCGCCTCCATTGCACCTCCTGGCGGGTCGCGGCGAGGAGGCGTGGTGTCGCAACGCCCCCAGGTGCGGGCTGCAAAGAAGCGGGCGGCGAAAAAGGGCAGCGCCCCCCTTTTTTTGTCTGGTGTGTGCCCTTGCGCCCGCGCGCACGGCCCCCGCCCCTCCCCCTTTTGAGGCAGGGCTCCGGCCAGGGTTGGTGCGCAATACGCTCTCCCCTCCCGCCAAAAAATATAAGCCGGACTCACCCTTCCAGCGGGTCGGCTGCCGCCCGGACGAGGGTCGCCTGGCGAGGAGCAGATGAGTGCACAGGCAGGGGGGCGGCTGTCAGGACCTTGGCGGCCCCCGCCCGGCGGGCCGGGGGGGGCGCCAGGCGGGCGGCAGACGCGGCGGGCGCCGCCCGGGCGGACCGGGCGAGCGAGCGGGGGGCGGGCGCGCGGAGGGCCTGCATATTGTGGGGGGGGCGAGGGGGAGGGGGGGGGGGAGAAAAAAAAAGGGAGTGGGGAGGGCGCTTCGAGCGCGAAGGAGGGCTTGCAGACACACTTCTCACCGCTGTCTCCCATTCGCGCCCCGCGCCGGGTGTGACGCCCTGTGGTGAGCGGGCGCGCAGAACAACTGTGCGCACACGCTCCGGGACGCTCCTGGTCGACAAGCCCGACCCCCTCCAGCCCGCCCCTCCGCGCGCGCGCCGCGTCGCTCCCTCGAGATGTTGCTGCGCGTTGGTGGAGGAGGCGCCCGCCGGCGCCCGCCCCCCCTCGCCCCCGGCCCTGGTGGCCGCGCTGGCGCGGCCCCGCCCCCGCGCCCGCCCCCTCTCCCGCCCCGCCCCGCCCGCCCGCCCCTGGCCAGGCGAGTCTTGGACAGCCGGCCGCCTCCTGCTGCTGGTGGCGACGGCGGCGGCGGTGGCTGCTCGTGCAGCCACCACGAGCATGCTCACCACCGTTCGGCGGCTGGCGGCCACGGCCACGGCCACGCCCCCACCGCCGGCCCGCCCTCCCCCGTAGAGCGCCTCTTTGACGCCCTGGCCACCAGCACAGGCCTGCGCACGGTCTCTGATTATCTGGACCACAATCCGAGGGCGCTGGCCGCCGCCGCGGGCGCCCTCGCCTGCGCCGCCCTGGCCACCACCACCCCCGCCCAGGCCGCGGCCGCGGCCCTGTCTCCCAGCGCCGGCCCGCCCGCGCTCGCCGCCCTCGCCACCCTCGCCAGCGCCGCCTCCTTCCTGGCCGCGGGCCTGCCGGACGTGGTGGCCCTCATTCGCACAGCCCTCGCCGGCACGCCCCGCGCGCTGGGCGGGGCCGGGGTGGGGCGCGCCGTGGCCCGCCTCGACACGCACTCGCTCATGGCGGCCGCCGCCCTGGCCGCCGCCTGCTCGGGCTCCCCGCTGGAGGGCGCCCTGCTGATGGTCCTGTTTGGCGGGGCGCACGCCCTGGAGGCCGCCCTCACCCGCGTCGCGGCAGGCGACCTGCGGACCCTGTTGGCGGCCGCGCCAGAGAGCGCGGTGCTAGTGGTGATGGGGCGCGACGGCGCCCCCGATCTGGCGACCGCGGCCACCGTCCCCGCGTCCTCCGTAGCGATCGGCGACACCACCCTCATCCGCCCCGGCCAGGCCGCGGCCGTGGACGGGGTGGTGGTCTGGGGCGCGTCGCTCGTGTCGGCGGAGCACATCACGGGGGAAGCCTCGCCCCGGGCCGCCCGCCCGGGCGCGTCCCTGCCCGCCGGCGCGCTCTCGCACGACGGGGCCCTGGTGCTGCGGGCCACCGCCCCCGCGGCGGCCTCCGCGCCCGCCCGCATCGCGGCCCTCGCCGCCGCCGCCCAGGCGTCCAAGCCCCGGCTGACGGCCTGGCTGGACGGGTTTGGGTCGCGCTATGCGCGCTGGGTGCTGGGCGCGACGGCCGCGTCCTTCCTCGTCCTCCTCGCGGCGGGCGTCCCGCTGACCGCGCCGCCCGGCGCTGTCGGCCCGGCCGGGCGAGGGGCGGCGGTGCGGGCGATGGCCTTGCTGACGGCCGCGTCGCCGTGCGCGTTGGCGGTCGCGCCGCTCGCGTACGTCTCAGCCATCGCGGCCGCGTCCCGCCGGGGCGCCCTGCTGAAGGGCGGGGCCGTCCTGGACGCCCTCCTGCGGGTGCGGACGGTGGCCCTGGACAAGACGGGCACGCTGACGACGGGGCGGCTGAGCTGTGTGGGGGCGGTGGAGGTGGGCGGTGGCGGGCCGCGCGCGGCCTCGCACCCCCTCCTCCTCGCGCCCCCTCCCCCCACCGCGCTCGCCCTGGCGGCCGCCCTCGCCCTCCGCTCCACCCACCCCGTCTCCGCGGCGCTGGCGTCGGCGGCGGCCAAGGTCGGGGTGGCCGCCGCGCCGTCCAGCGCCATTTCCGCCTTTGAGTCCGTGCCCGGGTGCGGCGTGCGGGCGCGGCTGGAGAGGGGGGGTGGAGGGGGCGCCCCCTCCGCCCATGCCACGGTCCTTCTGGGCTCGCCCGAATGGGTGGCGGCGTCCCTGCCCGCCCCCTCCGCGGCGGCGTTGCTGGCCACGGGCAGCGCCCTTGAATCCCAGGCCCTGACCGTGTCCGCCCTGGCGGTGCTGGACGACCGCGGCGGCGGCGGCGGCGGCGGCGGCGGGGAAGGGGCAGGCGCCTCCCCAACCCCGCCTCCATCCCTGCTCGCCGCGTTTGCTTTCTCGGACGGCGTACGCTCCCGGTCCGCCGCCGCCGTGCGCGCCCTGAAAGCCGGGGGCCGCCCCACCGGGGGCACCCCGCCCCTCACCCTCCTCGTCCTGACGGGCGACAACGCGGCGTCCGCGGGGCGGGTCGCCCGCGAGTTGGGGCTAGACCCCGCGCGCGATGTGCGGGCCGGCCTGAGCCCGGGCGGCAAGGTGGACGCCATCGCCGCCGCCCGGGCTGCCGGCACGGGTGGCGTGCTCATGGTGGGGGATGGCGTCAACGATGCGCCGGCCCTGGCGGCGGCGGACGTGGGGGCCGCGATCGCGGGCGCGCCCGGAGAGGGCGCGACCGCGGCCGCGGCCGACCTCCTGTTGTTGGGAGGGGCGGGCGTGGCCACGCTGCCGGCCCTCCTGCGCCTTGCCGCCGGCACCCGGGCCGTCCTGGTCCAGAACCTGGTCATCGCGGGGGCGGGCGTGTGCGCCCTGGCCCCCGCGGCCGTGGCGGGGGTGCTGCCCTTGTGGGCGGCCGTCCTGCTGCACGAGGGCGGGACCGTCCTCGTCGCCCTCAACTCCCTGCGCCCACTGTGGATGATGCGGGGCGGGGAGGGGGAGGGGGAGGAGGGGGAGGGGGAGGCGGTAGGTGTGGGCGGCGGTGCTGCTGCTGCTGCTGGTGGGGGCGGGGTCGGCGCCCAGGCGGCGCAACCGGCGGCGGCGGCGGCGGCAGCTTGATGAGAAAAAAAATGGGGATGGAGAGGTAATGGGGGTCGGGGGCATGATGTGGTGGTCGGTTCTCTTTTGGAATCTCGTTCATTGGCCCCGCACGATTTCCTTTCAACACACACACACACACACTCACATCGCTCTGTCTCCCCTCCCGTCATGACACGCCCTCCCCCTATGGCCTCGCCAGCCGGTCCAGCGCCCCCTCCAGCTTCCCCCCCGCCTCCCGCAGCGCCCGCTCCGCCGCGGGGCGGCCCAGGTCGGCGGCCTCCATGACGACGGCGATGTCCGCGTCGACCAGCTTGATGGAGGACAGGGCGGCCTCCCTGCGGAATGAGAGAGAGAGAGAGAGAGAGGCGCGCGTGAGCAGAAAGGAAAAAAGGAAAAGGTTGAGAGGAGGAGCGCCCGCTTTCTGTCTCTTGCTCCTCCTCTCCAGGCGTGCGTGCCCCAGGGCACCCTCTCATCACCTTTCACCCCTCACCGTTGCCGGGCCGCCTCCCGAGAGGCCTCCATGTCGGCGCGCAGGGCCTGCATGGCGGCCTTCACCCGGTCGGCGTCCACTTCGGGGCCGGCGTGCTGGTGGGATGAGGGAAGAAAAAGAGAGAGAAAAAAAGAGGTGAGGGCAAGGTGGGTTGAGCGCGGCGGCCCTGTTTTTTTTTCATGCCCGATCGATTGAAGCACGCCCGCGCACATTGTCGGTCAGCGTGTCCATAGCCTTTCGTTCATCCTGGGCTGACCGGCTTGTGGGTGCGGCTGCGGCCTCCTCGGGGGGGTCGTCCTCGGCGGTCATGGCGCGGCACACGTTCACAAAAAAAGAGAAGAGAAAAGTGCAAGCAGGTCACTTGCTTTTTTTTTTTTTCCGCTTCTCTCTTTTCTTCCTTCTCTTCACCCCTCAACCATGCCCGGCAAGGAAGGCGGCAAAGCCAAGGTGAGCGCACGCGCCGCCGCCGCATGCCCTCTCTGCTCCCTCTCGCGCGTGTGAGCGCGAGGAGCGGCGGGAGAGCGTGGACGCGAAAAAAAAAGGATGGGAGAGCGACGCGCCGCATCAACCGCACTTCCGCTCGGGGGTCCTTCGCGCCCCGCAGCCACCCCACACACCCACGGGCGCTCTCACTGGTTTTTTTTTTCTCTCCTCCCTCTCTCGCCCCCGACTTCGTCAACCCC
>Ga0315287_10004394_pt1 | contig 13755 bp, 6 predicted proteins | sample YL17G11_0_MG_FD_205037 | JGI IMG/M metagenome (GOLD analysis project Ga0315287, IMG submission 205037) | Sediment microbial communities from Yellowstone Lake, YNP, Wyoming, USA - YL17G11_0 | ecosystem: Environmental > Aquatic > Freshwater > Lake > Sediment | place: USA: Wyoming | collected... | reverse complement strand
TACCAGAATTACCCCAATCCTTTTAATCCTTCTACAACAATTAAATATTTTATACCCGCATCCCAATTTGTTACCTTAAAAGTATTTGATGTTCTAGGAAAAGAAATTTCAGTTCCGGTCAATGGTAAACTTGATGCCGGCTATCATGAATTCAGTTTTAACGGCTCACAATTGCCAAGCGGAATGTATTTTTACCAGATAACCGCCGGTAATTTCACCCAGACTAAAAAAATGATCATGCTAAAGTAAATTAGTTTACTACTATTACGTCAGTCCGGTTTATGCCGGATTGACGTAATGGATTAACCCGACTTGATACCTATTCATCTTTTCCAGTAGCATCTCTAACACTAAAACCTTAATTTTCTTTAACTACTTTTAATATTTAACGGAGTTTTTATGAAAATGTTTGTTTCAATAATTATTTGTTTTGTCATTATCGGATGTTCCGGGAACAAAAAAGATGAGGTGAATAATATGCTTGAGAAAAAAATAAAACAATTTGCAGAAGTGAAAGTTAAATACGACGAAACCCTGCTTAATGAGCGCGAAAAGATGGTTGTAAAGAATTTATATGAAGCGGCCAAATTAATTGACGAATTATTCCTTGAGCAGGCTTATTCCAAAAATCACGAGCTAAAGAATAAGCTTGCAACATCGGCAAATACCGAAGATAAAACCGTACTGAAATATTTTAATATTATGTTCGGACCATTCGACAGGCTGGATGGAAGTAAACCTTTCTACGGAACAGATACCAAACCTTTGGGAGCAAATTTTTATCCTGCCGATATGAAGAAGGACGAATTTGAGAACTGGATAAAAAATAATCCGGGAGATGAAAAATCATTCACCTCCGAATTTACAATTATAAAAAGAGATGGAGCTAAATTGGCTACCGTTCCTTACTCTGAGTATTATAAAGAAAAGCTGACTAAGATTGCAGGATTGTTAAATCAGGCAGCAGAATATTCCGATAATGCTTCGTTGAAGAAATATCTAATTACACGCGCCAAGGCATTTCTTTCAAACGATTATTATGAAAGCGATATGGCATGGATGGATGTTAAAGATAGTAAAATAGAAGTTGTAATTGGCCCGTATGAAGTATATGAAGATGCTTTATTTAACTACAAAGCGTCTTTTGAATGTTTTTTAACCCTGGTTGATCCTGTGGAATCGCAGAAACTTAAAACATTTGCAAAATATCTAAAAGATATTGAAAATAATCTCCCTATTCCTCAGGAATATAAGAACTTTACACGCGGAAGTGAATCCCCCATTGCTGTTGTTCAGGAGATTTTCAACGCAGGAGACTGTAAGGCGGGGGTTCAGACCCTAGCATTCAATCTTCCTAACGATGAAAGAGTTCGCAAGGCAAAGGGTTCGAAAAAAGTAATGCTAAAAAATATTCATGAAGCTAAATTTGAAAAGATATTAAAACCAATTGCTGAATTGGTCCTTGATTCCGAACAGCTTAAATATGTTACCTTCGATGGATTTTTCAACCACACATTAATGCATGAAATCTCTCACGGAGTAGGCCCTGCTTTTGTTAAAACCGGAGGTAAAGAAATAGAAGTTAAAAAAACATTAAAAGAAACATCATCATCAATAGAAGAATGCAAAGCTGATATACTTGGAATGTTTAATAATATCTTCATGATAAATAAAAAAGTATATCCTCAATCATTCGACAAGGAAACATGGGTTACATTCCTGGCCGGAGTCTTCCGCACTGTACGTTTTGGAATTGGAGAAGCACACAGCGACGGAACTGCAATAATTTATAATTACCTTCTTGAAAAAGGAGCTTATGAGTTTAACGAAGCCAAAGGCACTGTTAAGGTAAACTTTGACAAAATTTATAAAGCAGTAACCGACCTGGCAAATATAATACTAATGATTGAGGCAAAAGGAGATTATGAAGGGGCTAAGAAAATACTTGCAGATTATGCTAAGGAAACTCCTTCAATGAAAGTTCTTCGCGAAAAATTAACATCGCTCCCTGTTGACATAAAACCGGTTTTTCATATTGAGACGGGGAAATAGAAACTTAATTTTTCGTGTGGGCAGAGTAAATGCTTTCGAGGTTGACTAAAAATAATATTTAATATATGTCATTCCCGAATGATTCTATGGGGAATCCAGAAAGGAATTATGGATTCCCGCTTTCGCGGGAATGACAAATAACCCGCACTTGTGAGCTAACCTCGTTTTTTAATACCTTGCGGCTTTGTGAATAAACATTTCCCACCACTCGTGAAGATCTTTAGAAAAATTACCTCTGACCATTAATAAATGATTGCCGTATGGTGTATTCAGCAGATCGGATACTTTTGCCGAGCCATGGAGTTTTACATGAACCTGTGTTCTGCACAAGTTTTCATCTGAACCGGTTTCAAGAATTTCTCCGTTTGTAATCCAAAGTTTATCCAGGTTCTTACCGCCAAGTCTAATAAGAGTTACTTTTCCTTTCGAAAATTCCCCTTCAATGCCAACTCCCAGTCCGCTTTCAAAATGAGACCTTAATTTGTATTTGTCAACCAGTCCTAAAGGCACGGTACAGTGTGCAAGCCAGATTGAATTATTGTGTTCAACCAACCGGGCCGGATTAGCCATCCATACAGGGAGATCTGTAAAGTTATTGATCCACAACATACCGAGAGTAGAGACCATATCCCCTTCGCAGCCGGCAACAATTCCTTCGTCGTTTAATTTTGAAAGGGCAAAACATCCGGTTGTTTTCAAGTCCGTTACCAGATCGAAACACCGTAAAGACAAGGCAGACAGTTTGTAATGGGAAATAATTTTCTTCAATGCGGCATATACTTTTACTACGTGCAAAAGCTCTTTTTTTGAGGGCTCTTTTACTCCTGCAGTTTTAGTAATCAGGTTATGGTGGTCAATATCTATTTCGTCATTCTTGATTTTATCAATGCTTTCAATAAATTCAACAATGCTTATGTATTCAACTTTAGCACCCCATAATTTTTCTATGGCATCAGCGTCGGGAGAACTGGCCACCAGCCAGTCGGATGGAGCCCCTATTAAACCGATTTTTGAATTCACAATTTTATGATAAACCTGAGAATATTTTATGAGCTTTTTTAAATCGTGCCAGCAGTCCTTATTAGAATTTTCATCCATGTATATGATTTTACCGTTTGTTCCATCCTGCTGCACTCTGCCTAAAACCTCCAATGCCGCGGGAAGGGAATTATTTGATTGATGCGCCATAAGAAGAATAGGTTCATTGTGAAAAAACTTTCTTCTTTGAGAATATAGCTCTAATATCTTCTGTTCCGTTCCTCCTGTAAGCACCAGAAATATCAGGGGAATATTCATGGATAAATCAGCGGCATGTAATTTACCTGCCCCACTATTCAGCAATTCAATTTGCAGATCTTTGGCAATTTCTTCCGGGGGAACCGGCAGAATATTGCTTGCAATTGCAATAAACCCATATGTTTTTGTCGTGTCCATATATTTACCCTTAAATATTTACAGCATTTAAAAGTTAAACATTTGCAAAATATTCTGAAACGGAACGGGTATTAATATGTTAAGTAAAAAGGAGAAGTAGGTGAAAATATCTTAACTTATAAAGCGTTTCTAATTTTTAATTCTTAATTACGCTAGCCGGTAAAGTAAAGGAAAAAGTACTCCCCTTACCGGGTGTACTTTCAACATGTATGGTGCCTTTATTCTTTTCAACGAATTCCTTGCACAGGAAAAGTCCAAGTCCTGTGCCTTTTTCACTTTCTGTACCATCTTTAGATGCAACTTTACCAAGTATAAATAAATCGTTTATTGTTGCTTCATTCATGCCGATTCCGCTGTCGGTAATGGCGACTTCAACCATAGACCCCCTGGGAACAGAACAAATATTTATTTTGCTCCCCCGGTGAGAAAATTTAATAGCGTTCGATAACAAATTTCTAAGTACTGTATAAATCATATTCCGGTCGCAGAATACTTCCTGACTATTTGAAACTTTTGCTTCAATAGTAATATCTTTATGAATTGCATTGTTGGAAGTGAGGCTAACAGCTTCTTCAATAATTTCATGCAGATAAAACATTTCCGGTTCATATTTAATATTACCTGTTTCAGACCTTGACCAATCGAGCAGGTTTTGCAGCAGCCGGTTACCGCTATCGGAGGCTTCGCGAATATAACCCAGGAATTCCTTTATTTCAGCTTCGCTCAGCTCTTTATAATCTTGTATCAGGATGTTGCTGAATTCTTTAAGGCTCTGGTAAGGGTTTTTTAAGTCGTGCCCTATTATTGAAAATAATTTATCTTTTGTTGTGTTCAGTTCAATCAGTTTTTCGTTCTGGTCTGAAATTACGCTGTTTTTCTTTTCAAGTTCTGCATTTTTCCTTTTCATAATCATATTTCTGCTTCTATAGAACCAGATAACAAAAATAGCAGCTAAAAGCAGAAGAGAGAAAACACCAACCTCAAGAAGCATAACCTTTTTCTGATTTTCTACAATTACTTCTTTCTTTTCTGCACGGTACTTGCTTTCAAGCGTCCTTATCTGACGGGCTTTTTTCTCATCGTACAGCACCCACCGGTTTTCATTATAAATTCTAAGATATTTAAATGCGTTTTTATAATCGCCTAGTTTTTCATAGGACAAAAAAAGATTAAGAGTAGACATGTCTATAAATGGATAAATTTTATTCTTCTCAGCATAATCAAAAGCCTGTTTGCTATGTTCAATAGCTTTGCTGTAATCTTTTTTGTAATAATACGCAACAGCAAGGTTTTCTTTAATTAGAAAAACGTCGTTTTGAAGGTTGTTTTTGAGGGAGAACTCGAGCGCTCTTATTAAATGCGTGATGCCCTGATCATATTCTTTTTTTTCTATGTATGCCGCCCCCAGAATATTCAATGAACTGCTTATTGTTTCAATGTCATTTATTGTTCTGGCGGCAGGCAGCGAGCGCTCTAAATATTTCATTGCTGAATCTAAATAAACCGTATTGCCCGGTGATATTTCATAATATACTGCGGCAAGGCGGTCGCATGTTTTGCTTGTTCCCTGAATATCCTTTTCTGAATCATATATTTTTAATGCCTTTTGCAGATATGGAATTGAAAGTTCATATTCAGCAATAGCCCTGTACAATTCCCCAAGGTGCATATAATTGCGTGCAATTTTTTTATTATCTCTCAATCCTTCAAATGCACTTTGAGCCTTAATAAGGTTTTCGCTTGCTTTATCATACTCAAGCAGTTTATACCGGTATTTACCCATTAGAAAAAGAGCTTCGGCCTCCCCTTCTTTGTATCCGATTAACTGTGATTCAGAATATGCTTTTTCGGCAAGCTTAACAGCCTCTTTCGGGGCGGATTCTAATGCAATGCTTTCCCTGATTGTTTTATTGACTGCAGTGCTGTCGGGTGTCTGTGAATAAAAGGAAACGGGAATTGTAAATATTATTATTACCAGCAATTTTTTACAATATTTGTATAGCATATTTTATCACCAGTTGAAACTTGTAAATATCCTCATTACAATTTATCATAATTTGAAGATAATATCTCAAAAAAATATATTTTCTTTTACAATCTACAGTTGAATAAGAACCCGATAAAAAATGGGGCATATGCCCCATTTTTTATAACTAATTCACTTTCCACTCCAGAATACCGCCTGAGTATTCTTTTTGAAGCTTTACGAAGAGTCTTATTTTGTTTGTTCTAATTTTATCGAAATTTACCCTGTTATATTTATTGATTTCTGTTTTATATTCGGTTTTATTTTTAACCGGTTTCCATTCTCCGTTTGCCAAGTATTTTATTTCCCATGATTCGGGAGCTTTATAGGATCCGTCATAATGGTCAAATTGAAGCCAGAAAACCTGCACCTCCGAAATCTCCTCTTCTTTAGGAAATTCATATTCAACCCATTCATTAGATCCCCTTTTTTGCCACCAGTAAAAATATGGTTTCGATAGATCTCCTGAATTTGCCGGCTCAAATTGGTCGTTTAATCCGTAAATAGGATCCGCAGAACAGCTTACTTTTGCCTTTGATGCCAGTGTTTCTTTGGGAACAGGAACGGCAAACTTCTTTTCATTGGGGATCCATACAGTCATTTCACCTGTTCCTCTGTTATTCCAGGCGTAGTAGGGTATGGCTTTAAATAATGGCTCTGCCGATTTTGAAGTACCACTCAAGGCTTTACCTTCACCGGAAATTGTAACGATACCGCCGAGAAGTTCATTTTCATATTTTACATTCAGATTTTTCATCTGTGGTGAAAAGAAATTAAACACATGCTTATCGTTCTGGTCAATACCTTCCAAGCAATAAACAATGGGACCTCTCTGCAGAGCAACCTTATCAATAAGATATTCGGCTTTTTTATTTGCCGTAATTCTCTTCACATCCATCGGAAGAGTTAAAATAATTTCATCGCCATCTCTAATCTGGTTATCTAATACTGCATATCCATCCTGAACATTTAATACATGATCTTTGCCATTTATCAAAACTGTAATCTTTCCCTTTTCTTTTTCAATAAACGAATACAAATCGCCGGGTACCGGTTTATTCATAGCCCAGCCGGGTATTCTTAATTTTAATTTAGCTCCGTTACCTTTTACATTAGTCAATTTAATTTTAATTAATCCGTCCCACGGATAATTGGTTTCCTGCTGGATTTTCATTTCGCAATTATCAGTTTTAATGCCTGCTTCACCAGCCGCATAAAGATTTATAAAAATATTATCTCCATTAACTGCATACATATAACCGGGAATGGAAGCCATGAAGCGGGTAATATTACCAGGGCAGCATGCGCACCCAAACCATGGCGCTCTATCAAGCTGGCCGTTTGATGCCAGAGGATTATCGTAGAAATACCTGTCGCCGCTTAAAGAGACCCCCGATATTACGCCATTATACAGAGCACGTTCAAGCACATCAATAAATTTTGAATCCCCGGTTAAAAGGAACAGTCTGTAATTCCAGTAAACATTTGCAATTGAAGCACAAGTCTCGCAATATGCCGTATGTTCCGGCAGTTCATAATCGGGTCCGAAACCTTCCCCCTGCCCGCGGGAACCCATTCCACCGGTTATGTACAATTTTTTCGTTACCAGATTTTCCCAAACCCGCAATGCGGCTTTTTTATATTCTTCATTTCCGGTTATTGCCGCCACATCTGTTACACCCGAATATAAATATCCAGCACGTACCGCGTGTCCCACAATTTCATCCTGGTCTTTTATCGGTTTATGATCCTGACTGTATTCACTAAGCTTATGTCCGTCTCTGCCGTATCCGGTTTCATCAAGAAAATATTTTGCAAGGTTAAGATATTTTTCTTCATTGGTTACCCTGAATAATTTTACCAGTGCCATTTCTACAATAGGATGCCCCGATGGAACTCTTTTTTGCCCGGGATTGGTTCCAAATACCTTGCATATCAAATCGGCGCTTTTAACTGCAACATGGAGCAATGTTCTTTTGCCTGTTGATTTATAATGGGCAACAGCGGCTTCATAGAGGTGGCCAAGATTATATAATTCGTGACTATTTAGACGTTCCCATCTTTCTTTTCCCATCCATCTGAAAAGCCTTTGGGAGTTATTAGTGCGGCAGGTATATAAATACCCGTCAATTTCCTGCGCAGAGGAAATTAAATAAATGAGGCTGTCAACATATTTATCAAGTTTTGCATCATATTGAACGGCAAGAGAATAGGATGCCCCTTCAATTATTTTGTATACATCTGTATCGTCAAAGGGGAAATCACCTTTATGTTCTCCTTTTTTAAGGTTACCGGCAATAGCAAAATTATCAAGCCGACCGGTTTCCTCGCATTTTCCGAATGCCGTAGGAATGGAAATTTTTCTGTTGGTTTCAATTCTCGGTTTCCAGAAATTATCGGTAAAATGAACCTTCGTAAAATCAACAGGTTTAATTTGATAATCTTTCTGCGCAAACAGAGTTGATGTAAATACAAATAATACCAGGCTAATTAAAATCTTTTTCATTAATTCCTCAGAACCATTTTTATTAGTTATTTAATTCACAATCCATTCATGAATACCGCTTGCCCAATCTTTCTGCAGTTGAACTTCCATTTTAAGTGCGGTTGTTTTTATTTTTTCAAATTTTAATTCATTGTATTTGTCTTTTTCAACTTTATACTCACCGTCAGTTTTTACAGGCACCCAGTTATTTCCATCTTTATAGAATAATTTCCATGATGCCGGAACCCTGCATCCCCCGTTTATCGGTTCATCATCAAACCAGTATACTTTAACTGCCGATACTTCCTCTTCCTTTGCGAAGTCATATTGAATCCATTCTGTAACATCTTTTTTGGGCCACCAGTGATAATAAGGAAATGAATGATCATTCGAGTTTGCCGGTTCCAGCTGATCATTGATTGAAGTTAATGCCCTTGATTTATGCGAGGCTGTTACCTTGCTGGCTGATGCAACTGACGGGGGCTTAATAGGAGTAGCCGATTCCGGCTTAGATGCAAACCAGACAGTCATTTGCCCGAGCCCCCTGTTGTTCCATGCATAGTAAGGTATTGCGGTAAATTTTTGATTTACCAGTTCATCTTTTCCATTTAAGTCTGTTTTAAAAGCTTTTACGTTTCCTTTTATTATTTCAACTCCGTTTAAAAGTTCTTTATTAAATTCGGGAATAAAGTTTGCGTCTTTATCAACAACAAGGTTAAACACATTATTGGAAGGATAATCCACAGCTTCGGCGCAATAAACAATCGGGCCGCGCTGTAAAGCCACCCTATCTTTATCGGCTTCTATTTTCGAGTGTGCCAGCACTTTTTCCACCGGCATATCAAGTGTAAATGAAATATTATCCCCTTTCTTCCAGGTTCTGCTTAATACCGCATAGCCATTCTGCAATTCATAATTAATTGAAGTTCCGTTAACAAGAATTTTGATTTTCTTATTTGCGGAGTTTGCAAATTTGTACAGATTGCCGGGCACTGCTTCATTACGAGCCCAGCCGGGAATACGCAGGTATAAGTTGAATGCTGAAGATTTTTCGGGAGATACATTTATAAGTATTCTGCCATCCCACGGATAATCGGTTTTTTGCTTAAGGGATAGTTTTCCGGTGCCGGCATTAAACTCAGCTTCGCTTTGAACAAATAAGTTGATATAAACATCATTCCCCCTGGTAGCATATACATATCCCGGAACCGAAGGAATCAACCGTGCTACATTCGGAGGGCAGCAAGCGCAGCCGAACCACTCGCTTCGGCTAAGGCTTCCATAAGATGCAAGGGGATTAGGATAGAAGAACTTATCGCCGCTTAAAGAGACCCCCGATATTACACCATTGTAAAGTGTTTTTTCAAGCACATCAATATATTTTGCATCTCCTTCAAGCAGAAACATTCTCTGATTCCAGAATACATCCGAAATTGAAGCGCAGGTTTCGCAGTAAGCGCTGGAATTAGGAAGCTTGTACGGCGCGCCGAAACCCTCATGCCCGCCTTCAGCGCCTGTTCCACCTGTTAAATATAATTTCCTATAAACAACATCCTCCCATATTTTTTTAAGTGCAGTCTTATATGCTTTGTCATCTGTTAATGCTGCTACATCGGCTGCGCCTGCATATAAATAACCGGCCCTTACAGCATGCCCTACGGCTTCATCCTGTTCAACAAAGGGTTTTTGCATTTGAGCATAATCGCCATATTTTTGATTCTCTCCCTTGCCTCTTTTATCAATAAAGAATTTTGCCAGATAGAAGTATCTTGCATCGTTAGTAACTTTAAATAATTTAACAAGGCCCATTTCAATTACCTGGTGTCCGGGTACTTTTTCGAGTTTGCCCCAGCCGAAAACGTTGTCAATTAAATCGGCATTTTTAATTGCAATATTTAAGAAGCTCTTTTTGCCTGTTGCCTGAAAATGTGCAACAGCAGCTTCGTACATATGCCCTGCATTATAGAGTTCATGGCTAAGTTCTTCTTCTTTTTCCCACCTTGTTTTGCCTGCCCATTCATGCGCATTTTGCGGGTCTATGGTTCTGTTGGTATATAAATAGCCGTCCGGCTCCTGTGCTGCGGCAATATATTCTATCACCGTATCTATATAAGAATCCAGTTTCGGGTCAGGAGAGACCTGAAGAGAATAAGAAGCAGCTTCTATCATTTTATAAACGTCTGTATCATCAAATGGATAAATAGAGGCAAATTTTCCTTTTTTTAATTTACCTGCAATTTTAAAATTATCTATTCTCCCCTCTTCCTCCGATTTCCTGAAGCCTACAGGAATAGTGACTTCTTTATTTACCTTAATTTTGGGGGCCCAGAAATTATCGGTGAATTTAACCTGCGTAAAAGGTACAGGCCTATAATTATAATCTTTCACCCCGGTTTGTGCCACTGTTACCCCTAGGCATAACAATAGAGACGCAATTATTGAAAATTTAAACTGATTCATTTCATTCTCCCGCTTTTATATTTTCTGTATTTATTTCTTTTCGATTTTCAATTTTATTATAGAAAGTGAACTTGCCGGGCAGTTAAAAGCAAATTCTTTGCCTCCGTTTTCAATCTTAATCTTTTTGGGCGCTACTTTGAGAGGATTTTCGAAATTATTTTCATCATCCATTGATGATGAAGATAGAACTACCGCTTCCCCTGTTTGTGATATACCAGCAATTCCGGCAATTTTGATTTTAGTAGTCTTATCTTTTTCAAATGGATTTACAACTTTAATAATAATTTCCTCTTTATTTTTTGATACTCCTGAAGTTGCATACATTTTAAGTTTTTGCTTATCCGGCAGTCTAAAATCGTGAACAAGCTTGCCGTCGAGATAGCATTTAATATCCCTTCCTTTTGTTTCAATTTTAATATCGTACCATTTCCCCGTTTCAATTTTTCCCTTTACTCTTTTACATGCATCTTCCGTTCCGTTCCCGAAATACTGGACTGCATGTTCCGTATTCATCCAGCCTCCGATATTCCACCTGTAATTATCCTCACCGTTATTAACGTAAAAAGCTACAGCAAATCCTTCATCTCCTTTTACCTTGCGGGCTTTTAATGTAAGGGTATAATCTTTCCAGACTGAATTGCCCCCGATAATCAAAGTTTCCCATTCATCCCCTTTGTTTCTTAGCGCGCCATCCGTTATTGACCATTCATCTTTGATGGTTTTCCATCCTTTTAATCCGTTTGAAAAATCTTCATAGAAAACTTCTCTTCCATCGGAAGTTACTTTAATATCCTTGTATTCCGAGACAGTTCCCCATGTACCAAAACCAATTCCCCCTTTAAATTCATCTTTTAGAATTTCCTCCGGTTTTGTAATTACAGTTGTAGACAAAACCTTATCGGGGCGGTTTGTAGAAAACATTTTAATTGCATGATATGAGGGAGTTCCGTATACCTGCGTATTGTTGAATACAATCATATCGGGATTCCACTTTCTGTCGTTAACATTTACAAAAGTAGGCGCATAGGAAGCCATAGTTACAAGATCCGCATTCCTTTCCATACCAATCATATATGCCGATTCCGCCAGAGCGCCGCGGAGGTTGCCTTTTCCAATAGCACCGGAGGTTACAGCAAATTCCCCCACATATATCTTCCGTTTTCTGTTTCTATCATAATTATCATATAAGGATTCCCTTTTATAAAATCCGTTTGGCGCAAGGTAGTAATGTTCATCAACAATTTCTATATCATCACGCCCTGTTTCTTTAAACATATCAACATCGGAAATGGTAATTATCCTTGGATATTTTTCTTTAACCGCCCTGTAAAATTCAAAGTATCTGCTCCAATATTCATCACCCCAGTTTTCGTTCCCTATCTCAAGATATTTAATTGAAAAAGGTTTAGGGTGCCCATTCTTTGCTCGTAAGGATCCCCATTTGGATGTAACCGGGCCCATGGCATATTCAAGCGCATCAAGGGTTTCGTCAATATATTTTTTAACTTCTCCTTTGTCAAATTCACCACCCCGGTATTGGCATGCCATTCCAACATTAACCACATATAACGGTTCGGCTTTCAGATCTTCGCATAGCTGAAGAAATTCATGGAAACCAATTCCATCGTAAGTGTGGTAGCCCCATAAATTCCAATGCCCGGGCCTTTGAGCTATGCTGCCGATTGTTTTTTTCCATTGAATTCTGTTTTCAACCGTAGCACCCTCAACAACGCATCCGCCTGGAAAACGAAGAAAAGAAGGATTCATATCTTTAAGCATTTGGACAAGATCCATTCGCAGTCCATACGGACGGTTGTTAAATGTTTTCACTGGAAATAACGAAACTACATCAAACCAGATCGTTCCTTCAGATAGAGGGGTAATTACAAATCTGGCATCATTATCCTTAGCGTTGCTTGTTAATATCAATTTATATTGTTTCCATACCCCGGTTATGTTATTGATTACACCGCTTGCATATACTATGCCTGTTTTGCTTTCGAGGCTGATTTTAATTGCTCCGTTTGATTTTTTATCTTTATATGCATATAACGAAAGTGAATATTTTTCTCCTTTAGATACACAGATGCCCCAGAATCCTTCATTTGAAACCGATATTTTTCCTTTTCCAAGTTTCTTAATTTCAAATTTCATCGATTCAGGATTGCTGGAATTCAGCGGATTTACATCTACCTGTTCAATACTCCCCTCACAATCTCCTTTTTTTAACAAATTCCAGGCTTGCAGCGAAGAGGGCCTTGCATATTTTTCTTTCCATCCCTTTGAGTTCTGAATCATATCTTTTTCTGCAAACGACATATTTTCCGGAATTCTGTTTGCTTCAAAATCGCGGTTCTGAATTAGTTCGGCATACAAACCTCCGTCTGATGCGTGATTTATATCTTCAAAAAATATTCCGTACATATCGCTGCCCATTTGAATCTGCGGTTTTGATGCATCAATTATAATCTCGCAATCAGGATTGTCTTTCCAATTAAAAGTAAATGAGAAAAGGCTAATTGTTAGGATTAATAGCGCCATTAACACATGGGCTTTTTTTGTAACTGTAATATTTATCATTTCTTCATCTCCTAATTTTCGGTAAAAGTTATAATTCCAACCTTAGCCGCTCTATATTAACTTTGATAATAATCGACATTTTCTTTTGTAATGATATCTATCTGCATAAGTTTTTGCTTTTCAACTTTCTGTTTTAAAATAATAAGATTTACCAGGGTGAAAACCGATTCATATCCCTGCCTTTCAGACATCTGGCTTACAATAAAATCAATAACACCTTTTTTAAGGAAAGAGATATTTTCATTTATCAAATCGTAGCCTATCAGTTTTATTTTGCCTGCTAGTTTCTTTCTTTTAAGATATTTTGCTACCAGATAGGTAGATGCGTTTGTAACAAAAATTCCCCCAACATCATAATTCTTGTTTTTTATTACCTTATCCAGCAGTGCTGTTGTATTCCGGGTATAGTCAGGGGGCACGTCAAGCATACTAATCCTGGTGTGATTAATCGAATTGTAGTAATCGGAAAAACCTTTTTTCCTCTGTGTGATATGATAATCTTCAGGAGTATAATTCATAAGGAGAACAGTTGAGTTATTTCCCAGCAGCAGATGCATCAGCTTGGCTCCGGTCATTCCGCTTGTGTAAGCATCCTGTCCTATAAAAGAAAGGTAGGAGGATTCAGGCAGAAGGGAATCGAAAAAGATGTACGGTGTCTCCCTCGGTATTTTCTTAATAAGCATATTGAATACCTCTCCACCGGTTGGTGCAATAATTA
>Ga0315287_10004393_pt1 | contig 13756 bp, 19 predicted proteins | sample YL17G11_0_MG_FD_205037 | JGI IMG/M metagenome (GOLD analysis project Ga0315287, IMG submission 205037) | Sediment microbial communities from Yellowstone Lake, YNP, Wyoming, USA - YL17G11_0 | ecosystem: Environmental > Aquatic > Freshwater > Lake > Sediment | place: USA: Wyoming | collected... | reverse complement strand
TCGAATCCCGTCGAGACCGCTGGAGGAAACATGGGTTCGAATCCCATCGGCGCGATTTAATATACTCAAGCCGTCGTTTAGTGGATAGGACGCTTCCCTGAGATTGGAAAAAAGATGGCGTAGTTCAGTTGGTTAGAATGCTTCCCTGTCACGGAAGTGGTCACGGGTTCGAGTCCCGTCGTCATCGCTGAAATGGAATGGTCCTATGGTGGAATTGGTTAACACATCAGTTTCTCAAACTGAAGATTACGGGTTCGATCCCCGTTGGGACTACAATAAAATAAACGCACTTGATCACTGCGCAAGTTTTATTCGTTGAAATAGTTGGAAGATTATTTTGATGAAGTTATGAGGTGTTTTTGGATAAACATTCCGGTATGAGATCGGGGATTGCTGGTTCGAATCCAGTCATGACTGCGAATGGAAATTAAATGGGGCCTTAGCTCAGCTGGCTAGAGCGCCTGCCTTGCACGCAGGAGGTCATCGGTTCGACTCCGATAGGCTCCACAAGTGGGAAGTGGTTGACAACCAAACGATAATGTCTAGTCAACATTATTGGCTTCTCCAAAAATTATAAAATGCTCCTGTAGAGTAACTGGTTAACTCGTCGCACTTTCACTGCGGAGATTGCGGGTTCGAATCCCGTCGGGAGTACTATCGGAAAGGACCACAACGTCCAATACGAGAATAGACGACACAACTGTTGTGAGTTGGAAAGTTTATCGCGGTCATAGTATAAGGGCAAGTACGCGTCCCACTCAGGGATGAAATGCAGGTTCGAATCCTGTTGGCTGTACAAAATAATTTGGGGGCTTGGTGAAACTGGCTATCATCGTAGACTTGCACTCTGCTGTTTCGGATTCGAATTCCGAAGTCTCCACAAAACAACCGCACCTGTGGCTGAGCGGTCCAAAGCAACGGTCTGCAAAACCGTACAATCATCAGTTCGAATCTGATCAGGTGCTCAATAAAGAGGACATTTTTTAATGTCCTCTTTTTTATTTATATTTGTGTTATGAGTAATTTTATGATATTATATTTGGTATTAGTTTGTATTGTTGTTTTTTTAATTATGTTTAAGGAATTGGGAATTTATCCATTTACTGCAACAACAAAGGAAGAAATAGCAGATGAAAAATTAATACCTAAACAAATAAAAATAATTAAAAGTTCAAATCAATTTTCGTGGTATGCGGAAATTGCAAAAATAAAAGATGAAGACGAAAAAGTAGTTGAAAAAGTAGTTTTAAAGTTCTATGATATAGAACCTACTTTAAGTGAACATGGATTTTATAGAACTGTAACAGATGTTGCTGGTCCAAATGTAAAAGGATTCATCAATGTAAATGATGTAGAAATAATTAGTTATGATAGAGAATAGAAAAGCCCGACATGAATATGAAATACTTGAAGAGTATAAAGCAGGTATAGTTCTTGTTGGTTCAGAAATAAAAAGTATTCGCGATGCTAAAACAAGCATTGCTGAAGCGTATTGCCTTTTAATTGGTGGTGAATTGTTTATTCGCAACATGCATGTTGATCCTTATGAGAAGGCACAAACACCGCATGATGTTAGAAGAGATAGAAAACTCTTGTTGACTAAAAAAGAATTAAAGAAAATTAGTAACAAGATGATCGACAAGGGACTTGCTATAATTCCATTGAGACTTGAAGTTGATAAACTAATCAAAGTGCAAATTGCAATTGGAAAAGGTAAGAAGCTTTATGATAAGCGTCAAACCATAAAGGATAGAGATGTTAAACGTGATTTAGCAAGAACATAATGGCAGACAGATGTCATCATGAAATGAAGAAGCCAACGATAAATTTCGTTGATGCTGTTCATACTATAATACTAAAACGGTTGAAGAGGAAACGGTTTCTCACTGTTAAAGTTGATGGATTAACTAGGATTGAAATAGCAGTTAAATTGATGGATGATAATATAAATGTATCTAAACGTTATTTAGCCATGAATATAAGCCCTGATTTTAGACGGACCTTAGAAAAGAATATATCTGCTATGGAACAAACTAGAGCTAGTATTATCAGACTTAATCCGGGATTATCAGACTTAATCCGGGTATTATTTAAGATGGAAGGATTAGGACCATATTCAATTAATGACATGCCACCAGAATAATGGGTACTGTTAGTATTATTGATTGGATTAAAAGACGTAAGAATACTAACTGATAGAAACATTTATGCTAGAATACTGTATAGATAACATCAACTAGATAAACGAGATTAACATTTTACAAAATAATTTTTTTACTTACAATAAATTACGTACTTTTAACTCTGCGTCAAATTAAACTGAAAATTAACATTAAACAATTAAAAACAATCAATGAAAACAATTTACACATTATTAATGTCGAGCATTCTGATTTGCTCCACATCATTAGCAACAGCACAAAAAAATGCCGGGACAGTAATACCAAGTATGGGTGGAACTTATGCAAATGCAAATGCTAAACCTAAAGAAATACAAGCTAAACAAGGTTCTTATGTAAAGCCAGGAACTTTACCAGGATCTTATTTTAATGGTTCTAAAACTGGAACTGTAACTTCTGCAGATGGAAAAACATACACAGTAATATCAGTAAATGATTTTTCATTTGATGGAGGTCCTATCTCTTATGTCACAGTTAAAAAAGACACATTGTTTTTACAAAATGATCAATTAGGAAAGCTAATAAAAGAAACATGGAATGATCCAAAATATATCAATGAACAAAAACCAACAATAATTATGGTTGCGAGCATTCCAAAATTAATAAGTTCTCGCACTAAGAAAGTTGCAGATAAGAAAAAAGATTTAAAGAATTAAACATCTTGACGGTTCCACGCTGTAAGGTAATATAATTTATAACAGAAACTTGGCTCGGCTACAAAGTTATGCACATTATATTATACTTGCAGAGGAAGTTCAGGACATCACTGCTTAAGATAGGAGAATTAGTAGAATGCGTGCAGCAAAACAACTTAGGAAGGGTTAAACCTTCTTATTCAGATCAGGGATTCTTTCGCAAGATTGATGAACTAATCAAGTGCCAATTTTCGTTTAGATTGTTCTAACGTTATTTAGTTTTTATGGCACCTTGATCCCAAAGGCATTTGGAGGATGGAACAAACTGGTGAACGATGAACATGCGCGTTGAAGTGGACGTTTAGTCCGGAACGGTTGGCAGTCTAACTGGAAGAGAATACTTTCAGGACAGGTTTACGAATGCATGGTTTGGTTCATTATGATTGGATGAAGCTTCAGACAGACTAAGAGTATAAAACCTCGATAACATGCAAACGCTTGACATAAACTAATCAGCATTCTGAATTCGTTAATACTATCGAGGATGCAACATAAACAGTTCGAGACGGTGAGCAGGTTTACGAGAACGGGTTATGGCATAGATAAATGTGGAACACGAACGCAAGTTCGAACAGAATCCCGGCTATAGTCAAGATGTATAATTTTAGGGGGCTTTTTTAGCCCCTTTTTTATTTCAAATATATAACTCAATGAAGCAGATAGTATCTTTTAATTCCTCTACAGACATTGATCTAAACTCCGCACTCAATGCGGCGAAATCTTCTTTTCCAAACGAAGACTTCAATGGAATAAAAACATTAGAAGAACTTGAGATTAAAATTAATACATTAGAGCAAACATTATACGTAGAAATAGATACGGATAAAGCTCTTAACATTGCTTTAGCAAATGAAAAAGCTTTAAAGGAAGTTATTGATGAAAACGTTGCTAACTTCTATTGTCCTATCCCACCACCTGAATTTACAGAAGAAGATTTAAAAGAAGATTTATGTGATTCACCACCTGAATTTCCTGATCCAATAGATATTCCTGAAGGAGATATAGCAGACTTACTTGCACAATTAGCAGACATACAAAAGAAACAGTATGGTTCAATAGAAGATCCAAACTCTACTGGTAAGGATGATGCCAAAGATATTTTAGAATGTGTTGGCAAGATGGAAGATATTACAAATGAACTTGTAAAATTAAATGACAGAGAGATATTAATCAAAAGAACAATGGTTAATCTCGAAGAGTTCCTGTATAACTACAGGATAATGGAATCATATTATAAAAAGAGAGTTCAAACTATGGATCAAATATTAGGAATATTTGATCCACTTATTATACAACGAAAAGATTATGAAGCACAAATAGACATAACAACTCCTATTGATGCTAAAGCAAAAACAGATTGGGAAACTGCTAAAGCTAAATTAGCATCCCAAAATGGAACAGGTGGTTCAGGATCTGGTTCGTCAGGTGGTTCTTCGAATGTTGCTCCTGCTCCTAAAAGAAAAATATCAGCAGCAAGCATATCTTATGCTGGTGGAGGAGTATCAAATGCTCCAGGTGTTCCACCTGCTGTCGAAACTCAAGCACATGTTAATGAGCTTAAAGCATATTATGATTCAGTACATGCTAAATTATTAGACTTACAAAAGAAGTTAGAAGATGTAAAAGACCTTATTACATTTAACGAAGGAAAAATATCGCCATTCTTAAATGAAATAAATTTCGAGAAGACGAATGATTTCTTAAATAAGACTGTTGAAGAAAAAGAACAAGCAAGATTACAATGGTTACAAAATAATCTACAGAATCTTTTTAGTGGAGGTTCAACTGCGTTCGGCGGAATTTTAGCGTTCTCTACAAGAACAAAACTAACCGAAGAAAATTCTTCAGGTGTACCTAATCAATCTTTTGCTTTGACAATACAACATACTATAGATGATCCTGGAAATATATTAATAGGAAGACCTAAAGTATATGCTTCAAATAATAGTGCAATGACTATAGATCCTTATGAAGAAAATGTTACTCCACAAGGAACTCTATATACCGATTTATATAATATATGGGGTGATACAGAATTATTTTTTTCTAGAGAGGAAAGAGGTTTAACTGCCGATAGTAATTTTGCTGCACCTGGATTAAAAGGAACTGGTGGAGAAGTATTCAAATCAAATTATATACAGGATACATCTGCATTCAGAGATTTCTATGAAAACTTTATTGCTAGACATAGAGACAAAGTAACATTTGTTAAGCTGACTAGAATAGAACCTGCCTTGCAATTGTTAGTTGGGGATTTAGAAGCTCTTGCAATAAAAGAAGTAGAATATCTTTTTGCTTATGGAAAAGCGTTTGAAGTTCTTCCAGCTGAATCAACTAGACTTAGTAATATTATAACAAACATAAGACAATCTTCTGAAATTTATATTGCTGCTGTTGCTGAATTAAGAAATGATTTAGCATTTGTAGAACAAGCACATGCAGATATTTTAACTGCAATAGAACTTAAGAAACAAGATTACTTAAAGGTTCCTTGCGCTGAGAATGTGCAAACACCACCTGAGAAAGAACCACCATTGCCAGGAGCAGATCCATTAGGAGCAAACACAATACAAAATGTTTATCCAGAAGATCCTGATCCAACTAAATTTTGCTATTGGCTTAAATTTGCTGCAATGGCAACTGCAGTTAATATACTTCCAATTCCAGGAGCTGGCGGTTTTAGATATTGGCCAATTGGATTACAAATACCAAATCCATCTGGTATTTTAAATATACCTCTTCCTATTATATGGATACCTGTTGCTGCGATAGTTCTCACAGCAGGAATCTTTGTTATATTCATTGGACAATGTGGAATTTATCCATGCCCATTTGTTTTTTATATTGGACCTGATGGAGAAAAGAAATTTATTATATCATTAAGACCAACACAAGACTTTGGTGCTAATGCAAGTGAAAGTATAATTAAGACATTAGACAAAGGAGGAATTGCAATAAAAGTTCCAATGTCCAAAATGCTAAATGATATTAAAGTTCCTGATTTCAAAGCTATATTAAATCCTGATGCAAAAGAAACAATACTAGATGATGTTAAAGATAAAATACTAAAAAGTATTTTAAAATTAAATCCACCAGATATAACTCCTATAACAAGCAAGTTAACTACGGGTTCTACGATACAAGATAAGAGAAATGCATTAAAGGAAATAATACAGAAACAGATGGATAAAGTCAATTTTCCTACTATAAAAATTCCAAAGAATGCTAGCAAGGTAAATCCAAAACCACCTGGTCCTATTGAAATAGTCAATCAACTTGTTTCACTTAGCAAGATGCGTCTCCCAAATATAGCAATACCAAGTACTGAAAAAATAAACTTGAAGACTAAACTCATTTCAAAAATTGGAGAAATAAAAACCCCAGAACTTCCACCTATAAATGTTCCCCCTATTGATCATGAAACAGCTTCACCAACAGACAAAAATAATTGGGCAAAAAAAATTAAGAAAGGATTAAAAGATGGAATAGCAGTTGGGCATCTTAAAATAACTCCTAAAGAATTAGGTCTTGTTGTAAGTGTAACAGGTCAAGGTATGGTATTTATAAATCCATATAAATGTAAACCAGGTTCTAAAGGACTTGCTGTTCCACCTATTCCAGGTCCAGCACTAATTGCTATTGGTGCATTAAAAGTAGTATCAGATGCTTTCATAGATGGCTTGACAATTGATCAATTAAAACAAATGACATTAAAAACCGGTGGTGCAATGACAGCAGCAGTTCTTCCTAATATGTTAACTGGAGTTTTAGCTGCACTTCCAAATATAGAAATACCAAATCCTTCTAAGATAAGTATAAAAGACATGATGAAAGATTCTGTATTGAAGCTTGCTAAAATGCAATTACCTTCTTTGCCAGATCCTACAAAGCCACCTCAAATACAAATACCAATTCCTGGTGAAGCCTTAAAAACTGCATTAACTGCATCACTCATGCAAACACTTGATAATATTCCAATTAGTGATATAGATTTTACAAAGCTTGGTGCGATAGATGTAAAACAGCTTATGGTTGGATTTGTTGAATCTTCTTTTAAACCAATTGAAACATTCTTAAATCCTTTCTTAAATATCATTGCTCAATTTAAAGATTCTAAGAATAAGACATTCCCATCTCTTCTTAAATTGAAGCCGGTTATAAGTGATCATACAATGGTAACAGTAGTTCCTAAACCTGCTATGGATGCAGCAATAGTTGTTCTAAAGGGTTTAGCACTTGTACCTTATCCTGCTGTTGCATTTGCACCACAGATCTTTAAGCAGTTACACCCTATATTATCTTCTGATGACTTGCCACCTTGGAAGAGACTAACATTAGACAATTTCTTATTTGTTGTATTCCTCGATCAGTTCTGTGTTCAGGGCAAAAAGGGTGGTGGCATCCTTGAAAATCCTTAATGAGGAACCTTCTTTAAAGATTTGAGTAAAAGAGAGGTGAATACAAAGATGCAATTTAACATATCAGATCTCAACAAGGGACAGAAAGAAGCTTTTGAACTCTTCAAAGAGTTCTTGGTAAAACATAACTCAACGCAATTTTGCTTAATGGGATTTGCCGGAACAGGTAAATCTTATCTTGTCAAAAAGCTTATCAACTATATCCATACAAAATATCCTGGATATAAAATTGCTGTAACTGCACCTACGAATAAAGCTGTTAGAGTTTTATCCAAAGCAAGTACATCAATAACAGACTTAAGAGTTACATATCAAACTATACATAAATTATTAGGATTAAAAGAAGTAATCCATACAGATGGAAAAATTACGTTTGAATCTGAATTTAACATTAAGAATGAAATCAATAACTTCAAAGTATTAATAGTTGACGAAGTTTCCATGCTTGATGATTCTTTATTTACAATGTTACAACCGTATGTAAACAAAGTTAAGATAATTTACATGGGTGATCCAGCACAAATTCCACCAGTAAATAAACCTGATTGTATTCCATTCAATGAAGAGAAGAAAATATTCTTTGATTTTAAAGAATACAAACTAACGGAGATAATGAGACAGAGTGTCGATAATCCAATTATTGAAACGTCATTTCAAATCAGAAATAATTTAACTAAGCGCTATCCCATAGAAGACGTACAGACTAAACTAACTGACAAGAATCATGGCATCGTAAGAATAGATCCAAATAAACAAACAGAGCGTGATTTAGCTATGGATTTATTTAGACAATATTTTAAATGCGCTGAGTTTGAAAAGGATGCAGACTATGCAAAAGTAATCGCATGGAGAAATAAAACCGTAGACAAGACTAATAACATAATTAGAAATATCATATATGGTGAAGGAGCAAAACAGAAGATTGTAATTGGAGAAAAACTAGTTGTACGAAAACCAATTGTAGAAGGACTTAATGTTATTCTGTTTACCACAAGTGAAGAATTAACCGTTGATGAATTTGATGTAGCAACTGACTTATATAAGACCTCAACTGGAACTGTTCGTCTTAAATACTATGACACAATAGTAAATGCAATCGATATTGAAGGTAAGGAATATCAAAGAACTATTAAGATCTTACATGAAGACAGTAAACATGACTTTGATACAACTGCTGAAGCATTAAAAGCGAATGCAGTAAAAACCAAAGGAGCTCAACGTGCTTGGCCTGTATACTATGAGTTCTTAAGAATGTTTGCAGATGTTGGTTATAACTATTGCTCCACAATCCACAAGGCTCAAGGCTCAACTTATAAGAACGTATTCATAATAGAGGATGATATTGACATGAATCCTGACATATATGAACGCAATAGAATTAAATATACTGCATACTCTCGAGCTTCAGACCGCTTATTTATCTTAAAGCGATAAGATATATAGTTATAGAACATAAAAAAACTTAACTACAATGAGCAAAATTACAAGATTCGAAGACTTCTTTAATAAGAAGAATGAGAAAGAAGAAATTCAACAGATCAGCGGTGATGAAGATATTACTGTTGAATTGACTCCTGAAGAGATCCAAGACATGGAATCTGAAGATGATGAAGAGCTTGAAGAAGCAGCAGATCCTCTTTTGGTTACTTCTAAAGATACAATGAGAATTCAAGACATCGTTAGAAAATCTGAAGGTAATGCATATAAAGCTAAAGCACTTGCTTTAACAATGTGTAAACTTATCAAAGATAGATTCAAAGCTTTAAGAAGAGCAAGAGCTGCTGAGAGAGAAGGTCAAAAAGATTTAGCTGACATCTTCTTTAAAAGAGCTACTGAACTTGGTGCAATGGGTGCATAATCAATGGGTCTATTAAACTTTACTGATTTCCTTTTCGAAAGCGAGAAGACTACTTTTGGAATTTTTTCCGAAGGTTCTACTCCTATTGTAATAGTTGCTCCTCACGCAGTTGATGCTGATGACAAAAATACATTAGAGATTGCTAAGGAACTTGCGATGAGGTTGAATGCATTTCTTGCAATCAATGATACATTCCATAAACCATGTGAAAAGAAATGTGAGTATGATGAAGACTTTAATCACTTACCACCTGTCGTAGATGGAAAATTAGACTGGAGCAAAAGAGTTCCAGAGATGAAAACATTCTATGACACAATAGAAGAATATGCGAACAAGGCATCCAAGTTGTCGAAAGACAATAACAAAAGATGCCTTGTTCTTTTTATTCATGGATTGAAGCATGACAAGTATGATATAGACTTAGGAGCTGGAGCAAGATCTGCACCTAACATGGTTATCAATGCAGAACAACACGCAAAGTCTAAAGACAACACGGGTGAGATTACCGCACCAATTAAATTCGTAGAAGAATTCAGAGAAGTTCTGAAAAAGAAAGGATTGAAAGTTGGAACAGGGGATGTATTCTCTGCATGGGATGGACAGAACGGAACTCAGTATTTACAAAGCAAAGGAATAGATTGTTATTCTATTCAGCTTGAAATTAATTCTCACCTAAGAGATGAACCAAGTAAAACGGCCGAACTATTAAGCTCAGCCGTACAAGAGATGAAAGATTATTCAGAATCTATTTTCTATCTACCACAAGACGTTAAGTAGTCATCATTAAAACAATAGCACTATTAAGATCATGTCTTGCTTGAGGATGGTCTTTGTTACATGTGATCCAGCCTGGTCCCCAATAAACATAAAGGTTTTCTTTCTCACACAACAGCATTGCTTCTTCAAAGTAAATGCCTGACCATTTTTCTTGAGGATATTTTGCAAACTCCTCTTCGTCAAACTTATCAAAACATCCACAAGAAATCAATTGCCCTTTACATTTAGGGCAACGTTCATGGTCACAACCTGGTTCATGATGTTCTCCAACTTTACATGCACAATCATTGCATGGTTCACGTTTCATGTCTTTTACTAATTCCATATTTATTTATTTTTAAGGTGCAATTCCATTATCATAATCATATTCATATCCTCCATCAACTAAATTCCCTTTCATTTCCTCCACCCAATTTGTGAAGTCAATATGTGGAACATCTGTTGAAATACGATATTCACTAAGTCCATTATCCCATTTGGCTTGTTTGATTATTACCGGAGTACCTTTTAAAATTCTGGATACTTGATCTAATACCCATGTCTTGTGATGTTCTCCATCGATTTGTCCATACCGTTCTATGAAATACATTGCCCAATCGGCTTGTGTAAAATCTTTAAATTTTGTATCTTTAACATCGACAACGGTCTCTCCTAAAAATGTTTTCATTTCATGTATGTTTTAGCGTTAATTAAATTATCGATAATTTTTTGCAATTCTTCTTTGTCAATAAATGTAATGTCTGGAAGTTTTTCATAAGAATCCTTTAATATAGAATAAAACTTTTCTTTTGAGTTTGAAGCAAATGTATGAGTCTTCAACCATTCAGTTAAAGCTTTTTCCAATTCATCAGCTGTACCATCTGCATCGAATGGTTCATCTACATAAACAAATACTTCGCCTTTTTTATTAATGGCAATTTTATTTCCGGGTATAGGTTGGTCAGTACCCCAATTGTTATAACAACCGGTAAAAGTAAGTTTATACTTGTCACCATTTATTTCTTGTCTCTCGAAGACGTATGACTGTTGAACTATACTTATATCACGCACCTTTAGTGTGTTAAGGAAATCTATAATTTCGTTTCCGTTTATTGCTTCTAATTCCATATTTTAATTTTTAATTTCGAATATAAATCCATTGTTAACTAACATCTTTCTTTTCTGGTCCATTTCAGATCTCCCATAATCAACAACAGATCCATTGATGAATGTTGTTGAACAATTCTGTATCTGCAGTATTCCAGAGTTTGGACAATTTTCCTCTGTATGTATGTGACCGAATAAATGATATTCAGGTTGAATGATTTTAACTCTTTCTAAAAGATCTTTACAACCACATTGGAAATAAGAATTTCCAGTATTTCCTAATCGTGAATCATATTGAGTTAAGTCTAATACGCCTTTTGGTGGACCATGAGTTAAAAGTATTCTTGTATCTTCAGGAATCTCATCCCAATAAGATTTAATTGCTTTACCTCTTGGAACATTATATGCCCAATCAGTTCCAAACTTAGGAGTGTATGGACTTCCAAATATCTTTATCCCTTCTATTGTTACAGACTCATGCTCAAGAAATATTATGCTTTCAGGAATATCTCCTCTTGAAACCATTCCCTTCTCAATTGAAGTATCATGGTTTCCAGGAATCATTACCTTATACTTAATATGCGTAAGAGAATTAAACCATTCCAGGAAATCAAGCATCTCATTTGTATTCAATGCAGGATCTTTTGGATTAGTTGCATCACCTCCAAATAATACCATATCGATATTATCGGGTATATCCAGAAATCCATGTTTCTGATGTGTATCGCTTATAAACCAAATTCTCATATTAATAATTTCCAAAAGCAAGTTCAACAACTTTCATACCTTTTGACTGGATCATTTCTCCTTCTTCGTCAAATAAATCTTCATCATCTTTATCTAATATAGATTCACAATGAGAGTTTATAACTCTAAGATGTCCACCACCATTAAATCCATCTCGGATCATGACTTCTTGATCATCTTCAAACTGGCTCAAATATTCTTTTAATTCTTTTACATTCATTTCAAAAGTGGTTTAATGTGTGTTTCATATAAAACTAAAAATATCATCATATCTAATCCCATTGGATAAACAATCATTGGAATGTAATTCATAGCATCCAACCATTTCAATAATCTATAGAATAAGAATGCACACATTATTTCTTAAATATTAAGTAGAATGTAAATCCAATAAGAGAAATACCAAGTCCCATTTCAATACAATCAGACATAAAATATTTGTCGCCTTCGACAATGAAAGTTGATATTGAATCTCCAATAAATAATCCGCCGGCAATAGGGCAAAGTGTTTTGAATATCTCTTTCATTATTTCTTCTTACTTGCTTCAGCAAACATAGCTGGGAAATCTATTAACGGGAAATCTTTTTTTAACTGCTCAGCATCTTCTGCATCTGGAGCTTCATCATAATCTCCATTCATAACGGCATCTCGTATTTCCGCTAATTCTGGAAATTCCACTAAGTCGTTAACTAAATCCATCTTAGGACCAATTGAATCAGAATCTGGATCACTTTTGAAGTCGTGATAATCATTCTTTTTAGCACGTGCAATTATCTTGTCGTACTTTCCTTCGGTGTTTAACAGCGTAAGCTCTTCCACCAATTCTTTGTTTGTTGATTTTGTGTACATATTAATTAATGATTGTTATTTGTTTATAGTTATTTTCTTTCATGTAACCATTGCATATTGCAAAAGCTTCTTCTCCGTATTTTTCTGCAGTAATATCTTCTATGGAATAATATGCCTTACCTAATTCATATACATGAAGCATTACTTTTGCCATGAATCCATCTATTGAATTAGCTTCTAAACCTAAAACATCAGTTGCGTAAAACCAAAGCTCTTCATATTCTACTAAATCTGATTTCATTTTAATAACTTATTACTGATTCTAACTTATTACTGATTCTAATAATCTCCTACCAATATGCATCCATGTTGAAGGTGTACTTTCTGCATAGCTGTAAATATCTTTTGGTATAAACAAAACAAGACCAATGATGCTAAATACTAAAATAAGAGTAAATATCATCCATAACATTAAACATATTCCTTTCATCATGATTTATCGTTTTTAATTTTAGTTGGAAAATTATATTCTTGTAATTTATCTAAAAGAGTTCCTTGATTAGTTTGTTCTAAATTCAAACTCTTTAATAAATTAAACCAAGCGTCATTATTGCTTTTCAATTTAGCATCTTTGATCCTTTGAGTTTTTTGTATTTCTTCATTTGCCTGTTCTTCGGTAAGTTCAACTATAGTTATTTCAATAGCTTTGAGTGCGTATCCATCTTCTGACCTTGGTTTAGTTCCCCAATATTCTCTATCTTCATTTGTGAAGAAATTTCTTTCATTCTTTTCTATCGCTAAGACATTCTTGCTAAAGAATGTATTATCTTTATAAAGCCATCCTTCATCGGTATCTTCATTGTAAATTAAAAGCGCTTCAAAGCTTTCAGCTTCCTTGATATATGTTGTAGATCTTCCAACATCACTATTTGCCTTTGGAGCTATTACAACATTTTGTTCTGTTATTTTAAACTTCATGTTTCTGTATTTTTAATTTTGCTTTTTCTAGATCTCTTTCTCCTATAAGATAGAAGTCTTTAAATTCTCCATCACGTGTTAAGATGCCATCTATAATACCATCTGAATCTCTGTATATTACATCATAAGAATCTATAGGTGGACTTAATTGATTTTGCTGTATGAACTCAAGTACGTTCTCAATATCATTAGTTACTGAAACTGCTCCGTTTAAATCTTCTATGAAT
>Ga0315287_10004392_pt1 | contig 13756 bp, 18 predicted proteins | sample YL17G11_0_MG_FD_205037 | JGI IMG/M metagenome (GOLD analysis project Ga0315287, IMG submission 205037) | Sediment microbial communities from Yellowstone Lake, YNP, Wyoming, USA - YL17G11_0 | ecosystem: Environmental > Aquatic > Freshwater > Lake > Sediment | place: USA: Wyoming | collected... | reverse complement strand
TCACCCACGGGCGCCAGAATTTGCGTCAGCACCCCGTCTTGGGGCGAAGGCAGTTCGAGCGACACCTTCTCGGTTTCGTAGACGCAAAGCGCCTCTTCGGCTCGAACAGCGTCTCCCGGCGCCTTCAGCCACTCTGTGATGGTGCCGTGCGTCATCGTAAGGCCCAGCTTGGGCAGGGTGATCTGCATGATCTCGTCCTCGGGGACCTACCTCAATCCACTCGGTCAGCCAATGCCGCGTTGTCAGCCCAACGCGCAGCAATCGGAACGGAGCACGGATCGGGAGTTGCGGATGCGGATTCTCGTCCGGTTGGTGTATAATCGCCGCCATCACCTGATGCGGGTGATCCAGTTTTCTCGCAGAGGAGGCGATACAGATGGATCTCAACGGAAAAACGGCCCTCGTCACCGGCGGCGCGGTGCGCGTGGGCAAGGCGATTGCCCTGGCGTTGGCGGCAGCGGGAGCCGATGTTGTCATCAACTATCATTCGTCGGCGGATGCGGCTATCCAAACCGTGGCCGAGATCGAAACGCTTGGCCGCCGCGCCCTGGCCGTCAAGGCCGATGTCTCGCAGGGCAGCCAAGTGCAGACCCTGGTGGACGCAGCGGTAGCGCGGCTGGGGCGGCTGGATGTGCTGGTCAACAGCGCTTCCCTGTGGCGACGCACGCCCTGGGCCGAGCTCGATGAGGCGGCTTGGGATCAACTCGTTGATATCGCCCTGAAGGGTCCATTCCTGTGCGCCAGAGCTGCCGCGCCCCACCTGACGGCGCACGGCGACGGCGCCATCATCAACATCGTCGACCTTTCCGCGATCATCCCGTTCCGCAACTACGTTCCCCACTCGGCCGCCAAGGCCGGGCTGGTGAATCTGACCTACTCCCTGGCCATGGAGCTGGCGCCCGCAGTGCGGGTGAACGCCATCGCGCCGGGTCCGGTGCTGCCTCCGCCCGAATACACGGAGCAACAGGTGCAGGCCGCAGCACGCCGAACCTTAATCGGACGCTGGGGCACTGCCGAGGACGTCGCGCAGGCTGCCGTCTTCCTGACCCAGGCCCCCTACATCACCGGCGTGATGCTGCCCGTGGACGGCGGTGAACGCCTGGCAGGCCGCTGACGCGCAAAGCGCGCCCGCAACAGGCGCGACCTACTCGAAGTAGCTCCGGTCGATGCGCTCGATGGTGGGCAATGCGGCCAGGTCGTTCAACACCTGCGCCCAATCCGCTTGATGCGTGTTGCCGATGCAGAGGGCTTGGGTCGGCGTGCAACCGATGCGACCCCGCGAACCCATCCTGCACTGCGCCGTGGGGTCGATACGCTGCACCTCGGCCACGGCTTGAGGCGTGCCGGGAATGCAAAACTCGTAACTCACCGCCACCTGGCCGCCAGGCGGCCCCTGCAACCCCTCGGAGTTGATCGCTGACGTGTCGAAGTTGATTTTGGGCGAAACAGTGGGCGGCGGAGCAAGCAGGGTGATGGGGCCTGACGCCGCGCAGCCTGCCAGACCGGCCAGCGCCAATGCAGCCAGCGCGCAGCAGACCAGCGCGGCGCTGACCCGCCGCTCGGAGCAAGCAGTCGTCCTCAAATTCGCCTCCGCAGCATCAGAACCCTGCCACTGGGACGCAGACGTCGTCCACAGATTTCCTGGCGCAACAAAACGCGTTTCGAGGGCGACCGGCAAGGTCGCCCTCTTGAAGCTCGATTCTCGCTAACCGAAAAATCCGCAACCGCAGCGCCATCGGGCATATCTACTGCAAGGCGCGCCTCAGCGTCTCCTCGTCCTCTGTTTCCAGATTTGTGTAGATGATCTCGCCCTCGTAAGGCCGGATCGCGCCGAAGAAGACGTTGGGATCACCCTTGCGGACGACCACACACAAGGCCGACGTACCGGGCGTCACTGCCGCCTTCACCTGTTCCAGAAACTTCTTGTCGATGCCCAAGCCGAAGGCCTTGCCGATGAGCGCGCCTGCACCCGCGCCGATGAGAATGGCGCCGATTGGGCCGAGGAAGAGGCCGACTAGCAGCAGGCCGAACATGCCGCCGCCGACCGCTCCCCATTTGACGCCCACGTCCGCGGCGTTCTTGACCTTCGCCTTGCCGTCCTGCCCCATGGAGATTACGGCCGAATCATCGATGCTGAGACTCGCGCCGTCGCCATGGGCGTCGTGCAAAGCCTTCATAACCCGTTCGGCTTCGTCTTCGCCATTGAACTTCACTGCGATCCACGTTGACATCTGATGCCTCCCTGGTGGTTTGATGATGAATGATCCTGAGATCGCCCACTTCGACTTCCATTGTACCTGCTCACCTGCCTTCCAGTCAAGAAAGCATTTCCGCCTACAACCATGATTTGCGACCTGTGCCTAGTCGCGGTATGCTTTGGCTCGCCCATTCAATGCGTCGGAGGTCGGGAACCAATGATCGAGCAGGTACTGGCTGGCTTATCCTTGTCGGGGCAGCTTCTTCTGGTCAAGCTGTCCCAGATTGGCCTGACCGTGATTCTCGCCATCGTGGCGCTGCGCATCGCCCAGTTGGCAGCAAATCGGTTCGGACGCCAAATCGAGCACTCCGCTGATGAACCAGCGCGACAGGCGCGCCTCAAGACGCTGGTTGGCGCCGGCCTGAACACCGCCCGAGCGATCATCGTGGCGCTGGCCGTCTTGATGATCCTGGGTGAGCTGGGTGTCGATCTGACGCCCGTGCTGGCCTCGGTGGGCGTCGTGACTCTGGCAGTGTCGCTGGGCGCGCAGACTATCATCAAGGACTTCATCGGCGGGCTGCTGGTCCTGATCGAGAATCAGTATCGCGTCGGCGACACGGTGCAGATTGGGGCCGTCACGGGCAAGGTCGAGCAGATCACCTTGCGCGCCACCTATGTACGAGAGGCGAGCGGCCGGTTGATGCTCGTCCCCAACGGCGATGTGCGAGTCGTCGCGAACGCCAGCCAGGGTTGGGCGCTGGTGACTGTCGATCTCAGCTTTCCGCTCGATGCCGACATCGAACAGGCGCGTCGCGTCTTGCAGGCTTCGCTGGAGCAAGCGAAAGCCGATCCGGCGCTCTCACCCTTCCTCCTGGAACCGCCTCAGGTGGCGTCCTGGCACGGCCTCAGCGAGCGGGCGGTGCAAATCCGGCTGACCGCCAAGACGACGCCCGACAAGCAATACGATGTGGCTCGGATGCTGCGACAGCGGGCGCTCGACGCTCTGACCCAGGCCGGGCTCGCGCTGGTCAAGGCATAAGTCCGCTCCCATCATCCGTTGAGGCGCTCCATCCACCGCCTGGGCGCCCCGAACTCGGCAAACCCGAACTGGCGATACAGCTCGTGCGCATCGCGCGTGGCGAGCAGCCACCGCCTTAGCCCCCGCAGGTCGGGATGCGAGAGCGTTGTTTCGACCAGCCATTTGCCCAATCCACGGCCGCGGTACGCCTCTTCGACGAACACATCGCACAACCAGGCGAAGGTGGCGTAGTCGGTCACCACCCGCGTGAAGCCGATCTGACGTGCGCCGTCGTAGAGGCCAAAGCAGAGCGAGTGCCGGACGGCCCGCTCGGTGACCCATCGGGGACGATTCTGCGCCCAGTAGGCGCGCGCCAGGAACGAGCAGATCGCATCCAAGTCGAGGCGATCCGGATCCGTGCTGATCGTGAAGCCGTCTTTTTCGACGTGCAGATAGTCCATGCGTTGCCTAATATGCCCAGATAGGCTGGGCGCCGTCCACATCCGTGAACCCATACTCTCGAGCGAGCTTGCCTGAGAGGAGCGTCTGCCCGCTCTTCTTCATGATACGCTTGTCGCAGGCCAGCGCGACCACTGCCTTGCCGACGTAGAACGGCGTCTCCGAGTAGGTGAATCCCTTGTCTTTCTTGATCCCATCGCACCAGTTCGCTTCTGTCACGCCGAGGTGGTCGAGCACCTCTTCGGAGCGCATGAAGCCAGGCGTCAGCGCCACCACGGCGATACGCTGCTTGCGTAATTGCTCCGCCAGTGAACGCGCCAGCCGGATGTTGAGCGCTTTCTCAAGGTCATAGTAGAAGTTCCACTCCCGAAGCTCATCGCCGACGCCGTCGGTCATCTCGATGATCAGCCCGCCCGGAGTCAGGATCATCAGCGGCGCGGCGAAATGGCTGGTGATGATGTGTGACAGCGATCCGTTCTCCAGCACCTTCAGCCCACGCTCGAGCGAGTGCTCGACGAACGGCTTCATCTCAATGTGCGCATCGCCGGTCAGGTCGTTGATCAGGAGATCGAGACGGCCCTGTTCTTTCTCCACTCGCTCGAACAATGCCTTGACCTGCGCCGCGTCCGTGTGGTCTACCTGGGCGTGGATCCCGATACCGCCGCGCGCCGAGACCATCTCGGCGGTTTCCTCGATGGTTTCGGTCCGGCTCTTGATGGCTGGCTTGCCGCGTACACTGCGGCCTGTGCAGTAGACGGTGGCGCCCGCCTCGCCGAGCATACACGCGATGCCACGGCCTGCACCGCGCGTGGCGCCCGCAACCACGGCGATCTTCCCCTTCAGCTTGCCTGAGAATTCCATCGCGTTCCCCTTTCGAGAGCGAATCAAGTCCGACAAGTCGATCCGACGATCGGCGTCACTGACGGCGAAGGTCGGATGGACGGCACGCGATCGTCGCGTTTGGCTATGATACACCGACTTTCCCGGCATGAGAAGTGCCCCAGGTTGCACATGATCCGGCCCGATTCGGCTGCTCTATGACGCCGGTCATACCCGCCGGCCCATTCCACACGTAGAATGTAATATGCAATACTCTGCATATAGGAATACTTGCATATGGACCAATACCGAACACAGGCTAACCTTCTCAAACTGATGGCGCACCCGATCCGCCTCCAAATCCTGGAGGCGCTGCTGCAGGATTCCGAATGCGTGTGTCATCTCTCCGCGCTGTTGCACAAGCCGCAACCCTACGTCTCGCAACAACTCGCGGTGCTTCGGAACGCTGGCGTAATCGTCGACGAGAAAGAAGGCACCAACGTCTTCTACGGGCTAACTAACGGGCGAGCCGCCGACCAAGTGGCGGCCATCCTGAGGGCGATCGACGAAGAAGATCTAGCCCTTGAGGGGAGGGGGCATCAGTACGTGGCCGGATGCTATTGCCCCAAGTGCGAGCCGGACGGCACTTGTAGCCCGCCCGGCGATCCTACGTAGGCGCCGGTCCGGGGTGTGCTCGTGGGGCAGAGGAAGGAAGTGAAACGGTGGAGATTGAGTTTCGACAAGTTACGATCGGCAAGTTCATCTTCCGGGTGAAGGTCGGCGCCTGGTACACGGACGAGGGCCTATGGCTGGCTCCGCAGGCCGGCGCCGGCACGGTGCGCGTGGGCTTGAGCGACTACCGGCAGCAGTCCAGCGGCGATGCGGCCTTCGTGGAACTGCCAGCCGTGGGACAGGTGCTGCGCAGCGGCGACGATCTCGTCACCGTGGAGACCGTGAAGGTCGACCTGACCGTAACGGCGCCCTTTGCTGCTGAGGTGATCGCCGTCAACGCGCTGTTGGCCGACACACCGGAGCTGCTCAACCAGGACCCATACGGCGCGGGCTGGTTGGTCGAGCTGATGCCATCCACCTGGCCAGCCTCCGGCCTGCTGACTGCAGACGCCTACCTGGCGGTAATGACCGCGCAGGCCGAGGAGGCCAGCCGATGAGTGAGCGATTTGAAGCAGGCAAGGCCGGCAAAGGCCGCGCAGGTCCGCCGCGACTCTGCGTCGTGCCGTGCAGCGGCATCGGCAAGAGCTACGGCAGCGTGACGCGCGAGGCGGCCTATGTCGTGACCGAGGAGTTGCGGCCGGAGGCGACGCAGATCGTGCCTCTCTCGCTGCTTGTGCTCGGAGATGCTGATGCCCAGGCGGCGGTTCGTGCGGCGCCCGTCATAACATTGGACGGCTGCAAGCTGGCGTGCGCGTCGATCAATGTGCGCCAGGCCGGCGGCGTGGTAGCTCAGGAGGTCGTCGTGCTGGACTTCTATCGGCAGCATCGCGACCTCAAGCCGCAAGGCATCGCCGAGTTGAATGAAGGTGGCCTTGCCCTGGCGCGCGCGCTGGCCGAGGAAATCGCGGCAACCTGCGACGGGCTCGAAGCCGCTGAGGAGCCCCAACATGCCTAGCCTACCGCAACGCAAGGTCGGCATCGTCGCGTGCTCCGGCGAGGAGTTACCGGAGGGTACGGTCACGCGTCTGGCCGCGCTGAAGGTGCTGGAGGAACTGCGCCCGGCGCAGACGGTCACGATATGCCTGCCGCTGTTCCTGGCCGGCGGTGAGGGTGATCGGGCCTTCGCCAAGTTCTACCCGACCATCGCCGTGGATGGCTGCGAGAAGCGCTGCGCGGCGCGCGCGACGGAGTTGTACAGCAACAAGCCCGCGGCCAGCTTCCTGGTGGATGATATCGTGACGCAGCGAGACCTCGCGCGACCGCAGGGATTGCGCCGTCCTTCGGCAGCCAGCCGCGCCGCGGCCGACGCCCTCGCCGAGGTCATCGCCGTGGAAGTGGATCGTCTGCTTGCGGTCCGGTGGAGCCGCAGCCAGGGCGCGATCCTCGAAGCAGAGGATGCCTCCCAAGGGGTCAGCACTGCGGCCTGCGCGTGTGGCTCGGGGATTCCGGTCACCACTGTGCAACTCGACGGCCGCTCCGTGCAGATCATGGCGCTGGCCCCGATCCTGGAGTTCGCCTACGGTCAAGGGCTGCGCGCCGGCGGTCCCGTCCCAGGTCAGATCATGGAGACGGTACGCATGTACAACGAGATTCCTGCGGAGGACGACGCGCTGTGGGCGCAGGCCGTTAGCCTGGCCTGGCAGGAGTACTGCACAGGCAGGGAGGTGACGCATGGCGCATGAGGCGACCTACACCACTGAGGTTACCTGGAAAGGCGCGCACTGGGGCCACCTCGCTTTGGGTAACGGGCCGGAGATGGACTTCTCGGCCCCGCCTGACGCCACCGGCCATGCCGGCGTGCTGACGCCCGAGGATGCCTTCGTCGCCGCAGCCAACACCTGCGTGATGATGATGTTCCTGTGGGCTTGCGAGCGCTTCAAGCTCGACCTGGTGAGCTATCGCTGCCGGACGGACGGCACGAAGCGGGTCGAGCTGGATCGCACCGAGCTCTTCACCCACCTGCGTTTCTGGCCGCAGATCGTCGTGCACGCCGGCGCGGGCGAAGACAGCGCCGGCGCCGAGAAGCGCGTGCGCAAGGCCCTGGCCGCGGCGCAGAAGTACAGCCTGGTGGCGAATTCCGTGAAGAGCGAAATCGTGGTAGAACCTGCGATCACGATCCTGGGACATGAAGCGAATGCGTAGTGCATGGTGTATGGTGGGTCCTTGTCAGACAAACGGATCACGCACTACGCAACACGCAATACGTCTGGGCGTCAGACCTCACCCAATCACATCTCAGCAAAGGAGCGCACTCCCATGACCCTACACATCAAAATCCTCGGCGGCGGCTGCGCCAACTGCGAGCGGCTGGAGAAGAACGCCAAGCAGGCGGCGACCCAACTGGGCGTCGAGGCCACCTTCGAGAAGTCGGGCGACACCAAGGAGTACGCCCGCTACGGCTTGCTCGCCACCCCCGGCCTGGTGGTCAACGACAAGCTGGTGAGCGGCGGCCGCGTGCCCGCGCCCAGCCAGATCGTCACGCTGCTGACGACTGTGTTGGCGGATGAGGGGAAGTAGACAAGGAAACAGGGAAACACCGAAACAAGGGAGGACTCATGTCACAAGCTACTACTGCACCGGCCGCGTCCGCGGGCGCGACGAAGCGCCTGTCGACGCTGGACCGCTACCTGACCCTGTGGATCTTCCTCGCCATGGCGCTCGGCGTCGCCATCGGCTACTTCATCCCCGGCGTCGAGGGCTTCATCAACGGGTTCCAGGTCGGCACGACCAATGTGCCCATCGCCATCGGCCTGATCCTGATGATGTACCCACCCTTTGCCAAGGTAAAGTACGAGCGCCTGCCCGAGGTCTTCCGTGACACGAAGGTGCTCGGCCTTTCGTTGCTCCAGAACTGGGTCATCGGCCCGATCCTGATGTTCGTGCTGGCGGTCGTCTTCCTGCACGACTACCCGGAGTACATGATCGGCCTGATCATGATCGGGCTGGCCCGCTGCATCGCCATGGTGATCGTCTGGAACCAACTGGCCAAGGGCGACACCGAGTACGCCGCCGGGCTGGTCGCGTTCAACAGCGTCTTTCAGGTGCTCTTCTACAGCGTCTACGCCTACGTCTTCATCACGGTGCTGCCCAGCGCACTCGGCCTGGAAAGCGCCACGGTGCAGGTCAGCATGGGCGAACTGGCGAAGACCGTCTTCATTTACCTGGGCATCCCCATGATCGCCGGCTTCGGCTCTCGCTTCATCCTGCTGCGGGTGAAGGGGCAGGAGTGGTACGAGACGAAGTTCATCCCCCGTATCAGTCCGATCACGCTCATCGCCCTGCTGTTCACCATCGTCGTCATGTTCAGCCTGCAAGGCGACCTGATCGTCACCCTGCCGCTGGATGTGGTGCGGATCGCCATCCCGCTGGTGCTCTATTTCGTGATCATGTTCCTGGTGAGCTTCTGGATGGGCCATCGGGCCGGCGCCGACTACTCCAAGACCACGACGATGGCCTTCACCGCGGCCAGCAACAACTTCGAGCTGGCGATTGCGGTCGCCATCGCGGTGTTCGGCATCAACTCCGGCGTCGCCTTCGCTGCGGTCATCGGGCCGCTGATCGAAGTGCCGGTGATGATCGCCCTCGTGAATGTGGCTTTCGCCTTCCAGCGCCGCTACTTCGCGGGCGAGCTCCAGCCTGCGCCGGTCGCCGTGGTCGCCGCAGCCGAAGAAGCCTGCCCGCCGCCGGTGAAGGCGAAGGGCGCCTGAACGAGCCCCAGGGCAGGGGGCTTCGCTGGCACTCCGGAAGTGGCAGGCACGTGGGCGAGGTGAATATGCCAAGCACCGTCGGCTTGAACACCGGCGGCCGGGCGCCACAAGAGATTGCCTTGGCCGCTATGGCCGAGATCAAGCGCGTGCGCCGCGGTCGGCCGCGATCCGAAGGTGCACGGAAGGAGAACAAGAATGGCTAACGGTCTACCTGACAGTGCGTTGTTCGTCTGTTTCGGCGGCATGTCCAACGTGGGCACGCTGACCGGCCTGGCCGGCCTGGAGGCGGTGAAGCGCGCGGGGCCGGGCAAGGCCGCGATCTTCTGCCTGGGCGGCCTGCCCACCGCCGCACCGACAGTGCTCGAGAAGACGTCGAAGATCGGCCGCATCGTCGTCGTGGACGGCTGCCCGCTGAACTGTGCGCGCAAGATCGTGGAGCAGGCCGGCTTCCATCCCGATGCGACCATCACCCTGGTGGACGACTGCGGTATCAAGAAAGGCCCGCCGACGCAGTACACGGCCGACGACCTGGAAGCGGCGGTGGCTGCCATCCTGGCCGCGGTGCAGGCCAGCGAGCCGACAGCAGCATAGCGCGATGCGTTCGACCATCCTCTTTGGGCAGAGGGGTGCGATCATCAGTCGAAGATCGCCAACCGGTGGTTGCCATCCTTGGCGCGACCAGCATCCGGCGTGGGCCGGAAACCGGCCCGGGAGGTCGTCATGCTACACGGAATGCGTCGGCTTGAGTCGGTGTTCAGCGCATTGGGATGCGTGATGGCATTGCTGATGGCAATTGCGGGGTGCGCGGCCCCAATCACAGCGGTGACGCCAACCCCGACTGCCGCGCCTGCCCCCACGCCCGTGTTGGTCGCGACAGCCACAGCCCGGCCGACGCCCGATGCCCGGCAGATCCTGGCGCAACTCCAGAGATCAGCTTCCCTGCAAGGGGTGGCCGAGCAGTGCGCCAACGCGATCGGCGCACCGGCCGGCTTGGCGCGTGTCCGTATCGAGCCGCCGACGGGCGATGGCTGTGTGCCCTGCAATAAGCTGCCTCTCGGATATTTGAACCGAGGCGTTCCCGTCAGCGAAGTGGCGCAGCCACTGGCCGATGGCGCCTGGATCTGGCTGACGGTCGAAAACCTGTTGTGTATCTACCTGCACGACGCCGGGGAATTCAAGCCTTCATCGGTCACGCAATGGTGACCACGAGCATGGACGCTCAGCCGAAAAGCCGGGCGATTCGATCTTTGGGAGTGAACTGCATGCGCAAGTTGTTCTTCATCGCCTTGATTGTCGCTGCGGTGTGTGTATTGGCGGGCCAGGCTTGGGCGCAATCGGAACCATGCGATGGGTGTGCGGCGCTTGAGAAGGCCATCGATCAAGCCCGCGCGACCGCTCTGGCAGCGGAGTCGCCGCAAGCTGCCGTGCAAGCGGGCGGACAAACGGCGATCTACTTCTTCTGGGGCGATGGCTGTCCCCACTGCGCGACGGCCAAACCGTTTCTGGCGCGACTGACGCAGAAATATCCAGGCGTCCAAGTGCGCGATTTCGAGGTCTGGAACAACGCCGCGAATCGCGAGCCTCTCATCAAAATGGCCGCCAAGTTCGGGTTTGAGCCAACGGGGGTGCCGACGATCTTCCTCGGCGAGCGTTATTGGGTGGGTTTCGCCGAGAAGCCGATCGGTCAGGAGATCGAGGCCTACGTGGCATCCTGCGCGCTCTCGGGCTGCCCAGACGCCGGCGCGGGCGTGCTCGGCCCTGCTGCGGCGCCGACCAGGCCGCCGGTCCCGACGCTCGCTCCGCCGACAGTTGTACCCGTCGGGCCGGCTGCTCAGAAGTCAGCGGCCCAGCCGACCTCTGCCCCTGCCGTCGCTCAGGCCCCGGCGGGATCGCCCGCGGCCGCAGCGCCCGCGAAGAGCAATACGTTGACCCTGCCGCTCATCGGATCGGTGGACCTGGCGACCCAGTCGCTGGCGCTCAGTACCGCGCTGATCGCCTTCGTGGACGGCTTCAACCCCTGCTCGCTCTGGGTGTTGTCGGTGCTATTGGCGCTCACGCTGCACACCGGCTCGCGCAAGAAGGTGCTCATCATCGGCCTGGTGTTCCTGACGGTGACTTCGCTGGTGTACATGATGTTCATCGCCGGACTCTTCACCATGTTCACCATCGTCAGCTTCGCTGGCTGGATCCGTTTGCTCGTGGCGTTGGTGGCGCTCTTCTTCGCTGCAGTGAACATCAAGGACTACTTCTGGTATAAGGAAGGCATTTCCTTCACCATCGCCGATGAGCAGAAGCCCGGGCTGTACCGCAGCATGCGCCGGGTGCTCAACGCAGGCGATTCCATGCCGGCGTTGATCGGGGCCACGATCGTGATGTCGGCCGGCGCGTCGCTGGTGGAATTCTCGTGCACGGCCGGCTTTCCGGTGCTGTGGACAAACCTGCTGGTCAGCCAGGGCGTGACGGCGCTCACCTTCGTGGCGCTGCTGGCGCTCTATATGCTCATCTACCAGATCGACGAGCTGGCGATCTTCCTGGTCGCAGTCTTCAGCATGCGCGCCAGTCGGATCGAGGAGAAGCATGGCCGTATCCTGAAGCTGATCGGCGGCATGTTGATGCTGACGTTGGCCGCGGTCATGCTGACCAACCCGAGCCTGATGAATCAGGTCAGCACGTCGCTGCTGGTGTTCGCAGTCGCGTTCGCCGCCGCGCTGCTGGTACTGCTGGTGCACCGCGTGATCTTGCCGCGCTTCGGCGTGCGCATCGGCAGCGAAGCCGCAACCAAGCGACCTGAACGCAGCACGCCAGTCTAACGCCTGCTTCGTGCCGAACCATCGACAGTCAGACTGGAAGGCAACTATGCTCATTCCGACCTACGAACTGGAAGTCTTTACCCCGCCGTGCGATCCGGGGGCCGAACGCTTCTCCGCAATCGCGCACCTGCCGGTCGATATCCGTGACGCGCTGCCCTATTTGAACGCGACGCTGCGCGGGGCCGTGTATACCGAGCCGGCGCACTGCCTGACGTGGAAGAAGGCCGGTCACAACGTCGCCTTCCACGCCGACCGCATCGCGGTCAGCAACGTGGAAGACCGCCAGGCGGCCCTCGAGGAGCTGGACGGGCTGGTGAAGCTGGTCAACCGCACGTGGGAGCGGCGGGATGAGCTCACGCCCGACCACACGACGCGTCAGCGGCCGACCGCCATGGCGGCGTACAAGCTGTTGCCGGCCACCAATTGCCGGCAATGCGGTCAGCCTACTTGTTGGAATTTCGCCCTGAAGCTGGTCGCGGCCCAGGTCGAACTGGCGGCGTGTCCGCCCCTGGGCGCGCCGGCCTACGCCGAACGGCTGGCCGCGTTGGAGGCGCTGCTCGTGCCGATGCCGGCCATCGGGATGCGGGACGAAGGGCGGGTAAGTGGCTGACCGCTGCCTCCTGGCGGTCTTCGCCCATCCGGATGATGAGACGTTCCGGCCGGGCGGGACGCTGGCGCTGTTGGCGAGAGGCGGCGTCCGGGTGCAAGTGCTTACCGCCACACAGGGCGAGGCCGGCGCGTTCGGCGATCCGCCACTGTGTACGCGTGAAGAGCTGCCGGCGCTGCGGGAACGTGAGCTGCATTGCGCGTGCGCCGCGCTGGGCCTTGAACCGCCGCGCTTCCTGGGCCACGCCGACGGGCGCCTGGCCGAAGCGGACGCGGAAGCACTCATCGCGCAAATCCTCGCCGCCATCGGGGAGACCGGGGCGCAAACCCTCCTTTCCTTTGGTCGAGATGGCCTGTCAGGTCACCCCGACCACATCGCCATCGGACACTGTGCGGCCGAGGCATACCGCCGGGACGAGAGCTTGGCCGTGCTGTATACCGTTGCCGTGCCGGCCAGCCTGGCCCAAGCGCTGGACCTGCGCCAGGTGCGTCCCGTGCCCGATGCCGCCATCGCGCTGGCGGTGGATGTGTCGGCGACGTGGGAGGCGAAACTGACCGCCATGCGCTGCCACGCCACCCAACTGGCTTCCTCACCGATGATGCAAGCGCCGGTCGAGCGCCAACGCCGCTTCTTCGGCACGGAGCATTTCGTGCGGGCTGCCACGCGTGAGGGCCGCGACGATTTTCTGCCGGGCGTGCTGGGAGGATACCTGCTGTGAGCGAAGTGATCCAGGTCGCGGGCCTGACCAAGACCTACGCGACAGATAAGGGCCGGCCGCCGCTGGTTGCCGTGGCCGGCATCGACTTCGCGGTGCGGGAGGGGGAGGTCTTCGGCTTTCTGGGCCCCAACGGCGCGGGCAAGACCACCACCATCCGCATGTTGACGGGGCTGGCGCGGCCCACATCCGGCGGGGCACGCGTCATGGGACTTGACCTGGCGGCCGACCTGCCCCGTATCAAAAAACAGATCGGCGTCGTGCCCGAGGCGTCGAATCTCTACGACGAGCTAACAGCCCTCGACAACCTGATCTTCGCGATGCAGCTTTACGGCGTGCCGCGGGCCGAACGCCGGCCGCGCGCCGAGGCGCTGCTGGCCCGGTTCCGGCTGGGCGAAAAGCGCGACGCGCCGTTCGCGAAACTCTCGCGTGGCATGAAGCGGGCGCTTACGATCGCGGCGGGGCTGGCGCACCGGCCGCCACTGCTCTTCCTGGATGAGCCGACCACTGGCCTCGACGTGATGAGCGCGCGCAACCTGCGCGGGATGATCGCCAGCTTGCGGGATGAGGGCGTGACCATCTTCCTGACCACCCACTACCTGGAGGAGGCCGAGCGGCTGTGCGATCGCATCGCGGTCATCGTAAAGGGCCGCATCGTGGCGCTGGACACCGTGGCTGGCCTGAAGGCCGCGGCGCCGGGCCGGACTGCGGTCGAGGTAACGTATGCCGGCGCGGGCGGCGACGCGGTCACG
>Ga0315287_10004391_pt1 | contig 13757 bp, 8 predicted proteins | sample YL17G11_0_MG_FD_205037 | JGI IMG/M metagenome (GOLD analysis project Ga0315287, IMG submission 205037) | Sediment microbial communities from Yellowstone Lake, YNP, Wyoming, USA - YL17G11_0 | ecosystem: Environmental > Aquatic > Freshwater > Lake > Sediment | place: USA: Wyoming | collected... | reverse complement strand
GCCTGTTTAAGGCTTTCAGCCAGGTGGACGCCTCCATCACGCGCCGTTATGGTGGCACCGGCCTCGGCCTGGCCGTGAGCAAGCGCCTGGCTGAGATGATGGGCGGCGCCCTGTGGGTCGAGAGCGCGGGCGCGGGCCGGGGCTCGACTTTCCACTTCACCATTGCCGCGCGGGCGGTGCCCGAACTGCAGGCGCGGCCGCGCCTGACCGGCGCACAGCCCCAGGTGCGCGGCAAGCGCGTGCTGATCGTGGACGACAACGCCGCCAACCGTCGCATCCTGACCCTGCAGACCCAGGACTGGGGTATGCTCCCCCGCGATACCGCTGTGCCCCACGAGGCGCTGGACTGGCTGCGCCGCGGCGAGCGCTTCGATCTGGCCATCCTGGATATGCAGATGCCCGAGATGGATGGCTGCGCCCTGGCCGCCGCGATCCGGGCCGAAGAGGCGGACGCTGCATCTGCCCCTGCCGGGCCGGCGGGGGCTGGCCCGGCTCGTACGATCCCGCTGATCCTCCTCTCCTCCGCGGGCAGCCACGAGTCGGGCGTCGAGCCGGGCCTCTTTGCCGCCACCCTGACCAAGCCGGTGCGGCGGTCGGCGCTGTTCGATGCCTTGATGGACGCGTTGGCGGCGCAGCCCACCCAAGAGACCGCCATGCCCCCGGCAAAGCCGCAGCTCGATCCCGGCGTGGCCGCGCGCCGCCCCCTCCGTATCCTTCTGGCCGAGGACAACGCCGTCAACCAGAAGCTGGCGCTGCGCCTGCTCTCGCAGATGGGCTACCGGGCGGACGTGGCTGCGAATGGGCTGGAGGCGATACAGGCGATCGAGCGCCAGACCTACGACGTGGTGCTGATGGATGTCCAGATGCCTGAGATGGACGGCCTGGAGGCGACGCGGCAGATCTGCGCCCGTTCGTCGGCGAGCGACGCCGGCACGACGGGGAAACGGCCGCGTATCATCGCCATGACGGCTAACGCCATGCAGGGCGACCGCGAGATCTGCTTCAAGGCAGGGATGGACGACTACGTCAGCAAGCCGATCCGGGTTGCTGAGCTGGCCGATGCACTGGAGCGGGCCGCGAAGGTGACAGGGCAAGTTGCGTGAACCCAGCGGACGGGCGTACAGCATAACCCATGTTGTTCCCTGCCGTTTCCCACACTGTGCGTGCGAGGTTCGCCCGGCACTCGACCGACCTGCTAGCCCGTCAACTCCTCACCCATGATCCCGTCACAGTAAACCGCAAACTGGCATAGTGTTGATGTCTACCCGCAGATACCAAGATGATTATGCCAGATGCCCGTTTGCTATTACAGGATCGTGGAGCAATATGAGCGATTCGAGTGGCTGAGGCAACCGTTTCGGGTGTGAATAGCCGATCCTGTCCGAGATATGCCCCCGATACAGTATACACTCCTGTCGTCCAAACACATTGCCAGGCGGCCAGCTCAGTGGTATCATGTGTGATGGCAAAACGATGCGTGCGGCAGGACTTGCCATCGTTGGACACAATGCAAGCTGCAAGCTTTGTACATGTCCCCCCGCGATCATGGTGATCGGCGCCTTCTTCGCCTGCGCATGTCACTTTTGCGAGTCGTCACAGCTATCGACGCACCGCGCACTTTCTAGCCGGGAGACAAGAAAATGGAGACCCACCGGATAGCACTCATCAGGAAAGTCCCCCTCTTTGCCTCGTTGCGCGGCACCGAGACGCAGTTCCTTGCAGAAATCCTACGGGGGGTCGAGATCTCGGCCGGCGCGCTCCTTTTTCGGGAAGGCGACCCGGGTGCCAGTTTCGACATTCTCGTTGATGGCCAGGTTGAGGTCATCAAGGCGTTGGGCACCCCCGACGAGCGCCTGTTGGCCGTGCGCGGCCCCGGTGACTTCTTCGGTGAGATGAGCCTGCTCGATCCCGACGGGCTGCGCACGGCGAGCGTGCTTGCCCGCACCCCCGTGCGCCTGCTAGAAATGGCGCGCACTGACTTCGACGCCGTGATTCAGCACCGCCCGGCCCTGGCCTACGAGATCATGCGCGTGCTCAGCCTGCGCTTGCGCGAATCGGACAACGCCACCATCGCCGACCTGCACGAGAAGAATCGGGAATTGAGCCAGGCGTATGCAGACCTGAAGGCTGCGCAGGAGCTGATCATCGAGAAGGAGAAGCTGGAGCAGGAGCTGAAGACGGCGCACCGCATCCAGCAGAGCATCCTTCCCCGCGAGCTGCCGCGCCTGCCGGGTTACGACTTCGGCGCGCTTATCGTGCCGGCCAGAAGCGTTGGGGGCGACCTCTACGATTTCATTCCTCTCGCCAAGGGCCGGCTAGGAGTCGCCGTCGGCGACGTCTCTGACAAGGGGGTTCCTGCCGCGATCTTCATGGCGCTAACGCGCAGCCTGTTGCGCGCGGAAGCGACCCGCGTCGCGTCGCCTCGCCGCGCTCTCGAACGCGTCAATCAGCTTCTCCTCGACATGAACGACGAAGGAATGTTTGTGACCTTGCTCTACGGCATCCTTGACGCGCAGCAGGGCACTTTTGCTTATGCGCGTGCGGGACACGAGTTGCCGCTGCTCTTTGACCCGGACGGGAGCGCGCGCCTGGTCGAGCAGGGGCAGGGCGCGCCCCTGGGCCTATTCGACAACGTCACGCTCGATGAGCAGGTTATTGCGGTGTCACAAGGCAGCACCTTTCTGCTCTACACGGACGGCGCGACCGACATCACCGGACCGGAGGGGGTGCTCTTCGGCCCGGATCGGCTGCGGGTGCTGGCGCAGGCTGCGCTGAGCGGCCAAACGGCTCAGGCGTTCTGTGACGAAATCTGGCATGGCCTGACAACCTACCAGGGTGCCAGCAGCCAGGATGATGATGTGGCGCTGGTGGCGATCAGGGCTGTATAGAGGGATGAGGAGAGCCTGACATCGTGACCGCCAGGCCTCAAGCCCCACTCCCATCGGCGCGACCGCCTACCGCGGGCCCTTGCGTCGTTGACGCCGCCCGCCATCAGGCTGCCCACAAGCGGAAGCAAGCCATTGCGCTCTTAACCCGGGCACTGGAACGCCTGCCCTGCAGCGTACGAACCGTTCGCATTGCTCGATCGTGATCGTCGTTGACATATCAAACAAGGAGAAAACCATGACCAACACGCTCTACTGGCTGCAAGGCGGGGGCTGCGGCGGTGATAGTATGGCGCTGCTCAGTATGGAGTCGCCCGACCTCGCCGAACTGCTGGGGCTCATCGACGTCGAGGTGCTCTGGCATCCTTCCCTGTCCAACGGCAGTGCGATCCAGCATCAGCGGCTGGTCGACGCAATGCTGGCGGGCGAGCAGAGTCTGGACTTTCTCTGCGTTGAGGGGGCCGTCATCCAGGGGCCTCACGGAACGGGCCTGTATGATACCTTCGACGGTCGCCCGAAACGGGACCTGGTAGCCGCGCTGGCCGAACGCGCCCGCGTGATCCTGGCTGTTGGCACGTGCGCCAGTTTCGGCGGGATCAGCGGCGAGGGAGAATCGGAGGCGACCGGGCTACAGTTTCAGAAGATTACGCCGGGCGGATTTCTCGGTGAGAGTTTCATCTCGCGGGGCGGTCTCCCGGTCATCAACCTGCCCGGGTGTCCCTGCCACTACGACGTGGTGGGGGGCACACTCGCCGCGCTGAGTTCGGGTGTGTCCCTTCCCCTAAACAGTTGGAACTCACCCCTGCAATGGTACGGCCTCTTGATTCACCAGGGCTGCGTCCGTAACGAGTATCATGAATACCGGGTTGAGGAAAACGACTTTGGCGGCAAGGGGTGCCTCTTCTTCCACCTCGGCTGCCGGGGTCCCCTGGCTTATGGCCCCTGCAACAAACTGCTCTGGAACCGGCGCAGCTCGAAAACGCGGGTCGGCGCACCGTGCCATGGCTGCACCCGGCCCGATTTCCCGCAGCCGTATCCCTACTTCGAGACGCGCAACATCGTCGGCGTGCCGGTAGAACTGCCGGATGGGGTGGACCGTGCCCACTACCTGGCCTACAAGGGCATGGCCGCGGCTGCTGCGCCCCAACGGCTGAAACAGAGAGAAACAGAAGTGTAGGCGCAGGCGCAAGATAAGCACCTCGTTAGGCTGGATATCGGGGTCTGGGTACCAGGAAGGTGGAAGATGTCACAGAAAATCACGCTCAACGTCCCACTAAACCGCGTAGAGGGAGACCTGGAAGTCCGCGCCGAAGTCGAGGATGGGGTGGTTACGAACGCCTGGTGTTCGGGCACCATGTACCGGGGTATCGAAAACGCCCTGATCGGACGTGGGGCGCTGGATGGGCTGGTGATCACGCCCCGCATCTGTGGCATTTGCAGTACCGGCCACCTGATCGCCGCCGCGCGCGCTCTGGAGATGATTGCCCAGGTCGAACCGCCTCCCGACGCATTGCGCGCTCGCAATGTAGCTTTGATGGTAGAGCACGTACAGAGCGATGTGCGCCAGAGTTTCCTGACATTCTCTGCCGATTTTGCGGTTCCCGCTTACCGCAACCGGCCCATGTTCGAGGAAGCAGTACGCCGCTATGAGCCCTTCAAAGGCGACACGGCTATCGAAGTGATCAGGGAAACCAAGCACCTCATCGAGATCATCGCGATTCTAGGAGGGCAGTGGCCCCATTCTTCATTCGTGGTACCGGGCGGCATCGTCTCCATCCCCACCGTCGCCGACCTGCTTCAGTGCCAGCTTCTGCTCAGGCAGTTTCGGCACTGGTACGAGCGCCGCGTCCTGGGCTGCGCCATCGAGCGATGGCTGGACGTGCGCAACGCCGGTGAGCTGGATGCATGGCTGGAGGAACGCGAAGCGCATTACACGAGCGACCTGGGCTTCTTCATCCGGTTTGCGCAGGCGATCGGCCTCGACAAGGTCGGACGCGGGCACGGCGCCTTCCTGAGTTACGGATCGTTCGACCTGCCGGCTGAAACGCGGGCCGGCGCGCCAACTGCCGGCGCGCGCCTCATTCCTGCCGGGTTCGCCCGGGGCCTGCAGGTGCACGCGTTCGACCAGAGCAAGGTCGCCGAGCATGTCGCGCACTCATGGTATGTGGATTACGACGGCGGACGGCATCCCTTTGATGGGGAGACACAACCGTGGGGCCCCGGCGTGCCTCAACAGAAATACTCCTGGGGCAAAGCGCCGCGTTACGATGGCCTGGCTGCCGAGACCGGTCCGCTCGCCGAAATGATCATTGCCGGGAACCCCTTGTATATCGGCTTGATCAGCCGCGGCGGCCCGAGTGCTTTCGTGCGCCAGTTGGCCCGCCTGACTAGGCCCTGCACTCTCATCCCGGCGATGGAGACGTGGCTGGGGGAAGCCAGCAAGGGTGGCAAATACTACGCTTCTCCAGGCGAGATCATCGATGGTGAAGGGTTCGGCCTGATGGAGGTTACGCGCGGCGCGCTGGGGCACTGGGTCCGGGTTCAGGATGGGACCATCCGGCATTACCAGATCATTACGCCGACCGCCTGGAATGCCTCACCGCGCGACAGGAATGGGGTGCGGGGTCCAATGGAGGAGGCTTTGGTCGGCGCATGCATTTCGGACGTTAGCAACCCGGTCGAGCTGGGACATATCGTGCGATCCTTCGATCCCTGCCTCGTCTGTACCGTACATACGGTCAGGCGAGGGCAGACCCTCGGCAACGTAGCGGTTGGCGCGCCCTGATGCGACGGATTATCTGTATCGGCAACCGTTATGCCGCCCAGGATGCAGCCGGCCCGGCCGTCTACGATCACCTGCGACGGCTTCAGTTGCCCGCCGGCCTCGAGTTGATCGACGGCGGATTAGCCGGGTTGGACCTGCTGCGGTACCTCGAAGACGCCGAACTGGTAGTCTTCGTGGATAGTGTATCGGGGTTTGGCGCCCCCAATACGGTCCTCATCCTGGCCGAAGAGGAGGTCGCTGTCCTTGCGAGCAGCCGGTACGATCATTCGGCGGGCCTAGCCTACCTTCTGCGTATCTTACCGGAAGTGTGTGAGGGAGTGCTCCCTCAGGTAAGACTAATCGGCATTGAGGGCGATCCGGATCAGGCAGCAATCGGCGAAGCGGCAACCCTTGCATTGAAGATCGCCGGAGGCAGTGGATATGCAAACAGACCTTCAGAGGCCGTCCGGCCAGTCGCTGCGGACTGAGGCCGACCTACTCCGTGAAGAAGTCCTGGTGGCGCGACGTGCGTCCGAGATCACGGCTGAACTGGTTGTTGCGCAGTTCGTTAAGATAGAGGAAATCCTCCGCATCCTTGAAGAGAAAGCGACGGGCGAGCGCCAGTTGCGCGAGAGATTGGCTGAGGAACTCCGAGAATCTGAGCGGCGCGAGCGTGATCTGGCCGAGGCGCACAAAGCGGCCGAGGAGGCCCGCGCCGTTGCGGAACAGGCAAACCGCGAACGCGGCGCGCTTCTGGACGAGATGGTGCGGCAGAACCAATACCTGGCCGCCCTGCACGACACCACGGTCGGCCTGATCAGCCGCCTGGACGTGAATGAGCTGCTGGAGACACTGATCACCAGGGCCGGCCAGTTGCTGAATGCGCCACACGGGTTCATTTACTTATTGGAGTCTGACCCAACTCAGTTGGTGTGTAAGGTGGGTGTCGGCGTACTCGCTCAGATGGTCGGCACCCACAGGAAACCGGGTGAAGGCCTGGCAGGCAAGATCTGGCAGACAGGCGAGCCACTGGTCGTGGACGACCACGACGCCTGGCCCGGCCGCGCCGATTCGTTTCAACCTGACCTTCTGGGCGCAATCATGGGTGTCCCGCTCAAGTCGGGCGGGCAAACGTTGGGCGCTATCGGCCTGGCCCACGATCCCGGCATGCACCGGACCTTCGGCAAGGACGAGTTGGAGGTGCTGAGCCGCTTTGCCCAGCTTGCTTCCGTCGCGCTGGACAATGCCCGGCTCTACTCAGCAGCCCAAGAGTCACAGCGTCGCACCGCCGATATCATCGACTTCTTGCCCGATCCCACGCTGGTCATCGACCGCGCTGGCCGGGTCATTGCCTGGAACCGCGCCATCGAAGAGATGACCGGCGTCAAGGCAGCCGACATACTGGGCAAGGGCGACTATGAATATGCGCTGCCCTTCTATGGGGAGCGACGGCCGATCCTCATCGACCTGGTGCTCCTGCCCGATGAGGAAATCCCGGCTAGGTACAGTTCGCTGCAGCGCAGGGGAGCGATCCTGCTGGGCGAAGCGCTGGCGCCTCTTCGGGGAGGCAGCCCGGCCACGCTGTATGTCGCCGCCTCGGCGCTGCGCGATTCCAGGGGCGAGATCCAGGGGGCCATCGAGACCATCCGCGACATCAGTGACCGCAAGCACGCCGAGGAGGAGTTGCGCCAAGCCAAGACGACGGCCGAGGCGGCAACCGAGGCCAAGAGCGCCTTCCTCGCAACGATGAGCCACGAGATCCGCACCCCTATGAATGCCATCATCGGCATGAGCGGGCTGCTGATGGACACCCAACTGACCGCCGAGCAGCGCGACTTCGCCGACACCATCCGCAACTCGGGCGAGGCCCTCCTCACCATCATTAACGACATCCTGGACTTCTCGAAGATCGAGGCTGGCAGGATGGACCTGGAGCGCCAAGCATTTGACCTGCGAGAGTGTGTAGAGTCGGCGCTGGAGCTGATGAAGCTTAATGCCGCGGAAAAGGGCCTGGAGCTGGCCGGCGAGATCGCCCCCGACGTTCCGCTCGCCATCCTCGGCGACGTGACCCGCCTGCGCCAGATCCTGGTCAACCTGCTGAACAATGCGGTCAAGTTCACAGAGCATGGCGAGGTAGTGGTAACGCTGGATCGCAGAGGGGAGGCTACCTCGCCCCTACACTTCGTCGTTCGCGACACCGGCATCGGCATCCCAGCGGACCGGCTGGGGCGGCTGTTCCAGGCGTTCAGCCAGGTGGACGCCTCGACCGCTCGCAAGTACGGGGGCACCGGGTTGGGGCTGGCGGTGAGCAAGCGGCTGAGTGAGTTGATGGGCGGCACGATGTGGGTCGAAAGCGAAGGCGTGCCGGGAAAAGGTTCCGCTTTTCACTTTACGATCGAAGCCACGCCGGCTGTCCTGCCAGGAGAGCCACGGTACCGGGGGCACGGCGAGGAGCCTGGGCTGAGCGGCAGACGGCTACTGATCGTGGACGACAATGCCACTAACCGGCGCATCCTCACGCTGCAGACGGTAGGCTGGGGCATGCTGCCGCGCACGACTGGCTCGCCCCACGAGGCCCTGGCCTGGGTGCGCGAGGGCGAAGTTCTCGACCTAGCCATACTGGACCTGCACATGCCGGAGATGGACGGGGTGGAGCTGGCGGTGGCGATCGGTGCCTTAAGGGCGGGGTCACCCAACCCGTACCCACCCCTGCCGCTGATCCTGCTCTCGTCCTTGGGCGGCCATGGCCAGGAGATCCCGGCTGGCCTCTTTGCCGCCGCCCTGACCAAGCCGATCCGGCCGTCGGCGCTGTTCGACGCGCTGACCGGCATCGTCGCCGCGCGGCAGCCGACTGCGCCGGCCGCCGCTGCAGGCCGGCCCGCGCTGGATCCCGGAATGGCGACGCGGCGTCCGCTGCGCATCTTGCTCGCCGAAGACAACGCAGTGAACCAGAAGCTAGCGCTGCGCCTGCTCTCGCAGATGGGCTACCGGGCGGATGTCGCCGCGAACGGCATTGAGACGATCCAGGCGGTGGAGCGCCAGCCGTACGACGTGATCCTGATGGACGTGCAGATGCCGGAGATGGACGGGCTGGAGGCGACCCGGCAGATCTGTGCGCGCTGGGCAGTCGGCGCGCGGCCCCGCATCGTCGCCATGACCGCGAACGCCATGCGGGGCGACCGGGAGATGTGCCTGGAGGCCGGCATGGACGACTACCTCTCCAAGCCGATTCGGTTAGAAGAACTGGTGGCCGCGTTGGGGCAATGCCGGCTGCTCGCAAGATAAACATTACAGGGGGAACTCATTGTGACAGACAGCATCATCGACCGCAGCGTGCTCGACAGCCTGCTGGACAGCTTCGGCGGGGACATGGAGTTCTTTGGGGAAATGCTCGACACGTTCTTCGACGATTCGCCCCGGCAGTTGGAGGCCGCGCGGGCAGGCCTGGCGGCGGGCGATGTCGATGCTGTACGCCGGGCCGCGCACAGCCTGAAATCCAACTGCGCCAACTTCGGCGCGCTGGCGCTGTCGGCCCAGTGTGGGGAGCTTGAGATGCTGGCCAAAAGCGGATCGCTGGAAGGTGGAGCCGGGCTCCTGGCTCAAATCGTCGCCGGATACGAGCAGGCGCACGCCGCGCTGGAGGCCATCAAGGCAGGGAGTTGATATGCCCGACCCGCAAGGCCCCGTCACTTCGGGACAGGGAGCCGGACGCGTTCTGGTCGTCGATGACAACATCATCAACCGCAAGCAGCTCAGCCGCCTCCTGACCGACCAGGGTTACAGCGTCACGCTCGCCGAGGATGGGCGCCAGGCGGTTGTGCTGCTGGAACAACAGATGAAACGGGCCGCCGGCGAGCACACGGCATCGTTCGACGTGATCCTTCTCGACATCCTGATGCCCGAGATGGACGGCTACCAGGTGTTGGCGTACGTCAAGGGTCAGCCGCACCTGCGTCACATCCCGGTCATCATGATCTCCGCACTTGACGAGATGGAGAGCGTCGTCCGCTGCGTCGAGCTGGGAGCGACCGATTACCTCCCTAAACCGTTCAAGCCCACCCTGCTCCAGGCGCGGCTCCGTACGTCCTTGGCCGAGAAGCGACTGCGCGACCTGGAGCTGGAGTATCTTGAGCAGGCCGGCCGCGTGGCGGATGCGGCCCAGGCGGTGGAAGCCGGCCGCTTCGATCCTGCCACGTTGGACGGGGTCGGTGCGCGCGAGGATGCCCTCGGCCGGCTGGCCCGCGTCTTCCAACGCATGGCGCGCGAGGTCTACCTGCGGGAACGGCGCTTGAGGCAACAGTTGGAGCAGTTGCGCCTTGATATGGAGGAGATGAAGCGGGCTCAAAGCGAGCCATTGACCATCTACATGCCGATGGATCGCTGTCAGGCCCTGGCGCGCGGCGAAACCTTGCCTGATCGGGCAATGGGGGCCGCTCTGTTCGCCGATATTTCTGGCTTCACCCCCCTGACCGGCGCGTTGGCGCAGGAACTCGGTCTCGAACGTGGGGCCGAAGAGCTGACCCGTACAGTCAGCCAGGTCTACACAGCGCTGATCGACGAAGTGCATCGTTACGGCGGCAGCGTTATCGGCTTTGCCGGCGACGCGATCACGTGTTGGTTTGACGATATCACCGCACAACGCGCGGTCACCTGCGGCCTGGCCATGCAGGAGGCGATGGCGCTGTGCAATATTGTCACCACACCCGGCGGGACCACGTTCCCGTTAGCCGCCAAGGTTGCGGTCGTGGCCGGCCCGGTGCGCCGCCTCCTGGTCGGCGATCCCGAGATACAGGTGATCGAGGCCATCACCGGGCAGACCCTCGACCGGCTTGCTGCGGCCGAACACGTGGCTAACCGGGGCGAAGTGGTCATCCAGGCGGAGGTAGCAGAGCAGCTCACCGGCTATCTTGCGATACGGGAGCGTCGCATGGATGACCGGGGCAGGCCCATCGCTGTCATCTCCGGCTCGGTCGAGGGGGCGGCACCCGCGCCACCGCTCTGCGCGCCTTCAGCGTGGCCCAAAATGCCGCCCGAAGGCCTAACCGATGCGCAGTGCCGGCCGTGGGTGCTGCCCGATGTTTACGAGCGGGCTCGCAGCGGACACAAGCAGTTCCTCTCCGAACTGCGGCCTGTATCGGCGTTGTTCATCAACTTCAAAGGCATCGATTATGACGCCGACGAAGAGGCGGGGGTGAAGCTGGACGCCTATATCCGGTGGGTGCAGCGCGTGGCCAAGCGTTACGAGGCGATCTTCGATCACCTGACCATGGGAGACAAGGGCAGCTACATTTGTCTCGCGTTCGGGGCGCCCATCGCGCATAGCGACGATGAGACCCGCGCGGTCTGTGCCGCGCGGGAGCTGCTCTCACCGCCGCCGGAGTTGGCGTTCATCGGCACTATCCGGATCGGTGTCGCCGCGGGGCAGGCGCTGGTGGGCACCTATGGCGGCAGGGGACGCCGAACGTACGGTATCCAGGGCGACCGGGTCAACCTGGCCGCGCGCCTCATGATCGCGGCGCCGGAGGGCGACATCCTCTGCGACGACGAGATCTATCGAGCAGCCCAGGGGCAGGTAACCTTTACAGCATTGCCGCCAATCCGGGTTAAGGGCTTTGCCGAGCCGGTGGCGATCTTCCGTCCGACAGGCAACCCCGCCGGGGCAACAGAGTTCAAGGTCGCGTCTTCGACCGCAATCCGCAACCGGCTAGACCATCTATCGCCGTCGGAGCAGTTGGTGTTGAAGGTGGCGAGTGTTTTGGGGCCGGCCTTCGCGGCTACTACGTTGGGCGAGATCTTCCCGGTGGATTCCGAAAGAGTCCATCTGGATGACCATCTGCGCCGGTTGGAGGAGCAAGGGTTGCTTATTCGCAGTGCAGGAGAAGGGGCCTACACCTTCGCCAGCAGGGCCATCCACCACGCCGCATACGGTTCGATGCTATTTGTGCAGCGACGTCACCTTCATCGGCAGGTGGCGGAGTGGTACGAGCGTACCTATCGCGTTGACCCATCGCCCTATTATGCGATCTTTGCCCATCATTGGCGCCACGGCGACGAGCCGGCGAAAGCTATCGAGTATCTGGAAAAAGCTGGGCGGCAAGCCCAGGTGACAGGCGCTTTCCAGGAGGCGGAACGGCTCTTCCGCGAGAGCCTGGAGTTGGATGCGGGGTCGGCTGTCCTCAGTTCGGCTTACTACGGAGACGGCGTCGCGCACGCCGGCCCAGACACCGAGGGTGCGATGCGCTACGCCCTGAGCCGCCTGGAACGCGAATTGGCCCCCGACCTGACCTATCACAGCCTGTGGCACACCGTTGAAGATGTGCTGCCCGCGGTGCAACGGCTGGCGGCCCTGATGGGAGTCAGCCCCGAAGAGGCACGATTGTTGGAGATCGGGGCGGCCTATCACGACATCGGGTTCGTGGTTCGGCGCCAAGAGCACGAGCGCGCCGGGGCGGAGATCGCGGCCCAGGTATTGCCTGGGTTCGCCTTCACGTCGGAGCAAGTGGCCGCGGTGCAGGGTATGATTCTGGCCACTCGCTTACCGCAGTCTCCTCGTACACCCCTCGAAGAGATCCTGGCCGACGCGGACCTGGACGTGTTGGGGCGGGACGACTCTCTCGCCCGCAGCCAAGCCTTGCGCGCCGAACTGGCGTCCTACAGTGCACCGGTGGGAGAGACCGAGTGGTATCGCCGCCAATTGAAGTTCTTCCGTGAGCACCGCTACTTCACGTCCGCCGCCCGAAGCCTCCGTGAAGAGGAGGAACGAAAGAACATCGAAAGGGTTGAGACGCTATTGAGGTCCCCATGACGGGAATAAGCAGTTTGCGCAAGTGCTCACTCTTCGCCGGCCTATCGGATTCGGAGCTTAAGGAAGTGGCGGATAACCTGGTGTCGCGCTCGTTCGGCAAGGGGGTCTTCATCTTCCACAAGGACAGTCCCGGTCAAACGCTCTACATCATCCAGGCTGGCCGGGTGCGCATCTTTATCCTCAGCGAGTCCGGCCAAGAGATATCACTGAACGTTTACGGCGCAGGCGAGGTGATCGGGGAATTGGGCTTCCTCGACGGCCAACCCCGATCTGCCAGTGCAGTGGCGCTGGAACCGACAGTGGCATTTGCCCTGCGACGGGAAGATTTCTTTCAACGCCTGGAGGATCATCCCCGGCTGGCAGTGCAGCTCCTCGAAGTCATGGCCGCGCGATTGCGATACACGACGGCCTATGCCGAGGGCCTGGCCTTTCTCGACGTCAACGGCCGGGTCGCCATGCGGCTCCTGGAGCTGGGCGACCGTTTCGGCGTGCAGTCTCCCCGAGGGGGCGGCCTGGAGCTCGATCTGGGCCTGACACAGGCAGAACTCGCGAGCTGGGTCGCGAGCTCGCGAGAAACTGTCAATAAGGTTCTTTCCGCTTTCCGAGATCAAGGTCTGATCGAACTGGTCGGACCGAAGATCACGATCCTGGATCGCCTTGGGTTGTGGCGGAAGATCTGCTATTGACCGGCGGTGTGATGTAGCTCACTCCTCGGATGTGGCGCGCATCGCAGCAGGGGCGCCGTTTCTGTTGTAGCATGAGAACAGTGCAACAGAGAATCAGACGAAACATAGAAAGGAGCTCGAAAATGTCCAAGCAAGCGATGGAGGCGATCATCGGCAGAGCCGTGACCGATAGCGCGTTCCGCAATGCATTATTTGCACGGCCTGATGCGGCGTTGGCGGGCTATGAGCTGACGGCAGCCGAGATAGCGGCGCTGAAGGCCATTGACTTCGAGACCATGGACTCTTTTGCGGGCGTCCTGGATGAGCGCGTCTCCAAGGCCACAGCACTGGGACTCCTCTCAGCCTTGAGCGGTCAGGCCAGCGCCCAAACCGCAGCAGCCGGTCAAGCCGCCCAGCAGGCGGCCAGCCTCTCCACCGAGCAACTCAGCCACATGTCGGCGCAACAGATGGCGACCTTGTCCGCCGAGCAACTCAGCCACATGTCGGCGCAGCAGATGGCGGCCTTGTCCGCCGAGCAACTCAGCCACATGTCGGCGCAGCAGATGGCGGCCTTGTCCGCCGAGCAGCTCAGCCACATGTCGGCGCAGCAGATGGCGGCCTTGTCCGCCGAGCAGCTC
>Ga0315287_10004390_pt1 | contig 13758 bp, 11 predicted proteins | sample YL17G11_0_MG_FD_205037 | JGI IMG/M metagenome (GOLD analysis project Ga0315287, IMG submission 205037) | Sediment microbial communities from Yellowstone Lake, YNP, Wyoming, USA - YL17G11_0 | ecosystem: Environmental > Aquatic > Freshwater > Lake > Sediment | place: USA: Wyoming | collected... | reverse complement strand
GGAACATTTCAAAGATGATTGCCAATTGCTCGGCAGACGGGCGCTTTGGAAGATATGTTGACAGATCAACCAAACCATATTGTTCGATCGCTGCTTGCATTTCTTCTGTAAGGCTCGATTCTTTTCTAGCCCATTTTGAAGTACCGTAATCAGCAAAACCACCCTTGCTTGTCTTAGAGACAATAAAGTCAGTACCGTTGATATAATCGACTGGGCTGTTTTCCATGTCTGGGTCCATTAGTGCAGCCTTGATGATTGCAAAGATTTGTGGACCCATAATGAACTTACGGATTGGATTTTCTGGAGAATCAGATTCATTTAGCGGGTCTTGCTTGACAAAACCTTGCATATAGAAACTACGCTTTACCCAATACTTGCGTGCTGTCTCTTCAAGAGACTTGTCTTTCCACCATGGACGAACTTCGTTCAAGATAGGGCAAGTCATTTTGCCATCCCACATTTCAATACATGGGACTTGAACTACAACTGGCTTGTTTTCGTCTTGGCCTTTGATGCCGGGGAATGGGAGTTTGATAAGTTGACGCTCTGCCCAGAAGAATGTGTTATCTTCGTTAGCGTCTGGAGCGAACCGGAGTGTTGCTGAAGTACCTTCTGCAATATTCCAGTGTGCGTAAGTTGCCTTGTCGCCGCCGCCTGTGCCGCCTGGGCCCTTACGTGTGTCTAGTGCTTGTAATTTTCTACGGATTTCTTCGAGTGTTTTTGACATGATTTTATTTCCTGCTTTAGTTTAAATTGAACGCTATTAATTGAGCTGCGATCTACTCGGGTCACGTTAAGCCCTTTCGCATCTTACCTGCTAAGGCCTTCGTATGCAGCTAGTGTACGAAAACCTTGTGTGTTTGTCAAGAACTTCTTAGTAAAAGTTCATAACATATTTATCAAAGTAGGCTGTTAGGTCCATGGATTCTTTGATATCTTTCTTAACTACAGATGTCTGTTCCGCAATCTGTAAGTTTTCCAGAACTTGTGTAAGTACCGCCTTCTCAAAATCGTTGACTCGGCCTTCCTTACATAGTTTTGTACCGATCTTATTAACAAACCCAGAAAGTTCATCATTTTCCATGATCCTTAGTGCTAGTTCATTTAGCTTGAATCCTAAACGGGCGTTCTCGCTTGCAAACTCAAACATCGGTGTAGTATTTAGTGACTCGCGTCTAATCATAACAACATTAGCGGCAGCTTCTTCTATACGCTTATGGAAGGTATCACGCTCTTGGACAAGTTGTTTTACAATTGGAAGAACTTCTTCAAACTTTTCATCAAAACGACGAATGGTAAAAAGTTCCTTCAATCCACTTGTATCATCTTCAGCAAGTGCTTCGCGTTCAAATGTTTCTAAACGAGCCTTAACTGTCTCGTAGGTCTTTACACCTGTGAGCTTCTTAAGTTCTGTACGAATAGTTTCGATGTTCTCTTTAACTGTCTCAACAATACCCGAACTGTCTTCATTGATAAGCTTATTGGTTGTTACATAACGGTTGAACGATTGAAGCTTTAATAAGTTGCCTGTGTTCTCACTAATGTACGAGCCTACCTTATCACCGAATGTACCACCGTGAGCCATATGTTGAGCCATAGCTCTTGCACCCGGTAGATAGTTATGTGGAAAACGGAAACGTTCACCATTAGATTCGAGGAAAATTGCGCTGATGTGGCGTGTACGTGAACCGCGTACATTCTCGTCTACAGGAGTCTTGTGTTTTACAAGAATTCGCACATTTTCCAAAGTTTGTTGCGACGTTCTTGCCGAACCAAACATTCTGCTCAAACTTTCGGCGAGTGTATTCATAGTATTGTTTCCCTTCTTCATCTTTGCCTGATAGGCATAATCTCTTGGCTGGATAGTTTTACCAAATACCTTAATATCCGAGTTCATAAGAAACTCATCAGCAATTTTACGAATATTCTTCTGTAGACCATCTATTGAATTGCCAACATTTGCGCCTTTACTAAATTGGATACTATTATTATCTTCGTCAATGGTTACCATAATGTTAGGACTGGCCACAAAGAATCTGCGACCAACAGTAGGATCAGTTGTTTCTGCACCTTCGTCGTCGAAAATCTTAATTTGCAATCCATTACCCTTCAGTAGTGAAAATACTTTTCCTGCTAGGGTGTCCATTTCAACCATATAAAATCCTTATTTCTCTTATTTATCTGTTGTTAGATAAAAACAGGCATCGGGGCATCATAGCTAGATTCGTGATCTGTAGCTATGTTACTGTTAATTGCAGCCTGTGATTGATCATCCCAGGTAGAAATATAATCGGTCATGCGCACCGCTAAAATCATTGCCATAATAAGGTCATCTGTTTGCCCAATTCTAGCTTCAAAAGTATTGCCTCGGGATACGAATACCTTGAGTTCTGATAAGATACCTCTAGAATTTAGTTTCATCTTACCCGATTCAATCAAGAATTTCAGTTTGGCACATGCCTCTAGTTTTGATTTATTGGTTGTAACAAAGCCGGCTCGCCGGCCAGACTTACCTTGTAAACGATTCTTTGGATCATGCAACATTGTACCGGGGAAGTTTTCTTCGCCTGTATCTCTAATGACAACTAATGCCGCTTCACCTAGTGAATTGCTTTCAACAGACCAATATGTCTCGGGTTTTCCCGCAGCATAAATTTCCTCTAGTATACGTTTCATGGTACGAACTTGTTCTTCAATTGGAGTTTTATTGCTACTCCATTCTGCAACCTGTACCAACGAAGGTAACTCAATAACTTGAATAGCTGAGTTGTCGCCACCTGTACCCATGGACGGGTCAAGAGAAACAACATATGTCATGTTTGGACGAATTTCGGAATACCAACGTACCTGTCCCGACTTACGAATAGGGTTAGATGGTTCTAGTTGCGCTAGCTTAACAGGATTAATGAGTGTTTCTTCAAATGTAATAAACTGGCATTTGTGTTCTCGTAAGAATCTATCTTCACCAAGTGCCGCTAATTCCGAATCAGCCCATGCCTGGTCTCTGTCCGGATGGGCTTCCCATGTTGATATATAAGGTCTAAAACCATTTATGCCAACTTCTGTTTCATTACCGTTGGCATCGACCATCTTGTTGGCTCCAAACCAGACATCAGCAAATTGATCTTCGTCAGTATTTGGAGTAGAGGTAATAATACATTTACCACCCGTTGATAAGGTAGGTGATAGTGATGTCCAAAATTCTTTAGCTATATTTGGTTCTACGAATGCAAATTCGTCAAGATAAACAAGTGATAAGGACATACCACGACCAGTATTATCAGTTGTGGTAGTTGCTACAATACGCGAATTATTATCGAAATCAATAGAACGCTTGTTATAGGTCTTTACACCTGCACGAATATGATCGGGCACAGATTCATAGGCATATCGAACTCTGTGCATAATTTCTTGAGCACCATCATATTTGTTAGAAGCAATAAGAATTGTTGCATCATCAACGAACATTGCATACCATAATAGATATCCAGCAGCAACAGTAGTCTTACCCATCTGCCGACTAACCATATTAATAGATTTTCTATAATGGTGATAATTACTAATTAGGTCAACCTGAAAATCATATAACTCAAGTTTTTGCCTACCCTTCATTGGGTGTTGGATATACATAAAATTGCTGATGAAATACTCCGGACCAGTAACTGGATCAAGGCAAGCCCTGAGTTCGTCTATCTGCTCTTTAGAATACGATACCTTTGTATAGGCACGCTTTACAAGTTTATCGTCTTGATAAATTGCCATAATTAATAACGAGAATCGTATCTCTCTGGTTCATCAAATTCTTGTTCAGGTGGTTCTAGATTTTCAGCAGCCTTATCAAATGATGAACCTAGTGCCTTAACATATATTTCTGGATTTAGTAATTGCTTCAGAACCATTGTATCAAAATGTTGATAGAATTCCTGCAATTCCATTGCTTCGTTGTTGACATAATATTCAGCACCATCAGTAAATTGAACATTTGTTACTGATATATCGCCGGCTTCGGCATATTCGTAAGAAGTGTATGTAGGATTATCTGTTTTGTAATTCCAGCCTGTAGGAGATTCATCAGATTCCCATCCAAGTCCGGCTTCGGCCTTAACATCCACCGAATATCCAATTTCGGCAGGCTTACCATTTTTGCTCATAGCGGTTGCAGATAGGCTAATTGAACCATCAAAAGTAATGGAATCGCCGTCTGCAAATGGATTTTCGTGGAGTTCGGTAACTTTTATATCAGCTACCTGGGCACTTTCAGTTAACTTTTTTTTTTGAGTTGCTTGTGCAGATTCCTTAAGGAAGTTTCTATATCCGTAGACAAGTTCTTTGTGTACTTCTGCAACCTGCATTTTCTTCTGTTCGGGATTGTCACCCTGACGTGCGCCGGATGGGCCAACTGTTCTTACGACAGGACTATCGGCACCATTCGGGAAGAAATCGTTGCCAGACGCAAAATTAACATCATCGTAGCCGTTGTTTATATCTTCTTCCATAGAATTACCAAACTTCTTTCCATAACGGCTGCCCTGTACTGCGTTTCCTTCACCAGCAAGAATCATGTTATACATAAGCGATGTAACATCCATTGCGCTTCTTGCCCTGTTAATCTGATTAGCAAGATATGATTTCTTGTTATCGCTTGTAGTAGATGCTGCAATGATTTCATGTGCTCGAGCCTTTGCCGCATCAACCGGCATAGTTGCTAGAGACTTTACTTCTTCTGGATTGATATCAGAACTTCTTGCCTCGTCGACTTCATCTGCATAACCGTAGTCTTCATCACTGCCATGACCTGCGCTTGCAAGAGCTTCTGCATCATCAGAGAAATCGTCCGGACCATTCATCATATCAAATGCGCTATCATCTGGAAAGAAATCACTCTCCAGACGTTGCATAATGGCATCATGTTCCTCGCCTTCAATTCCTTGTTCTGCCATTTCTCTAGAGAGCACATCAAATGCTTCTTGTGGCTCAACAAACGAATTCATGAGATCGCTAAATCTCGAATACTGCTGATCATAAATTAAATCTGACACACTTTCCTCCATAGCACATGCCACATCGGCTGTCGCTGGATTTGTCTGTTGGCACGAATCTACTGCCGGGACACTTTCTTCCATTGAGCAACCTTCTTCGGCCTTACCGTGCTTCTTATTGTATATAGACCAAGCTGTAGCAAATGCCTTGCTGTGATCGTTGGGATATTCTTTCTTAAGTTTCATGACAACATCTTCCATTCCGGGAGGTGCACTTTCGGTCGTCGGTTGTTGAGCAGCGTCAAATTCAGCATCAGATGCATTTCTTCCTACTGTGCCGGCAGTTTGCATATCTGCCTCGGTACCACCTGCGCCGCTCGGTTGTTGCCCAACTCCAGGAACAGCCATTACGCCCTCCATAAGGCTAATCATTTGTCTCATACTTTTCATAGCATACCTACCTTTAACAAGTTAGGCTTCTTAACGCGACCGAAGAGCCCTACGTCGTCTTTCTTTAAATTCTTTGGATCATTGAAACTGTCATATCCTTTAGGAAGTGTTGAGTGATCGGTTGTCTCTTTTGGACTTAGTGGATTTTCAACAGTTGTTACCACTCTCTCCTTACTAACCTTTGCAAGTTCTTTAAGGAAGTCTGTATTGTATTTCTCACCATAAGCAGGAACTTCAGTAGCTTCATGATCACTACCAAGCCGCGTCTTATACTTCTTCTTAAATTCTTCTGAATTTCTGTCGAGATATAAATCTGTTTCAATTTGACGAGGATCATTATCCGAATATACGGCTAACTGTGATGGAGAAATACCCAAATTATTGCAGATATAAATTCTTAGAAAATCTAACGAACCCGGATATCCTAATGTTAAATCGCAAATGAATACTGGTGTATTCTTTACGTTAGGAAAATCTAACGGACTTTCTTGAATTGGGGTTTTTCTAAATGCCGATGCAGCCTTTAAGTCATACTTCTTTAGACATGCTTCTAACATGTCAATTGTGCCGTCGGGCATTTCATGCACAGCAAACTTCAGAACATAGTTATAGTCTGTTTTAGTTTCTGCTACATAAGATATAAAAGATTTCTTTTCTGCCATATAGTGACTCCAGTGTTACGACTATTTATCAGAGTTTTCTGATTTAGCGGACACTATATATTTCAGCAGTTCATTTCTGTCAAATTCGCCACCGTTGGCGTGCCTTCTTTCACCATTACCTTGGTCTAAATCAACTTGTTCGGCTCTAACCTTCTTTAGTTGCAAGTCAATCATCTTAAGCTTTCTTTCGGCTTTTGCATTCTTTGCTTCAAGGGCAGTCTTGAGCATCTGTCCTGCAACTTCATAAATCTTACCTGCATGCAGATCTGGAACATTGCCACCAAGCACAATTAGATCTTCGAACGTCTTAACTGCTTTTGCGGCAATTGAGTCCATTTCACTATCATGCATATCCAACCCCACCACTGTAGGGAGTGCAAAATCGACTTTCTCTGCTGTAGTGAGTGATGAATAAATTTCTCTAGCTTCAACCATTAGCTCTTCTCTAGTTTTCGATGGCAACTCTTCTTCTACCACCGGTTCATCACTAGTGGGTAGATTAAAAAATTCTTCCATTTTCTTCGTCATTAAGCCTTCCCTTTCGGATTATTGAATATGTTTCCCTCATTCATAACCCTAAATGTCATGCCATGATTTCTAGCAAACGCTTGTGCCGCTGCCCATTTAAAGGTATTCAATGCGACCGCTGCCTTAGCCTTTTGAGACTTTGCTTGTTCTAAGAACGTCTCCTTGGCTGGCTTTACCTCAATAATCTCTGCTCTCTGATTACCTTTAGCGTCAACATAAGTTACCACAAAATCAGGCACATACACGGTATATTTACCGGTAAAGGGATTCTGATACGGAATTTTAAGGGATTCGCTTGCCCAGCTCATAATGTTTGGATTTACATCAAACATTTGCATTACTTTGAATTCCCAGGACGATCGGAATATTATAGGATAGGTTCCTACATACTTGCTAGGATTTACAGGTTTATATTGTCCTTGAACATAGGAGCGCATTTAAGACCTTATTTGACGTGCCTGCAAACTGTATCTATTGTCAACGGTTGTAACAACACCTACTTGGTTTCCTGGATCCCTAAGAATATTAAAGGATCTATAACCATCGGCAGAAAAAACTAGCTTACCCGCTACTTCCGATTGTTCCAGCAAGGTTTGGGTGGAAATGCCTAAAACACTAGCCATATCAATTGTCAATGCAGACATTGCGTCTGCATATAAACTACTTGCTCCACGAGATAGAAAATAACATATTGTCGTATTATAGGTAGTCGATGAATAGTTACCAACTACGCCGCCGCCTAGCGCAGCCTGTGAGACAGAACCGGCGCTAGGAAATGTAGTAGGACCGGTTGCATATTTAAATGTATTGGTAGGATTACCATTTACAGATCTAACAGTCTTCTGCGTACCAAAATAGGTAAGCATCTGCGAGCTTGAACGACCGATAGATGGAATATTTGAATTAGCCACCCGGATTACCCCCGATTCTATTCATATCTCTATATGCAGTCGAAAGTCTCTTAGCTGTCGAATTAAATGGTTGTGTTATTATATTAACGGCAGATGTCGGATTGTAAGGAGTCGGCGATATCTTTGCTAGCCCGTCTAATGCACTGGCACTAACTCTTCTAACAACCTTATCGGAAAGAAAAGATCCAGTGACTCCACCCAAAGAAGATTGCACATTCTTGCCGATTCTTTGTAGAATAGGATTATCGGATTGCAATAACGGATTATTAGATTCGACAAAGTCCATTAGCGTTGTGTTGAATGCTAGTGAAGGTAATTCTAGAAATTCTCCATGTATAAAAGGTTCAATAGATGAATTATTATTTTCTTCACCGCCCGCGTTCTTGCTCTGATTAGTTAATTGCATATTTTGTATTGTATAGTATGCATATTCGTATTCAAAAGTAAAAGTTAATTCGAGGGTTTTTTGACTTTCAGAATAATTTAAGACATCGTGTGTAAATGCTGCAATTCTAGGATTTACTAGAGTTACTTGATTGAATCGCCCGCCGTGGACTTGATAAATGTTTATAGTCTGAATTAAATTTCTGATGTTCTGTACTGTTGGCAAATTAAAACCAAATTTATGATTATCAATGGTATCTGAAATTATATTCTGCATTGCAGACTTGACGCCTAATGTATTTGTAGGTGAATTTACGCCAGTCGGTGCATTACTTTGAAATAGATTCTTTACGCTAGTAGGTAAGCTAGCAATATTCGGATTTATTGATGGTGTTATGTTCTTAATTAAACTTTCAACAGAATACGTCTTATTCTTCTGTTGTGTTTCTTTGGCCTCGTTCATACCGGGTTCACTGCCGTCAGCAAAATAATACCTATAATACATTTCCCAGAATTTCAGAGTCTTACCATCTGCTACATCGTGAAATACAACCTTTACTGGTTCAAATGCAATTTTACTTTGACTAAGCCTCTTTCTATTATACTGATTTAATGCATCAGTTTGAATCTTCATCGATGGCATTTCGATAGTCTTAACCAATGGTGCAATCTGCGACCAGGTGGGATTATTGAAGTATTGAGAAATATACTGGCCGGCAGTTCCTACGTTGTTAAGGTTTATGTTAATATAATACTCGAATGGAAATCTTGGGTGATTTCTGTAGAGTGCCTGACCATCAAGATTAAAGGTATGCGTGGCATGGCGCGAGCTCTTCTCATAGAAGAACCCGAGCCCTGTCAGTGATGTGAGTAAACTCGAGAAGCTAGGCACTAAGCCACCTCCAAAAATCCGCTATTAAGCGAATGTAGTACCGCCAGTTGGGCTGGCAATATCTGGATATGGATTTCCACCGACTGTTGTTCCGTCGTTTGTATTTGGTCCCGAAACGTTTGTTGCATTATCAAACCGAATCGATAAAGTCACTTCTTGTGGTTCACCCGCAGAATAATCGCCTTCACCGTATGTTGCTGATGCAATGAAACATCCATCAAGAACCCATGATTCAAGTTGTTCATTGTTAGTACCATCAAGTGAATGAATTTCCATTGAAAACTTGTAATTAATACCAGCTACAGCACTTGTCTGTTCAAAGTGGTTCATTTGTTTCTGAACTTGAGCACCTACTGATGAAATCACTGAATTTGTAATATCATCGCGAAGTTTAATTTCGATTGGCTCAAATGAATGCTTACCCATAATCCACGCAACCGAATTATAAGAATCTATTTTGATATCTTCATATGTAATCTTCGGGCGCGAGACTGTCATCACATTGGCGGTCATCTCACGTAGACCGTTATTTTCACCAAAGTTTTGCCAAACAACTCTGAAACGGTATTTTTGCTTGGGATGCAAAATGCCAAGCTTGTTTCCATCTAATGGAATACCGAATTTTGCTAAATTTGCCATCTGTTTCTCCTGCCTTAAAAGCTAATACTATTTATCAAATCTTAGAAATTTTTATTCAGCCGATATTCCTGCAAAGTTTCGTATTACATACGATTCTCCGATATCAGCATAACATGAATATGGAAGAATACCACATCCTCTATATCCCCAACGAAGTCCTAACGAATTAGCTATAATCCAAGATCCGTTTTGAATCTTTTCATCATACCCTACTATTGTTACGGCGTGGCCTTGTGCGGGCCTATTATCATTCTCATTTACAGGCTTATAAACCTGTTCATGCAGTTCTCCACGCATACTCCAGAATAAACGGCCTGTATGCATCCCAATAACGACAGGAATTCCCCTATCGAGCATTGAATTAAAGTCACTAGGGTTTATATTTTCATAGGCGTTGATTTTGTACTGTGCATTCTGTACTGCTCTAGGACTTGGTTCGTTGTCAACCCTGTGTGGGCTGAATGGCCAAAATTGTTCTTTGCATGCCCCATACATGGATAATGCATCAAACGTAGATTTTAATTCTGCACCCTTTTGTCCGATTCGTCCTTGCAGTTTGCGTGTCATGTAATAGACGAATAATCTTGATAAATTTAATGGTTTACCAGCTTTTGCAGACAACATCTCAGCAGCGAGAAGTACCGCGCTAGCTGTGCAACATCCGACATTGTCTTGTGACTGCATGTATTTAATATGCTCTCTTAAATCAACCATACAATATTTATCACAAAAAAGAATACCGGCAATGCCGGTATTCTGTAAAAGTCAGCTATTGATTAAATTGCCAAACTCGAACCAGTGTTCTTAATTCTGATTGGAATATAGATATATTCAATTGCCTTAACTGGTTGAATTGCAATATCAATCCATAGTTCGTTTCTATCGATACGAGCCGGCGTGTTATTGCTCAAATCGCAAACAACCAAGAAGTCATACAATGCACGTAGAGTGATAAGTTCTGATAGGAACCTGTCAAATGCATCCTTAACTGCCTTACGTGTTGTTGAGTCATTAGGCTCAAACAAGAATGGCTGTGCAAGGTTGTTCAATTGGTAGCGCAAGTAGTTTTCTAGACGAACTACATTGATACGATCAGTTGCACTTGCGTATGGCTGACGTGTCTTCTGTCCAAATATAACAATACCACCCTGAGGCATTACGCGAATTGGGTTAATACCATTAATATACAGAATATCTCTCTGGCCTTCATTTAGCTTAACAGTAACAAACTGCCCTGCTGTATTGACATAACCGACTGCTGCTGCATTGTTAACTACACCACGCTGTAGACCAGCCGGAGCAAACCATGGATAAGCCACTTGGTCGTTGTATGCAATTGTGCGCAAAGCCATGTGCGATGGTGGAACAACTACATCTGTTCCATCTACGTTTGTTGAAAGTCCACTTGGATACCATGCTGCAAAATACTTGCTTGCTGATACCAAACCATCTGCGCCATTACCATATGCTACGTTTGCGTTGGTTGACCAATTCTGCAATGCTGTTCCTGTAGCATTCAATGTAAATGGTGTGTCGCCGACAACAAAACCTGTTTCCTTACGATCTTCATTAAGAATAAGCATTTCGTCAATTGCTTCAACGTATCCAGGCGCTGCAATTAAGTTAAAGTATAGATCTTCTGCACGAATATCTTCGTTAGAAGTAATTACTCCTTGAATTGCACGAACAATAACAATGTTCTGTGCTGCTGCACCCATGTACGGAGTACCGCCTGCATTATTTCCGGATGTTGTTACCCAACGTCCTTCTGAACCATTATTTGTGTTGTCTGGTGAAGCTGTTACGCTATTAAAGACAAACGGAGATTGCCATTCTTTAACGTTATTTGTTGAATAACGTGTATTCCATAGTAAGAATCCCTTTGGATACAAATCTGCATCTGGTGCATCTGGATCCAAGTCTGGATTTCCTGGACCGCCGTTGTTCTGTCCTGTACCACCCTGAGTATATAATGGATTAGAACGTGCGTCTGTAAAGATAATACCATTTGGTGTTGTCTGATCTTCGTTGTTAACTAGCACCCATGCAGTACCACTCCAACGCTTAATAACTGGATATGGATCAACATCTGTATCAACCCAAATATCACCCTGGATTAGAGTAGGAGCAGGTATATTATCTTGTGGATCGCCCGATTGTGCAAATACCGTTGGGTCAAGTACACCCGGTGGAACGTCAACAAAAGTAAATCCTTCAAGGTTTAAGTTCTGCCAGCTACCAGCGCCATCAGCAATAAGAATATCTACAGTAGACTGACCATTACCGTCAACGCCAACTTCTGCGTTGAACCATAGTTGTCCATTTGCAGGACCCTGCGTTGGAACAGAACCCGAACCAACAACCACTGCAAGAACTGCCCATACACCTGCTGTATTTTTTCTAAATACTAGAGCATCTGCTGTAACGCCAGTCGGTGTCGGAGCAATGTAAATCTGCCCATCCGAGCCTGTAGGATTTGAACTGTAATAAGTATCGGCTGCTGTATCATCAGCAAGAATCGGTGCTTCTACTTGCAAGAACTGAGCTAATGTAGCATCCATTCTACGAAGAACAATGTTTGCACCTTGTGCGGCTGATCCTGTCTTAACCCAGTATTCTTGAGTTGTAAGAACGTTTGTTAGATCTGGCCAAACAGACTGAATGATAAGACTTGTTGGGCCTGATGCACCGGTAAGTTCTGTCCAAGATGAACCTGCTGCCGTAACTGTTGCTGCAACAAGAGGTGTTGTTGGTGCAAGGTTTACAGTAAATGTTGTAGGAGAGTTAACGACAGTTACATAAGTGCCGACTGCGAATACACCAACACCGGCCGAAACTGCTGGTACCATGCCTGCCGCAAGACCGGCAGTTGTATTTACGGTAACTAATGTGCCAACTGACGAACCGGCCAATGCACCGGAAGTATATGCTGGCTGAGCGACTCTTGTCCAATAGGAAATTGCGCCAGAAGCGGTCTGGAAAACAACTGCGTGATCGCCTGCTACACCTGCGCCTGGAGCAGGTACATTTGTAAGACCTGTTGCAAAATTGTAAACAAAGTTAGGTGTTACTGATGTCCAAACTTCATTAGGGAAAGTACCTGTGCGAACAAACAAACCATATGTCGAAACAGATTCATCAAGCCAATATGTACCTGTAGCTGCTGGACTTGTAGGTTCAATAGAACTTGCTTCAAGCTGGACTGTATTTACGTCTGCACGAACAACTCTGCATAGGTTCGAAATGCCTAAATAAGAATAAGCTGCAAGCAATCCATATTCGTTTAGAGGGTAACCATTAATCGGCGTGCCGGCAACTTCGTAGAAAATTGGATCACCAAAAGTTTGCACTAGATCTCGCTGAGAAGTAATTGACCAAACCTTTCCAGCGTTTGCCTTAGTTGTGCCTGGTGCAACCGCTGCGCCATCTGGCGTAGACTTATCTTGCTGAGTTGCAATAAAAATTAGGGGGACGGTTCCTGGTCCAGCACCAACATTGATACTTTGATCAATTACTGAAATACTTACGCCAGGTGATACTAATGTAGCCATTATGATTTAACTCCTTTGAAGAATTATGCTTCTTGTTAGTTGTATTTATCAGGAAGGGCGTTAAATGCTCGGCAAATGAAAGGTACTATCGTGAAATACCACCTATAAGGTCTGTTACCTGTTTATTGAGATCTTCCAGTGTTGTATTATTATTTATCTCATAATCGATCTTGGATCCTACCCACGCCCACTCACTAAAATGTGCGCTCGAGTAGGTCTTTGTCATTGCTTCTTTTGCTAAGGAATTACCCTTATTTGCAAGAATTGCAGTCTCGTACCAGACAGGCACAGGGCCGCGATTAATCTTGACTAGCACACCTTTTTGTTCTTGGATAAACTTGATCTCATTTGGGAACCTAACATCACTAATGACTACATGTTGTTCGGGATTTTTACGGATGCGATTCTGCAAGGTCAGAAACCACAAGTCTTGGTGAAAATTATTGCGTAATGCCTCTGTACCAATAACCTGCAATGCAAGGCGTGGACTGAAATTAGGCATGGCAAGTTTTTCCGACCACCACGGATCTACAACTTCGCGCCATTCCCTGGATTCTTTTGTATCACCTTCAAGCATTGCACGTGGCCAATCAAAGATTACTGCACATGCATCTTTCAGTCCTGCTGCAAAACTGTCCTGTCTAAAATCAAATCTGTTGACAAGCTCTGATGCAACAGTACCTTTTCCGCTATTAATAAATCCTAATAGTCCAACGATCATAAGAAAACCCCTAGAGTGCTTTGTATAGTTATACAGAGAAC
>Ga0315287_10004389_pt1 | contig 13758 bp, 9 predicted proteins | sample YL17G11_0_MG_FD_205037 | JGI IMG/M metagenome (GOLD analysis project Ga0315287, IMG submission 205037) | Sediment microbial communities from Yellowstone Lake, YNP, Wyoming, USA - YL17G11_0 | ecosystem: Environmental > Aquatic > Freshwater > Lake > Sediment | place: USA: Wyoming | collected... | reverse complement strand
GACCATAGAAGGGCACGGAAGCCTTGATGTCCTTGTTCACGCAAGGCAACATGAGCGCATAGGACCCGCCCATGCAGAACCCGGTGACTCCGATTCTGATGGCGTCGACTTCAGGTACGGACTTCAGGTAAGCGACGGTGGCGTTGAGATCCTTGAGTCCATCCTCCTGCTGCAGCGTATTCATCAGTTTGCCCGCCTCGCCTGGGTCAGTCGTGAGGGCATACCCCAACCGAGAGTACAGATCCGGAGCAATCGCCACATAACCCTCAGCGGCATAGCGCCGTGCCACGTCCTTGATGTGTTCGGTCAGTCCCCACCATTCCTGAATCACGATAATCGCAGGGCGTCGCTCCTTGGTCTGCGGAGCTGCCACATAGGCCCTCATCGTTACCTTGTCGCTGGGATACTGGACCAGCGTTTCTCTGATTGACTCAGCCACGGCTTACCTCGCTGGGATTAAGAGCTTATGGCTAATGGCGTATGGCAGAAGCATCGCGCTCCGCATCCGAGCCATCAGCTATACGCTATATGCCATTCGCTCCTAGCTTCCCGCCACCATCATCTCTGCAATCTTCACGGTCGGACTGGCAATGCGCCCACGAAACACGAGATCGCTGCCGATCATCTCAATCCCTGCAAACATATTTTTCAGATTGCCCGCAATTGTGATCTCTTCCACGGGGTAGGCCAACTCGCCCCCTTCGATCCAAAACCCAGCAGCGCCCCGCGAGTAATCACCGGTCACCATGTTGATGCCGAAGCCGATGAGGTCCGTGACATACAGACCCTGTTTCACCGTCTTGATAATGTCTTGCGCTGTCTTCGTCCCTGGCGCGAGATAGAAATTCGTGGGACCGACCGACGGATTTTCACCGACACTGCGCGAGGCATTGCCGGTCGACGCCAACCCGAGCTTCCTCCCGGAATAGGTGTCGAGCAGATAGCTCTTCAACACCCCTCGTTCCACCACTGTCGTCTTCCTGGTCGACAGACCTTCGCCATCGAACGGTCGAGAGCCCAGCCCTCCGACTACTCGTCCATCGTCATAGACCGTCACATACTCAGGGGCCAGCGGTTTGTCCAATTGGCCTGCCAGGAACGAAGCCCCTTTATAGAGCGAGTAACCCGACACCGCGCTGCAGAGATTCCCCATGAGACTTCCGGCCATTTCGGAATCGAATACGACAGGAACTCGTTGGGTTGCCACTTTCCTCGCCCCAAGCTTTCGGACTGTCCGCCGCGCTGCCTCCAGCCCCACCGCTTCAGGGGAATCCAGCTTGGCAAATTTCCGTTGCACGGCGTACCAGGAATCGCGCTGCATGGCCCCGGTCTCTGGATCGGTGGCGATGGGCGACACCGACATCGAGAAACTGGAACTCTGGTATTCCCCCAGGAATCCATGGCTGTTACCCAACACGACGCGTCCCGAGGAGGAGTCGAAGTCGCCCCCTTCTGAGTTCGTCACACGCTCGTCCGTAGACATGGCGGCAGCCTCTACCCGTTTGGCCAGTTCAATCTGCTGTTCCGTATTCAGTCGGGTGGGATCGTAGAGATCCAACTCCGGCCTCTCCCCCGCCATCTGATCCGCCGCCGGCAAGCCGGACACCTGGTCTTCCACGACGGCCTGCGCCAAGATACAGGTCTCGGCGACGAGTTGATTCAAGGAGTCTGCTGAGAAATCGGAGGTGGAGGTACTGGCAGAGCGTTTCCCGACAAATACACGCAAGCCGAGATGCTTCTCCCGCGCTTTCGTGAGACGATCAACGGCACCCAACCGGACTTGCACCGAAAATGTTTCGCCGTCGGCGATAATAATGTCCGCTTCCGTCGCCCCACTACGCTTCGCCCTAGCCAAGAGATCCATGGCGAGTTGGCTATACCCATCGCGCTGTAGTATCTGCTGACTCATCGCTGGGTCCCGCCCACAGTAATTTCGTCAATTCGAATGGTCGGCAGGCCGACGCCCACTGGAACGGACTGCCCTTCTTTGCCGCAGGTACCAATGCCCTCGTCGAGTTTGAGGTCGTGCCCGACCATCGAGACTTTGGTGAGGATCTCTGGACCGCTGCCGATCAAGGTCGCGCCCTTGACCGGCCTCGTCACCTTCCCCCCCTCGATCAAGTAGGCTTCGCTGGCGGAAAACACGAACTTGCCGTTGGTGATATCCACCTGCCCGCCGCCGAACGACACGGCATACAGCCCGCGATCGACCGAGCGGATGATCTCCTCAGGGTCCGACGTTCCAGCCAGCATAAACGTATTCGTCATTCTCGGCAGCACCACACTTTGGTAACTTTCTCGCCGCCCATTGCCGGTCACGGGAATGCCCATAAGACGCGCATTGAGTTTATCGGTGATGTAGCCGCGCAGAATCCCGTGCTCGATGAGCACTGTACGACTAGTCGGGGTCCCTTCATCATCCATGTTGAGCGAGCCCCGCCGGCCCGGCAACGTTCCATCATCGACGATCGTACAGACGTCGGACGCCACCCGTTTACCGAGGAGGTGAGAGAATGCTGAGGTTTTCTTGCGATTGAAGTCTGCTTCCAGGCCATGGCCAATGGCTTCATGCAACAAAATCCCCGGCCACCCTCCGCCCAGCACGACCGGCATGACACCGGCCGGCGCTTCGACGGCGGACAGGTTGAGAATCGCTTCACGTGCCGCTTCACGTGCGTACCGCAGATACCGGTCGCCCTCGTGATAGAACTCAAACCCGACACGGCCGCCCCCGCCGAACGAGCCGGCTTGCCGTTGGCCGTTCTCTTCGGCGATACAGGTGACTTGCAGCCTCGAAAGCGGCTGCACATCCCCGATCAACGTACCGTCCGAAGTGGCGACCATCACCACCTTATATTCCGTGTTAAACGAGGCCATGACATTCTTGATGCGCGGGTCATACCGGCGCGCCTCGACATCGATCGCATTCAATAAGGACACGCGATCCGCTGTGGCGACTTCGACCTGTGTCCGTTCGATCGGGTAGAGATCCCTGGTGGGGCGATGATGAACGGGAACCGGAACCGCGTGGGTTCCGCTCGGCGAATTAGCAATGTAGCGGGCCGTATCGGCCGCTAGTTCGAGATCCTTCTTCGTCAGCTCATCGGAATACGCAAAACCGGTTTTTTCCCCCGCCGTCGCTCGCACCCCCACGCCCTGCGACACACTCTTCGTCGCGCGCTTGACGAGAGATTCCTCCATCGAGACGGATTCGGACACACAGGATTCAAAGTAGAGATCGGCATAGTCGACATCGCGAACTTTGACCCGCCCGAGCGCCCCGAGCACCTCGCCTTCGGTCAAACCAAAGGACGTCAACTGAACAAGTTCACCCATGGTTTGAGAATCCTTACGACGGTTGGCATGCAGATGGACGGGGCAGTATAGCTGATTCATTTCCGCTGGCGCAACGAGAGTTCATCCAACTCATCGCTTTTACAGGACATTTACGAAAATTCGTTTGACTTTCTTTGTCCTCACCAGTAGACTTTGCTCGCCTACCGCACGATCCTTGTGAGAATGGATCATCACCAACAGCACTCTTATGGACACGAAAGAATTGTCGGCCCTGGACCAGCGATCCGCCGAAGAACTTGCCGCAAAACTCGAACCCGACCTCTTACCAAAGCACATCGCCATCATCATGGATGGCAACGGCCGCTGGGCAGAACTGCGAAGCTTCCCACGCCTTGCCGGTCATCGGGAAGGGATCAAGTCCGTTCGGGAAATGATCACGGTCTGCTTGGAACTGGGCATCCACGCCCTGACAATTTACGCGTTTTCACAGGAGAATTGGAACCGTCCCGCTCAGGAAATCTCCTCACTCATGGGCTTGCTCGAATACTACCTTTCGACGGAACGAACGAAACTCATTGAGCAGGGCGTCCGGTTGCGCACAATCGGCCGACTCGACTCCCTCCCGGCCTCCGCCCTCCAATGGGTCCGGGCCGCCGAACAGGAAACCGCCCATCTCGACAGACTGCAGCTCACGGTCGCCCTCAGCTATAGTGGCCGCACTGAAATTGTAGACGCAGTGCGCGGACTCCTTCATGAGGTACAAGATGGAAAGCTGCAACCGGACGATGTGGATGAATCGCATATCCAGCAGTATCTCTACACCCATGATCTGCCCGATCCAGACCTGTTAATTCGTACCAGCGGCGAAACGCGAATCAGTAACTTTCTCCTCTGGCAGCTCGCCTACACCGAGCTCTATTTCACTCCGACCCTGTGGCCCGACTTCCGTCGCCGCGAACTCTTGCTGGCCTTGCTGGAATACCAGCGACGCGAGCGGCGATTCGGTCGTGTCTTCAGCACCATTTCTTCATAGTGGTCGATCTAAACCTCCACAGGCAGGAATACAAAACCACCGGCCAACAGCCGGCTGAACCTGCGCCGGCGGCGGCGTCCCGGTTTGATCCCCGTCGGATCTATACCGTTCTGGTCCTCGCTCCACTCTTGTATGCCGTCATTCGCTACCTCCCGCCCCTCGCATTTTCGGGCTTCGTGGTGCTGGCTGGGGCGCTCGCCCTCTTCGAGTTCTACCGATTATGTTTCAGCGACCGCAGCCACTCCTGGCTGATGGGGATCGGCCTGACAGGGTTCGCCGCTCTGATTCTCGGAACACACCGGCCGGACATCATCGTTCCGACCCTCCTGGCCACACTGGTCGGCATTATTTCGGTCCCGCTCCTCAGTCGCTCGCCGCTCGAACAGAGCCTGAGGGATGGTGCCATGACCTTGTTTGGCGTGCTCTACTTGGGCCTCACACTCGGCCCTCTCTCGATGACAAGGCTCCTGCCTCTGGGTGAATGGCTGATTTTCTTTCTTCTGCTGGTGACCTGGGCGTCCGATACCGGCGCCTACGTTGTCGGCACACTGTACGGACGACATCGCTTGGCTCCCACGATCAGTCCCAAAAAAACTGTCGAGGGCTTGGTGGGTGGCTTGATTGGTGCCATAATGGTCGCGTACGCAGCTCGTTGGTGGTTTCTCCCTGAGTTGTCCGGTCTCGATTGTCTGGTCTTGGCCACCCTGCTGACAATCACCGGTCTTTGGGGAGACCTGACCGAATCGGCCATGAAACGTAGCGTAGGAATTAAGGATTCCGGCGGGATCCTGCCGGGGCATGGCGGCATGCTCGACCGTCTGGATAGTCTCTTGTTCAGCGCCCCTGCCTTCTACTACTATGTAACTATGGTCAGCCGGCTACGAGTCATTGAGTGAAGGAGCCCCCTATGAAAACGATCGTCATCCTCGGATCGACTGGGTCGATCGGCACCAGCACCTTAGATATCGTGGACCGGTTCCCCGAAGAATTTCGCGTGGCAGGACTGACTGCCGGCAGCAATGATGAGAAGCTGGAGGACCAGATCCGCCGGTTCAAGCCCCGCGTGGTGGCCCTATCGGATGGCTCCGCTGCCGCCAGGCTCCGGCTACGCTGTGCGGGGCTGCCTGTCGAAATTTTGGCCGGGCAAGAGGGCTTGATTCAGGTCGCTTCTGTGCCCGAAGCTGAACTCGTCATCTCCGCCATCGTCGGTGGAGCCGGTCTCGTGCCCACCCTTGCGGCGATCCGAAGCGGAAAGCAGATCGCCTTGGCCAATAAAGAACCGATGGTCATGGCGGGGAAACTGATGCAGGACGAGGCGCGACAGCATGGCGTTCGTATCTTCCCGGTCGACAGCGAACACAGTGCGATCTTCCAGTCGTTAGAAGGCCATCGCAAAGAGGATGTCCGCCGGCTGATCTTAACGGCGTCAGGAGGCGCGCTCTGGACCCTGGGGCGGGAGGAGCTGCAAAACGTCACACCCGAACGGGCACTCCAACATCCCAATTGGAAGATGGGCGCCAAAATCACGATCGATTCTGCCACCCTCATGAATAAAGGTCTCGAAGTCGTCGAAGCCCGGTGGCTCTTCGACATCCCGGAATCCCAGATCGAGGTCATGATCCATCGGGAAAGCATCATTCATTCTCTGGTAGAGTATGTGGATCGTTCAATGATCGCGCAGTTGGGATTGCCGGATATGCGAACACCTATTTCCTACGCCATGCGATATCCAGGGCGCCTGCCGCTGGATCTGCCTTCGTTGGATCTGACGGAGATCGCGAAGTTGACGTTCTGCAAACCGGATCACGACCGGTTTCCGTGTTTGGGGCTTGGATATGAATCCCTCCGGATCGGCGGTACGATGCCAGCCACAATGAATGCTGCGAATGAAATCGCGGTCGAGGCATTTTTAAATGGGGGGATCCGGTTCACCGACATTGCGGAGATCATTCGCAGCACGATGGACGGCCACACCACCACAGACGTTGATACGTTGGAAGACGCGCTGGAGGCTGATCGCTGGGCCCGAGAGAAAGCCGAATCTTTAGTTGTGGCGTTGGCACGCTAGCAGGATGCTGAAAAAGTCCGCCAGCGGCGTTCTCGCATCGCTCAGAGGCTCAACGTACCGAAGCGTACGCCTCGCCTCTAAGCTCGCTGCGGCCTTGCTGAACGGCCTTTTTGAGCATCCTGTGAAAGTTTTCTTCTGTTATGTCATTGCACAAAGCATCTACGTTCTGGCGTGTCTACATAGTTCTTCCGTAACCTGCTAGGTTTACACGAAGGAGCATACACCGTGTTCATGGCATTCATCTGGTCCCCCGATACCGTCTGGTTGCTATTGCAGAAAGCCTGGTGGTTCCTGGTCGTTCTGGGCGTGTTAGTCGCGTTCCATGAGCTCGGACATTTCTTGGCCGCTCGCTGGGTCGGCGTCAAGGTCCTCAAGTTTTCTCTTGGATTCGGACCGAAGCTATTCGGCCGCAAAATGGGCGAAACAGAATATCTTCTCTCGGCCATTCCGCTCGGTGGCTACGTGAAACTGTTCGGCGAAGATGAAACCGAGGCGACCACACAGGAGGATCGTGCCCGGTCGTTTGCGCACCAACGCTTGTGGGGCAAAGTCCTGATCGTCGCAGCGGGACCTGGGTTTAACTTCATTCTGGCTTATTTCATTTTTGCCGGATGGCTCGCGACCGGAGCTCCGCTTTTTGTCCCAACGTTCCAGGATCTGACCCCCGATATCGAAGCGATGGTCCCCGGCTCTCCGGCTGATACCGCCGGCATCCAGATCGGAGATCGTGTCAGCCGAGTCAATGGGCGTGACATTGCGACCAGGACTGAACTATTCGACGCCGTGGCGAAGAGCAACGGCCAGGCGCTGACGATCGAGATCAAACGAGGCGAACAGGTCAAAACGCTGACGGTCACACCCACCACCGCCCCCGGACCACATGCCTCTGCACAAGAACCCGGATATTACCTGGGCGTCGAAGAAACACCACCGCTCGTCACTTCAGTCATGCAGGGTTCTCCAGCAGCGAAAGCCGGGCTTCAAGCCGGGGACCATGTGGTCAACATCGAAGGCCAGACGATACATACGTGGTCCCAGATGACCGGTATCGTGAAAGAAAGCCCCAACCGCCAGTTGCAGATAGAGGTCTTACGGGAAGGGCAAAGAGTTTCGCTGACTGTGACACCCTCTGCTGAGAAGGCAATGGCCAACGGTCAGTCGGTCGAAGTAGGCAAGATCGGCATTTCAGGACCCGGCCGTTCAATCATGCGCTCCAGCACCCCACTGCTGTCGCTCTATGACGGCTTGGGAGCCACGTGGGGCTGGACCGAGTTGACCGCAATCGGCCTCTACAAGATGGTCGTAGGGGATATCTCCAGCAAGAATATCGGCGGCCCGCTGACGATCGCCAAGATTTCTGGAGAAGCCGCCGAGCAGGGGGCCTCAAGTGTAATCTTTCTCATCGCCATCCTGAGCATCAATCTGGGCGTCCTCAATTTGCTCCCTATTCCCATTCTCGACGGCGGCCATCTGCTGTTTTTCCTGATTGAGGGCATCCTTCGGAAACCCCTCGGCGAACGCCAGAGAGAACTCGCGCAACAGGCCGGCCTCGTGTTATTAGTGGGCGTCATGATCTTTGCATTTTGGAATGACCTTGAACGAATCTTCATCCGTTAGAGGAGGAGTCTGAACACCTCAATGTCAAACATCATATCAGCAAGACATTTCCTCGCTCACCGGCACCTCGGACATGATGACGTTCGGGCTTGATGACTTTTTGACCTTTCTCACAGAATCATGCGGACCTCACAAGTCTTAATTCCCACATTGCGAGAAGACCCGGGCGAAGCGGAAACCGTCAGCCATAAGCTCATGCTCCGAGCCGGTCTGATTCGCAAGGTGGCGGCCGGCATCTACACGTACCTCCCGCTCGGCCTCCGGGTCATCCGGAAAGTCGAGCAGATCATTCGAGAGGAGATGAACCGGGCTGGGGCCCAAGAACTCCTCATGCCCATTGCCTCTCCCGCAGAATTGTGGCGAGAAACCGGCCGATGGAATTTCTACGGCAAGGAGTTGATCCGATTTAAGGATCGCCACGAGCGAGAGTTCTGCTTGGGACCGACCCATGAGGAAGTGATCACCGACTTATTCAGACGCGAAGTCCGTTCCTATCGACAGATGCCGCTGAACTTCTATCAGATCCAAACAAAGTTTCGCGACGAAATCCGCCCTCGCTTCGGACTCATGCGGGGACGCGAGTTCATCATGAAGGACGCCTACAGCTTTGACCAGGACGAAGCGAGCGCCAGGGTCAGCTATCAGAAGATGTACGATGCCTACCAACGTATTTTCACGCGCTGCGGCCTCACCTTCCGTGCCGTGGAAGCCGACACCGGCCTGATCGGCGGCAGCTCATCTCACGAGTTCATGGTGCTCGCCGATACGGGCGAGAACACCATCGTCTACAGCGATGCAGGCACCTACGCCGCCAACGTCGAACAGGCCGAAGTGCTTCCTCCCACTGACGTGGACACCGAAGCCCCGCGTCCCCTGCGCGCCATACAGACGCCTCGCTGCCGGACAGTCGAAGAAGTCACGAAATTCTTGAACGTCTCCCCCACACACCTCGTCAAGACGCTTCTCTATTCGACGGGAAAAGACACGGTCGCCGTGTTGGTACGGGGAGACCATGAAGCGAATGAGGTTAAGATTCAACGACTCCTTCGAGTGACTGATCTTGAACTCGCGACTCCCGCCGTCGTCGAGCAAGTCACTGGAGCACCGGTTGGGTTTGCCGGCCCCGTCGGCCTGAAATACGTTCGGATTATTGCCGACCACGCCGTCAAGGTCTTGCGCAACGTGGTCGTCGGCGGCAATCAGAGTGATACGCACTATGTCGATGCGAATTGGGATCGTGATTTTCAGGTCGAGCAGTTTGCTGATCTCCGCAGTGCCTGTGCAGGAGATCCGTCACCGAGGAATGATGGAACCCTGAAAGCGACGAAAGGCATCGAGGTCGGGCATGTCTTTATGCTCGGCACCAAATACAGCGAAACCATGAACGCCTCCTTCCTGGATCCTCACGGCAAAGAGTGCCTCGCCGTCATGGGATGCTACGGCATCGGTGTCGGACGCACTGCGGCCTCGGCGATCGAACAGAACCACGACGATAAAGGCATTATCTGGCCCTTCCCGATCGCGCCGTTCCATGTGCATCTCCTCCCGCTCACCCAATCAGCACTGACCGCCCAAGTCACCGCGCAGCTCTATGACGAACTGCAGGCAGCAGGGCTGGAAGTACTCTGGGATGATCGGGACGAACGAGCGGGCGTAAAGTTCAACGATGCGGACCTGATGGGAGCCCCGTTCCAAGTCGTCGTCGGAGACAGGGGCCTCGCCGAAGGAGTCGTAGAGGTCAAAACTCGGAAGGACGGGGCCAAGCTCAAGCTGCCTCCTGCTCAAGTCGCCGCTCATCTGACTCGCACACAAGCGAATTGAAAACATACCGCCCGCCAATGGCTTCATTCATGTTGTCGCTTCCGTAACCGTGCCAGTCTGAAACCGCCTTTTCCTTGCCTTCCACCCGTGATCAGCTAGACTGAATTTCGATCGCTGCCTCAAGGCACTTGTGGTCACGTGGATCGTACTCAATCTTCATTGAGCATACGAATCCGGCGACAACTTTCGTAGTCGATGGTCAGGAGCCCATGTAATGCAAGCCAATCCCATCCCCCAAAATCTTCAGGAACTTCAGCAGAAAGTGGCATTCGCCGAGAACGTCAAGCGCATTACAGACCAGATCCATGCTGCCAACGATCTTGACCATATTCTCCTCGACCTGCGTAAAGATATTCTCAGCATCTTCGACGCCGAAGACCTCACCATCTTCGCGTTCGATTCGGAGAAGAAAGAGATTTTCTCCAAAGTCCCTCACATCGACAGCGTCGAGGAAATCCGCATTCCCATCACCGAACAAAGCCTGGCTGGGTTCTGCGCAAAGTATCTCCGCCCAGTGAGCATTGCCGACGCCTATAACATCGACGAACTGCAAGGCGTCCACCCCTCACTTCTCCACGACACGTCCTACGACAAGCGGACCGGATTCAAGACGAAACAGGTCCTGACCTACCCGATCGTGGCGGACAACAAGTATTTGATGGGCGTCTTCCAACTCCTCAACAAAAAGAGCGGCGCACGTTTCACCAGAAAAGACGAAGAATCCGTCGCGGAGATTGCAAAGGCACTCGGCATCGCCTTCTTCAATCTCCGCAAGATCTCGAAGAAGAACCCAACCAAGTTCGATCGCCTGGTCACGAACAACCACATTACCCAGAACGAATTGGACCAAGCGATTGCCGAGTCGCGAAAAGGCGTGTCAGATTTTGAGAGCATCCTGATTGAGAGGTACAAGGTACCAAAACTCGAAATCGGCAAGTCGCTCGCCCAGTTTCACAAATGCCCCTACATCGAGTACAGCGATCGAACGATTGTCGATGTCGAGCTCCTGAAAAACCTGAACGTCGACTATCTCAAGAAAAACCACTGGATGCCCCTCAAGCGGGACCGGACCGCCATCGAAATTTTAACGGACGACCCCGCCGATCTTGACCGCGTGGCGGATATCAAGCGGACGTTCCCCGGTCTCAACATTCGCTTTGCGATCAGCCTCCGTCGTGATATCGCCCAGTTCCTCGGCTCCGCCACAGGACAGGGACAGGGAGATACCGGCAGCACGCGAAAATTGGATGAAAATGTCTCCGACATTCTCGGCGAACTCGTCAGCGAATCCCAAGAGGAGACGGCTGAGGACAGCGGAGGCGGGCTCGACGAAAACGACAATGCCATTGTGCGACTGGCCAATCAGATCATCGCCGATGCCTATCGACAAGGCGCCTCCGATATTCACGTCGAACCCTATGGCGAAAAGCGTGAAACGCTTGTCCGCTTCCGGGTCGACGGAGATTGCTTCGAGTACATGAAGATTCCACAGAGCTATCGCCGCGCCATCGTGTCGCGCCTGAAGATCATGGCCAGCCTCGACATCGCAGAACGCCGCAAACCCCAGGACGGCAAAATCAAATTCAAACTGTCGGAGAATAGAGAAATCGAGTTGCGCGTCGCGACGATTCCGACCGCTGGACATAACGAAGACGTGGTCATGCGTCTGCTCGCAGCCAGCGAGCCTTTGCCCCTCGACAAAATGGGGTTTTCAGACCGGAATCTCGGCGCGCTCAAGGAGATCGCCGCAAAACCCTATGGCATCATTCTCTGCGTCGGACCAACCGGCTCAGGAAAAACCACGACCCTGCACTCCGTCCTCGGCTTCATCAACACGCCTGACATTAAGATCTGGACGGCGGAGGACCCCGTCGAAATCACTCAATATGGGCTCCGGCAGGTTCAAGTTCAGCCGAAGATCAACTTCACATTTGCCGCTGCCATGCGCGCGTTTCTTCGTGCCGACCCAGATGTGATCATGGTCGGTGAAATGCGAGATAAAGAAACGGCTGAGATCGGCATTGAAGCCTCATTGACCGGACACCTCGTCATGAGCACACTCCACACAAACAGCGCGGTGGAAACCGTCACCCGGCTTCTCGATATGGGCTGCGACTCGTTTAGTTTTGCCGATGCGATGTTGGGAGTCCTTGCCCAACGCCTCACTCGTCGAATTTGCAAGGACTGTAAGGAACAATATGTGGGGACACCAGCAGAATACGAGGAAATCCGCCAGGGCTATGGACCTGAACATTGGGATAAGCTCGGCATCCCACAGGACAACACCTTCCGCCTGGCCCGCGGAAAAGGATGTGAAACCTGCAATCGCACTGGCTTTAAGGGACGCGTGGCCCTGCACGAGTTGCTGCTGGGGTCGGACAAACTCAAACGCATGATTCAGACGAAGGCGAGAACTGAAGAGATGCTAAAGGCTGCCATTGAAGAGGGTATGACCACCCTCATGCAGGATGGAGTTCAGAAGTCCCTACTTGGCCACACCACGTTCAAGGAAGTGAAGGCGGTGGCCATCAAGTAATCGGACTCAAAGAACGGAGGTCACGCTGCTCACGGAGGGACGCTTCAACCCATAGTTTTTATCTCACGCGAAACACGCCCGTTCGCGCCTTTAGCTACATCCCTGCAACTGTGCGAACCTCTGCCGATCCCCGCGATCAGATGTACATCGTTCCCCCTCCCCTCTATCGACAAGAATAGACGTATCGGTCCTGCCCAGCACCTTGGCTCATGAGTGGTCCACCATTCCTTCTTCCCTTCATGAGGAGAAGGCCTGCAAGGACTTTATGACAGAATGGGCTATGCTTGTGGCGACGGCGCAGGGGAAAGAAATTTCCGTATACGGGTTTCAGCGAGTTGAGAAACAGCAGTACATTCTAATCCGAAAGAGGGACGCTTGCCCTATCGCACTGTTGCATCCACATTCATCGTCGCAGACTGATCGGGAAAACGAAGACTGATCGCAAACTGGCCTCCCGAGTTCATGGAGGCCGGACTCATGACTTTCGCACCATTCAACGAAACATCGAGTACAACGCCGAACCCGGCACGTTCAGCAGCCAACCACCGTTGTACGCCGATGCGTGCAAACGAACAGGCGAAGGGTGCCGGAACCCGAACACACGCGTGCCGCCGTACCAAACAATTTCCGCCAAGTTGCCACTGAGAATTCAGCACAGCACACCTCTTCATGAGAAGCACGAGGCTATGGTGAAAATGCTGACGTGTGAACGGGAGACTACGCGGCAGTCGTTGAAACGATAGCCACGTACTTTTTCAGGCGATTCTGTGCAGCAGGGGATAATTCCGTGAAAGCCAGGCCGAAGAATTGATCCTTCATCCACCGCACGGTGGCGACGGTAATATCGGCGGGCTTGATTTGCCTGGGAAGGCGCAGGCTCAACGTGACCTCATCCCCTGGCCTGATCTCAGCCTCCGTGCTGACTCGGGCGCCGCGTATCGAAAGATCGTAGACCACGCCCAAGTCGATACTAGGCCTCCTCAACCAACGACGAGACTGGCAACGAGACAGGGCGCAGACAAAAGGAGCAGAGATGCGGACACGCGGGTGCTGGCGAAACTTATTCAAGACAGAGGATTGATGTGAGGTCTGTTCCATAGAGCGTCCCTACCCTGTTTCTACCGTATATCAGGACGCTCTATTTACAAATAGAATTCCTCAATCGCACCGATTGAATCGTGGCATATGGTGAAGGACTCACCCGCCTTGTCCATTCATTCAATATCTCTAGCTTACGGCATCCCTTCCTTACTGGTCTCGACTGTCCGATTGTCAGCCTCTCCCAACGTTCTCTCAACACCCTTGGCCTTGTCGATTGCGCTCCTGGCCATCCCACCAACCGCTGTGTCAAGAACGTGTGGTGGTTCCTTCACCCCATTTGTGGGA
>Ga0315287_10004388_pt1 | contig 13761 bp, 7 predicted proteins | sample YL17G11_0_MG_FD_205037 | JGI IMG/M metagenome (GOLD analysis project Ga0315287, IMG submission 205037) | Sediment microbial communities from Yellowstone Lake, YNP, Wyoming, USA - YL17G11_0 | ecosystem: Environmental > Aquatic > Freshwater > Lake > Sediment | place: USA: Wyoming | collected... | reverse complement strand
CACACCGACAAAGGCGAGAACTGGAAACAGATATGCCAAAAACGTGGATGTCTGTGTCTTGCGCGCGCAGCAGGAGCAGGTCATGCCGACAGCGCTCAACAGCACGGCAGTCGATGCAAGTATCAGGTAGACGACGATCACCTCGTAAGGCGCGACTCCACCCAACAGAAACGCCACAGCCACCACAGGCAGCGAGGCGAGTATCATTGTCAAGACCTGCACGACCGCCGCGGCCAGCTTCTGCCGGATAATTGACCCCGAGCTCAGAAGCGTGAGCGACAACATATCGATCGTGCCGCGTTCACGTTCGGAACTAACCGACGCGGAGCTGTATGCCGGCACCACGAGCACGATCAGTACCAACTGCACCATGGCCATCACCTGGAAGAGGCTGCGGCCTATTCGGGAGAGGGATTCCTGCCCTTGCCCGGAACTGACGACATTCGGAACGCTTGCGGCGTAGGTCAGCATCGCCGAGACGATCAGGACCAGCACGTATACGAACATCACCCAATAGGGCTTCGCGCCGCGCTGGCGAATGCGCATCTCCTGCGTGAGCACAGGAGCCTCGAATCGCTTTATGCTGCCAATGCATTTCGCAGCCACGTTCATTTGAAATCCTCAGCTATCACTACGAGACGGCCCCCTTGGTGACCCTCATGAACACATCTTCGAGGTCGACCTCCGCCTCGGTGAACGAAGTCACCCTAAAGCCGCCTTTCGTGAGCGCCTCCAGCACGGCGTAGTGCTCGCCCGGCTCGCCGCAATACGTGGCGACAATAGTGCCGTCCTCGGGCTTCGCGTCGCTGATGATCGGCATGCCCTTGAGCAGTTCCACCGCCCCGTCCTGGTTGTCCAGCACGCCGATGTGAAGCACGGTTCCACCGCGGCACTGCTCGATGATCGCGTCCACGTCACCCGACACCACCAGCTTGCCCTGCTCGATAATCGCTATTTTGTTGCAGAAATCGGCGAGTTCGGGCAGGATATGGGACGAGATCAGAATGGTCTTGCCCATATTGCGCAGTTCCTTCAATAGCTCCTTGATCTCGATGCGCGCGCGCGGGTCCAGGCCGGAAGCCGGTTCGTCGAGAAGAAGCAGCTTGGGATCGTGCAAAAGCGTCTTGGCGAGACACAACCTCTGCTGCATACCACGGGAAAGCTCCGACACGAACGCTTCCTTCTTGATGGTCAGGTCGGTGAGTTCCAGGACGTCGTCAATCGCGCCTGCCCGGCGGTTCTTGGGCATCTTATACGCCGAGGCGAAGAAGTCCAGATACTCCCAGACCTTGATGTCATCATAAAGCCCGAAGAAGTCCGGCATATAGCCGATGAGCGGACGCACGGCCTCGGGATTCTCGACCACATTCACGCCGTCCACAAAGACCGTCCCGGCGGTGGGCTTGAGAAGGGTCGCGACCATCCTGATGGTGGTCGTCTTGCCCGCGCCGTTCGGCCCGATGAACCCCATTATGTCCCCGGCCTCAATTTCCAAATTGAGGTTGTCGACCGCCGTGAGCTTGCCGTATTGCTTTACCAGGTTCTCGATTCTAACCATGATTTAGTCTCCCTGTGATTAGCGGCCTACGCCCTCGGCCGAAAGACTTACCGATAGACTGCGATAGCTGCCAGAGCTGGATACCACACGCACCTTCGCCTGACTTGCCGATCCAAGATATTTCCCCGCATTTGTCACGTGCGCTCCGGAAGCGGCCTTGATAGTCTCCCATTTCCCGGTGTCCCGGTTGAAGATCGTGAAATCGGCTCCGCTCACATCGCCGGAAGCATGTATTCTCAGATCGGTGATGCGAGTCCCCACGGGCGCCGGAACGTCGAACAGGAAAGTGCACTTACCGGCGCTGTTGTAGAAACTAACGCGCGCCCCCGTCCGTGGGCCCGAGCGATAACTTTCGTCGTTCACGTTCTCGGCGTCAGTCATGTGCGATCGAATGGCATCCGGCGGTATCGTGAACGAGCCTCCCACGCTATATGAGAGGTGGAACACGCATATCGTGGCCCGCTGGGTGGATGGTTTGTTGCGAGGTATATCGAAACGGCCGCCGGCATCGTCGGTCGTTGCTATGAGCCATGGCTCCGAAGCGCTTTGCAGCCCGTCCCAGGCCGTAACCAACAGGTCGCGTTTGAGATCCCCTGATCCCACCGGACCTCCCACCGGATATCCTGGGGGGCCGGATCCGGGACCCGCCGAACTGAACTTCAGATCGACCGGCTCACTGACGCCGGGGGCCAGATCGGGCAAGTTCACCCGATTGCCGCCGTATCCGACCTGGCAATTCTTGAGCGTGATGGTGGTCCGGTTTGTCACGGTGCCCCTAATGCGACCTCCGGACATTTGCAGGCTGGACTCGACCACACCGCCAAGGTCCATACCACTCACAGCCTCCAGCGATTTGCTCGACCACATCGCCATATCGATGGGAATAGTGCTGCTCTTTGCGTCCATGTATGCCTCGCCGTAGGTCCCGCGCTCCTCCATAACCACTACCTGGCTGATCGCGATGGGGTCGTTCATGCGGACATCGTAGCTCCTTCTGGCCGGAGAAAACAGTGAGGCGTCCGTGACAACCCTCGCGTACCTCGCGTTAGCCGAGCCCTCGATCAAGGTCGCCTCGCGCATCTTCAGATCGCCGCCTTTCATCGTGTAGCCGATAGCATACGCGCCGACCGTGAATGCAATAACGATAACCGGAGTGGACAACCACGCGAGTTCCAGCCTGCGACGGCGTTTGAGTACGAAGTAGTTCAACGGAACAAGCACTACAAGGTAGGCTAGCAGAAACAGGCCGATGGCGCTCATGGATGGCATCTTTACCGACGGGTTCTGCGCCACAATCCGCATCATCGCGTAGTCGGACGAGCCGTAACCGGGCGGAGGATACCCGCCGTACATTCGGTAATCGTCGGGGGTCGAGGTAATTGTCGGGACCAACGGAGCACCGCATGGGGCCTGAACGATCTCTTTCCAGAATTGGGTCTGCCCATTCCAGTCCCTGAACGGTGATGACTTGTAGTCGAAGGCCAGGAATACCACTTTCCCGACGCCATAGTTGCGCTCGACCACCAGTGGAACGCCGTTATCCTCGGCCAGCACTCTGCCCACTCCCGGTTTGACCACCGACATAGCCACCGCCGCGGCGCCGGCTGGGAACTGCGCCTTGCCCATGGCCCCCAGGCTTGTCGCCGAGGATATGTTTGCCGCGCCGGAGATCGTGACGGGGAGCAGATCGACGAAGAAATCGCCCGTGAAGCGCTTGTAGTCGGCTCCCGTGGACACCACCATCACACCTCCGCTAGCAACCCACATGCTCAGGGCCTTCAGCGAGGCCGGGGGCGCCGCGGATGTGTCCAGGTCGGACACGACGAGCATGTCGATTCCCTCGTAAGCCGCGGGGCGGTCGGGAAGATTGGCGGGGGCAATCGAGCCCGCATACAGTTGAGCGGCCTGCCCGCCGGGTCGCGGACGTCCGGAACCAGCTTTGGAGGTCACGCTTTCGCCCTGGAGAAACGCCAGCCTGGACGACCGATCACCCACGCAGACCACCATCCGATCTTCCACGGAGGCGGAGTTCAGGTTGATGCGCTTGGTCGCGAGCGCGCTGCCGCGATCCACCAGGGAGACATTGAACTCGGTGTTGTAACCTGTGAGCCGGATGTAGGTGTGGTAGAGCTTCTCGGAATTCGCCGGCAGATTGATAACCGGGCTGGAGGTGGGGATATTGGCGCGTCCGCCCTGAGGGTCCGTGAGGACTATCGCGCCCTCGATACTCTCAGCCGACCGATTGGTCAATCGCACCGATATTGGGGTCCATACCCCCACCTTGGCTACACCGTCGAATCCGGCGGTTAGGGCCATCGTGACGGCTGAAGATGGGACTGCGGACAGCAAGAGAAAGAGCGCAAAAACAACTCGTCGGCAGTGGGTGGTCATTCTCATGTTCGCTCCTCGATCCGATTAAGGTTGTATTTACTTAATATACTGGATAATGTGCCTGCTTGTTCCTGTCATATACAGGACGGGCAAACACAAATTACTTCGGCCTCGAATCGTATATTCCTGCGGGAATATGACATTGTTGCACTTTTGTCTTGAATGCCGGCCACAGCAGTTTCACGCGGCGCGCGCACGATCACAGAAGAAAAAGCAGATTCCTCACATTCGTTCGGAATGACACGTGCGGGACCTTCGGGGTGTAGCGCTCGCTAATGACTAATTCTCCGCTCGAACGGTCGATTCCTTTGCGGGGCGACGTGTCTTGACACATTCCATGGCATCTATTCCGCGCGTTCCTTACGGGTGAAACCCTTAGCACACCGACACTGTTGACATCTTGAGCGCAATGGTCTAACGTATAAGCGTACGTGTTAGGAGAACCGAATGGCGTTCAGATATGCCGCATTTACCGTTATGATGCCGGACCATACCATCGAGGAGTCCGCTGCGCTGTTGAGCAAGCTCGGCTACGACGGCGTGGAATGGCGGGTGCACAACAACCCCAGTGGGCCTTGCAATGGGAAAGAATTCTGGAGAGCGAACAAGGCGACCATCGATCTTGCCACGATTCTTGAGACGGCCCCTGAAATCCGCAAACTGGCTGACGACAACGGCCTGGCGACGCTCGGGCTTGGAACGTATATTAGCTACAAGCACCTCGATGACCTTGGGCGATGCATGGAGGCCGCAAAGATATTGGGATGCGATTCGGTCAGGGTCGCGACCCCGAAATATGATGGTTCGACGGATTACGTCGATCTGTTCGAATCAACCCTGGATGGCTTTGTCAAGGTCGAAGCATTGGCGCGCAAGCACGACGTGCAGGCAAATATCGAGATTCACGAATCCAACATCTGCTGCAGCGCAAGCCTTGCCCACAGGCTGGTCTCGAACTTCGAGCCGGACCACGTCGGGGTCATACTCGATCCCGGCCACATGATCTGCCAGGGCTACGAAGGTTGGCAACTCGGGCTGGAGCTTCTTGGCCCATATCTCTCGCACGTTCACGTGAAGAACTCCATGTGGGTTTCCGCCGGGACAGGCGAGGACGGCGCCAGCCTTTGGAAAACCGAGGTCGCCGGCATTAAAGGCGGGTTCGTGAACTGGCGCGATGTGCTCCTGGCGCTCGACAAGGTCGGTTTCAATGGCTGGCTCGCCATCGAGGACTTCTCCCAAGCTGACACCGAGACCAAACTCGCCGATGGCCTGGCATATTTCAAGGCAATCGAGGCGCAGCCAAGTAATGGCTGCTCCTGAGATGGGGGACTCCGGATTCCCGTCATTCCCGCGAACGCGGGAATCTACCTTCCCAGGCTGGGTTCGCGGATTGGAAGGGAACCTGGCGCGGGCGGGAGCCTCGTCTTCCCTTCCCTATCCCCTAACCCCCAACCCCCAACCCCTAAGGGCATTGAGGAGTGTATTCTTGCGCGGTATTGCCCGTGCGGTCACTGTCGGTTTGATCCTGGCGACGGCGTCTTGGGCCATTGCCGCCTCTCGATTTCCACAAGCCAGGGACCTCTTCGCCCGCAATTCCGGAGGAGCCATTGTGATGCGCGTGAGCGATGGTCAGGTCCTGTCCATCATGAACCACGCCGTCGCCCGCGATGAAGCCCATTCCCCTGGTTCGATCTTCAAGCTGGTCACGGCGTTCGCCGCGCTGCGGGAATCGGTGGTGACCGAGTCGAGCACGTTCAAGTGCGGCGGCCTGGTCAAGATCGATGGCCGCGTTTTCCACTGCACTCGCCTCAACGGTCACGGCGCCTTGCAGCTTCCCGAAGCCATCGCGCAATCGTGCAACTGCACTTTCTACAATCTCGGACTGAAACTCGGCTCAAAGCGCCTGCGGGAATACGCAAGGGCGTTCGGGTTCCAACCGGCCTATCGCGGCTACTCGAAAAAGCAGCCGTCGGATCACCTTCTGAAGCCTCCATCGAACCCAATAGACACCGCGCGGCTTGCCATCGGGCAGGCGAAAGGCTTTTCGATCACTCTTCTTGAGGCTGCGGAGATGGTCCGGCGGATCGTCAGGGACGATGTCAGCATTCCGGGCGCGGACCCAGCTTCGATCCGCCGCGATCTTGCCATCGTTCGCAAGTCCATGCGGCTTGCCGTGGTGAAGGGCACGTGCCGGAACGCGGCCCCGCCGGGTCTTGCTGTCGCCGGCAAAACCGGGTCACCCGAGGCCGAGGGGGACCCAGAGGAACGCAGCGGCTGGTTTGTGGGCTACGCGCCTTATCAGAAGCCGCAGGTGATCGTTGTTGTATATGTCAATCGGGGGCACGGCTTCAGCGATGCGGCCCCGATAGCTCGCCGCATCTTCGCTGACTATTTCGGTATACGCAAATGATCCCAGCCTTCCGAACAATCCGCGCGCTCTTGCTGCTGCTAATGCTGAGCTTGCCATGCCGGGCCGATGGCCTGATCAGGGTCGGGCTGATGAGGGTGGCGAAGCCGGATCACGTCACGATTTCCTGCAAGGCCGGTATCATGCTCGATTCATTGATGGGTCAGCAGCCGCTCGGCGGCCGCATTTCGATTTCCGTCCAGGGCAGGTCGGTCGAACTCAAGGCGAATGGGACCACAAAGCGTATAATGTCCGCAAGCCTGAGAGGAGTGTCGGGCTGCCCGGTGACAATTGTCGCCGGTAGACGAATCGCGCGCTTCAGAGGCCGGCTGAGGTTCTGGTCTAACGAAGGAAATCTAGTGATCCTTAACGAAGTCGGGTTGGAGGACTACGTCCGGGGGGTCGTTGCGAACGAGATGCAGCACGATTGGCCCGCGGAGGCCCTTAAGGCCCAGGCCGTGATCGCGCGCACGCTGGCTGTTCGGGGTCTGGGCGCGCATAGGTCGGAAGGATTCGATGTCTGCGACGGGTCCCATTGCCAGGTCTACAGGGGAGTAGGCGCCGAAACGCCCGCGACCGATGCGGCAGTGCGCTCCACGGCGGGCATGATTCTTACCTGGCACGGCTCACCGATTATGTCACTTTACAGCAGTTGCTGCGGCGGGATGACGGCGGCGTCTTTTGGGGCGGGTTCGCTGAGCAATACGCCTTATCTCAAAGTTCAGAAAGACACTCTGAATGGTTCCTACGCCTGCCGAGCGTCGCCGCATTTCGATTGGGCGAGCGCTTTCGATGCCGGCGCGCTGGCTTCGGCGCTAAACACAGACTCGCGCACGAGCCCAGGCTCTCATTTGAGAGACATGCGCGTGATCCGATCCGATTCATCGGGCCGGGCCCAGTATTTGCTGATCGACGGCGATCGCGAGCGCCAGGTCGATGCTTACATGTGCTGGAATGTGATTTGCAGGCAGCTTGGCTGGGGCGGGATCAAGAGCACCAGGTTTCGTGTTGCGAAGAACGGTCGAGCCTACGAATTCCGCGGCCACGGCCTGGGACATGGTATCGGCCTGTGTCAGTGGGGCGCGCTGGCGCGGGCGAAAGCCGGGTGGACTTCGAGCCGGATTCTGGCATTCTACTATCCCGGCGCGAAGTTGAGCAAGACGCGTGTTGAAAATACACTTGAAAAACGTAACCTGCCGGCGTGGCGGTGCGTTTATGTAAGTAGGCTCCGATCTGAGTAGCGGTACGGTGGCTATGTCACCCCGGGCCTGCATATCGTGTCATGCCGAGCGTCCCATACATAGTCATGCGGAGCCTGCATACACTGTCATCCCGAGCGCAGTCGAGGGATCTGCTTTTGGCTGACAAGACAATGCTGTGGCCGGAAAAAGCAGATTCCTCGACTCCGCATTCGCTCCGCTCGGAATGACAGGTTGTGAGGCGGTTCGTTCGGAATGACAGATTTGGGGGCTTCGTTTAGCTCCGCTCGGAATGACACAGTGCGCCGCCGTATATGGAGTGACCGAATTGCGGACTTGCGGATGGTTTAGCTGGATACTGATCGGTGTGGCTCTGAGCTGCGCGCGCGCTTCGTCGATTGACGACTTCGCCGCGAGCCAAAACACGCTGCGCGGGCCGGCGGTCAGGCTTGCCCGTCGGGCGGTGGAGACTTATCTTGCGACCGGCAGGACCATCTCGCCGCCTCCGAATCTGCCGCCCTTGTTTGGCCGAAGCGCCGGAGCGTTTGTCACGATGTCCAAGGACGGTCGGCGCAGGGGCTGCAAGGGCACGTTCGAGCCTGCGGCAGGCAATCTGGCCGAGGAGATTATTCGGGCTGCGATAGGCGCCGCGGCGGCGGATCGCCGATATCGGCCCATACGCGCCAACGAACTCGCCGACCTCACATTCACGGTTTCGATCATCGGCCCGCCCAAGCGTGTCCGGGAGTCCGATGGCTATTCCACCCGCGATTACGGCCTGCTGCTGAGGACCGCGTCGGGCTCTGGAGTGATACTTCCCGGGGAGGCCAAGACAGCGTCCTGGCGGCTCACCGAAGCCAAGAGGCAGGCGGGAGCGCGAGCCGGCCAATCTTACGAATTGTTCGTTTTCCAGACCGTGGCGCTGCACGAAGATGCAAAAAGACCAAGGAGATAGATGTGATGAGCACTCTGAAACCCATAATCAAGATTGTCGTGCTGACCCTGGTGGTCGTTGGCCTCATAGCAGCCATGTTTGGGCTAACCATCGCCCAGGAAATCCCGACCGGCACGGTAAAGGGCTGCGTGTTGGACCAGAACGGGCTGCCGATTCCGCGCGCCCGAATCACGCTGAGGATGGAAGGCGACTACGCAGCCCCGACTATCCGAGGCACAACGGACGAGCAGGGCCACTTCGTCATCACCGACGTCCCCACGAGCGGCAAGTGGACCGGATATGCATCGGCGCGGGGCTATGAAAGCGCGAACCTCAATAACTACGTGGGGTTTGGGGTGAGCGAGGGGCGCACGACCATAGTTCACGACGTGTCGATGGACCCGAGGCCGCCGTCGATCTATGGTGGCTTCCCGTCCGTGTTCATGGTTGGCGAGAAGTTCAAAGCATCTATCAACGGCTACTCGGGAAAAGAAGAAACCACCCTGAAGATCAGCGTCTATCGTTACGACTACGCCGCCGATATGCGCAGCCGCTGGGGCAGCCAGCGCGGCGGCAGCAGGCCGGAAGTGCTCAGGAAAAACCTTCACGATCCAATCTACGAGCACACTTATAATATCCGCACGGATTCCGAGGGCTATTTCTCCAGGGAGTTGACCCTTCCCGTGAAAGACGAAGGCGGCTATGCGTTACGCGCCCAACTCGAGACCGCCGAGGGGTTCTACACTACTCTGATCACCGATCTGGCGCTGGTCACCAAGCGCGCGCCGGGCAAGACGCTGGTGTATGCGTCCAGTTACACGAAGAAGCAGCCCATCGCGGGAGTGAGGCTTGAGTTCCATGGTGAGGACGACAAGCGCAGACCCGTGGGAACAACGGATGCCGATGGCCTGTTTGTTATGAACGAAGACTCCACCAAGTCCATAGGCGTGCTGGGGTCCATCGGCCAGTCGTGCGCGTTCGCCAACACATATTTCTACAGCAACGATGAGCGCGCCAAGTGTCTGATTTACACCGACCGCCCGGTCTACAGGCCCGGTCACACGGTCATGTTCAAGGGCATTCTGGCGAAGTCCCTGCCCGGCAACCTTACGCCTATGGCGGGCAAGCGTGTCGCGATCAAGATCATGGACGGCGACGGCAACGCGCTCAAGGAGTTCAGGGTCACAACCAGCCGCTTTGGGACTTTCAACGGCAAGATCGACCTTGATCCAGAGGCAAAGCCCGGTTACTACAGCATTCACGCTTCGTTTGGCGGAGAGCAGCACGAGCGGTCGTTCTCGGTCGAGGAATACCGCAAGCCGGAGTTCAAAGCATCGGTCACGTTCACCAAGCCCAGGTTCGCCGGCGGGGATACGGTCGAGGCAAACGTGGACGCCTCATATTACTTTGGCGGGCCGGTGGCGGGCGCGAAGGTGACTTACACGGTCTACAAGTCTCCCAGCTATTTCCACTACTATCCTGACGACACCTCGGACGCCGCGTTCTATGAGGACATCTATTCCTCATCGGAGTCGGATTCCGAATACAGCGAAAACTACGGCGGCGCGGAGTATGGCGAAGTTATTCTGGAAGGCGAAGGCATAACGGATGCCGGCGGCGTTCTCAAGATCAGAATCCCCACCAAGCGTTCGGAAAGGTTGGAATCATACTCGGTCTCGGCTTCGGTCATGGATGCCGGCGGACGGACGATCGATGCAAGCGCGGATGTGGATGTCACGCCCGCGGACTTCGCGCTCGGCGTGAACACTGATGCCTACTTCTATCAACCCAACAGCCAGGTCCAAGCCCGAGTTTACGCCGTCACCTACGATCGCAAGCCGGTCCCCGGCGTGACCGCCACTGTGTCGATCTACAGGATGGACGATGTCAATCACGACAAGAAAACCCTCATACTCAAGCGGGAAATCCAACTCGACGAATCCGGGCAGGGAAGCATGGCCTTCACTGTTCAAGAGCAGGGACGGTACCGGATCGAGGTTACTGCAAACGATCAGGCTGGCCGCACAGCGATGGAATCCGACACTGTATATGTGGCGAGCGAGAGCTACGCTGGTGAGGGATACCAGGCTCCGGCCCTCGAGCTGACAGTCGATAAGAAGATCTACAAGACCGGCGATACGGCCCGAGTGATGATCGCGAGCCCTCTCAAGGAAAGCTACGTTTTGCTCACCATCGAAGGGCGCAGGCTGTTCAGGCAGCAGGTCGTCCACTTGACTTCACCCACAAAAATTGTCGAAGTGCCGCTGCCGGCGGAGTATTCCCCAAACGTTTACGCCTGCGCGTGCCTGGTAAACGGCAAGGAGATGGCAACCAGCGAGAAGCCCATTCCCATCTCGCCCAAAGGCAAGTTCGTGAATGTCCGCATCCAATCCGACAAATCGCGCTATCTGCCCGGCGAACAGGCCACTTATACGATTGTGACCACCGACGAAAATGGCCGAGGCGTGCCTGCCGAGGTGTCGCTGGGCGTTGTCGACGAGAGCATTTACGCGATTCGCCAAGACAGCACTCCCGACATGCGGCGGTTCTTCCACGGGCCGGTCCAGAACTCCGTCACCACGTCATTCAGCTACTCGGAATATTACTACGGCGGGGAAGACAAGTTCGCGGGCAAGGTGCGCAAATACTTCCCCGACACGGCCTATTGGAACCCGAGCATAGTCACTGACAGGAACGGCGTCGCCTCTGTTTCGTTCAAGATGCCCGATAACCTCACTTCCTGGCGCGCGACCGCTCGGGCCGTGACGGCAAACATGGCCGTGGGAAGCGCGAAACAGAATGTGACCGTCACTAAGAACATCCTGGTGCGGCTGCAGGTCCCCAGGTTCTTCAGGCAGCGCGACCAACTCACGCTGACATCCGTGGTGCACAACTACACCGACCGCGACCAAAACATCAGGGTGTGGCTGGACGTCCGAGGGCTGACCGTAAGCGGCGAACTGGCGCGCACGGTCAACGCTAGCCCCAACGGCACGGCGGTCGTTTCGTGGGACGCAAGAGCCGACAGCACCGGTACGGCCAATCTCACGGTCTACGCCCAGGGGCAGACCGATCAGGACGCAATGCAGCTCGAAATTCCCGTGCTTGCCCACGGCGTGCCTGAAACGATGGCGGTCGCCGGTGTGACCAAGATATCCACCGGGTTTGTCCTCGATGTGCCGGCAGACATCGTCAAGGATGCCGGCAAGCTTGATCTTGGGTTCTCGTCGAGTCTGGCGAGCGCGGGGCTGGGGATTGTGGATGCCATCGAGGACTATCGCATGGAATCCCCCGAAGGCATTATGGATGTCCTGCTGCCCAACGTGGTAATGTATCAGGCAATGGAGCAGCTTGGCCGCAAATCGCCCGTGCGGCTTGCCAAGATACGCAAGCTGGTCAAGGATGATCTGAAGCGCGTATATCAGTGGCAGCTTCCCGACGGCGGCTGGAGTTGGTGGGAATCGGGCTCGAACGACCCGTGGATGACGGCGTATGTCGTATACGGCCTCGTTCGAGCGAAGCAGGCCGGCCTGCCCGTGAACGAAGATGCTCTCAAACAGGGGATCGATTCGACCATCCGCAGCCTGCCGAGTGTCTATGACCTGGGCAAGCGCGCCACCATGGTCTACGTGCTCGTCCTTGCGGGAAAGGTGAAGCCCGAGTGGGTGGACCCGATTCTCGCAGATAAAGAACTGCAGAACTACAGCCTGTCTCTAATGATGCTGAGCCTGGTGGAGATGGGCCAGGTGGACAGGGCGCGTGGGCTGGTTCCCAAGCTCATCGCCGGGGCGGACCAGTCCGCCATGTATTGCTCCTGGCCGGAGAACTTCGAGTGGGGATTCTATTCGTGCAATGACTACGAAACCACGGCGTATGCCATACGCGCCCTGCTGGCGGTCGATCCCCGGAATCCCTGCATAGACAAGGGCATCAGATGGCTTCTGACGAAGCGAAAAGGCGACCGGTGGAACATGAACTACGACACGGCCTCGGTCGTCTATGCGCTCGCGGATTATCTCAAAATACGCCGGACGGAGGCTCCCAACTATTCGGCAAGGGTGTTTGTCAATAACAAGCTCGTGCGGGAGTTCGCGATGGGCCCCGGCAGCATCACCGACCCCGAGATCAAGGTCAAACTGACCGGCGCGGACATTCAGCCGGGCCGCAACAAGGTCCGAATCGAAAAGAACGGCCCCGGCGATCTGTTCTACTATGCGAGTCTGACTTACTATTCCAGCGCCGAGGATGTCCCGGCGAAGTCGAGCAAGAAGATCAGTATCAGGCGCGAGTACTATCGCCTTCGGCTGGTCAAGGATAAGGACAACAGCCTGGTCTACAAACCGTTCCCGCTCGGCGACACGGCCACGGTTGGCGAGATGATCCGGTGCCGCCTGGTGATCGAGTCGCCAAAGGACTTCCAGTATGTGGTTGTCGAGGACATGCTGCCCAGCGGCTGCGAGGTCGTCGAGCGTCACAGGCCGGCGGATGATGAGGGCGAAGAATATATGTGGGACTACTGGTGGGGCGGACAGACGATATACGACAACAGGATCAGCTTCTTCCTGCCCGAGGTGTATAATGGCAAGCGGGTGATCGAATACGACTACAGGCCGGAGATTCGCGGCGTGTTCCATGTAATGCCCGCTGTCGCGCAAGGCTCGTTCGAGCCGGATATCTACGCTTATACCAGCGAGAGGAGGCTGACCGTAAGATGATCGGTCGGGCGAAGCTCATATATGCGTTCTTCGCATTGGCCGTCTTTGCCGGAGCGGGAGTGACCGCCATCGTGCTGCGTGAGTCCACGTCACTGCATCCGATCGCGACGTTCACAACGGACCTCGCCCCGCGTTCGGTCGAGCAGAAATACAACATCGCCCGGGCGGCCGCGCGGCTGGATGGCATAATGGTCAAACCAGGGGCGGAGTTTTCGTTCAATCGAACGGTTGGGCAGTGCGGCGTCGAGCAGGGCTACGAACTCGCGCCGGCGATAGTGGCCGGTGAGATGCGAAAGAGTTGGGGTGGGGGAGTTTGCCAGGTCTCCTCCACGCTTTACAATGCCGCCCTGCTTGCCGATCTCAAGATCACCGAGCGGCGCGCGCACAGCCGCGGGGTCAGTTCGGTCCCGCCGGGTCGGGATGCGACGACGGCATTCGGCATTGCCGACCTGCGCTTCGTGAACACGACCGGCGCGCTGGTGCGAATCCGGGCCGCCATCATCGGAAGCAGGCTCACGATCGGCCTAATGGGCGAATCGCACGCGCGGCCTGACGTT
>Ga0315287_10004387_pt1 | contig 13761 bp, 24 predicted proteins | sample YL17G11_0_MG_FD_205037 | JGI IMG/M metagenome (GOLD analysis project Ga0315287, IMG submission 205037) | Sediment microbial communities from Yellowstone Lake, YNP, Wyoming, USA - YL17G11_0 | ecosystem: Environmental > Aquatic > Freshwater > Lake > Sediment | place: USA: Wyoming | collected... | reverse complement strand
GCTTGGCGGTGAGCCCGAGCTTGCGCATCGCCCACTTCTCGATCGCCTTGAGTGGGGGCGGCCGAGCCCCGGCACGTCGGCCGTCCTCGAGAACGTCGGCGTACTTAGATGAATTGGTGATCGCCACGCCACCACCAGAGATGCGGATCCAACGCCAGCGAGCCCGGTATGCGCCCGTGTTGACGGCCCCGACCGCGACGGCCGACGCCTGAACGATGGTCACACCGCGAGCGGCACCGCTGACCAAGCCCTTCTTCGCCGCCTTGAGTAGCCCGGTTCGTAGCCCGCGGAGGTACTTCCCAAGCGTCTTGGCCGTGTAGACGATGGAGCTCATCCGGCGGGAGTCCCATCCCGCTCACGGTTCTCGTTCGCGTTGACCAGCGTGATGTTCCACTGGAAGCCGGACGCCTTGTAGTACGGCGCCGACTGCTTGACGAAGCGCCGCTTCTCGGCGGGCAGGCCGTCGCGACGGTAGAACTGGATCTCGTAGTACACGCAGTCGGCCGGGCCGGGCACGTTACCAACCGCGTCGACTCCGATGAGCTCGTCCTCGGTGTAGCGACCGCTGATCTCCTGGAGTTGGACGGTACCCTGCTCGTTGACGCCGATCGGCGTCACCATCTCGGTGAGCGAGGTCATGTCGACGACGAGCGGGGTCGGGAGGATGTCGCGGACGAACACGACGCTCTCCGGGCCGCGCCCGCGAGTGCCAGAGGCGAAGCGCGTGCGGACGAGCTGGACCCGGTACGGCCGATCGCCGAGCACGGTGATGAGGTTGCGCAGCGAGTCCGCGACCGGGATGAGCTTGGTCATCAGGCTCTGCTTGAGAAGGCCCGGTGTCGCGACGGCGTACTTCTGACAGCCGCCCGCGCTACCACATCCGCAGCCGCAGGACATCGATCAGTCCCACTCCGGGAACTTCAAGTCGACCAGCATCTTCGACGGCATCGTCGCGGAGCCTGACTTGAACTTCGAGCGGAGGCTGTCGTAGGCCGAACGGTTTCTTGATCGAACAGCCGAGGCAGCTTTGGCGATGAGCGCCCGCAGCCCCTCGGCGGCAGCCTCGTTTGCAGCGGCATGCTTCGCCGCGTTGCGCGCAACCGCAGCGTCGGATGACTGCTTGATGTCCTTGTCGCCGCCTATATCACGCCCCGACCAACGATCTTGCCCACGCATGAATGCGCGAATCTTCTTGGGGTCCACCTTCGTCATCGATCAGCCTCGCACCGGGATCGAGCCCGACCCCACGTCGCGGAACAGCTTGCGGAACTTGGACGAGCCGGGATAGAGCGGGCAGCCGAGAATGTCCGCCAGGCGGGACGCCCACCGGCTGTACTCGTCCTCGAGCTTGTCGATGTGGTCGGCGCGGATCTGGAGCGAGTCGAGCTGGCTCGCCACGAGGTACTGCTGCGCGTCGATCATGCGGCACTCGATGACGTCAAGAACGTCGACGAGCTTACGCACCCGGTCCTCGGCCTCGTAGAGGACGAGATCGATCGCACGCTCAACGAGGAAGTTGGTCTGCGTCAGCGCGGGGACGCCGAAGGTGATCGACGGCGCAGGCGAGACCTCCAAGTACCCGAGGTGGTACCGGATGCGGGACTTCTCTACGAGGCTGAAGCTCATCGATCAGACTCCCGGGTTAGTAACCGACTGTGAATCCGTAGGCGCGGGCGAGCCGCTTGTAGTCCTGCTCTGTCACCCGGATCTCTTCGTCGAGCTTGTCCTTCTCTTTGTTGAGAAGGTCGAGCTTCGTGCGAAGAAGGTTGAGCTTGGTCTGACCCTGGGCGTGCGCCTCCTCTGGACGAATCTTCGTCTGGCTTGGTACACGCGGGGTTCCCATCATCGCGCCGATCTTCTTCGGGTCGACGGCCATGGTCAGCGCACCAGCTCGAGCTTCACGCCCTGCGCGACCAGCTTGGCGATCCCGTCGGGACCGCCGTAGCCAGCCTCACTGAGCTCGTCCCCGACGTTGAGGTAGACGAGCTGACCCCAGATGCCGAGCTTCTTGAACTCCAGCACCCGATAGATCTTGGCAGCCGGCGCAGCCGACGCAGCCTGGGCCTTGCGCTGGTCGATGGCGGGCTTCGGGGCCGGCGGTGCGTCCTCCTTGGGCTCGGGGACATCGCCCGCGACTGGAACCTTCGCCGCCTCAAGCGGATCGTACTTGGCCTTCGACATGCTGTCTCCTTGGATGCAGAGAAGGCCCCGGCTCATGCCGAGCTCGGGGCCTACAGAAACGGTCGGCGGGCTCTCACCCGCCGGGGCTCAGGCGCCTGATTCAATGGACAAGACCCGCTTGTAGCGGGCCGCGTCGCCCGTGGTGACGTCGGTGCGGACCGGCCAGTCACCGATGAACTTCCAGCTCGTCGACACCATGTCCTGGAGCCGGTTGAGCGGCGCCCGGATGATGAGCTGGATGCGGTCGCACATCACGTCGATGCCGTTGTTGTTGATGGTCGGCTGACCGACCTTGCCGGTGACGCCGGCCTCGGTGATCAGGCCCGAGAGGTCCTGGTAGTACTCGAAGATGGCCGACTGGCCAGTCATCAGCACGCGGTGGATCGGCACGCCAGTTGAGGCGCTACCATTCGACCAGAGCTCGGGGGCGAACGGGTCGTCCAGCGAGAAGGTCGCGGTGTCGCCACCGATGACCGTGTCCGAGGTCGGGTTCTCCGAGTCGCGGAAGATGACCGTGTTCAGGATCTCGCCGATCGCGAACTGCTTGTACATGTAGTAGTCGGGCAGCGAGGTCAGCAGGCGCTGGAACTCGGCGTCCGAGAAGATCTGGTTCTGCGCGACGGGGTCGATGTGCGCATGGAAGCGGCCGTCCGGCATCTCCGGGACGTTCTGCGACCAGAAGCGCGAGACACCAGTGCGGAGCCCGGCCAGGGTCAGGATGTCGCCCGACGAGATGTCGTCGGTGCGCGTGCCGCCGCCGATGCGCACCACCGAGGTGCGGTCGAGCGCCAGGACGGGGTCGCGGTCGATGACCGTTGCGGCAGCCGACAGCGTGAGCACGCCGGGTCCAAGTTCGTCACCAGCCGTGTCGGGGGTGAACCCGACGACGGTGTTGGCGGTCAGGGCGGCGCCGGTCAGGATCTTCAGCGGGTTGTTGGCCGACACCGCTGCGAAGCGGACGGGCGAACCAGCCGCGAGGTCGGGGCGACGAGCGGTGGTGAAGCCGTTGAGGCGCTTCACACGCAGCGTGGTGAGCGGGCCCTGCGCACCGTCGGCGACGGTGTTACCCGACTCCGAGGCGTTGCCGATGCGATCGCGCACCATGCGGTTCAGCGAGGTGCCAGCCGACAGGCCGAGCTGCTGCGCGTTGCGCAGGAACAGGTTGGCGATGGCGGTGATGCTCGTCGGCATGTGGGTGTCGATCGAGTCCGCGTACTGCTGGAGCTGCGCGCTCCACTGCTCGGACTGGTAGGTCGACGGACCCGGATCGCTGCCAGGGGTCAGCGGGCGCATCTTCGGGGTGATCAGGCCAGTGCCCGTGAACACCATCGCGTCGCCGACGTTGTCGGGCCAGCTCTGCGGCTGGGCCTCGGCACGGAACATCAGGCGGGGGAAGAGCGCGTCGTGAAAGGCGCGCTCGAGGAGGTTTTCTTGAACCAGCGCCCGGATCTCGGGCGCCTGGCTGATCGTACTGAAGTCGGGCATCTGGTAGTCTCCTGATGAGAGGGTGAGTCTGTTCTACCAGAGCACCCGGTGGGTTGATAGTAGGAAGGGTGTCAGAGGTGCGGGTTGAGGCCGAGGGCCTTGAGTCGAGCTTGCACGTCGGTCGGCTTGGCGTCGCGTGCGTTGAACTGCTGTGCCGCGGCGGCAGCACCAGCGGCAGCCCCCGGAGCGGGCGCGGCCGGCGCGGTGCCGGTAGCGTCAGCGCCGTTGGTGCCGGTGGTGGCTGCCGTGACCTTCTCGCCGAACAGGTACGGGCGCTGGCCACGAACCCCATCGAAGAACGCCTTCCGATCGAAGGCGCTGATCTCATCCTCCGACTTGCCCTCGAGCTCCCTGGTCAGCAGACGCAGACCGTAGTCCACGTCGGTGACACCGAACTGGTACATCTCCTCGCGGAGGCCCATCTCGGCATCCTTGGCGTCGAGCTGGCGCTGGTACTCCCGGCGCTTGCGCTCTTCGGCCCGCCAGTTCTTCCGCTCGCGAGCGCGCTCCTCGGTGAGGCGCGCGTTCTCGTCGGTGAGACGCTGGAGCTCTTTGCTGGTCTTGGGGTCGGGGGTCGTCGGCATGGCGGGCTTGGTCTCCGTAGCTGAGGGTGGGGTCTTCTCGAGTGGGGGCACGGCGGTGGTCTGCTGAGGCTCGACAACGGTTCCGGCCTGCGCCAGCATCGTCTTGAGCTCCTTGAGATTCTTCATGGCGTCGTTCAGGGACTCGTAGCCAGCGGCTTTCGCCGCCTGCTCGAGCTCGGACAAGGCTTCCGCCTTACCCTTCGCCCGGCTGTCATCCTTGATGCGCTTGAAGTCGCTATGCTTGACTCGATGGACCTTGTCCTCCTGATCGTCCGGTGGCTCCTCGGCGGTGAGGTCGGGGGCATCGATGATGCTCACGGCCCCGGCGTTGGTCGGCTGGTTGATCGGCTGTGGAGGTGCCCCTATGGGCGTCGTAGCTGGCTGGTCGATTTGTTCGGTCGGCATTGGCGCTTTCGTCGCTCCTGAGTCCCGTTGACCGACTTTTTACCGCCGTCGTAGGCGTTGTCGGGCTCCGAGAGCTACTGGAAGACACCAGTGAGAAGGGTCGCGGACTTGAGGGAGAGGGGGAGGTGACCCAGCAGAATCGCCAGGTCACCTCCCATGGGTTCACGGGGCGCCGTCGAGGGCGCCGTCAGCCGTGGTCATGTCGGTCAGCGACCGCGGGATGTACTGGACGGTGAACGCCGTCACCGTGGTGACGAAGGTCAGGGTCTTGCCGTCGTCGCTGATCTTCGCGAGGCCGACGTTGGCGCCAGCGGTCGGGGTCAGCACGGTGCCGGCCGTGTCGGTGATGGCGTAGGAGCCCACCGAGTTGGCGGTACCCGACGCGGTCACGCGCAGTGGGCCGACCAGGAGCGCGGCCAGACGGTTGGCGTTGCTCGCGCCGACGGTCTCACCCGTACCGTCGATCGCCGTGAGGTCGAACGAGGCGGCGGCGGTGAGCCCACTGAAGGTGCGCTTCAGCGGAGTCAGCATGGTGCCGAGGTGCATCTTGCGGGCGATGTCCGCGAGGTTGATGAGGTTGCCCTTGTCGAGCGTGTTCTGGAGGGTCGGGGCGACAGACGTGGTCATAGCTTGGCTCCTGGTGGAGAGAGGGTCAGGTGGTCTTCTCGCCGAGGAAGACCCTCACGCGAGTCTCGGTGGCCGGGACCCGTGTCAGGGTGATGGCCGTGAATGGGACAGTCTCGCTGATCAGAACCGTCAGCCCATCGCAAGGGATGGTCTGCGCGGTACCGTCGGCGCTGGTGACGGTGAGCATGATCTTCCGGTCGGACGTGATGATGACCACGTTGGCGTCCGTGACACCGCCGAACGCGACCGGGACAGCTGGGTCTGCGGCCAGCGTGTAGGTCGACGACTCTTTCTGCGCGAGGTACATCGACTCGCAGAACGACGCCTCCCAGGAGGGGGCGCCACAGCCGTTGCCGAGCCCGCAGGACTCACCCGCGGACCAGCAACCCTCGAGCTTGAAGAGATCGCTCATCGAAGCCGAGGGATCAGATCGAACCGATCTTGAACGGCGAAGGATCCTTCGCCGCCGGCTTGCTGTTCACCGGGGGCACGCCCGGATCGACGTTCGACTTGTACTTGCCGTGCTCGGCGTCGTACTTGTCGGTGACGTCCTTGTACTGGGCCGACTGGCCCACGTTGCTCTCGTCGTTGCTGTTGGTCGGCATGGTCTTGGCTCCTGGTCGGGCGGGGTGATCAGCCGACCTTGAAAGGCTTGGGCTGCGGGGGAAGCGTGGGAGGGGCGGGAGGGGTCACCGACTCGCGGTAATGCCCGGAGCCGACAGCGGCTTGCGGCATACCAGCGTCGGTGTTGTAGGGGACGTCCTTGGGGAAGCCGCTCTTGTCGGTCCCGATCTTGAGCGCCTGGGTGCGCGAGTTGCGGAGCGATCCGGCCATGGCTAGCGACCTCCGGTGATCTTGAAAGGGGGCTTCTCGACGGACTTGGACGGCTTCAAGCCGCCGAAGCCGAGGCTGCCATCTGGATTCGCCGACGGACCGGCCGGGGACTGCTGCTCGTAGAAGTTTCCTTCCTTCGAGCTGTTCCCAGGCAGCGGCAAGATCTTGGCTTTGTCCATGATGACCCTCTTGAGTGTGGCACGCTACGCGACAGGATACCAGCCTGTCAACGGGGACGGATGAGGGACATGAACTCTGCTCTTGCGGAGTGGTCGTCCCGGAAGATCCCAAGGAGGCAGGAGGTCGTGGTCGTCACGCCCTTCTTGCCTACCCCGCGCGTCGACATGCACTGGTGCTCGGCCTCGAGGACCACTCCGACACCGCGGGGCTTGAGCACACTCCAGATGGTGTGCGCGATCTCCGAGGTCATCTTCTCCTGGATCTGAAGTCGCTTGGCGAAGGCGTCGACCACGCGGGCGAGCTTGGAGAGCCCGACGACACGATCGGTTGGGACGTAGCCGACATGGGCAACGCCGATGATCGGCACCATGTGGTGCTCGCAGTACGACTCGAACTCGATATCGCGTAGCAGCACGACCTCGTCGTAGCCGTCCACGTCCTCGAAGGTCTTGGCGAGGTGCGCGGCCGGGTCCTCGGCGTAGCCACGGAACAGCTCGCGGTACGCCTTGACGACGCGGGCCGGGGTCTCGAGCAGCCCCTCACGATCGGGGTCGTCGCCGGCCCAGCGGATGAGCGTCTTCACCGCAGCCATGGCCTCCTCCTTCGAGGGGGCGCCGGACGGGGTCTCGTAGCCGTCCGTCTCGCGATGTACGCGCTTGGCGGCGATCTCGTTCACTCGACCAGGCCCACCGGGGTCTCGGTCGCGGCGTGGTCGGCTGAGGGCTCGCCAGCCTCGGCGGTGTCGCCGTCCTCGGGGGCGTCGCCCGCGTCGAGGTTCTCGCCGGCCCACTTGCCAGCGGCCAGCAGGTAGGCGCACAGCGCGTGGACGTCAGCGCCGCTCTCGGCGGCGAGGACGGTCGCGACAGCCTCGCAGTCCTCTTCGGGGAGCTTGGCGACGAACTTGGCGAAGCCCTCCTGAAGGTCGTCGGGCATCCGGTCGACCGAGTCACCGACAGTCTCCTCATCGGTACCCTCGCCAGCGTTCTCGATGAGCTCGTCCGCGCTCTCCATAAGAGCGGCGCCGAAGTCGGCCCACTGCTGGATCAGCGCGTGACCGCGCGCGGCCTGATCGACCGGCTCGTCGTCCTCGCCCTCCTCCTCGGAGGGATCGTCGGACTCGTCGGCCGGCGGCATCGGCTTGCCGGTAGGGCCGGAGGCGTGGGCGTCGACCAGGGTCTTGAGCTTGTTCGGGTTGATCATCGTGAGTCCTCTCGAGGTGGTCTAGGCGTATCACGCGCAGGCCGGCTGGTGCAACTATGGCGGTGGCCCGCCGACCATGACCTTGCGCCCGTTGACTATCTGCCAGGCGAAGCCGCCCCAGTGCGGTCTCCAGGGCTGGAGCACGGCACGATCGTTGGGGCGGTTCGGAGGGTGCGCCCAAGACTTCCCGGCGAACCAATCTCCGACGGGGAGTGGTGGATTCTTGGGGAAGTAGAATAGCCCAGCGGCCGGGGCGACCTGGCCGTGGAGGGCGACGGAGTCGTTGCCGACGCGGTCGTCGAGCTTGGTCAGCGTCCAGTCATCGACGAGCTCGCACCACCGCATCATCATGTCGGGGAAGTCCTGCTGCATGGACTTCACGGCGTCGAGCTGGGTCGCGTTGTAGGCCCACGCCTGCTCGGTGCGGGCGATGCGCTCGGCCCGCCACCACTCCATGTCGACGGCCTTGAGAATGCGGTCGATGGCCTCGTGGCCGGTCTCGTTGGTCGCCAGCGACAGCGCGAGCTGCTGTTCCATCTTGCCGACGGCGTGCTTGCCCCATGCCTGCATCGATCGCTTGTTCAGCGCGAGCAGGCTGGTCTTCTTGCGGTCGACGACGCCAGCGAAGCGTGAGGCTTCCTCGACCGGGACGATCGTGTCGCGCCCGCTGGTGTGCTTCTCGACTCCGCGCATGTCGCCGATGAGGCCGTGCATGGCGTCGCGCTGGGTGTCCTGCGTCGCCTTCCCGAGCTCGGCACCGAGACGGTTCGCGATGTCGATCATGCCCTGCTTCACCTGGAGCAGCATCGCTCGGTGCTGCGCGATGGTGAGTGGGGCGGCCCCACGGCCGATGGCCTTGGAGAGCTTGGCCTGGAGCTCTGCCTCAGCCTGGTCGTAGAGCTTCTTCAGGCGTGCAGCACCGCCGCGATCGAGCAGCCGGTTGAGGCGCTCGCCGTGGGCCTGGCCCGCTTGCTTGAGCGAGAGGGGACGGCTCACCTGAACAGGCGGACGTTGCCGGTCACCCGGAACTTGCCCCCGGTCGCGCCAACGACCACCGCAAGACGCTGGCGGGCCGAGGCGAGGTTGAGGTTCCAGACCGCGCCACCAGCGGTACCACCGGCCGTCGAGATCGTGGACGCGGCGAGGGTCCCGTTGATCGTCGGGACCACGGCGCCGGCCGTGTTCTCCGGGATCCACAGCCCCGCCGTGGTCGGTGAGAACGCGGTCGCGTCGCCCTGGTTCGTGTCGTGAGGGACAACACCGGTAAGGATGATCGCGGCATCCCACTGCGCGTGGAACGACTGGGAGAACACCGACGCGCTGTCCTCGCGGCGCAGCTCGAAATAGTACGTCGTGCCGAGGACGAGCGTCGCCCAGCCATAGCCGTCGAGGGTGACGGGAACTCCGGCGGCGCTGACTGGGACGATGGCGTTCGACATGAGATCTCCTCAGACGTGGATGGAGCGCGAGACCTGCACCATCGGCTTGTCGGCGCCGGGGCCGCGATCGATCTCGACAAGGACGTAGCTCGGCGCGCGTGCGGCAGCCTGCTCGAGTTCACGCTGGTGTGACCGGCAGGCGGCGACCTTCGAGAACATGACCATCGGCCCGAAGGTCATCGGGACGCACGGGATGGTGCGCGAGCCGTCGGGGTTGGTCAGCGCGATGGCCGCGGCCATCTTGGGGCACTGCGCGATGAAGTCGTCGTGCAGCATGAACATCTTGGCCTGAACGATCGGCAGGTTCTTGCAGCCCGGCGCCTGGCACGGCTGGCGAAAGGCCAGCTTGGCGTGGACCTCCTGCGCGGTCTGCACACCACCGAATAGCTTGGTCCGGTGGACGATCGGGTTGAGGTTGCGACGGGTCTTGTTCAGGTTGTTCACTTGAGACCTCCGAGATCGTGGAACTTGCTGACCTGCTCCCGCCAACCGGGGCCGGGGCCCTTAACGAACTTGCCGCTGTCGCCAAGATTGGCGCGCGAACCTCCACCCCACACGATGTGGCCGCCGTTGGCCTTGGCCCACGCATCAGCCGCGGCGAGCTTCGCACGACCGTTGTTGTCCTCGAGTGCCGGCCGCGCACCACCGATCATCACCGTATCTCCGAAGTAGGAGACGCCGGCTGGTGGGGCGGTGAGCTTGGCTTCTTCATGGCTACCCTTCAACGCCGGCTTCCCACCGACGAGGGCGCTGATCTTCCTTGGGTCGACAGCCATGGGTGACCCGACCCTATCACATCAGGGCTCGCCGTACAGCCCGGAGAGCGCGGCCCAACCGGCCCGGTCCGTGACCGACACCGACCGGGCCATCACCCACAGGTCGACGCAGGGGCACCCCTGGCGCCCGTCGTCAATCGCGTCGAAATAGCCGGCCAGGTACTCGTCGACGAAGGCGCGCATCTCCCGGTCGGCTGCGGCCCACGACGCGCGGCTGGCGTCGTCCTGCGCGTCGCCGGTGACGCCAGCCCGCACCAGCGGGTCGAACTCCGCGAGGTGCTGCCGAGCCCGGTTGGTGCGCGGTGACCAGAGCAGGAGGACATGACCGGCCTTCTTGAGCGCGGCCAGGGACTCGCGAGCGCCCGCGATGCAGAGCAGGTCAGGCCCGATGCGAGTCGCGACCGAGTCGAAGTCGACGGCGATGATCACTAGAACTTGAACGCCTTCAACACGACCTTGTCGTGCAAACGATCGAGTGCTAGCTTCGGGTCAATCTTCATCATTTGATCATCCGTGCGAGAGGCCCGCCTTCACGAGTGCGAGGCGGAGCTTGGGGCTGATACCGCGCTGGTCCGGGGCATCGACAACGATAGACCCCGTCGAGGCGGAGACGATCTTGAGCCCCGCGTCCTTGATGAACCCGACGGCGAAGCCGATGTCCTTCGGCTCGGAGAGCTTGACCTCGAGCTTGTCAGGGCCCACGAGGTGGATCGTTGCGGAGCCGGATGCCTTCATGGGGCTCGAGGAGATCGGCCTGAGCGGACCCTTCCCCTTGTTCACTAGCGCGATGATCTTCTTGGTCGGGATGGCCATGTGACTACTCCTCGTCGCTGGGCTGGGCCGTGCGGTAGATCTCGAATTTGAACGGATAGAACCAGGCCGCGAGACGCACGAGCTGGTAGAAGATGAAGAACCGCCATCGCTTGTACGGCACCGGCGGGTCGACTTCAACCGCCATGGTCAGCCCGCGCAAGCGCACCTCACGAGCCTCGCGCCCCACAACCGCTTCAGCCTGTGCAGCGGTCTGGGGTACGAGCACAACGACCACAGCCGCCTTGATGGCGGCGTTCGGATCGAGCGCAGCTAGCGCGAGTTGCTGATCTGGAGACATCAGCTCAGATGGAACTCGGTGAGCATGCCATTGACGTGGTTGACCATCTCGTAGATTTCCTTGATCGCCGAGCGACGCGGACCAGCGGCATTCATCGCAGCCGAGAGACTGGTCATCGCGTTTGCAAGCTGCTGCTCGGCCTTGTCGAGCGCGGCCATCATCTGGTCCTTCTGGGGGTTACCTACGCCCTTCTTCCCACCTACCATCGCAGAGATCTTCTTCGGATTGACTATCATGTTACTTGCCCACTTTCACGCCGGCCTTCTTGGCCTCGTCTGCGACTTCGTCCAGCTCGTTGTGCGCGTCCTCGAGAGCCTGCTCGGCGTCAAGGACCTTCTTCTTGAGGGCGGCCAGCTTGGTCTGGTAGTCCGCCGCGAGTGCATCGGCGTCGTACTGTGACGCCTTCTTGGCACGGGCAGCGGCCTCCTTGGATGCCTTGTCCCGCTCCTCAGCCTTCGCCTGCGCCTTGTCCTCGTCATCGTGCCGGTGCTTGTAGACCGACGCGGCTACACCAGCCGCCGCGCCCACCTTGAAGGGGTTGGCCTTGATGTAGTCGACGATACCCTTGATCGACGGCGGCATGGCTACTTACCCCACCCGGTCGGCGCGGCCGGTTCCGCTGCAAAGAAGGTCTTACCGACTTCCCCGAGGATTTTGTCTGCCGCCTCTTCGGTGATCGGGAACGAGGCGATGATGAGCTGCACGGCCGAGTCGCGCGGCAGTTCCCGGCGAGCGACTGAGGCCACGACCTCTTGGAGCGCGGTGACCTGCGCGCCATTGAGGGCGGGGGCGGGGTCCTTCGCCTCGGTCGAGCCGGGCTGGGCGGTGGCACCCCCTTGGTCCGGCGCGGGCTCGGTCTCCCCACGGTCGGCCGCACTCGGGCCAGCCATCGCCATGTCGTCGAAGCCGCCCTGCACCTTGCCCGCGGCCTCGGTCATCTTGTCGACGAGCCCGCCGACGTCCTCGATCTGGAAGTACGGCGCGACGAGCTTGCTGGCGTGGTGGTCGTCCACCAGCCCGCCGGTCTTGGCCGCGACGGCGGCCTGCACCGCGTTGTTCGCGTCGTTGATGTCGGGCTCGAAGTAGGGGGGCCAGGTGAGCTGGATCTGGTACGGCCCCGGTCCGAGCTTCTGGTCGACCAGGACCTTCTTGCCGTTGGGGCCAGGCCCCAGCTTCTTCGGCAGCGTGAAGGTGGAGCGCACGATCGCCCCGCCCTCGGTGCGCGGCTTGGTGAGCCTGGCGGCGGCGGTGAGCACCATGTTGAGCAGGCGCTTGACGCCGATCTCACCGTACTGCTCGCGCAGCGTGTCGGCCTTGGCCAGCATGGCAGCGAAGTTGCGGACGACCTCGGTGGCCGTCTTCTGGCCGTCAGGCTGCTCGAGGACGCACTGCGCGACCTCAAGGACGTTGTCCTTGTAGACCCCGGCCTGCTCGCGGGCCTGCTGGATCCCGGAGCCGTTCATCTCCATGTACTGGGCCGAGCCTCCGGCCGGCATCTTGATTGCGTTAGCCGAGCCCTTGCGGACCTCGCCCATGGCGGCGTCGGTGGAGATGACGACGGTCGGATCACAGTTCGCCAAGATGCCACGCTCGGACTGCGCGTTCAGCCGGTCGATCGCCTCGACCATGTCGTAGGCTCCGATGCAGTCCGGGTCTCCGTCGAGGTCGGTGATGTTGGGCTGGTTCTGGATCCAGACGATCGGGCAGAACCCGTGGTTGTGGGTGACCGACGCGGTCACCTCCCACGTCGGGTCACGACCGTCACGCTGCACCGGGGCCGGCTTGAAGATGGTGTCGGTGGTCTGGTCGACGACGCGGCGATACCACATCTGGACCTCGACCCACTCGCCTGTCTCGGGGTCGCGCCGCTCCTGCGGGAACGTGTAGCGGTACTCGAGCTCGGCTAGCACCAGCGCCGCCCGGTCGGCGAACTTGGGGTGACACCAGCGAGGGTCGAACACCTCGAACACCGGGCGTCCGTTGAGCAGCTTGAAGCCGACGACCGCGGTGCCGGTGCCGCCGCCGAAGGCGCGGGCCTGCATGAAGGTGTGCCAGAGCCGGCCCACCTCGGCGACGGCGTTGAGGAAGTCCTCGCTGTCGGGGTCGCCGTCGACATCGATACGCGGGTGGCGCTTCTGGCCGAACAGGAGTCCGGTGAAGCGGTCGACGATGACCTTCACCAAATGGTAGGGGGCCGACGGGCGGCGGAACTTGATCGGCAGCGTCTCCGACGAGGAGATGTAGAAGCCGGGCGGAACGTAGCCAGCTAGGGCGATTGAGTCGTACTCGACCTGGCCGACGGCCTTCGAGCCGTCCCAGGCAACCGAACGGTTGTTGTACTGCTCGGTGCGGTAGTACGCCCACCGTCGATCGAGGAGCTGCTGCCGAGGCGACAGGCGCAGGTCACGAGAGCGCGCACCCTCGTCATGGATGAGCTGAGAGCTCGCTGCTGCCGCCGCGGCCGAACCGCCGCCTCCGGTGAAGGCCATGAGGCGACCCTATCACCACCCCGGCCCGACCGCTACGCCTACGCGCGCCCCCCGTGGGCGTCATCCCCACTGGTCGGCCATCGCTTTCGCAATCCCGGCGTACTTTGGATCGATTGTCATGCGTCCGCCCTTACGACGGTTACTTCAGCCTCTCGACCATCTCGATGTGCGACCCGGCCTTGACGTGGTCACCCGCCCGCATGGCCTCGATGCCTGCCTTGAGCTGGAGTGCGACTAGCGCCTCCTTGAGCTGGAGGTTCATCTTGGTCACGTCCTTGTGAGGCTGGTCGTCCACCGGGTGAACCTCGACCACATGTGGCGCCACCCGGTTCGCCACCGAGCCGAGGACGTCGGTCTTAGGGATGCCCATCTCGGCGGCGACCACCTCGACCACCTGACTGATGGCGAGCTCAATCCGCAGCGCGCAATACTCACGCACCTTTGGCCAGA
>Ga0315287_10004386_pt1 | contig 13761 bp, 19 predicted proteins | sample YL17G11_0_MG_FD_205037 | JGI IMG/M metagenome (GOLD analysis project Ga0315287, IMG submission 205037) | Sediment microbial communities from Yellowstone Lake, YNP, Wyoming, USA - YL17G11_0 | ecosystem: Environmental > Aquatic > Freshwater > Lake > Sediment | place: USA: Wyoming | collected... | reverse complement strand
TGGTCGAGAAGCGAGGGCTCAGTCAGACCGATGTCGCAGGGATCACCGGGATGACGCAGCCCAAGGTGTCGCACGTGCGGCGGTACAAGCTCCAGAACATCTCGCTCGAGCGCCTGATGCAGGCGTTGGTATCGCTCGACCAACGGGTGGAGATTGTGGTTCGGCCGGCGCGTCGCGCGCACGGCGCAGGCATCACGGTTGCTGCTTAGAGCAGCCGGTGGTGAATGGCTCCGACCGGCCAGGAGCCGGCATTCGTCTTGCCGTCACATAGCCGACGTTCGAGCCGCCAGGATTTAGTGCGCTGGCGTCTTCGACGCCGCTTCCGACGCCCTTTTGCGAAGCGCCCAGCCGCATTGCATCAGGCGCGCGCTTCTGGCTGCAGCGCGATGATCGCCATACCCGCCAGCGCCACGGCGGCGCCGACCCAGTCCCAGCGCGTCAGCGCCACGCCGTCGACAAGGTGCAGCCAGGCCAGCGCCACCGCGATGTACATGCCGCCATAGGCCGCGTATGTCCGCCCGGCGGCGGCCGGGTGCAGGGTCAGGAGCCAGGCAAACGCCGCCAGCGCAAGCGCGGCTGGCAGCAACAGCCATATCGGCTTGCCCTGCCGCAGCACCAGCCAGGGCAGGTAGCAGCCGACGATCTCGAGCAAGGCCGTGACGGCGAACAGCGCCGACACCTTGAGCAGTTCCATCAAGCTGCCTCCTGCAACGCGGCGATCAGCGGACAGGCAACCCGGCCGCGAACGCCTTCGCAGCGCGTCACGAGTGCCGCCAAGGCAGCTTCGATGCGCTGCAAGTCGGCCAGCCGCTGGCGCACATCGAAGAGCCGGTGCGCCGCGATCTCGCGCGCCTCACCGCACCGCGTGCCGTCCTCGAGCTGCAGCAGCTGCGCCACTTCATCGAGGCTGAAGCCGATGCGCTGGGCCGATTTGATGAAGCGCACCCGGGCCGCGTCGTCCGAACCGTAGCGACGCACGCCGCGGTGCGGCCGCTCGGGCTCAGCGAGCAGATGGCGGCGCTGGTAGAAGCGGATCGTCTCGACGTTGACGCCCGCTGCAGCGGCCAGCGCGCCGATGGTCAGTGTGTCGGTGGCTTCGGGCATGGCGCTTGACTCCGTACTCAGGTACGGAAGTATGCTTTGCTCCATGGATTCAAGTTCGGCTTCGTCCTCGTCTTCCCCGCGGCCCTCAGGAGGCGAGCGAGGACCTTTGCTCGCCGGCGCGCTGGCAGCCCTGCTGGCCTCGAGCTGCTGCCTCGGCCCGTTGGTGCTGCTGGGCCTGGGTGTGTCGGGCGCCTGGATCGGCAATCTCACGGCGCTCGAACCCTGGCGCCCCCTGTTCATCGCTGTGGCGCTGGGTGCCTTGCTGCTGGCGGCGCGCCGCATCTGGCGGCCTGCGGCGGCTTGCGCGCCGGGTAAGGTGTGCGCGGTGCCGCAAGTACGACGCGCCTACCAGTGGACGTTTGCGGCTGTCGCACTCCTGGTGGGCGTGGCGCTGACCTTCCCATGGGTCGCTCCGTGGTTCTATTGAAAGGAGAGCGCGACATGAACAAGTGGCTGGTATTGATCCTGTGCAGCGTGTTGGCGGCGCCGGCTTGGAGCGCACCGCGCACCGTGACCTTGTCATTGCCCACAATGGACTGCGCGGTCTGCCCGATCACCGTGAAGAAGGCACTGGGCAAGGTCGACGGCGTCAGCCGGGCCGAAGTGGACTTTGGCAAGCGTCAGGCCATCGTCAGCTTCGACGACGCGAAGACCAGTGCGGAAGCCCTGACGCGTGCGACGAAGGACGCAGGTTACCCATCGACGGTGGTCGGGAGCGCGAAGTGACGACGACCCCAGCCGCCGTGTCGCTGTACTCGACCCTGACCTGTCCGCAGTGCGGCCACGCCAAGACGGAGACCATGCCCACCGATGCCTGCCAGTGGTTCTACGAGTGCGAGCAATGCCACGCGGTGCTCAAGCCCAAGCCGGGTGATTGCTGTGTCTACTGCTCCTATGGCACCGTGCCATGCCCGCCGATCCAGGTGCAGCGCCAGGGCGGCGCGGGAAGCGGTTGCTGCGGCTGAAGACTTCAGCGCGACAAGGGGCTGTTCGTGCTGGGGCTGTCGATCGACACCCGCGCCGAAGAAGCACGCCCACCTGAACAGCAAGGGCTACGGCTTTGCGTCGGACTGGCTCGGCGCGGAACTGAAACAGACCTGGCCCAAACCCAAGGGGCCGCCCGTGGTGGTGGTGCGGGGACGCAACGGCCGCGTGCTGTTGGCCGAAGCCGGACAACTCTTTCCTGAAGACGTGGAGCAGATCGCGCGCTTCCTGTGATCGGCCATCGGGCGTTGACCGCCTGCGGCCCCAACCATGGAAGTGCCTCTATGTATGACGGTCAGGCGCTGGGCTGATCGGCTCCAGCGTCGGGCCGGATCAAGGCCAGCAGTTGCGGCAGTCGTTTGCTCACCGCGCGTTCGGCGTCGCGCTCGATCGCGCGGTAGACCGACAAGACCCGCGCACCGCTGTCGGTGAGTTCGGCCCCGCCGCCGGCCGCACCACCACGTTGTGTCAGCACGAGCGGTTCGATGAAGTCGCCATTCATCGCCCGCACCAGCGACCACACGCGCTGGTAGCTCATGCCCAGCCGGCGCCCGGCCTCGGCGATGGAGCCCGTCTTGGCGATGGCCTGCAGCACGTCGGCCTTGCCCGGGCCGATGGCCACCGCGTGCTTGACCTGGACACGAAAGCGCGTCCTGGCATCCAGCGGTGAGGTGCTGAGCGTGGGCTTCATGGTGGCCTGCATTCTCGCTTGCCCGCATCAAGTGCCGGATGCAGCTTGCATCCACTGGTCGTCCTCGCCGCGGCGATATACTTTCACAGCGATATCGCTTTCTGTGCATATCGAGCGCGCCAGCTTGCCGCCCCCGCTCCCTGACCGGAGACCTGCAATGCCCCAGTTTCGTCGCCGCCTTGCCAGCAGCCTGGCCGTTGTTGCACTGTCCTTGACCTGCCTGCTGCCGCTGCGGGCACAGACCCCGCCGACGGTGGCTGCGGCAGCCGACCTGAAGTTCGCCGTCGAAGAGGTGGCCGCACTGTTCGAGAAGCAATCCGGCCAGAAGCTGCGGCTGGTGTTCGGTTCGTCCGGCAACTTCAAGACCCAGATCCTGCAGGGTGCGCCGTTTCACATGTACATGTCGGCCGACGAGGGTTTCGTCTATGAGCTGGCCGACGCCGGCAAGACCGAAGACCGCGGACGTCTCTATGCGGTGGGCCGCATCGGCATCATGGTGCCGCCGGGCTCGCCCTTGAAGCCCGATGGAGAGTTCAAGGATCTGGCCGCGGCGCTGAAGGACGGCCGGCTGCAGAAGTTCGCCATCGCCAACCCCGACCACGCACCCTACGGCGCCCGTGCCAAGGAGTCGCTGCAGTACGCCGGCCTGTGGAACACGATCCAGCCCAAGCTCGTGTTCGGCGAGAACATCGCGCAGACCGCGCAGTTCGCCACCTCGGGCTCCACCCAGGGCGGCATCATCGCGCTGTCGCTCGCGCTGGCGCCCGCGGTGGCCAAGACCGGCAGCTTCCAGCTGATCCCGGAAAGCTGGCACCAGCCGCTGAAGCAACGCATGGTCCTGGTCAAGGGGGCGCCGCCGGCGGCGAAGGCCTTCTACGAGTTCATCTCGACCCCCGCCGCGCAGGCGATCATGGTGCGTTACGGCTTCGCGATGCCCAAGGACTGAGGGCGCACACCGACCATGGACTGGCAGGCGCTGATTCTTTCGCTCGAGCTGGCGGCCGCCACGCTGCTCGTGCTGTTGCCCACCGGACTCCTGTTGGGCCGCTGGCTGGCACGCACCGGCTTTGTGGGCAAGCCCTGGATCGAGGCGCTGGTGGTGCTGCCGCTGGTGCTGCCGCCCACGGTGCTGGGCTACTACCTGCTGGTCTCGATGGGCGGTGCGTCGCCGCTCGGCGCCTGGGTGCAGCAGGCCTTCGGGGTGTCGCTCACCTTCAACTTCCTGGGCCTGCTGATCGCCTCGGTGATCTTCAACGTGCCCTTCCTGGTGCAGCCGGTGCAGCGCGCCTTCGAGGCCATCCCGGCCAACCTGGCCGAGGCGGCGGCGGTCAGCGGCCTGTCGGCCTGGCAGACCTTCTGGCGCATCGAGCTGCCGCTGGCCTGGCCGGGGGTGCTGTCGGCTTGTGTGCTGACCTTCGTGCACACGCTGGGCGAGTTCGGCGTGGTGTTGATGGTGGGCGGCAGCATCCCAGGCGAGACCAAGACCATCGCCATCTCGATCTACGACAAGGTGCAGTCCTTCGATCTCGCAGGCGCCAACCAGATGGCGCTGTTGCTGCTGTTGTTCTCTCTGGGTGCGGTGGGTGCGTCGTTCTTCGCGTCGGCACGGCTGGCGGTGCGGCGGTGAGCGGGCCGGACCTGAAGACCGGCCTGGCTCTGGTCGTCGAGGTCGAGCAGGCGCACCCGATGCCGTTGTCCGGCAGCCTGCGCTGCGACGCGGGTGAACTGCTGGCGCTGGTGGGGCCGTCGGGGGCCGGCAAGACCTCGCTGATGCGCGTGCTGGCGGGGCTGATGCGGCCGCAGCACGGCCGCGTGGCGGTGGGCGGCGAAGTCTGGTGCGACACCGCGCAGGGCATCTTCTGGCCGCCGCAGCGGCGCCATGTCGGACTGGTGTTCCAGAACTACGCGCTGATGCCGCATCTGGACGCTTCGGCCAACGTCGCGCTGTCGCTGCTGCACCTACCGCGTGCCGAACGCCTGAAGCAGGCGCGCCACTGGCTGGACCACGTGGGCCTGAGCACCGAGCAGCAGGCGCGCCGGCCGGCAGCGTTGTCGGGCGGGCAGCAGCAGCGCGTGGCCGTGGCGCGTGCGCTCGCCAGAGAGCCCAAGCTCTTGCTGCTGGACGAGCCCTTCTCGGCCGTGGACCAGATGAACCGCCAGGGCTTGTACCGGCTGATTGCCGACTTGCGGCGCGAACTGGCCATCCCCATCGTGCTGGTGACGCACGACCTGAACGAGGCGCGCATGCTGGCCGACCGACTGGTGGTGATGGACAAAGGGCAGGTGTTGCAGCAGGGCTCGCCAGCACATATCCACAACGCACCGCGCAATGCGCGTGTGGCTGACCTGGTGGGCATCCAGAACCGCTTCCGGGGCGAGTGGCTGGGCCCGGCCGCAGTGCCTGGCCAGGGTTTGCTGCGCTGGACCGGCGACGCCGCCACTGCCGCACCGGCCCCCGTGCTGACGGTGCGCGACAAGGGCAAGCTGGAGGTGGGCCAGCTGCTGAGCTGGGTCATCCCCAGCGACGGCATCCGTCTGGTTGAAGCGACCGCGCAGCAAGCCGGCGACTTCAGCGCCGAGGTGGTCGCTGCCCGCCATCTGGGCGAGATCACGCTGGCGACGCTGTGCGTGGCTGAAGTGCCGGGCGCCGAGTTGGTGTTGACGCTGTCGGGTGCGCAGCGGCGCGATCTGGTGGCTGGTGCGCGCGTGGCAGTTCGGCTGGACTTGGGCCTGGTGCACGTGATGCCGCAGCGTTCGGCCTGACGCACGGGAGCCCGGCGTGGGCGTGCCGCACTGGCTCACCGAAGGCCGCGCCGGGCTGCTGCTGGCGTTCGCTGGCGGCGCGGTCATTGGCATGCTGGGTGGACTCATCGGGTTGGGTGGCGCCGAGTTCCGCTTGCCCTTGTTGCTGCTGTTCGGCTTTGCGGCACTGCCGGCCGTCATCGTCAACAAGGCCATCAGCCTGGTCGTCGTGACCGCGGCGCTGGTCTTCCGCAGCGCGGCCGTGGCGCCAGAGGCTGTGGCTGCGGAGTGGGCTGTGATCGCCAATCTTCTGGCCGGCAGCCTGCTGGGCGCGTGGCTGGCTGCGGGCTGGGCCATACGCTGGCAAGGCGCGCCATTGCAGCGTGTGATGGCGCTGCTGTTGGTGCTGATTGCAGCGGCCTTGCTGCTGGGGCATGAGCCCGCGGGTGCAGAGCCGGCGCTGCAAGGGCTGGCGCTGCGCGTGGCCGGCGTGGCCGCAGGCCTGCTCATCGGCATCGTGGCCTCGCTGTTAGGTGTGGCCGGTGGCGAATTGCTGATCCCGACCCTGGTGCTGCTGTTCGGCATCGACCTCAAGCTGGCGGGCAGCCTGTCGCTGGCCATCAGTCTGCCGACCATGCTGGTGGGCTTTGCGCGCTACAACCAGGACAACAGCTTCGCGGTACTGCGCAGGCACCGGAGCTTCGTGCTGGCGATGGCCGCTGGCTCGGTGACCGGAGTGGCGGCGGGTGGCCTGTTGCTGGGCGTCGTGTCAGCATCGTTGTTGTTGCCGATGCTGGTGGCCGTCCTGCTGGTCTCGGCCCTCAAGACTTGGCGCCACGCAAACGGAGGTGGCGAAGGCGCCGCATAAGCCTGTGGCCAGGAGTGAGTGAACGACTGCTGTGTCAACCGGGCTATGGCTCCTATGGGTCGAGTCCAGCCAGCCGGGGCTGTTCGGTGGGCGGCCGGTCTGCACCGTATTGCTGACGTTCGGCGTTTGCGCCTCGACTGCTCCGTCGTGGCCGCGACCGGACTGAGGTAGCCGTCCACTTCGTCATGCCGAATTCTGTGCCGTAATCAGCAGGCGACTCGGTCCGGACTGCGCCTATCGTCGGTGGACGAACAGCCAAGCCCACCCGCCGCCATGAAGCCCACCGCCGACCGCACGCCCCTCCGCGACCAGCCCGTCTCCTCTGTGCGCAATTCGCGACGAAAAGTCGCTCTAATCCATCGCCATTCGCCGCTGCATCGCCGCCTAGAGTCTCCATCGCAAGACACCACGCCCTTCACGATGCAGCCCGACACCGCCCTGCCCTCAGCCCCCACCGGCGACTCGCCGCGCGTGCTCGCTCGCATGCCCGTCGTGCTCAAGATGACCGGCCTGGGCCGCTCGACGATCTACCGCTGGATCGCCGACGGCTCGTTCCCACCGCCGGTTCGCCTGGGTCCTCGCGCCGTGGCCTGGCGTTGGTCGGACCTTGATCAATGGACCCGGTCGCGCCCCGGCACACATTGACCGACAGATAGCGCGCGACATGCACGCTGCCAGGCTCGGGATGGACAGCGCCCCGGGGACAGGTACTGCCGTTTCGTACATTTCGCGTATTTCGCGTGTGCCTGCTAAACTTCCCGGCATGAAAGCCGCCCACAAGACCACCGCAGCGACCAGACCTTCGCGCCTGCCGGCGCTGACCGTGAGCATCGATATCGACCCCCTCGTCGAAGTCGTGCGCCGCCACGTCAAGCTCTCGGCGCAGGCCACCCGGCTGATCGAAGGCGACTTTGCGCGGCTGCTGCGCAACTCGGCGGTCCGCGGCGCCACCCGCAAGCGCAGCGCGGCACCTTCGCAAGACAACGACACCGTGCTCAGCACGCAGGACGCAGCTGATCTGGTCGGCATGTCACGCCCCTACATCGTGGCCCGCATCGAGGCCGGTGACATCCCTCTGCACCAGCAGGTCGGCAACCAGCGACGCGTGCTCAAGTCCGCCGTCGAGGCCTGGCATCGCCGCGAACAGACGCGCCGCAGGCGCGCGCTCGGGCAGCTCGGCGCCGAGCTCGACGACGAGATCTTCTCGCGCTGACTGCGGTGGTCCCCGTTGTCGCCGACACCGACACCTTGTTCGGCGGCACGACGCGCGGGCTGCTGATCCACCTCGACTATCGCGGACTGATCCGGCTGCACTGGAGCGCGCTGATCCTGGATGAGTTGAGCCGCGCGCTCGTCGATACCGGCCGCAAGGTCGACGCGCGGGCAGCTCAACGGCACGAGCAGCTCATGCGGGATTCACTGCCGCACGCCGAGATCGATCTGGCGTCTGTCAACGCACAGGTCGCTGCCGTCGCCGCTGCGGTTCGCTCCAAGAAGGACGCGCACGTCGCGGCGTGCGCCCACGTCATCGTTGCTGACAAGTACTACCCGCAGGACAGGGTCGTCAGTCTGGTGACGAAAAACATTCGCGACTTCAGAGTTCGCAAGCTCGCGGAGATGGGCGTCGAAGTGAAACGGCCCGACGACTTTCTGCTGGCGCTGTTTGAACAGGACGCACTTGGCGTGGCAGCAGCGTTCGCCGCGCTGCGGGCCACTCTGCGCTCGGCCCCAATGCCCGAGGCATTGCTTGAACGTCTCTCTGCCGATGGGCAAGCGCAGACTGCGCTGGCCATGCGAGCGGCACTGCGGCGCAACGAAGTGCAGTTGTAGGACGGGCTCTGCCTGCGATGCACGACCGCCTGGTTCAATGGACCCGCTCGCTCGACACCGCGCAGCACTGAGTTCACCGCGCGCCACGCCGAGTCCAGGGCGGGCAAAGCCCGGCGCCAGCGCACCCTTGACGCGGCGTGGCACGCCCGCACGCTGCCGGGCTCGGGCAGGATGCCTTCGGCGCCCTGCCCCCGAGCCCGTCCGGCGGCGAGGACGCGATCGTCAGTCTGGACTGAACCGCTTCGGCGCTCAATCAGCGTTCGATCTCTGGACCGCGACGCGCATGTTCAGGTTGCACAGGGGAGCGCTGCACATCGCGCGTAGGCGCGGCCTGCTTGCGCAGCATCGGCATGTTCTTCACGAAGTCGATGATCTGCCTGGCCAGCTTGCGGTCCTCGAGGCTGCCTGAGTGGGCCAAGGCCATGGCGATGCGCTTCCAGGCAGCGAGCGACCCGTTGCGGCTGAGGCGTGTGGCAGCGCCACCCTTGTTTGCCGGCCGGTGGGCTTGCGGGCGACCCTCCTCCTGCGCCCTGAGGCGCCACAACGAATCCCGGTTGCGGACCTCGCCACGCGTGGCCTGGCGCGTCGCCTCGGCATCGATGCCCCGCTCGCGCAGCCGCTCGGCGAAGGTCTCGCGCCAGCGCTGCAGATCGGCCTTGCGTGGATTCAGGCGCAGCCCGTGCTTGGACTCGGCCTTGACGCTCAGGTGCACATGCGGGTTGGCCTGGTGCTCGTGCAGGACCATCACGTAGCGGTGGTCGGCGAACTCGATCTTGGCGAACTCGCGCGCAGCCTGCTGCACGGTGAGTGGGTCGGTGCCCCGTGGCATCGACAGCATGATGTTGAAGGCCTCACGGCGGTGACCTTCCTGGTCGATGCGGGCGCCACCGAGTTGCCACTGGCGTTCGATCTCGCGCACGGCGTCCTTGCCGCGCTCGACCACGCTGCGGTCGTCTTCGATGTCCAGGCGGCCGTTCTTGGTGATGTAGCGGAAGTGGGCGGCGATGGCTCCCATGCCACGTCCGCCGCCCGTGACCTTGACCATGACCTGGGGTGCACGGCGCACGGTGGCTTCGATGCGGGTGCGGACGGCTGCAGCCCGGTCCTGCGTCGCGTGCGGGCGGGGCTGCAGTTGCGGCGTACGGGACTTGACGATGCGGTTGCGGGGGTAGAACAGGCGCTCGCCCCATTCGATGAGGACGCCGTCGAGGTGTGCGTTTGCGCTCATGGTGATCTCCTTTGTGCTGCGACAGGTGCCGAACGGCGCCCGCCGATGCGCGCGCATGAGCACTCGGCCAGGATGGTGGCCGCCTTGTCGAGATGCGAGCGCACGTCGATATCCAGATGGTCCAGGCGCTCGCGGTACTGAAGTGCCGCGTCCATGGCCCCACGCCGGAGAAGCTGCGTGAGGTGGTTGATGTCGCGGCTGAGGACGGCCAGTTCCGCCGACGATTGGCTCAGCGCAGCGGCTGCGGCCTTGCGGTCGGCCGAGGCGGTGACGGGCGGGGCGCCGTCGATCAATCGGCTGAGGTAGGCGCCGCGCGACAGGCCGGCGGCGCGGGCATGGTGATCCAGGCGCTGCGAGGCCAGGCGGGTCAGTCGAACGGAGAGCTTGACGTGGGGCGTGGGTGGCTGGCCATCAGCGAAGCCCGTTTTCTGGGTGATGGCAATGCTTTGGTCTGCATCGAGTGCGGCAGCCAGTGCGCTGCGCAAGACATCGGACTCGGTCATGCGGCGCTCGGCCGCGCGCGCTGCCAACGCGGCCCTGAGGCCACGCAGGTCGACGGTGAAGTACTCACGCGCCATGGGGGTCGTCGGTCAAGAATGGCTGCCCGCGCGGCGCACACCACAGAACGCGGCGGCGAGCCCATCCTGCCATCCATCTTCTTCGGCTCTCTTCACTTCATTCCTCAGAAGTTCAGCGTTCGGTCTGCGAAGGGGTCTGACGGTCAGACCCCTGCAGCCACCGCCTCGTGATGTCTTCCACCCGGATGCGCAGGGCAATCAGCTCGGGCGACGCGACCTTGTAGGAGTTGGACGGCCGGATCCGGCCAAGCGCACGCTCCAGCCGATCGCAGGCGGCGTTGGCCTGGGTGATGAGCTTGTTGGAGGGCGACGTGGTTACCTCGCTCGCTGCGCCGTCGTCGTGCGAAATTCGCAGCGCCGATACCGTCGCCCGGGTGATCTCGACCCCGCTGGCCAAGAGGGCTCGCACCTGCGCGGGGCTGTCGGTGTGCAGCTTGGCGAGTTCATGCAGCGTGCGCGGTGACATGCAGCGGCCCGACTTCAATGCCTCGTTGAGTTCGGGTGGAAGATCCAGCAATGCGAGGTGGTGCGCCACCGTCGTCAGGTTCATGCCGAGCTGCCTGGCAATAGCCGCGTTCGAGTCACCTGCGACGACCTGCGCGCGGATGAACCTTGCCATTTCGCGCGGGGTCAGCCCATGACGCTTCTGGTTCTCGGCGACCTGGGCATAGCGATCGGCGGGCATGTCGCGCACGACCACAGGCACTTTATGTAAGCCCGCCCGCATCGCGGCGCGCAATCGCTTGGCTCCGAAGTGAATGCGGTGGCGTCCGTCGCCATTCGCAGGATGCACGACGAGTGGTTGCAGAACGCCGCGCTGTCGGATGTCCGCGGCGAGTTCTTCGAGCGCGTCCTCGGGGAACTCGGTGCGCGGGTTGCTCGGGTCCTCATAGATCAGCGAGACAGCCACAAGCATCGGCCTGCCGTCTGTTACTCCGGCCTCGGAATCAGCGGCTGGGATCGCCAACAGGACGGGCGGCGCGGCGTCCGAGTACGCGGCAGAGCCGGCGAGCCGCTGGATAGCGTTCGCCTCTGGCTCGAAGGCGAGCAGATCGAGTTGAGCGTCCTTTGATTTGTGCCGTGGCATGCGCATAAAGGCATCGTGCCGTCGCCGAGCGATGCGCGGAAGTCCCCGACAAGGCTGACCTCAAAGCTTGGCGAGGTACCGAGAGTGCTCAAGTGCGCCCGAGACGTCTCAGCAAGTCCCAGCGCCGTCACGCACAGTTTCAACTTTCTGCTGACGCTCTCGGTGCGGCGTGGCTCGGCTTGTTCGGCCCATTGCCGGCCTCCGATTGCGCACGCCGGTAGTCGCCGCACTTGCAGTGATGCGTGCGGCATGCCTTCCCGCAGATGTCTTCCCAGAGATTGACTAGGCTCTCGAGTGCGTATAAACTTTTATACAGATGATTTCGACAGTCGACGAAAGAGAGATCCGCTGGGTGGGTTCGTCGTATGACGATCTGCTGGCGTTTCCGAAGGGTCCTCGCAAGGAGGCGGGCTTTCAACTCGGGAAAGTGCAGGCCGGGCTGGAACCTACTGACTGGAAGCCCTTCGACGAGGTCGGTGCAGGTACCCGCGAAGTCCGCATCAGTGATGCCACAGGCATCTTCCGGGTGATGTACGTCGCGAAGTTCGAGGAAGCGGTTTACGTCCTGCACTGCTTCCAGAAGAAGACGCAGGCCACCTCGAAGCAGGACAAGGACATTGCCACGGCGCGCTATCGCGCCGTGGCGAATGCAAGAAAGGGCAAGTGATGACGATTGATACCGAGATCCGCCACGTCACGAAGGCTGGCGCCAACCTATTCCTGGAGCTGGGCTTCTCGGCGTCGGAAGCCAAGAAGTTGCACAGCGCCTCGCGCAAGCAGATCAACGACACGCGCCTGCTCAAGCAGCAGTTGATGACCGAGCTCTCGAACTGGATCACCGAACATCAACTCAGGCAGGCGGACGCGGCGCAGATTCTGATGGTCTCGCGCCCGCGAGTCTCTGATGTCGTGAACCAGAAGACTGCGAAGTTCACGATCGACACACTGGTCGAGATGCTGAGCCGCGTAGGCAAGCCCGTGCGTCTCGCCGTGGGCTGAGCCGATCATTGATTCGTCGACTTGAGACGGACACCTGAACGCGTAGGCTCCCCGAGTCGCATCCGGCAATGGGCGCAAGCGAGCGTGAAACTCTGGGGGTACGATAGGGGGTACACGCGGAGACAATCAAAAAATACTTAAGCAAAATCAAATAGATATACCTATAATGAAACTCGCCACCTGGAACGTCAACTCGCTCGCCGTGCGGTTGCCGCAATTGCTGGATTGGCTGGCCAACCACCATCCCGACGCCATGGTGCTGCAGGAAACCAAGCTCACTGACGACAAGTTCCCGCATGGCGAGTTCGAGGCCGCCGGCTATCGGGCCGAATGGTTCGGACAAAAGACGTACAACGGGGTCGCGTTGCTGTCGAAGACCGCGGCCACCGACGTCGTGCGCAACATTCCCGGCTTCAAGGACGACCTGGCCCGCGTGATCACCGGCACGGTCGACGGCGTGCGGATCGTCGGCGGCTACTTCCCCAATGGCCAGGCACCGGGCACCGACAAGTTCGACTACAAGATGCAGTGGTTGCGCGGGCTGCGTGAATGGTTGGCCGATGAACTCACGCGCCACCCCAAGCTGGTGCTGCTGGGCGACTTCAACATCGCGCCCGACGATCGCGACGTGTACGACCCGGTGGCCTGGGCCGGCCAGATTCACTGCACCGACGAGGAGCGCGATCACCTGCGCAAACTGATGGCGCTCGGCCTGGTCGACGCGTTTCGCCTGTTCGAGCAGCCGCCGAAGTCCTGGTCATGGTGGGACTACCGCAACCTGGCGTTTCGCAGGAACCAGGGCTTGCGCATCGATCTGATCCTGGTCAGCGACGCGTTGAAGGCGTCGGTGCAGGCCTGCACGATCGACAGGGCGCCGCGCAGGAACGAGCGGCCGAGCGATCACGCGCCGGTGGTGCTGACGCTGGCCTGAGCACCAGCGTGTTTCAGTCGTCCAGCCCGAGATCCTGAATCTTGCGCGTGATGGTGTTACGGCCGATCCCCAGCCGCTGAGCGGCTTCGATACGGCGGCCGCGCGTGCTTTCGAGCGCGGTCAGAATCAACCGGGCCTCGAACTGCCGTGTCAGCGCATCCCAGACCTCGGGCGTGCCGGCGTCGAGCATCGCCCTGGCCTCGCGCTCGAGGTCGGCCAGCCAGCCACTGCCGGCTGCCGGGACCGCGACGGCGGTGGTCGCAGCTGACGCGGTGGTCAGCACCGGCGCGGGCAGAGACGCCGTCACCGTGGCCACCATGGCCATCTCGGTGGCCATCAGCTCGGGAGGCAGATCCTTGGCCTCGACCACCTGCGCCGGTGCCATCACCGTCAGCCAGTGGCAGATGTTCTCCAGTTGGCGCACGTTGCCGGGGTAGTCGAACCCGACCAGCCGCGCCAGCGCCGCGTCGGACAGCCGCTTGGCCTCGACACCGAGATCCTTGGCGCTCCTTTGCAGGAACTGGCGCGCCAGCATCGGGATGTCGTCGCGCCGCTCGCGCAGTGCCGGCAGGCGCAGCCGGATCACGTTCAGGCGATGGAACAGGTCTTCGCGGAAGGCACCGTCCTTGACCCGCTGTTCGAGGTTCTGGTGCGTCGCTGCGATCACGCGCACGTTGCTCTTCTGCGGTTGGTGGCCGCCGACGCGATAGAACTGACCG
>Ga0315287_10004385_pt1 | contig 13762 bp, 10 predicted proteins | sample YL17G11_0_MG_FD_205037 | JGI IMG/M metagenome (GOLD analysis project Ga0315287, IMG submission 205037) | Sediment microbial communities from Yellowstone Lake, YNP, Wyoming, USA - YL17G11_0 | ecosystem: Environmental > Aquatic > Freshwater > Lake > Sediment | place: USA: Wyoming | collected... | reverse complement strand
GCTGCTGAAGCTGCCGCCGCCGAAGCTGCCGCTGCTGAAGCTGCTGCCGCCGCCGAAGCCGAACTGGAAGACGAGGTGGTCGCGCACGCCGAATTTGCCGACAGCGACTTGCTTTCGATCGCCGATTTCATCCGCGAGGCACACGAGCGGATCGCTGCGCTCGCGCTGGGCGAGGCCCTGCCTGACTCCGAATTTGAGCGCGAACTCGCCGAGTTCGCGCTCGAAGACGAGGTCGTCGAGCCCGTGCAGGCATTCGAGGCCGATGATCGGCCAGCCCCGGAACCGGAGTCGGTTGAAGCCGCGCCGGAGCCCGAAGCCGGAGCCTATTCGAACTTCGATGAGATCGTGGTCGAGACCTCGGCCTTCGAGCAGGCAACAGAAGAAGAAAACGACGCAGCGCGGTCCGACATCTACGCGGCCACCACACCGGTCGATTCGGAATCTTCCGGCGCGACTGTTGCGGCCGAGCCAGAGTTCGACTTCAGCGATGATATGGCGGAGCTCGACGAGGCGGGCAACACCGGGCAGTTCTTGTCCGAACAGCCGGTCGCCGCGGACGAATCCGCAGATTTCGAAGACTTCGTCATGGTCGAGAGGATCGTGGCTGGCGAGGAGTTCAGCGCCGCCGACACGTTTGTCGGCAGTGGCGAATCGCTTCTCAGCGACGAGTCGACCGAGGCCGCGACTGCCGACGCCGATGCAGCCGAAGCTGAGACGGTAGCCGAGGAGGCGACGTCCGGGCCGGAACTGGTTGCGATCAGCGACGAATACTACGGCATGAGCCTGGCCGAGCTGGAGGCACTGACCAACCCCGACGCAGCGCCCGAGGCGAGCGTCGAGCCGAATGCCGCGGATTCGTCGTCCGAGCATGAAGTCGCCTCGACTGAGGCGTTGCCTGTCGAAGCCGAACTGGACGACTTGGAGTTCGACAAGGCCCTATTCGGGGAATTCGCAGACGAAACGATCGCGGGCGATGCATTCGAAGTCGAATCCATCGTCGAGAGCGACGGTTTTGCCGATCTGCCGATGATCGCCGATGTGCCGGCCTGGGCAGGAACTGGTGAGCAGGCGAGCGATGCCGAGCCGCCGCTCGAAGCGACGGTCACGATGGAAATCGAAGTGATCAACCCGGCCGAGGCGGCGGCAATTCTCGCCGAAGCCGAGCCCGAGGAAATCGTCGCCGAAGCCGAGCCCGAGGAAGTCGTCGCCGAAGCCGAGCCGGAAGAAATCGTCGCCGAAGCCGAGCCCGAGGAATCCATCGCCGAAATGGAGCGCGCCGCTGAACAGGAAGCGAGCTTCGAGGATGAGGCCGTCGAGGGCGAAATTCCCGTCGAAGCCGAAGCTCAGGAAGTCGAGACGGTCGAAGAATTCGAGCCGCTGCATGCGGTCAGGCCCAACGTGCCGATCGCGCATGACCTGGCCGACCCCGATGCCGACCTGGACCTGACCGATCTTGATACGGAGCTGCTCGATCTGTTCCTCGAGGAGTCGAACGACATTCTCGATCACTCTGATGGAATGCTGGCGCAGCTGCGCGACCAGTCAGAGGACAAGGAAGCCATCGTCAACCTGCAACGCGACCTGCACACGCTGAAGGGTGGCGCCCGCATGGCGGGTATCTACGCCGTCGGCGAACTGGGTCACGCCATGGAGTCGCTGCTCGAGTCGGTCGCCGAAGGCCGACAGGCGCTTGGCGCGATCGGCGTGGTCGTGCTCGAGCGTGGATTCGACCGCCTGCACGGCATGGTCGCGCGCATCGGCGAGCGCAAGGCCATCGCCTTGCCGGCCGGGCTGATCGCCCAGGTCGAAGCGCTCTCGCTCGGCCAGTCGCTCGACACGGTCGAAGCAAGCGGGGCCGTCGCTCCGGCGACAGCATTGCCCGAGGCCGCACGTCCGGCTGCTGCCGCAAGGCTCGAGGCGCTTTCGGCTCCGCTCGACGAGCTGGGCGCGGAAGACGAGATCACTGGCGTCCGCGCGCCGCAAGAGCAGGTGCGCATCCGCGCCGATTTGCTCGACCGGCTGGTGAACTACGCTGGCGAGGTCGCCATCTACCGCGCTCGACTGGAACAGCAGTTGGGTGCTTTCCGCGCCAACCTCGGCGAACTCAACCAGACCACGACGCGACTTCGCGAGCAGCTTCGCCGGCTGGATATCGAGACCGAGGCGCAGATCATCGCGCGCTACCAGCGCGAGGGAGAGGCCAACGACGAGCGCTTCGATCCGCTGGAACTCGACCGGTTCACCAACCAGCAGCAGCTGACCCGCGGCTTGAACGAGTCGGCCAATGACCTGGTCAACTTGCAAGGTGTCCTGGACGAGCTGACCCGCCAATACGAAACATTGCTGCTGCAGCAGTCTCGAGTCAGTTCGGACCTGCAGGAAGGCCTCATGCGCACCCGCATGGTGCCATTCGATGCCTTGGTGCCGCGCCTTCGTCGCGTGTTGCGCCAGGCGGCCATCGATACCGGCAAGCAGGTCCAGCTCAAGGTCGACGGCGCCTCCGGCGAAATGGATCGCAACGTGCTTGAGCGCATGACTGCGCCGCTGGAGCACATGCTGCGCAACGCCATGGCGCATGGCCTGGAACTGCCGGAGGAGCGTCGCAAGCTGCGCAAGGCCGAGGAAGGCACGGTCCGCATCGCGGTACAGCGCGAAGGTTCGGAAGTCGTGCTCAAGGTCAGCGACGATGGTCGCGGCCTGGACAAGCAGGCGATCCGCGACAAGGCGGTCGAGCGCGGCCTGATCAAGGCCGATGCCGAACTGTCAGACGAGGCGCTATACAGCCTGGTTCTCGAAGCCGGATTTTCCACTGCGGAAACGGTCAGTCGCCTGGCCGGCCGAGGCGTCGGCATGGACGTGGTCTACAGCGAAATCCGCCAGCTGGGCGGCACGCTGCAGATCAAGTCGGCCGAGGGCAAGGGCAGCGAATTCATCATCCGGCTGCCGTTCACGCTCGCCGTCACCCAGGCGGTGTTCGTCAAGATCGGCGACACCAGCTTTGCGGTGCCGATTGCATCGGTGCAGGGTGTCGGTCGAATCGCGCGCACCGATCTCGAGAAGCAGTTGGCCAGCGGAAGTCCGGTGTTCAACTATGCCGGTGAGGACTACGCCATCCACGACCTGGGCCAGCTGATCGGCCACGCGTCGGCCAAGGCGCAGGATAGCCTGCAGATGCCCTTGTTGCTGGCGCGATCGGGCGACCTGCGCACCGCGATCCTGATCGACCAGGTGCTCGGAAGCCGCGAAATCGTGGTCAAGCCGGTTGGCCCGCAGGTCAACTCCGTGCCCGGAATTTTCGGCGCCACCATCATGGGCGACGGCCGCGTCGTCGTGATCCTCGACGTCGCTCCGCTGGTTCGTCGCCAGTCCGCCATCGTTCGAGAGCTGACACCGGTGGTGGTTGCGCCGGTCGCCGTGGCGCACCGCATCCCGATGGTCATGGTGGTCGACGACTCGATCACCATGCGCAAGGTCACCGGCCGCGTGCTGGAGCGCAACAACATGGAAGTGTTGACCGCGAAGGACGGCGTGGACGCTGTCGAGAAGATGGCCGAACGGGTTCCCGACCTGGTGCTGCTCGACATCGAAATGCCGCGCATGGACGGTTACGAAGTTGCCCAGAACATGAAATCGGACCCGCGCCTGAAGGACGTGCCGATCATCATGATCACCTCGCGTACCGGCGAGAAGCATCGCCAGCGCGCGATGGACATTGGCGTTGATCGCTATCTCGGCAAGCCGTACCAGGAGCCCGAGCTGATGCGCAATGTATTCGAAATGCTCGGCATGGAGGCGGTAAGTGGCTGATGCCGGCGTGCGCGTGGCACTGCTGGCCCGCGCCGGGAAGGCCCGCGACCAGTTGCATCGGGCGCTCGGCGCTGCCGGCGCCCTGATCGTCGCGGAAGGCGATCCGGCGGAGCTGGATCCGACCCATGTTGCCGCCCAGGTGCCAAGTGTCTATCTGGTGAGCCTGGAGCCGGCGATCGAGTCGGCTCTTGATCGCTTCGACGAACTTCTGGCGGCAGACGGCGTCGAGGTCATGTTCGACGATGCCGAAGTCACTGCCAGGCTCGATGGCTGGGATCTGAACCGCTGGGCGCGTCACCTGGCCAGCAAGTTGCTCGGCAGCGAAGGCCTGCCTCCGGCCCCCGACGACGCGACCAATTGGGACCGCGCCGACGTGGCGTTGAATCCCGGCGCGCCGCCGACGCCCGCCGAACTGATGGACGATGCCCGGCTGGAGGATTACACCGCCGATACCTCCGATTTGGCCGATTCGATTCCGATCAGCTCATCGTGGTCTGCCGACGCCGCGGATTCCGATTCCGGGCTCGACATGGAAGAAATGGACTTCACCCGACAGGCAACGGCCTCGGCCGGTTCGGACCTGGGCGATGAAGCCGACAGCGAGCCCATGTACGGCGAACTCGACATGATCGACTCGGTTGACTTCTCGGCCTTCGGCGACCAGCACGAGGAAGCGGATGTCGGCGACCTGGATGCGGATGTCGCCGAACTGGCCGCGCACCTGGAAGCATTCGAGAAGAACGACCAGCGCTTCGCCGCGATCGAGCCCGACTTCACGGCGCAGCTTGCCGCGAGGCCGTCGTCGGTCGAGGGCAGGGACGTCACCGGGACGACAACCGTCGAGGACGCAACTGCCGCCGCTCCGGCACGCGCTCCGGTGAATTTCGATTTCAGCAACCTGGCGCTCGCGCCGATGGAAGGGGAGCCGGAGGCATCGGTGCTGGCGGACATCGTGCCGGCGTTTGCCGTTCGCTCGAGCGCGCCTGAGATGCAACTGGCCGCATTGGACGATGCGTCGCCCGCGGCCTCTGCCGACGTGCCGGGAGCGGTGCTGATCCTCGCCGGACTCGGTGGGCCGGATGCCGTGCGCCAGTTGCTTTCCAGCCTCCCGGAAAAGTTGAAAGTGCCGGTTCTGCTTTACCAGCATCTGGAAGTCGGCAAACACGCGCGCCTGGTCGAGCAATTGGCCAAGATCAGCCGCTTGCCTGTCGTGCTTGCCCAGGATGGAGGCGTACCGGAACCCGGGAAGGTAACCCTGCTGCCGGCCGGCCTTACCGCCATGGCCAAGGGCAGTTCGCTGTTGTTCACGCCAGGAACCATGTCCCAGCTGATTGCCGCACTGCCGCCCCTGGACAGCGTCATCATCGTGCTGAGCGGGGCCGACGAGCAACTGGTGCCGATGATCCTTTCGGTCCAGGACGCCGGCGGCCTGGTGCTGGCGCAGGACCCGGAAGTCTGCTTCGACGCCTCGGCGGCCGAGGCGATGCGACGTCAAGGCGCCGCGGTCTATCCGGCGCTCGGCCTCGCGCGGCAGATCGCCGCGCGCTGGTTGCTTTGATTCAGGAGAGTTCGAATGAATGCCCCACAGCGTGACATCCGCGGCGTGTTGATCACCGTCAACCAGGGTCGCTTGCTGCTGCCCAACGCCAGCGTCGCCGAGGTGATCACCTTCTCCGATCCGGAACCGGTCGAGAACGCACCGGCCTGGATGCTTGGACAAATACGCTGGCGCGGCTGGCGACTTCCGTTGTTGTCGTTCTCGCGATTCGCCGGCTGGTCGAACGAAGAGGGCCAGATCGGCGCCAAGGTCGTGGTGCTGAAGGCCTTGGGCGGCAATCCGAAGTTGCCGTACTTCGCCATGCTCTCGCAGGGATTCCCCCGCCTGGTGACCGTGTCCCGCTCGGCGCTCGCCGAATCGCAGGGTATGAAGGAGCTGCCGGCCGGCATCCACTCGATGGTGATGCTCAACGATGACGCCGCCGCAGTTCCGGACTTGATGGGCCTTGAATTGCTGATCGACAAAGCGCTTCAGGAAGCGGCCTGACACTCGCCGCCCGCATCGCCATGCGCGGCCTCGCTCAGCGCCAATCCCCATAGAGGGCGTTCAGCGCCGCGATCGCCGCCAATCCGGCAGTCTCCGTGCGCAGGATGCGCGGACCCAGTTTCAGGCCCTCGTAGCGAGCGGCGCGCACGGCGGCCAGGTCGCGTTCCGATAGCCCGCCCTCCGGCCCGACAAGCAAGCTCACGCTGTCTTCCATGGCGATCGCCACGGCGGCCAGCGTTTGCCCGGCGTCCGGATCCAGCACGAAGCGGCGGCGGCTGCCGTCGCCTGCGGCGAAATGGGCCAGCGATTGCGGCTCCAGGATTTGCGGCAGCCGCGCCCGCCCGCATTGTTCGCAGGCCGACGCCAGCACGCCGCGCCAATGCTGCATTTTCTTCTCGACGCGCTCGCCGTCCAGTTTGACCTCGGTGCGCTCGGTGACTACCGGGGCGATGCACGACACGCCCAGTTCGGTCGCCTTCTGCAGGATCAGATCCATCTTCTCGCCCCGGGCGATGCCCTGGGCCAGGGTGATGCGCAGCGGGGACTCGGTGGCGATTTCGAGGCGTTCCGACAGTTCCGCCTCTGCGCTTTTCTTGCCCAGCGAAACCAACTGCGCCTGGTAGTCGCAGCCGTCGCCGTTGAACAGCGAGAAGCGGTCGCCGATGCCCAGGCGCAGCACGCGCACCAGATGCGCCACCGCCGATTCGGGCAGGACCACGCGCGTTCCCACAGCCAGCGGCGCGTCGATGTAGTGGCGGATGGCGCGCATCAGCGGGTTGCCTCGTTCAATGCGCCAAGGGTTACGTTGGCCAGGTGCTGCAAGCCTTGCTCATCGATGCAGTAGGGAGGCATCCAGTACAGGACGTCGCCCAGCGGGCGCAGCACGACGCCATGGCTGACTGCATGCCGGTAGGCGCGCAGGCCGCGCCGTTCCTGAGCGGCGAACGGGCGCCGGGACTTGCCGTCCGCCACGACTTCGATCGCCAGGATCATGCCGGTCTGCCGGACTTCAGCGACGTTGGCGTGTTCCCGCAGCGGCAACGCCAGTTCGGCCATGCGCCGGGCAATGCCCGCATTGCGCTCGAGCACCGGCTCGCTGTCGAAGATGTCGAGCGAGGCCAGCGCTGCCGCGCAGCCCAGCGGATTGCCGGTATAGCTGTGCGAGTGCAGGAAAGCCCGGTCGCGGCTCTCGTCCAGGAATGCTTCGTAGACCGCTGCCGTGGTCAGCACCGCCGACATCGGCATGAAGCCGCCGGTCAGGCCCTTGGACAGGCACAGGAAATCGGGGCTTATGGCGGCCTGCTCGCAGGCGAACAGGGTGCCGGTCCGACCGAAGCCGACAGCGATTTCGTCGGCGATCAGGTGGGCGCCGTGCCTGCTGCAGATTTCCCGCGCCCGCGCCAGATAGGCCGGGTGGTGCATGCGCATGCCGCCGGCGCATTGCACCAGCGGTTCCAGGATCAGCGCGCAGATCTCGCCTTCATTGGCGCGGAAGATTTCCTCGAGTTCATCGGCGCGTCGCAATGCGAAATCCCGGGCCGATTCGCCCGGCTCGGCATCGTAGGCATCGGGCGAGGGCGCGAACAGCGGCGTCAGCAGCAGCGGCGCATAGGTACGCCGGTACAGCGGAAGATCGCCCATCGACAGGGCGCCGATGGTCTCGCCGTGATAACCGTTGCGCAACGCGACGAACTTCTGCCGCTTGCCCTCGCCGCGATTCAGGAAATAATGGAAGCTCATCTTCAGCGCGATTTCCACTGCCGCCGAGCCATTGTCGGCGTAGAAGACGCGGGCAAGTCCCGGCGGCGCCACGCGCAACAGGGCTTCGGCCAGGCGCACGCCAGGCTCATGGGAGAAGCCGGCGAAGATGACGTGCTCCAGTTCGCGGGCCTGGCGGGCAATGGCGTCGGCGATGCGCGGCTCGCCGTGGCCGAACAGGTTGGTCCACCACGAGCTGACCGCGTCCAGATAGCGGCGACCGTCCACGCCCTCGAGCCATGCCCCGCGGCCCCGACGTATCGGAATCAACGGCAGGGTGTCCGGATGCTCGGCCATTTGCGTGCATGGGTGCCACAGCACCGCCAGGTCGCGCGCCCGAAGCCGCTCCGCCTCTGCTAGCATCTGTGCAGTGTTTTCAATTTCGTGCATGCGCCCATGATCCCGACCCGCGGCCCTTCTGTCCATGCGCACGGCGGTCGCGCAGGCCGACGTCGGCGGAGCGCCGGCTGATGCCGACCTTGCCCATCATCCATGCGCGTCAGGAAGCCGATGCCGGCGGCTATCGACGGGAAACCATCGACCTGGAATTCTCCAACGGCGAGCGACGCAAGTACGAGCGGCTTTCCAGTCGCGGCCACGGCGCCGTGATGATCGCCGCGATTCCCGAGCCCGGCACCGTCCTGCTGATCCGCGAATACGCCGCGGGCGTGCACCGCTACGAACTTGGCCTGCCCAAGGGCCGGATGGATGCGGGCGAGGGCATGCTCGAGGCGGCCAACCGCGAGTTGAAGGAGGAAACCGGCTTTGGCGCGCACAAGCTGACGCACCTGCGCGCGCTTACCCTGGCGCCCGGCTACATGACCCACGAGATACAGCTGATACTGGCCGAGGACCTTTACCCGGAGCGGCTTCCCGGCGACGAGCCCGAGCAACTCGAAGTGGTGCCATGGAAGCTCGACGCGCTGCATGAACTGGTCCTGCGCGAGGATTGTTCGGAGGGCCGTTCGCTGGCGGGCCTGTTCATCGTGCGCGAAGTGTTGCGGGTACGATGATGGCCGAATGGGTCGAGCCGGTACTGGATCTGGCGCGCGAAGCCGGCGCGGCGATCATGCGTGTCTACGTGCAGGACTTCGCGGTCGAGCACAAGGACGACCGCTCCCCGCTGACCGCGGCGGACATGGCGGCGCACCACCTGATCGTGGCCGGGCTGGGCGCGTTGACGCCCGATATCCCCGTGCTGTCGGAAGAGTCGGCCGGCGTCGACTGGGCCGTGCGACGGACATGGCAGCGCTACTGGCTGGTTGACCCGCTCGACGGCACCCGGGAATTCGTCAAGAAGAACGGCGAGTTCACCGTCAACATCGCCCTGATCGAGAACGGCGAACCTGTGTTCGGCGTCGTCTACGCGCCGGCCTTGGGCGAGCTTCACTACGGCATGCGCGGCGTTGGCGCTTTCATCTGCGACGGTCGCACCCGCGTGCCCATCGCCACCCGCCGGCCCGCCGCCGCGCCCCTGCACGTCGCCGCCAGCCGCTCGCACATGGACCCGCGCACGGCCGCGGCGATAGCCCGCATGGGCGAAGTCAGCCTGCTCGGCATGGGTTCATCGCTCAAGTTCTGCCGCATGGCCGAAGCCCGCCTTGACGTCTATCCGCGCTTCGCGCCGACCTCCGAATGGGATACGGCCGCCGGCCAGTGCGTGCTCGAGGCCGCCGGCGGCGTCGTGCTGACGCTGGATGGCAATCCACTGTCCTATAACAGCAAGGATTCCCTGCTCAACCCGGACTTCCTCGCCCTTGGCGATGATTCCCTGCCGTGGAGGGAATGGCTGGATGGCTGACGGCGCCGCTTCGCCGATCGCGGAACTACTCCGGATAATGGCTCGCCTGCGCGATCCTGTCGGCGGCTGTCCGTGGGACGTGCAGCAGGATTTCGCCAGCATTGCGCCCTACACGATCGAGGAAGCCTACGAGGTCGCCGACGCCATCGATCGCGGTGACATGCACGACCTGAAGGACGAGTTGGGCGACTTGCTGTTGCAGGTGGTATTCCATTCGCGCATGGCCGAGGAGGCGGGGTTGTTCGCCTTCGATGACGTGGTCGCGGCCATTTGCGACAAGATGGTTCGCCGGCATCCCCACGTATTCGCCGGCACTGTCGTTTCCGGAGTGGAGGAGCAGACCCTGGCCTGGGAAGCGGGCAAGCGCGACGAACGCCACGCCAAGGGCGGCGATCTCGATCACAGCGCGCTCGCGGGCATCGCTCGCGGGCTGCCGGAATGGCAGCGCGCGGTGAAACTGCAAAAGCGCGCTGCGCGCGTTGGTTTCGATTGGCCGGACGTGAATCCGGTGTTCGACAAACTGCATGAGGAAATCGACGAGGTGCGTGCCGAGTTCGCCGCCGGTACCGGTCACGCCGCGCTGGAGGACGAACTGGGCGACGTGCTGTTCGTCTGCGCCAACCTGTCGCGTCACGGCAAGGTCGATTTTGGCGCCGCGCTGCGCCGCGCCAATGCCAAGTTCGAGCGTCGCTTCCGGCGCATGGAGGCGATCGCCGCCGCGGAGGGGGTTGCCTTGTCGAGCCTTCCGCTGGCCGAACAGGATGCCTACTGGAATCGGGTGAAGCGCGAGGAAAAAGCCGGCAACGCCGGATCGCAACAAGGAGACTACCGATGAGCCGATTCACCAGCTTTCGCGAGTTCTATCCCTTCTATCTGGCCGAGCATGGAAACCGAACTTGTCGCCGCCTGCATTTCATCGGCAGCTCGCTGGTGCTTGGCTGCCTGGCGATGCTGGTGCGCGGCGGCGGCGCGATCTGGATTCTCTACGCCTTGTTGTGCGGCTACGGATTTGCCTGGATCGGGCATTTCGCATTCGAGAAGAACAAGCCGGCGACCTTCAAGCATCCGATCTATTCCCTGGCCGGCGACTGGGTGATGTTCAAGGACATGCTGATTGGCAAGATCCCCTTCTGACCTGCCGGGACAGGCCGAGCCCCAGCCCCGATCAGCGGCGTCCCGGGCCGTTCACGCCGGAATCACCTCCCCGGCTGTCTAATTTCACAAAGCTGAAGACAGCATCCCCAAGATGAGGTGACCCATGCGGCGCGAAGACACTTCTGGCCTGATCCTGCTGGTGGAGGACAACCGCAGCCTGTCCGAAATGGTCGGCGAATACCTGGAGTCCAAGGGCTTCGGGGTGGACTATGCCGGCGATGGCGTGGACGGCTTGCGCCTGGCCACGGAAAACTCCTACGACGTGATCGTGCTCGACCTGATGCTGCCGCGGTTGGACGGCATCGAAGTCTGTCGGCGCTTGCGCGGCGAATCCAAGAAATCGACCCCGGTGCTCATGCTCACCGCCAGGGACACGCTCGCCGACAAGGTGACCGGCCTCGACGCCGGCGCCGACGACTATCTGGTCAAACCCTTCGCCATCCAGGAACTCGAGGCCCGGGTGCGGGCGCTGATCCGTCGCGACCGGCGCCAGGTCAGCACCGAGGTCCTGAAGATCGCCGACCTGGTGCTCGATACCGCCAGCATGCGGGTGACCCGGGGCGGTGGCGAACTCCAGCTTTCGCCAATCGGCCTGCGCTTGTTGACGATCCTGATGCGCGAATCGCCGCGCGTGGTCACTCGCCGCGACATCGAGCGTGAGATCTGGGGCGATGGGCTTCCCGACTCCGATACCTTGCGCAGCCATCTGTACAACCTGCGCAAGGCCATCGACCGGCCGTTCGACAAGCAATTGCTGCACACCGTGCAGACCGCCGGTTACCGGATCGCCGACCTCGAACACGCCCCGGCATGAGCGAACGCGGCGGCTTGCGTCGCAAGATCTGGGTCGCTTTCATCATGCAGGCGGCGGCGATCAGCTTTGCCGCCGTGCTCGGCGTCTATGGCGCCTCGGCGGTGCTGAAGCACGTGCTGATCCAGCGCGCGCTGCAGGAAGAGGCGGCGCATTTCTGGGGGCGCCGCGAGGATGACCCGCGGGCATTGGTGCCCGACACCTACAACATGAACGGTTATCTGGTCCGCCCCGGGGAAAAAACCGCGCTGCCAGAACCGCTGCAAGCCCTCGGGCCGGGATTCCACAGCCTGCCACGAGCGCAAGGCGGCTCGCTGGTGCTGGTCGAGGATCGCGAGGGGCAGCGACTCTACCTGCTGTTCAAGCAGGAGCAGGTGGACTCGCTCGCGTTCTGGTTCGGCATGGTGCCCTTGGCCTTGGTTCTCGCGCTCGTCTACATCCTGGCCTGGACGACCTACCGGGCGTCCAAGCGGGCGGTTTCGCCGGTGATCTGGCTGGCCAACCAGGTGCGGCAATGGGATCCGCAACATCCCGACGCCAGCGCCCTGAATCCGGAGAATCTGCCGGGCGACGTCGAGGGCGAAACGCTCACGCTGGCCTCATCGCTGCATGAATTCGCTTCGCGCATCGGCAGCTTCGTCGAGCGCGAACACAACTTCACGCGTGACGCCTCGCATGAACTGCGCACGCCCCTGACTGTGATCCGCGTGGCCGGCGACATGATGGCCGAAGACCACTCGCTGTCGCCGGTCGCCAGGCGTTCGCTCACGCGCATCCAGGCGGCCGGCCACGATATGGAGGCCTTGATCGAGGCCTTTCTCATCCTCGCGCGGGAAGGCGACACCGGCTTGCCCGACGAGGATTTCCCGGTCGAGGAGATCGTGCGCGAGGAAATGGAAAAGGTGCGTCCGTTGCTCGGCGGCAAGGCCGTGGAATTGCGGCTCGAGCGGGAAGCCAGGCTGGAGCTGCATGCCCCGTCCCGGGTGTTTTCCGTCCTGTTCGGCAACTTGCTGCGCAATGCCTGCAACTACACCGAGCAGGGCCTGATCACGGTCACCATCCGGCATAACTCGGTGGTGATCCGCGACACCGGCGTGGGCATGTCCGCGGACGAATTGGCGCGGGTTTTCGAGCCGTTCTTCCGCGCCGGCAACCGGCAGAAGGAGGGCCAGGGCATCGGGCTATCCATCGTCCGCCGGCTGTCCGAGCGCTACGGCTGGCCGGTCCAACTGGAAAGCGAGCCAGGCCAGGGCACAACCGCTACCATCAGCTTCCCTTCAGTGACCTGAAGTTCCAGGAGAAACCATGTCGTCGTCCATGCGTGCCAAGTCCCCGGCTGCCAGCCGCTGGTTACTGCGAATCCTGCTCGCCGCGGCGGTGGTGGGTTTGGCGTGGTGGTTCCTGGCCGCGCGCGACGGCGAGGCGGACGCGGCCTATCGCACGGCGCCGGTGGAGCGCGGCGAGATCCGCACGGCGATTTCCGCGACGGGCACCCTGAGCGCCACTGCCACCGTTGAAATCGGCACCCAGGTTTCCGGGATGCTGCAGACCATCGAGGTCGATTTCAACGACAGCGTGCGCAAGGACCAGGTGATTGCGCGCATCGATCCAAGCACCTTCCAGGCCCGACTGGAGCAGGCGTCGGCAGCGCTTTCGAGCGCACGCGCCAGCCTCAACGAGGCGCAGGCCGTGGCGCGAAACGCCGAACTCGATTACAGCCGCAAGGCCGACCTGCTCAAGCGCCAGTTGATTTCGCGCACCGACGCCGACCTGGCGCAGGCTGCGCGCGACCAGGCGCGTGCGCGAATCGCACTCGCCAATGCGCAGGTCCGCCAGCAGCAGGCCAACACCGACAGCGCGCGCCTTGATCTCGAGAAGACCGTCATCCGCTCGCCGGTGGATGGCGTGGTCCTGTTGCGGGCGGTCGAACCTGGCCAGACGGTGGCGGCTAGCCTGCAGACGCCGGTGCTGTTCAAGATCGCCGGCGACCTTCGCAAGATGGAGATCGTGCTGGCCATCGACGAGGCCGACATCGGCCAGGTGCGCGAGGGACAGACTGCGCGATTCACCGTCGATTCCTTCCCGGATCGCAGCTTCGTCGGCCGCGTCAAGCAGGTGCGCCTGGCCGCGACCAATACCTCCAACGTGATCACCTATCCGGTGGTCGTGCAGGTGGACAATCCGGACCAGAGCCTGCTGCCCGGAATGACCGCCAATGCCGAGATCGAAATCAGCCGGCGACCGGACGTGCTCAGCGTGCCGAATGCAGCCTTGCGCTTCCGTCCCGCGGAAGTGGCCAACGCCATGGTCGGCGGGCCGCCGATGGGCGGGGCTCCGGCCCGGCCTGCCGCCAGCGGACAACAGCGTGATGGCGGCCAGAATGGCG
>Ga0315287_10004384_pt1 | contig 13764 bp, 9 predicted proteins | sample YL17G11_0_MG_FD_205037 | JGI IMG/M metagenome (GOLD analysis project Ga0315287, IMG submission 205037) | Sediment microbial communities from Yellowstone Lake, YNP, Wyoming, USA - YL17G11_0 | ecosystem: Environmental > Aquatic > Freshwater > Lake > Sediment | place: USA: Wyoming | collected... | reverse complement strand
GCATCGCCCTCATCGGCTACGGCGAGGTCGGCGGCATCTTCGGCACGGCGCTCGCGGAACGCGGCGTCGCCGCGCTGACCGCGTTCGACATCCTGCTCGTCGATGCCGCGCGCAGCGAAGCCATGCGCGCGAAGGCGGCGTGCGCGCGCGTGAAGCTTGCCGACTCTGCACGGCAGGCCGTCGCGGATGCCGACGTCGTCATCTCCGCCGTCACGGCCAGCGCGACGCTCGCCGCGGCCGAGAGCATCGCGGCGGGCGTGAAGCGCGACGCGATCGTGCTCGACGTCAACTCCGCGTCGCCGGGCACCAAGTCGGCGAGCGGCGCGACGATCGCGGCCGTCGGCGGCCGCTACGTCGAGGCCGCCGTGATGACGTCGGTGCCGCCGCACGGCATCCGCACGCCCATGCTGCTGGGCGGTCCGCATGCGCGCGCGGCGGCGCCCGTGCTCGCGGCGCTCGGCTTCGCGGTGACGCCGGTCTCGGACGAGTACGGCGTCGCGTCGGCGATCAAGATGTGCCGCAGCGTGATCGTCAAGGGGATGGAAGCGATCGTGATCGAGAGCTTCCTCACGGCGCGTCGTTACGGCGTGGAGCGCGAGGTGCTCGCGTCCCTCGCGGAGACGTTTCCCGGCATCGACTGGGAGAAGCAGGGCACGTGGTTCTGGCAGCGCGTCGTGCAGCACGGGCGACGGCGCGCCGAGGAGATGCGCGAGGCCGCGGTGACCGTGCGCGAAGCGGGCGTCGAGCCGCTGATGGCATCGGCGATCGCGGATCGCCAGGCGGCCGTCGCCGCGCTGGCGGCGGGCGGCACGTTCGCCGCCGTCGCCGCCAAGGCCGGTTGGCGCGACTTCGCGGACGGCATCCCGCGCGGCGCGGCGCCCGACGCGGACTGACGCCGCAACAGGCGCCGCGCGGACTCGCGCTCAGAACTCCGCCTTCTCTCCGGGCTTCAACGGCAGCACCTTCACGGGTGCGTCGCCCAGCGCCTGCTGCAGTTCCTGCGGCGTGCCCTTGCCGAGCGGGTTGGCGCCGTAGTGCATCGGAATCGCGAACTTCGGCTTGATGAGTTCGCGCAGCGCGTAGGCGGCGTCAGCCGGATCCATCGTGAAGTGGCCGCCGATCGGGATCAGCACGAGGTCCGGCTTGTAGTACTCGGCGATCCACTTCATGTCGCCGAACACGCCGGTGTCGCCCATGTGCCAGATGCGGAACCCGTTCTCGAGCTCGATGATGAAGCCCACGGGCTCGCCGCCCGGATGCGTCTCGTCCTTGCCGCTGGCCGGGTTGTTCCAGACGTAGACCGACGAATGCTCGGCGTGCGTCTGCGTGACCTTGATGCCGGGCAGCGGCGCGATGCGGCCGCTCTTGTTGAAGCGCGGCAGCTGCGCGGGAGGCAGCACGCCCAGCGTCGTGAGCGTCATGTTGAGGTCGCCCGGCCCGTACATCGGAATGTTGTTCTTGCGCGCGAGCTCCGGCGCGTCGGCGATGTGGTCGAGATGGCCGTGCGACACGAGCAGCAGGTCGACCTTGCCCAGCTTGCCGAGGTCCTTGTACTCGGCGGGCGTGACCGGATTCTTCACGAGCCACGGGTCGGTCACGATCACCTTGCCGCCCGGCGTCGTGATCCGGAACGCGGACTGGCCGAGCCACAGCACTTCGACCTTGGCGGTTTGCGCGAGGACCGGGGCCGCGACGGTTGCGGCGAGCAGCGCGAGCATTCTCGTGAATCGATGCATGACGGGAAGTCCTTCGTTGGCGTGGTGGCGTGGGTCAGGCGGTGAAGCGGAGGAGGGCGGCGGGCGTGTCCCACAGCACGCGCCGCCTTTGCGCGGCGTCCGGGAACCAGCGCATGACGAGCGCGAGCAGTACGCCGTAGTCGACGCGCACCGGCGCCCGCAGATAGGGCCAGTCCGACGCCCACAGGCAGCGGTCGAGCGTGAACGCAGCGATGAGCGCGGCGACGAACGGCTGGGCGTCCGCGTGCGGAAACGGCTCCCGCGAGAACTTGGCCACACCCGAGAGCTTGACGAACGCCTGTCCGGTCGCGCCCAGGCGGAGCAGCGCGCGGAAGCCGGGCTGGTCGAGGCCCGCGCCCGGCGTCGGGCGTCCGCAGTGATCGACGAGGATGCGCATTCGCGACTGCTCGAGCATCGGGAGCAGCGCCACCAGTTGCTCGTGCTCGACCTGCAGCGACAGGAACATGTCGAGCGCCGCCGCGCGCGCGAGGAGGCCGGCGGCGCCGGCGTAGTGGTCGACGCCGTAGTGCGTGACGTTCCACGCGATGCCGACGATGCCCCTCGCGCGCAGTGCTTCGAGCTCGGCGGTGCCGATGTCGTTGGCGACGACCGCCACGCCCTTGCAGCGGCCGGCGCTCCGCGCGAGCGCATCGAGCAGGCAGCGGTTGTCGAGGCCGTAGCCGGAGTTGGGGCCGACGATCAGCGCGTGCCGCGTGCCGTACGCGTCCATCACCGCGAACAGCTGTTCGGCCGTGCCGGTTTCCTGGCCCGCCGGCCGGTAGTGCGTGTTCGCGCCGTAGGGGAAACGCACCGGGTCCAGCACGTGGACGTGGCAGTCGATCTTCGGCTCGGCGAAGACGTCGGCTTTCATTCTGGATAAATTCAAAGCAGGGGTCGACGGCGTGCGCAGCACGTGGTCGCTACCCCTGTTCCATCGGAAGCTTTCAAAACGTCGCGGCGATCGCCTGGCGCAGCGCGGGGGTGATTTCCGGCATCACGCCGAACCACGCGTTGAACGCCGGCCGCGCCTGGTTGAGGAGCAGCCCCAGGCCGTTCACGGTGACGTTGCCGCGCGCGCGCGCGGCCGCGAGCAGAGGCGTCTCGGGCGGGATGTAGATGAGGTCGCCCACCAGCGCGCGCGGCGGCAGCCGGTCGAGCGCGATGTCGAGCGGCGGCTTGCCGGCCATGCCGAGACTCGTCGCGTTGGCGAGGAGCGCGACGCCGTCGAGCGCGTCCTCGCGCTGCTCCCATGGCAGCACCTTCACCACCGGACCCACGGCGGCGGCGATTTCCTCCGCTTTGTCGCGGCTGCGGTTGGCGAGGCGGATCTCCTTCGCGCCCTGCGCCGCGAGGCTTGCCACCACGGCGCGCGACGCGCCACCCGCGCCCAGCACCAGGATCGGGCCGCTGTCGGGGCGCCAGGACGGGCTCGCATCGCGCAGGCTCTGGATGAAGCCGTTGCCGTCGTTGTTGAAGCCGGTGAGCGTGCCGTCCTTCTCGACCACGACGGTGTTGACCGCGCCGATCAGGCGCGCGAGATCGTCGACGCGGTCCAGCAGCGGGAACACCGCCTGCTTGTGCGGCGTGGTGACGTTGCAGCCGCGCATGCCGAGCGCGGACAGGCCGCGCACGGCGTCCTCGAGCTTCTCGGGCGGCACCGGGAACAGCACGTAGCGTCCGGCGATGCGGTGCTCGGCGAGCCAGTGGTTGTGGATCACCGGCGAGCGCGAATGTGCGACCGGGAAGCCGAGGAGCCCGGCGATGCCGAATGCGTTGGAGTCAGCCAAGGGAACGTTCCTGCGCGGTGCGTGGCGTCGCGGCCTACTTCGCCGATGCCGGCGGCAGCGTCGCGACGACCTGCTGCTTGCCGTTGACCACCTTGGTCATGAAGCTCTCGCGGTCGAGGTCGCCGTTCTGGTCGAACGTGACGTCGAGCAGCACACCCGGGTTGTCCTTTACGGTGAACTTCGCGCCGTGCATCGCCGCCGCGAAGGCCTTCGGGTCGAACTTGCCCATGCGCTCGGTCAGCACCTTGACGATGTACATCGCGCTGTAGCCCTTGAGCGAGTTGTGGTCGCCCTTGTTCTTGTATTCCTTCTGGAACTTCTCGTCGAACGCCTTGATCGCAGGCTGCGGCGCGTCGGCGGTGAGGCCGACGTGCGCGACGGCGCCGTTCGCGGCGTCGCCGGCGAGCTCGATCACCTTCTGGCTCGTCAGTGTGGTCTCGCCGACGATCGGCTTGTCGTAGCCCTGCTTGCGCAGCTCGCGCAGCGCGCGCGCGGACTCCTCCTCGTTCGAGTAGACGAACAGCACATCGGCGTTCGACTGCTTCGCCTTCAGCACCGGACCCGAGAAGTCCACCTGGCCCGGATCCGACGAGATGTCGGCGACGACCTTCACGCCGAGTTTCTCGAGCTCCTTCATCATCGTGTCGCGGCCGCCCTTGCCGAAGTCGTTGTTCACCCAGATCATCGCGACGGTCTTCGCCTTGAGGTCCTGGGCGATGTAGCGCGCGACCTTGGGCATTGCGGTCGTCTGCGTGAACGACGTGCGGAAAATGTACGGGTTGCCCTGCTGCGTGATGCTCGCTGCCTCGCCGCCGGTGAAGTTCGGGATCTCCGCCTTCTTCGTCTCGGCCATCGACACCATGATCGAGCCGGAGAACACCGGCCCCATCACGACGTACGCGCCGTCGTCGACGGCCTTCTGCGCGAGGGCCTTCGCGATCTGCGGGTTCGACTGCGTGTCGCCGCTCGTGTACTCGATCTTGCGGCCCAGGATGCCGCCGGCCGCGTTGATTTCCTTGACTGCGAGCTTGACGCCGTTATCGAAATTCGTGCCCGACGTCGCACCGGTGCCCGACAATTCCACCAGCCCGGCGACCTTGACCGGCGCCTGCTGCGCCCAGGCGCAGTGCGCCACCGACAGCGCGCACAGCGCCGCCACGATTCCGCGGATTGCGTTCATTGGTTTCCTCCTCCTCGTGCGAGGGCTCGCGGCGCGTGCGCGCCGGCCCGCCGGAATTCTCGGCCAATGGAGTCTACGCGGGTCGCCTAGAAACGGCTCGTGACCTATCTAAAATCTTGATTGACTCCCGTTTCGGGGCGCTGATACAGTCGCCGGCCTCGGAAGGCAGCGGGAGCAGGTCTTGGCGCTCGGCATCCGGCATCTGCGGGCGTTCCTGGCCGTGGCGGCGCGCGGCAGCGCCAACAAGGCGGCGGCGTCGCTGCTGCGCGCGCAGTCGGCGATCACCCGGTCGATCCACGAGCTCGAGCGGGCGTTCGGCGTGCCGCTGTTCGAGCGGCGCGCGCAGGGGATGCTGCTGACCGAATACGGCCGCGTGCTGGCGGCGCGGGCGCGCGTGGCGCAGGCGGAGATGGAGCGCGCCCGCCGGGAGGTCGTCGCGTGCGTCGGTCCGAAAGTGCGGATCCGCAACGCGCCGGTGTTTGCGCTGTTCGTGCCGGAGCGGCGCCTGCGCGCCTTCGTCGCGCTGACCGAGCAGCACCACATGCCGTCCGTGGCCGAGAGCCTGGGCGTGACCCAGTCGGCGGTGAGCATGGCCGTGCGCAGCTTCGAGGAGAGCATAGGCACGCCCTTGTTCGACCGTTCACCGAAGGGCATGCTGCCGACCCCCGCGGGCGCGATCCTCGCGCTGCGCGTGAAGCGCGCGCTCGCCGAACTGCGCATCGCCTCCGCCGAGATCGCGGCGCTCTCCGGCGTCACGCTGGGCACGGTGACGGTCGGCGCGCTGCCGCTCGCCCGCACGCGCCTGCTGCCCGTGGCGATCGCGCGCGTGGTCGCCGCGCACCCCGGCCTGCGGGTCGCCACCGTGGAGGGGTCGTTCGAGGTCCTCGCGGCGGACCTGCGCGCCGGCGACATCGACTTCATCCTGGGCGCGCTGCGCCCGGCGGACTACGCGACCGACCTGGCCGGCGAGTCCCTGCTGGACGACGAGCTCGCCGTCGTGGCGCGCCGGGGGCACCCCTGGGCGACCCGCAGGCAACTCGGATTCCGGGACCTGGCGCGCGCGCGGTGGGTGCTGCCGCGCGCGGGCGCGCCGTCCCGCGACCTGCTGGAGCGGGTGCTGGTCGCGCGCGGCCTGCCGCCGCCCGACGTCGTCGTCGAAACGAGCGACCTGGCCGTGCTGCGCGGCGTGCTGCTCGAGAGCGACCTGCTGACGGCGATCTCGCCGAAGCAGCTCTCCTACGAATTCGACGCGCGGCTGCTCGCGGTCCTGCCCATACCGCTGTCCGAGACGCGCCGCAGGATCGGCATCACGCGCCGTACCGACAGCGTCGCGTCGCCGGGCGCGCAGCTGCTGATCGACGCGCTGCGCGTGCTCGGTCCGACGCTGATGGATGCGCGGAGGCGCTGACGCTTGCACGAGGAGCGCCCGTTCACCACTCTTCCGCCTCATTTCGAGCCCTTCGCATTCGCTCAGGACAGGCTCCGCGAGAAACCTGCTCAGGGACGAACCCGGCGCAAGAGCAGATTCCTCGCTTCGCTTCGGAATGAGGCCGATGGGGGAGTCGGGCCGATGGGGGAACTCGTCGGCGCGTTGCGGCCACCTGCCGACCGACTCCGGTTCGGCGCAGCCGTGGAGACGGAACGCAGCGCCACTTCTAGCTGTGGAGTTTCAACACGTTGTTTCCGCAACGCATGAAACCTGAGCATCCGTCGTTCCCGCGAAAGCGGGAACCCAGTGGCGTTCAGGGAGAACATCCGGAAGCGAATTCAACGACCCTGGGTCCCCGCCCCCGACTACCCCACTCGGGGGCAGGCTCTTCGCGGGGACGACGAGACATGGCATGCGCCGGCGGCATGCGATCCGGAAACAACGTGCCGACGCTTTACATCTAGCGCGCGGCGGCGAATTCTCCCGGACTCCAGCCGCCGCCCAGCGCCTTCGCGAAGTCGACGATCGATAGCTTCGCGTCGCGCGCCGCGCCCAGGCGCAGCGTCTCCGCGGCGAGCAGCGTGCGCTGCGCGTCGATCACCTCGAGGAACGACGTGCGGCCCGCCTCGTAGCGCAGCATCGCGACCTCGTACGCCTTCCTGATCTGGTCGCGGCGCTCGGTTTCGGCCGTCAGCGCCTCGCGCGCGGAGCGGTGCGACACCAGCGCGTCGTGGACTTCGCGGAACGCCGTCTGCACGGTCTGCCGGTACTCGACGGTCACCTGATCGCGGCGTGCGGTCGCGAGCTCGACCTGCGACTCGATCGCCTTCAGGCCGAAGAGCGGCTGCACGAGGCCCAACCCCAGGCTCCAGATGCCCGCGGGGCCCGTGAACAGCGAGGACAGCACGGCCGACTCGACGCCGTAGGCGCCGGTCAGCGTGAGCGCCGGGAAGTAGTTGGCGCGGGCCTCCTGGATGCGCAGGTCGGAAGCCGCGAGCAGCGTTTCGGAGCGCCGGATGTCGGGACGGCGCTCGATCAGCCCCGACGGCAGGCCGGCCGGCAGCTGCGGCACCGCGGTGGCCGCCTCGATCGACGCGCCGCGCGCGACGTCCGGCGCGAACACGGCGCGCGGCGTGCGGCCCGTGAGCGTGGCGACGGCGCTCTCGTACAAGCCGGTCGCCTTCTGCGCGCGCGCGATGTCGGCGACGACCGCCGAGCGCTCGGCCTCGGCCGTGCGCAGGTCGTACTCGCCGATGAGCCCGCCCTCGAAGCGATCGCGCTGCAGCTGCACCGTCTCCGTGCGCAGCCGCAGCGTATCCTGCAGCAGCGCGAGTTCCGCGTCGGCGGCGCGCAGCCGGAAATACGCGCTCGCGACGTCGGCGGCGACGCTGATCCGCACGGTCTCGCGGTAGTACCGCGACGCCGTGAGGTCGTTGGACGACGCGAGCAGGCCGCTCCGGTACTTGCCCCAGACGTCGAGCTCGTACGACAGCGACGCGGACAGCCCGAAGTCGTTGCTGGTCTGGCCCGTGCCGGATGGCAGCGGCGGCGACGTGTTCGCCGAGATGCGCGAGCGGTTCGCGTTGCCGAGCAGGTTCACGCTGGGGACGAGGTAGGACTGCGCGAGCAACACCTGCGAGCGGGCGGCCTCGATCCGCGCAAGCGCGGCCTTGAGGTCGAGGTTGTTGGCGAGCGCCTCGTCGACCAGCGCGTTCAGCACCGGATCGTCGAACGCCGTCCACCAGCGCTCGAGCAGCGCATTCTGCGCGTCGGTCGCCGTGGCGGGCGGCAGGTCGAGCGTCGGCGGCACCGGTTGCGTGACGGCGCAGCCGGCGACGAACGCGGCGACGGCAATCGCTGCGAGGGTTCGCTTCATGGCTTCTCTCCCCCGGTGCCGCGTGGTGGATGGCCGGGCGTCTCCGGCGGCGCCAGGTGCGCCACGCGGTACGCGTGGTCGATTTCGTTGGTGAGATCGTTCTTCGAACGCGACTCGTGGATGCGCCGGTCGATGATCACCCGGTAGAACAGCGGCACGAAGAAGATCGCGAGGAACGTCGCCGCGATCATGCCGCCCATGACGCCGGTGCCCGTCGAGTGCCGCGCGCCGGCCCCCGCGCCGGTCGAGATCGCGAGCGGCAGCACGCCGAAGATGAACGCGAGCGACGTCATCAGGATCGGCCGGAACCGCAGCCGCGCCGCCTCCATCGCCGCCGCCGACGCGGACATGCCTTCCTCCTTCTTGAGCACCGCGTACTCGACGATCAGGATCGCGTTCTTCGCGGCGAGGCCCAGCAGCGTCACGAGGCCGATCTGGAAATAGACGTCGTTGGTGAGGCCGCGCAGCCAGATCGCGGCGAGCGCGCCGAACGTGCCGAACGGCAGCGCGAGCAGCACCGACAGCGGCAGCGACCAGCGCTCGTACTGCGCGGCCAGGATCAGGAACACCATGATCACCGCGAGGCCCAGCGCGAACGTCGACGCGCCGCCCGAGCGCTTCTCCTGGTAGGACGTGCCGCCCCAGTCGTAGCTGAAGTCCGCGGGCAGCACCTCGCTGGCGATCTGCTCGACGCGCCTGATCGCCTGGCCCGAGCTGTAGCCCGGCGCCGCCTGGCCGAAGATCTTCACGGCCGGCAGGTTGTTGAAGCGGTCGAGCGCATCGGGCCCGGACGTGTACCGGACGGTCGCGAGCGACGTCAGCGGGATCATGTCGCCCTTGTCGGAGCGCACGTAGACGGCGGTGATGTCGTCGGGGCGCGTGCGGTACGACGGTTCCGCCGACATCAGCACCTGCCACGCGCGCCCGTACTTGTTGAAGTCGTTCACGTAGTAGGTGCCGAGTGTGGCCGACAGCGCGCTGAACACTTCGTTGATCGGCACGCCGAGCTTCTTCGCCTTCTCGCGGTCGACGTCGACGAAGAGCTGCGGCACGTTGGCGCGCCAGAACGTCTGCGCGCCGCCCAGCTCCTTGTCGGCGTTCACGCGCGCCAGGAACTGCTGCGTGACCTCGTTCAGGCGCTTGGCGCCGCCGTCGCCGCGGTTCTGGATGTAGAACTCGTAGCCGCCCGCCATGCCGAGGCCGAAGATCGGCGGCGGGTTGAACGCGATCACCAGCGCTTCCTTGATGCCTGCCGTCGTGCCGAAGAACTCGCCGACGAGTTGCGCCGCCGTCACCCGGCGCTGGCTCCACGGCACCTGCGTGACGAAGATCGTCGCCGCGTTGTTGCGGAGGCCGCCACCCAGGAGATCGAGGCCGGTGAACGACACGACGTCGGCATTGGCCGGGTTGGCGCGGATCGCCTGCTCGACCTGCGCGACCACCTTGTCGGTACGGCTGAGCGTCGCGCCGTCGGGCAGGATCACCATGGCGATGTAGAAGCCCTGGTCCTCGTCGGGCACGAGGCTGCCCGGCGTCACGCGCCACAGGAACAACGCGATCGCCACCATGCCGGCGAAGAGCAGCAGGCCGATGGCGCCGCGGCGGATCATCCACGTGACGCCCGACGTGTAGTGCCCGGTGACGCGCAGGAAGAACCGGTTGAACGCCGCGAAAAAGCCGCGCGCGGGCGGCGGGTCGTGCTTGAGGATCAGCGCGCACAGCGACGGCGTCAGCGTCAGCGCGACGAGGCCGCTGATGACGACGGCGATCGAGATCGTGACGGCGAACTGCCGGTAGAGCTCGCCGGTCAACCCGCCCAGGAACGCGATCGGCACGAACACGGCGGTCAGCGTGAGGACGATCGCGACGATCGGGCCCGTGACCTCGTGCATCGCCTTGATCGCCGCCTCGCGCGGCTCCGCGTTGTCCTCGCGCATGATCCGCTCGACGTTCTCGAGCACGACGATCGCGTCGTCGACGACGATGCCGATGGCGAGCACCATGCCGAACAGCGTCAGCGTGTTGATCGAGTAGCCGAGCACGTACAGGCCCGCGAATGCGCCGAGCAGCGACACCGGCACCGCGATCAGCGGGATGATCGTCGCGCGCCAGCTCTGCAGGAAGAGATACACGACGAGGAACACGAGGATCATCGCCTCGCCCAGCGTGTACACGACCTCCCGGATCGACACCTCGACGAAGCGCGTCGTGTCGTACGGGACGGCGAACGCGAGGCCGGCCGGGAAGCGCTCCGACAGCTCGGTCACGCGGTTGCGGACGGTCCTGGCGACCTCGAGCGCATTGGCGCCCGGTTGCAGGAAGATGCCGACGAGGACCGCCTGCTTGCCGTTGTACCGGCCGACGAAGTCGTAGTCCTTCGACCCCAGCTCGACGCGCGCGACGTCGGACAGGCGCACGGTCGAGCCGTCCGGGTTGGCGCGGACGATGATCTCGCCGAACTGCTTCGCGTCGGTCAGCCTGCCCTGCGCGGTGATCGTGTAGACGAGGTCCTGGCCCTTGTTGATCGGCGCCTGCCCGACCTTGCCCGCCGCGAACTGCGCGTTCTGCTCGTTGATCGCGCGCGCGACGTCGGACGGCGTCAGCTTGAGCTGCGCGAGGCGGTCGGGCTTCACCCAGATCCGCATCGCGTAGTCCTTGGCGCCGAAGATCTGCACGTTCGTCGTCCCCGGGAGGCGCTTCAGCTCGTCGAGGACGTTGAGCGTCACGTAGTTCGAGATGAAGAGGTCGTCGAACCGCTCGTCCGGCGAGTAGAACGCGAGCACCTGCAGGAACGACGAGCTGCCGCGCTCGACGGTGACGCCCTGGCGGCGCACTTCCTCGGGCAGGCGCGGCTCGACCTGCTTGACGCGATTGTTGACGTTGACGGCCGCGTCGTCGACGTTGGTGCCGATCTCGAACGTGACCTGGATCTGCACGACGCCGTTCGACGACGACGTCGAGCTCATGTAGATCATGTTCGGCACGCCGTTGATCGCGTTCTCGAGCGGCGAGGCCACCGTCTGCTCGAGCGTCTCGGCGGACGCGCCGGGGTATACCGCCTGCACCGTGACCCCGGGCGGCGCGATTTCCGGGTACTGCGCGATCGGCAGGCTGCGCATCGCGGCGAGGCCCGCGAGCACCAGGAACATGGAGATCACGGCCGCGAAGATCGGCCGGTCGATGAAGAAGCGCGAGAACATGGGGGCGGCGTCCGTCCGTTAGGCCTTGGGCGTCGGCTTGGCGTCCGCGGGCGGCACGGCACCCGGGGCGGCGGGGGCTCCGGGTGCGCCGGCGGGCGTGCCGCCGAGCTTGATCGGCGCGCCGGGCCGCAGCTTGGCCACGCCGTCGACGATCACCAGGTCGCCCGCCTTCAGGCCGCTCTCGACGATCCACAGGTTCGCGTTGTCCTGCACGACCCACTCGCCGAGCGTCACCGGGCGCACGCCCGCGACGTCCTTGCCGTCCTTGTCCTTCTCCGCGACGTAGACGAACTTGCCCTGCGCGCCGTCGAGCACGGCCACCTGCGGCACGGCGAGCGCGTTGTTGCGCACGGCGCCCCCAAGCTTGACGCGGACGAACTGGCCCGGCTTGAGCGCGCCGTCGCTGTTCGCGATCTCGGCGCGCATCTCGAACGTGCCGGTCGACGGGTTGATCCGCGTGTCCGCGAAGTTGATGCGGCCACGGCGGGCGAGCGTCGAGCCGTCGGCCAGGCGCACGGTCACGTCGAACGCGTTGTTCTTCGGCAGCGTGAGCCGACCTTCGGTCACCGCGCGGTTGAGCGCGAGCTGCTCGTTCTCTGCGATCGCGAACGGAATCCACATCGGGTCGACCTGCGACACCGTCGTCAGCAGCGTTTCGTTCGCGTTGACGAGGCTGCCTTCGGACTTCGGCGCGCGGCTCGACAGTCCGGCGATGGGCGCGGTGACGCGCGTGTAGCCCAGGCTCAGTCGGATTTCGGCGAGCTTCGCCTGCGCCGCCTTGACCGACGCGTTCGCGAGTTCGACGTTCGATTGCGCGTCGTCGGCCTCCTTCTGCCCGACCGCGCGCCGCTCGGCGAGCGGCTTCAGCCGCGCGAGCTCGCGCTCGGCCTGCGCCTTCTGCGCCTGCGCGCGCGCTGCCTCGGCCTCGAGCGCCGCCACCTGCGCTTCGAGCGGTTTGGGATCGATGATGAACAGCACCTGCCCCGGCTTGACCGGCGCGCCCTCCTGGAAGAGCTTCTTCTCGAGGATGCCCGTCACGCGCGCGCGCACCTCGACTTCCTTCGAGCCGGTCGTCTGGCCGACGTACTCGTACGTGGCCGGCAGCGTCCTCGGCTCCAGCTTGATCGTCGTCACATCGGAGGGCGGGAATCCGTGGAATCCTCCCCCCTGCTGCTGCTGGCCGCACGCGGCCAGGAACACGGCGAGGACCACGGGTGCGAAGCGGGTCGCGGGCAGGCGAAAGGCGTGGTGCATGGGGGCTCCTGACGAATCGGCCGCGGCGAATGTTGCGATGCAGCTTGCCAAGGACGTGAAGATTACATACATTCACGAATGTTTGTAAAGAGGCATCCGGCGGAACGGGGCATAAATGGCACGCAGGACCAAGGAAGAGGCGCAGGCGACGCGGGAGCGGCTGCTGGACGCGGCCGAGACGATCTTTCGCGACCGCGGGGTGACCCGGACGTCGCTGGCGGAGGTCGCGACGGCCGCCGGCATGACGCGTGGCGCCGTCTACTGGCATTTCAAGGACAAGGCGGACCTGTTCCGCGCGATGTGCGACCGCGCGACGCTGCCGCTCGACACGATGTTCGAGCGCGCCGGCGAGACGGTGGAAAGCGATCCGCTCGGCACGCTGCGCGCGCTGTCGATCGGCGCGCTGCAGAGCCTGGCGACCGACCCACGCGCGCAGAACGTGTTCGAGATCGTGTTCCACAAGAGCGAGCTCGTCGACGATCTCGCGGGAATTGCGACGACGCAGGCGCGGGAGCGCGGCACGTGCCTCGCGCAGATCGAGGACATCGTGCGTCGGGCCGCGGCGGCGGGGCAGTTGCCGGCGGACGTCGACCCGCATCTCGCGACGCAGGGGCTGCACGCGCTGATGGTGGGCATCATGCACGAGTGGGTGCTCGATCCCGCCGCGTACGACCTGCGCACGGCCGCGCCCGCGCTGATCGACATGTTTCTGTCCGGGCTCACGGCGAATCCGCCGCGCAAGCCGGCGCGGGCCGTGTCGGCCAAGCGCGCGTCGACCGCCATCACCCCTGCCTGAGCGCGTCCTTTACCGGCCTGCGGCGGGCCGGTCGGCCTGGCGGGAAGACCCGCTGCCCGCACGAGTCCCTGGATTGCCGGTGTCGTCGCGCGGCGCGCGCGGGACGCGCCACACCGATGCGGGCCGCGTGCGAGCGGCGGCTGCTGCGGTGCGGCAATGTCGGCATAATGTGCAATTACGTCACGACTTTTCGCGGACCCCAAATTATGAACACGATTCAGCGCGTGGGCGTCATCGGCGCCGGCACGATGGGCAACGGCATTGCGCAGGCATGCGCGGTCAAGGGCATTCCGGTCGTCATGGTCGACGTGCACGAAGCCGCCGTCCTGCATGGACTGGCGACGGTCGCCGGCAGCCTCGACCGACTGGTCAAGAAGGAGAAGATCGCCGCGAGCGACAAGGAGGCCGCGCTCGGGCACATCAGGGGCAGCACCGCGTACGGAGACCTGGCGGGCTGCGACCTCGTCATCGAGGCAGCCACCGAAAACCTCGAGCTCAAGCTCCGG